>Ga0299912_10001426_pt1 | contig 19227 bp, 12 predicted proteins | sample RVTome_2_FD_207667 | JGI IMG/M metagenome (GOLD analysis project Ga0299912, IMG submission 207667) | Soil microbial communities from uranium-contaminated site in the Upper Colorado River Basin, Wyoming, United States - RVT95D214 (version 2) ... | reverse complement strand
GAAGGGATAAACCTTTTGTTGTTATTAACTGTGGAGGTATCCCTGAAAACCTTATAGAGAGCGAGCTTTTCGGCTATAAAAAGGGCGCCTTTACAGGCGCGGCGACGGATAAAGACGGCCTGTTTGATGTGGCGGACGGGGGAACGGTATTTCTTGATGAGATCGGGGAATTGACGCCTGCCATACAGGTCAAACTCTTAAGGGTAATACAGGAACGCACCTTCACCGCGGTCGGTGGGACCGAAGAGAAGAGAGTGGATGTCAGGTTCATATCCGCTTCAAACAAGGACCTGGAAGGCGAGGTGATTGAAAAGAGATTCCGGGAAGACCTCTATTTCCGTTTGAACGTCATACAGATCTCAATGCCGCCCTTGAGGGAAAGAGAAGGAGATCTCCCCATCTTAAGCCAGTATTTCCTTGAAAAATTCTCCCATGAGCTTGGCAAGGACGTAAAAAAGATTTCTGCTTACGCGATGGAAATCTTGAGTCAGTATCCTTTTCCAGGCAATGTGAGAGAGCTTGAGAATATCATAGAGAGGAGCGTCGCGCTTGAGACTTCCAGTATAGTATTGCCGGAAAGCCTGACCCTGTCCCATTTTGAGAAATATAAAGGGATAAATTCAGAGGAGCGGCATAATAAGGCGGATCTGCCGCCAGAAGGGATCAAACTTGATGAGGTCATGAGCGGGATTGAAAAGGATTATATACAAAAGGCGCTGGAGACGTCCCATTGGTCAATCCAGAAAACAGCGGAGCTGTTAGGAGTTACCTCCGATTCTTTAAAATACCGTATGAAGAAGCTTAATATTAAATCTTGATAATCCCATGAATCCCTTTATGTAATATTACTTATAAATTGGCATCATAAAGATACCTTAGCAAAACAATACAAAAATTCTAATATCGTCATCCTCCGGCTTGCCCGCCCTGGCGCGACACGAGCTATTGTCATATATTGATGACTTTTCAGAAACTGGGATAATAAACAACTTAATTTTAATGCCAGGTCTGGGCCAGGGACCGTGGGATCCAGATTATGTTATAAAAAGCACGCTTTGAATTAATCATTTCGAGAAAACCTTTCTAGTCATTTCGAGGAACTCCAGCATTTATGTCATTTCGAGGAGATCTTGCATTTATGTCATTTCGAGGAGCGACAGCAACGAGAAATCTTAAAGATCCCTCGCTCTGTTTGGGACATGGATTTCTCCCTACGGTCGAAATGACAGGAGAAGGGTCGAAATGACAGGAAAGTGAAAATCGCATTATATGATGTGAAAATCACCCCTTATCATAATAAAATAAGTAAAATTTATTGATGAGATCATTCCTCAACAATATGCAATTTTAACCTATTGATATTACATTACTATTTTATCGTAATAAAAAATCCTTTTTGGCATGAAAATTGTATGTATACATATGTAATTGATATATATACTGACTATTAAACCATTTAACGAATGAACTATTTAACGAAATATTGACCATTTAACAATTCAACCATTTAACCTATAACCACTTAACCAATTATCTATTTAACTACTTAACCATTTACCAAATCAAAGGAGGACAACATGTTGTCAAGATTTCACAGAAAAGAAGGTTTTACGTTGATCGAGCTTATGATCGTTATCGCGATCATCGGCATCCTGGCTGCAATAGCCATCCCGCAGTTCAGCGCCTACAGGCAGAGGTCATATAACTCATCGGCCCAGTCGGATATAAGGAATATCGCCACAGCGCAAGAGGCATACTATGTAGATGAACAGAGATATTCAAATACTACTGACGGTACGGCTCTTACACCTACTTATGGTTATATGCCATCGGGTGGAGTATCTGTATTCATTTCGGGCACTATAACTTCCTATGTAATAACAGGCTACCATAACTCGGGTAATAAGACTTTTTACTTGGCAGGCCCAGGAGGAACTATATCTAGTAACTAATTTTTTAAATCTATTTTAGGGGACTGACTTGGCATTATGTCAGTCCCCTTTTTTATTCTTAGAGTCCTAGCAGAAAACAGGAACCGATATTAGGATATGGATTGTATTTTTTACCTTTCATAGGTATAACAATTCCGATCCGTTACCCCTATGGAGGCACAGGTTTAGAGTGAAAATCAATCATGATTTCCATAATATTGCCTACCTATAATGAAATCGATAATATAAATATTATTATCCCAAAAATAGCCGAAACCCTTGATAGAGAGGGATTTAAATGGGAGATTATTGTTGTTGATGATAATTCCCCTGACGGCACCGCTTCAGTAGCGGAAGTGTTCGGCGAAAAATATCCTGTTAAGGTCTGTGTGCGTAAAACTGATAGAGGTCTATCAAAGGCAGTAATAAAGGGTTTTGAGCTTGCCGAGGGGGATATATGTCTGGTAATGGATGCGGATCTCAGCCATCCGGTCGAAAAGATCCAGGATATGGTTAAGCCTATAATCTCAAATGAGTGTGACGCGACTGTTGGGAGCAGAAATATCCCTGGAGGCGGATGCGCGGAATGGCCCTTTTTTAGACGTATTGTAAGTAAACTGGCAGGATATATGGCAAAAGGTGTAACCTCTATGTCTGATCCGACCAGCGGTTTTATGGCCATAAGAAAGGGCATACTTGATAATATAGATATCGACCCCCTGGGCTGGAAGATCGTCCTGGAGGTCACTGTAAAGGCACAACCCAGGATCAAGGAAATCCCTATATTGTTCTCCGAACGAAAAATGGGAAAAAGCAAACTTAGCCTCAAAACCCAGATAGATTACCTCCATCACCTCTGGAGGCTCTATTCCTTTAGATATCCAGAGATTACCCAATTTCTCAAGTTTTGTATGGTAGGGTTTTCAGGCATCTTTATTGATACCGCTGTTTTGGTTTGTCTCGTGGAATTAGCCTTTTTTGACCCACGTCTCGCGGCGATCTTTGCATTTACTGCAGCTGTTAGCTGGAACTATTTTTTTAATCGTGTCTGGACATTCAAACAAGGTGTTGATACTAAAATAGCCCATACGTATATAACATTTTTAATAATATGTATTATTGGTCTCGGGATCCGGATTGGCATAATGCACCTTTTAATCAGGTATGCTGGAATGAGCGAAATGCCGTGGTATATCCTTGCAAGTCTGCTGGGTATAACCGCAGCCACGATATTTAATTTCTTAGGCAGCAAACATATTGTTTTTTCAAGATGGTTCCATAAATGATATAATTACGACTTAGTATATTTATGGAATCGTAAAAAAATGTAAAACGCAATTTTTCGTCATTCCCCGGCTTGCCCGCCCTGGCGCGACTTCCGGATGAATGATAATTGTATTACTATACATATGTGTAAAATCACAAAATAAATATTCCTTTTAATAACGGTCTGGGCCAGGGACCGGGGAATCCAGACACCACAGTCGTCATTCCGGCGGAGGCCGGAATCCAGAGCGTTGTTTAGGTGTGATAAGTAAATATTGCAATTTAATCCTTGCCATGTGGAATTATGTTAACTTATTTACTGTCCGTGTGCAGTTCTCTCAGAAGGCAAAGAGGCTACGTAAACAAGCCATTGACCTAATAAACCATCGGGACAGGGCTGGCAGGAGGAAAGAGTATTTATTTTGTCGCAGATATTATTTATCAGAATTCCCGTCTCAGGAATTCTGATAAAATATATTTCTCTGCGTGCTTTGCGGCTTTGCGGTGAAATCGTTATTGACAAGAGTGATTATTTCGGTACCTAACATGGATATATCCTCAAAAAATCATATCCCCTTTATCCTGATCATTATTACCTTTATTGTCTATCTTAGCACAATATGCCCCACAGTCTACCTCGGAGACAGCGGGGAACTTACTGTCGCTGCCTATTCTCTCGGAATACCGCATCCGAGCGGCTATCCCCTTTACGCCCTCATCGGCAAGTTATTCTGTTTGATCCCCATAGGCAATATAGGATTCAGGATGAACCTGATGTCGCTTTGTTTAATATTAGGAACTGTGTGGATCGTATACTCAATCATCTTTAAAATAACGTCATCAATAGTATCCTCCATCTTCGGTGCCTTCACGCTAGCCTTTACCCCACTATTATGGTTACAGACTGTATCAGCCGAGGTTTATCCATTGCATACCTTTTTTGTGGCGCTGTTAATCAGGATATTAATCTCTTGGGATGAAAATAGGGATATTCGCTATCTGGCCCTTTTTGCCTTTATCGCCGGCCTCAGCTTTCTAAATCATTTACAGACAATAATGCTTGCTCCATCAGTATTATTTTTTCTGATTGTTTCAGATAGGAAGGGTTTCCTTAATTTAAAAACATCTATTATTCTTTCCATCCTTTTTCTCGTTGCCCTTACAGTCTATACCTATTTGCCAATCCGCACCAATGCCGGCGCGGCCATCCACTGGGGTGATCCTTATAACCTGAAGAATTTTTTTAATGTGGTAAGTGGAAGCCATCATCGTTCAGAGTATGTCTTTGATCTGACCATTATGGAATATATGGTCAGGGCCAAAGAGGCTTTCATGGTTGTTGTTAAACAATTTTGGGTGGTCTCATTATTCGGGATCTGGGGTTTAATTAAATTTCCACTATTGCGTTGGAAAATATTCTACCTGGGAATCATCGTCTTTGACTTTTTCTATACTATTTTTCTTAATACCGTGAAAATAGAGATTACGCCATTTAACCTCCCGACTTTGATCGTTATCGCGATCCTGGCAGGGCTTGGTGTTTCAGATCTATTAAAGAGATGTAAGGAAAATTTTCTTAAAAGTAACGCGAGATTATATAAGATATCAAATATTGCCTGTTGTGTTGTTCCTGTGATCTTTATTACTTCTAATTATAACATATGCAATCAAAGTCGTAATTATATTGCTTATGAACATGCCTTGAATACCTTTAGAACGATAAATATTGGGGGGACCGTTATTATAGGAGCCGATAACAATCTTTTTCCAATAACTTATACAAGAATTATTGAGCGAATGAGGGAAGATGTGACCCTCTACGATACATATAACCTTTTTTTCAGAATGCCTTATATGGCTGACAACGGCGTAGCCCTTGATTTGGCTGAAAAAGGGGATGATCTGATGGCTATTCTGACTAAAAAAATCATTGAAGAAAAGATATTACAAGGGGTCTATTTTTCATTACTGAATCCTTATCTCGTTTCTTTACCTGATGGTTATACATTGATACCATATGGTGTACTCTCGGGGGTCGTTAATGATCGGATAGATATAAATCAAAAAAAAAGGATACAGGTCTGGAATTATTATGCTACAGAAAGCCTGGAAGATACTTTTGTACGCGACTATATGAACCGTGAGATAACAGCAAATTATCATCTGAATAAAGGACAGCATCTTATAATGTTAGGGGGTATTGAACCGGGTCTTAGGAGATTAAAACTGGCATCTGAAATAGGTTTTAATGATGACATTATACATACACATTTGTCCTTAATATTTTCAGATTTCGGTTTTTTTGATGAGGCCAAGGCGGAGTTGGAAAAATGCCTTATATACTGTCAAGACCTTGCCGGTGTATATAACAACTGGGGGTATTATTATTCCAGACGTGGCGAATTTGATAAGGCTATTGATATAATTAAGAAGGCAATAGAGATAGATCCGGATAATACACTCTATTATAATAACCTCGGCTCAATATTATTGCAGGCTGGAAAGAAGGATGAGGCTATTAAGATTTTTCGGAAGTCCTTGTCGATTAAAAGTGATCAGGAAGATATTAAAAAGACCTTAAAGGAAAATGATATAACCACCGAAGATGGAGAATAAATCATTTGACTAGTATATTTAAGCAATTTATCAGACATAAAAGAACCAGGCATATTGTTATAATATTTGCCTTGCTTGTGTTTATACTTTTTATGATTTGGACGAGTGCTTTTATTGGTTCTATGAATAATTTTGTAAAAGGTAAGGATTATTTTAATAATCAACAGTATATAAAGGCTATTACTTTTTTTGACCGTTCTATACATTGGTATACACCTTTCAATCCCTTCATTGAAAAATCAGCCGAATATCTGTGGAAAATCAGCGAACAGGCAGAACAAATTAATGATGATCAGTTATCTATGATAGCAATTGAGACCATTAGAAATAGCTTATATTCATCCAGGGGCTTGTATTCTCCAGGCGTTACTTGGATTAAAAGATGTGATGATAAAATCCAAAATATTATTAAAAATCAAAACGAAGAAATATTCAAAGTTAAGGATGAGTTTGAGAGTCAGGATAAGATTATTAAACAGGTTATTATATATAATGACCCGAACATCTTTTGGACCATAGTATTAGAAATAGGGTTACTTGGCTGGATTAGCGCTATACTTGGATTTATATTTTTCTATCTAAAGCCTTGTTCAAAGACTGATAAATATAAGCACATCTATTTGTTCTGGATATTGCTTATTTGTATTAGTTATAGTCTATGGATTATTGGAATGATCAAGGCATAAATTTATTGATATGAAAAGTGCGTATTTGAAAATATGGTAATCATGAAATGCATAAAAAAGTAATTCTCTCACAGATATTAAATTATATAATAATAACATTCCTTATAGTTATTGCATATTTTCCAACCTTTTCAGGCGAATTTATACTTGATGATAACGCCCTTGTTAAAAATAATCCTTTTATAAAAGAATCTCATTCAATAGCAGCATATTTTAGTCAAGAAGATGGAATAGTTGATCAAAGGGATTTAGGCGACTACCATAGCGGTTATTACAGACCAATAATCAATATGACATATCGTATTGATTATAAACTTTGGGGTATGAATGCCACGGGTTTTCGAGTTACTAACGTTGTTTTACATATATTATGCTGTTTATTACTTTTAAAATTTATTTCGTTTTTAATGGACAGGCAAATTGCCTTCTGGATCACGGTCATATTTGCACTACACCCTGTAAATACAGAATCAGTATCCTTTATTGCTGCAAGAAACAATATCATCGTTACATTGTTTATCCTCGGTTCCTTATTGTTGTATATTATTGCATGGGAAAAGAAAAAATATTCTGATTATATAGTGTCTGTAATCTTGTTTGTAGGGGCAATTTTCTCAAAAGAATTTGGTTTGATGCTTATACCTCTGTTTTTTATATATCAAAGAACACTGGCCAAACAAAGATACGGGTTCTTAAAAGAATTAATCAGCTACATTCCTTTTATTGCCATCAGTTTATTCTATTTATTATTAAGAAAAGGAGTTACTGATTCATTACTTACATCATCAAACATAGAGAATATATGGTCCAGAATATTTTTTGCACCCTTCATTATTTTGTATAACCTGAAGATTATTTTATTACCCCATGGACTGCATTTCATCTTTTTGAAATATCCAGCAAATATTTTTAACTGGTATGCGACAATTTCATTTTTATTGTTTTTATTAATATGCCTAATCCTCTGGAAGGTAAAAAAAAGCAAGCTATTTATCTTTTCTATTATGGCATTTTTGATTTGTATTTTTCCTACATTAAATATCATACCAACACCTTCCGTTTCTCTTATCGGCATACGTTGGTTATATGTATCGATAGGCTTTTTATTAATTGGCGTGGGCATTCTTATTCAAAAGGCGATTGTTGCCAGAAGAAATCTTGCAATATCCATATTAATTGTTGTTATAGCCTATTTTGGAATTTATACTCATATTCTTAATAGGGGACTCTGGCATGATGATAATACCCTGATTAAGCAGGAGGTATTGGGATTTGATAATTATCTGTTTGCCTCAGATATGGCTGAAATCTATTTTAATAATAAAGAATATCAAGAAGCTGAAAGATATTTTAAAATAGCCATAGAAAAGTTCCCGTATCAGGCATTCAGTTATATTAATCTGTCAGCGCTTTTAACCGAAACCGGAAGGCCAGGGGACGCCATAACTCTTTTGGATAAAGCCAAGGGATTGGTAATGACCCATCATCAACAGGCTGAATGGTGCAACAATATAGGCACAGCTCTTTTACAGATGGGGAAAAAAGAGCAAGGATTAAAATACCTTGAAAAAGCAGTTGTCTATGCGCCTGATGAACCAATTTTTTGGGCAAATCTGGGCGGGGCATATGGCATGATCGGTGATTATCAGAATTCTATCGCTGCCTTAAAAAAGGGTTTGGATGTTTCACCCGCGTCTGTTCAATTATGGATCAATCTTGCTCTATCATATATTAACATGAAGGATTATAAAGAGGCGGTATCAATTTTGGAGAGTCTTCCTGAAAAAGAGAGAAAAGGAAATGTTGAGGTGTTGAGGTTACTTAAGCTGGCACGAGAGGGATTGCAAAGCCAAGAAACTGATTTAGGTATATCGATTGAATAAAGATAACGGAGTGATAAATTATGCTTAACGGAAAAAAGGTAATCGTTGTCCTTCCCGCATATAACGCGGAGAGAACACTTGAAAATACATATAATGAAATTCCTATGGATATTGTGGATGAGGTTTTGATGGTCGATGACCACAGCATTGATGATACTGTTGCCTTGGCAAAGAAACTTGGTATTAAGACTATTGTTCATGATAAAAATTATGGATATGGAAGAAATCAGAAGACTTGCTATAAAGAGGCCTTAAACCATGGAGCAAATATTGTAATAATGGTTCATCCTGATTACCAGTATAGTCCCAGATTAATTACCGCTATGGCAAGCATGATAGCATATGATGTCTATGATGTGGTGTTGGGGTCAAGAATATTGGGTGGGAAGGCTTTAAGTGGCGGTATGCCTGTATATAAATATATAGCAAATCGATTTTTGACCGCCTTTCAAAATATCCTTCTTGGGAGCAAATTATCTGAATATCATACGGGTTACCGTGCCTTTTCCAGAAAAGTCCTTGAAACACTCCCTTTAAATGAAAATTCAGATGACTTCATCTTTGATAATGAGATGCTTGCTCAGGTAATCTATTTTGGTTATAATGTCGGGGAGATATCTTGCCCGACCAAATATTTTACAGACGCATCTTCAATAAATTTCATCAGATCAACTAAGTATGGAATAGGCGTTATCATTACCTCTTTAAAATATTTTTTCTCAAGATTAAATTTATTAAGGCATCCGATGTTCAATTCTGAAGGTCGCAAGTTAATTATCAATAAAATATAGGCCTATTATGGATTCATCTGTATGCCCTTTGTGCCAAAGCAAGGAATCAAAAATATTATTTGAGGCAGAGACTATCCATTCAAGATTTGATATCCTACAATGCCAGAAATGCGGTTTGGCTCGAACATTTCCTTTCCCTGGCGATGATATCCTTCATATACATGATACTGTCAAATATTATGGGAAAAAGGAAAATAAGTTTATTCCGATCCTTCAGAATATCCGGGACAGGCTGTCAAAAATTAGGGCAAGAAGATATCTTTCAATAATTCCAGAATTATTCAAAAGACCGAAAATCCTTGATATAGGTTGTGCAGAGGGGAGACTTCTAAGCTCTTTCCTTGAATATGGATGTGACTGTTATGGAGTTGAACATCCATCATATCCTAAACAACGGTTTCTTAATTGCGATAGGATAAATTATTTTGTCGGCGATCTTGAAACTCCAGATTTAGAGGGGAGATCCTTTAACATTATTATACTGTGGCATGTATTAGAGCATTTGGATAATCCGGATGCTGTCATTAAACAGGTATATGAACGTTTAGCTCCTGATGGAATACTAGTGGTGGCTGTACCAAATTTTTCCAGTATTGAATCAAGAAATTTTAAACAGTCATGGTTTCATTTAGATATCCCATGGCATAAATATCATTTTACAAAAAGATCTCTTCGATACTTAATAGAAAAAAATAATTTTAAAATAATTAGAAGTACAACCTTTTGTCTTGAACAGGGGTTGTATGGCCTTCTTCAAAGTATCCTGAATCTAATGGGATGGCCAAGAAATGAATTATATGAGGCTATGAAAGGACATATTTTAAAAGGTAGGGCATTAAACTTATTTATACAATCAGTCATATCAGCATTTTTGATAATCCCTTGTGTTTTAATCTCTCTGATAACATCAATTATTAAAAAAGGATCAGTATCGAAGTTGGTTTTAAAAAAGAATTAATATATTTAACTATTCATAATTCCGGATTTGTTTTGGATTTCGATATAGAGGTGGGCAATAAAAATCCAAAAAGATTAGAAATAAATCTTTTAATACACCATAATAAAACGGAGAGGGAAAAAATTAATTGAATTTTATCTATAACGTCGAGGGTTAGGCCATCAATAAAAGGTTTCCATAATACACTGAACTCAGGGACATACCAAATTAGAAATTCTAATGCATAATTATTTTTTGTTACAAACTCCAGATTTCTTTGTCCGATAATAACACCGTTTAATCCCACCCAAAAACTCAGTATTAAAACGCAAATTATAACAAGTGGTTTCAATATAGATGATTTATTACCTGAAGCTGCAGATGCAAGTATGAGAGAAGCTGGGAAAGATGCAAAAAGAAAATATCGAGGTCCCCAGAAATAGCCTCCATACCAGGACCACCATTTGCTATAAAATAATATTATTCCAACGACAATTATAAGTAGAGATTTTAGAAATAAATGTGATTTAACATTGAGTCCGTCACTATACCAGCTCCAAGGTATAAATATTCCAGTCGTAAACCATAAAAGCCCCTTTCCAAATGAAAACAGGATGGAAATTAAACCGAAAAAAAATGGATATGAAAAACCTGGAAGGGACGAGTAAGGCATAATTGTTTTAAAACCATGATCATTTTCATACCCTGTAATGAATATATTTCCATATTTCAAATAATTTTCCGCTAATATTAGAAGTAATGCTAAAAAAGGGGCAAGAAAAGAGTTAAATTTTTTCTTCGATAAACCAATAAAAACACAAAACAGGAACATTCCTAGAAAGATACCTGGCTGGTTGCCTGCAGCCAATGCAAGCAATATACACCCATAGGTATTCTTTTCTTTAAGAATTAAGATTACTCCGAGAAAAAGTAAGCATGCCGAAAATAGTTCTCCATAAAAAAATTCAATATGATGTGTGAACATTGAAGCATAAATAACAAGAATTATAAAAATCCTTAGTGTTTCAACCTGGAAAAATTCTTTTAATAATCTGTATGACAGTATCAGAGTGATAACCAGGATAATATAATTAAATTGATTCAGGAAAAGTTCCTCTTTTCCAAATAATGATCCGATAAAATATACGGGAATCGAAAATATAGGCATCAACAGTGAATATTTGATGTTAAGGATTCTCCCTTCGTTTATAAATGATCTGACAGCGTCAATCCTTAAAGCAGAATCTCCTCCAGAATATCTGTCTGAAAGAAAAAGAAAAACAAGTCCGCTTATGATAAAGCCCCATTCTATAACTGCTTTGAGTTTATTATGATTAAACAGCATATGATTTTACCAGCTTTATGAATAATACTGATTTTATTAGTTACAACTAATGCTATCTAAATTCTTTTGGCAGAATTTTCATTAATTGCATTTTTCCTCTTCATATAATAACGGTCCTATACCATTTTTAAGAAAATTTCTTATATAAGCCTCTTTTAATAGATGGGCTTTCACACAATTCACAACCTTTTCGGGTTGTGTGGTTTGGAGTGATAGAGATATTATTATGAATAGCGCCAATATGGCAGAAAGAAATTTATGAAGGTACCTTTCATGACTTTTTTTAGGTAACCCTGTTTTTTTAAACAATAGGATAGTGAATGTGATTAATAGAATAACAAGGGGCAGGAATGATAATGGATCTTTGAGACCAAGCAGATTGCCTATATTAATTGCGGTAAAGCCGTCAAATAGAAACGGTATTATTATCTCAAAGAGAGGATTCACAATCTCATTAGGGACATGGATAAAAATAGCTGCGGATAACATAACTTGAAATGCGGAAATAAAAAGGACCAGAACAAACCAGATTGATCGCAATGGAGCAAAGATTATCGGGATTGCTAAAAAAGGGAGCATTGGTACCAGGTAACGCGGGCCGTAGGTCCAACCTCCATGCCATCCATAGAATCCACTATTGATACAAATATATCCCAGGAAGATAAGTATTATAACAATGGTTTCAGATAAGAATATTTTTTCTTTCAACATTCGAAAAAGGCCGAATAATGAATAGAGAAAGACAGGCATAACAAAAAAAAGGCCCCTTGACGGAGAAAAAAGGATACCAAAGATAGCGTTTAATTTAGGGGTTGATATCCCCAATAGACCTTGTTCAGCGCCCTGTTTAAATGCCCCATGGGATAGAAGACTGTATGAAAATGAAAAAGGATTTCCAAAGCAGTGAAGATTATATAATGCAAGCAATACAACGCATGGGATGCCACCGAGGATAAAAAGTATTTTATTATTAAGCGGGATGCTCCTTGTCGAAAAGATGTAGAGAATCAGGATTATAGCTATATACATGGCCGTATAATCTGACAATGCCCCTATACCAGCGAACAACCCGGCAATAAATGCATAAAAGGCGTTAAAAGATTGATTTTGATTTATTCGATATTTTAACCAAAAGATCAAAGCAAATGAAAAAAAACAAAAGGATGCGGCAGTTTGGTGGCCGCTAAACATTAATGCATGATGAAGTGCGATGCTGCCAAAACTATATGCCAAAACCATACAAATGGAATCAGTGGTATGAGCCCCCATCCTTATGCTGAAGTAAAACATTATTACTCCGAGCAGGATAAATGGAAGGGTAGTTACAAAAAATCTTATAATATAGATGTTTAATGGTGATAGAGGATGGGTTTCAGATAACGGTGTAAAATTCCTAATAAACCAGTATACAGGCACTCCTAAAAGCGGAACGCCGATAGCCTTGGCCGAATAATAATGACCATTATGAAAAGAAAGGTCATCATTTGCATTGGTCGTGATATCATCAACATATAAATTATGATGATCAACAACAGCCATGATCAGATAATATCTGCATGATTCATTGGAAATTAGTAATGGATGATGGAAATAGGTGGTAACTAATAAAAGCAATAAAATTAATAGGAATATCGGCGATCTAATAGATTGAAACAGTGGTCTCATATATTTCATTAAGTACCTACTCTTTTGTTATCTGAAATAACATGATGTCGTTATTTTTATAAAGGCATTTCAATGCATTAGAAGAAATATCCGTTATGTTAGAAGAAGTGAGCAGATAGCATATGTTATATTCTACCAATAGTCTGGTATATTCGTATGTTTGTATAGCCTGAAATTTTTTTATATATTCTTTATAGACACTGGTTGGATACCTTGAAATATATCCATCTCCCATAGGTTTTTCATGGATAGTTTGATAGTATAATTTAATAGGCTCCGGATTAATTATATCAATAATCCCTCCATTATCAGGCAAGTTTTTCAATAAATTAATATATTCTGGAACAGTTATCCTTGATGAAGGAATCGACCTTGGTAACGTATCAACTAATAAAAGGGCCCCCAATATTGCTCCTATAAGTAATGATCGTGCGGGATTTAATCTTCGGAATAGCATGCATAATCCGATAGCGCTAATAACAGAGGCGCTGAGCATAACCATTACCATCATCCTTACTGGGCATCCTGATAATTTTAGTGGTGGTATTAATGTTTGTAAAATATCATAAGGCATTATTCCAGAAAATATGCATTTCCCTCCTGTATGAAGCGCGGGACCTAATGCCATAATACCGAAAAAGAACAATATAACATACCAGAGAGAAAGTGAGGGGACCTGTAAGCGGCATTTTTGCCTGTTAATCCATGTATAGACTAATAAGAAAATTACTGCCAATCCTAAATACACACTACTCTCATTAATATTACCCGGGAGCCTTGACCAGTAAAATTGGGTTAATGAGGCAAAACGCCAATGCCCTCCTGGAATAAAAGGCGCTAATAAATCGAGGGAAAATTCTAATGGATTGTGATAACCCAGCAAGGGATCTTGTCTGTTGAGCTGTAATAATAAGCCAACCAGGATCCCTGATGTTATTAAACAAACGAAAATAAAAACACTGAAAACAGGGAGATATTCCTTTTTCAGAAAAAACAGGAAGTCTCTTGTTGAGAGGGCATACCAGAGAATCATCAATAATGCTGTGAGTGTACAACACAAAAAATAATAATGATCACACAGGAGGACTCCAAAAAGAATAGCCGCTGAAATGATAGCTTTAAAAATACTTGGTGTGATTAACAATCGATACCAGATTAATATAAAAAGCGGAATCCATTCGAGAGAAACCAACTGAAGATGTCCTTCAGCATGCATAAAATGATACTGGGAGAATGTAAAGATATATCCTGCTATAAGACTGCTCCAGTATGATTTTGTTATGAAATAGGCTAACCAAAACGCTGTAAATCCGCCTATAACAAAAGAGAATAAGACAATCACATTATGCGTTTCAATCAACGACAGGAATTTCAATAGGAATATCCCTAAGAATCCATTAAATGGATTTAGGGTATGTCCAAGAAGGGATGTGCCTTGAGGATAATGAAGATAGGTTGTGTACCAGGGGCTTTGATGGAGTTGCGTTACAGCCTTATTAACCCACCAGATGTTCCACACATTTTGCAGGCCATCTCCGGTGTCCGCAAAAAAATGCGTATGGAAGTTGAATATTAGCGGATATGTTAAAAAACAAAATATTATGAAATACATCAATATTGGGAAAACCCATAATTTACCCAGTTCTGCTGAGGATTTGAAATAACTGATTTTCATGAGATCCGCTTATTTAATATCATAGATAAAGATGGAATATCCAATCATTGCTATCGGTTTGTAGTTTTTAAGCCAAGCATATATATTCTTATTATTAAAGTATACTCCCTGAAGGTTTGTTGCGCTAATAGCTATCAAGCCTTTAATAGGAGAAGATACTCTATTTTCCATTGAGACTTCGGAAAACGGGGATGGACTTGGAAGCCAGTTATATTTTATTCCATATCTATCGGGTAAATCCGTTCCAAAGTAGCTCAAATAGATATTGTCTATATTATTTTTTTCCATATATTTTTTTAATCCTTTCAAATCCTGCCCCCAATCCAGGTTTGAATCAACAAGATATTTATAGCCGTTCTTAGGACCTAGAATAGATTCATTAAAATATGACAGGTAATGCGGATAGATATTAATAGATCCTAAAAAGTACCATAAAAGGATTAAGGAAAACAAGAAATTCGCCCATTTTTTGGAAGGCTTAATTGTCATTACTTTCCCTATCAGGATAAAGATAAAAGGATAGATGGGTAAAATATACCGGAGGCCAATGGACTGACGATTTATAGAGAAAAAGGAGAATATAAATAATACAGGCATTAGAAGGCATAATTCATTTATATTATCATTCAACCTGAATTTTTTGGCTGTGATAAACAGCGATGTAAAAAATAATATCAATGTGGGTATTGGCGTCTTTATTAAGAAGGCCACAATAAAATAATACCACCATCCAGAGGTCGAATGTTGCCCGAGGAGGAAAGATGAGTGCCCTTTGCTCGTATGTTCCAGTTGAAAGAAAATGCCCTGAAGATATGGCGTAATATTAAATCCATAACCAAGAAAGAGAATTAATAAGCCAATCCCATAAAAAAGTATATTATTAAAGGCATTCAATTTGATTTTATTAATCCAGAAAAATAAAAGGAAGAGAATCAAAATAGGGAAAAGCAGTATACTTGTAAATTTTGTAAGTAAAGCTAATCCGAGAAATATCCCTCCAATAATTGAATATTTAAGGGAACAGGAATTCAAACTTTTCCAGTAATAATAAGATGTAATAAAAGAAAAGGCGGTCAATGTCATGTCAGGTGTTGTCAGATGTGAATGGGCAAGCATATTGGGACAAAAAGAAAAAAGACACAAAGATAACAGGGCTCCTTTTTCACCATAGATGGAATAACTCCAGATATATATATAACGACCTAGCAACAGGGCAACGAAGATGATCATCAACCTGGAAAGATAAAAAAGAATATTATCCCTGTTTAAGTCAGAGGAAAGGAGAGCCTGCCCTCGAGTGTTATCGACACCTGCAAGGAATAGTAGGTCCTTGTTTATATTTTGATCATATTCCCAAAGGGGTTTCTGTTTATCGGGGATAAACAGAAAAGGGATACTACTGATATAAAATGAAAGAGGAGGGTGTAGAATCGATCCAGGGACATCCCACTTCATATTTTTTAACAAATACTTACCTAATCCAAAAGAATGAGTCTCATCCCATGTGGCTGCTTCCTGTATCATAGCAGTGCCGGATTGTATCAAAAAAAAGACCAGAAGAATGATAGGTATGATTTTTAAAATAAGATGTCGTTTTTTATCAATCAGTTTTGATAAAATTGGAAACATATCTATTATCAGGTTATCAGGAAAAGATTTTGTATTTTATTATGATATATATTGCCCTGATACCATCTCTCCAATTTATTTTTTTCCCCTCATCATAAGAACGGCCATAATATGATATTCCAATTTCATAAACGCGACATCTTGTTTGCGCAATCTTAGCCGTAATTTCAGGCTCTACACCAAAATCTTTTTCCTTAAGGTCAATACCTTTTATGATTTCTGTTCTGAATAGTTTGTAGCATGTCTCCATATCCGTGAGATTAAGATTGGTAAACATATTGGAAAGGAGGGTCAGTATTTTATTGCCAACATAATGCCAGAAGAGATGGACCCTGTGAGGGCCTCCGCCCAAAAAACGGGAGCCATAAACAACGTCCGCCTTCCCATCAATGATTGGAGCCATCAATTTGGGGTATTCATTAGGGTCATATTCCAGATCGGCATCCTGGATAATGACCATATCGCCTGTGACATGTTTTAAAGCGGACTGTATAGATGCCCCCTTTCCCATATTTGTAGGATGATAAACCACTTTATCCACCTTTGATTCCAGATCTGATTTTATCAATTCTGTAGTACCGTCAGTTGACCCGTCATCCACAAGAATAATTTCTTTATGCCCAACGGGGGACCACTTGACCAGCGAGATCAATTTTGGGAGGCATTCCCTTTCATTATAACAGGGGATAATTATGGAGAGTTTCATGAAGGGCCTTTCTCATTTAAAGATGAATCACTTATCTGTTATTGAGCTTTTCTATCAAATCGTGAGTAACAAAGCCAGATTAAAAAAAATGCTGTCAGCGATACAATTGAGATTAAAAAGAACAAATTAAAATATTTCGGATGATAAATAAAATCAATTTCGTGGCTTCCTTCCTCAATTTCCACGCCTTGAAACAATAGATTCAACCAGAGACACTCCCTCTCTTTCCCGTCCACAAAGACACGCCAGCCAGGATAAGAAGATTCAGATAGCACAAGTATCCCGGGTGTCTCTGTCGTGACTTCAATATGAATTTTATTATTTCGCTCATAAGAGATATTTTTTATTCCATCAAAATAGGGGAGATCATATCTTGATAAGATCTCCCCTTTTGCTATAGCTGAATTGCGTGGGTCAAAAGAATCTTCAAACAATTCATCAATAGTCCCATTTTTTATGGGCTGTAGTTGTCCTACTATCCAGGCCCTTGGAAGGTATCCTTTAATCTTATAAACGATGGGATTAATTTTTTCTATCTGGTCCTTAATATCAATATTATTGCTTAGATCTTCTGATGAGATAATATATTTTACATTAGCTAACCTGAGGAATCGCATTTTTTCCGACCAGGGTTTTCCAAGTATTTCAATGATAATATATTGATAGCGCAATTCAAGTCCTACTCTGCCGGATATCTGATCGAGATTATGGATTACACCGAGGTTTGGGGTTAAAATGGACTGCCATCTCTGATGCTGGCTGAACATGCTCTCGTTTGCTGAATTTTCATCTGTATCAGGGTCAGCATTGTAGACCCTGAATTTTTCAGGGTCACTTAATATGACTTCAAGATATGGATCATATTTTTTATAAAAAGCGGATTTATAAAAGGGGTTGAGATTTTTATTGGCGGAAAAAAGATCGATTATCAGGATTATTGAAATAAACGTGAAGACAAGTGATGAGCGGATATTAATGTTCTCAAAGATAGAAAACAATCTGTCAGCGCCGTATCCGGCTAAAATCAGGAGGCTAAAACCGGCTAGAAACATGAATTTTTCCGGAAAACGGAAGAAGGGGAAGACTTTATAAAATATATAATAAACAGGGCTATTATTTCCTAAGGCCAGGGCTATTGCCATCATAAAGATAAAAAACCAGAGGAGATTTTTTCTAGAATAATTAAAGATAATGCCAAAAATAGCCAGGGGCATAATCAAGAAGCCAGGATAGACAGTCAACAGCCATGGCACAACATTGTCACGGAAAAGATTTATGTATGCACCCGGGTCGGTCGCGAAATTATCCGGGAATCGTAATGGAAGGAAGATATGTTTTAACATGCCGGGGGTTAAGGAATGTCTCGTGGCCTCTTCGTATGATATACCTCCCATTCGCGCGGAGAGGTGATAATCGATATATGTTGGAGCAAGCTGAGCCATTGTAATAATCAAGGCAGAGGCAATCAGGATAAAGATAATGATGGCAGTCCTTGTCTGCTCTTTTAAGACATCTTTTGTTGGGATACATATCAATCCATAAACTAATAATAATCCCATCATGATTACAGTCAGTTGAGGTTCCCCTCCCAAAATGGCCATACAGAGAAAAAAGACGGTCAAAAAGCACCCATGGGCTTGCTTCCTTTTTATTGCCATTGTAAAGGACCATAAAATGGCGGGCAGCCATATTATGGTTGATAAATTATTTAATGTATTAACGGTGGCAATAGTGTATCCTCCGAAGCAATAGGATATGCTTGTAAATATAGCCGCTTTTCGGGATTGGCCGAGTTCCTTAATAAACAGATAAAAAAAACAGAAACCAAGCATGAAATGGCTCAGGATGAAGTAGTTGAATGCCTTATAAAAAGGGGAGAGCAGGAATATTAAGGAAAGGGGGTAGAATACGCCGGATTGTATATCGCTGATAAAGGGCGCTCCGCAGAAATAATCGGGACACCAGTATGAGATTTCACCATTTTGAAAGGAACTTGCAAGAAAATACTTCATAGGGTAAAAACCAACATGGATATCCCTGAAAAAAAATGTCTTGTCTGTAAAAATAACTGGATAGAAGAAGAGGAGAATTAAGGCC
>Ga0299912_10001425_pt1 | contig 19242 bp, 18 predicted proteins | sample RVTome_2_FD_207667 | JGI IMG/M metagenome (GOLD analysis project Ga0299912, IMG submission 207667) | Soil microbial communities from uranium-contaminated site in the Upper Colorado River Basin, Wyoming, United States - RVT95D214 (version 2) ... | reverse complement strand
CCACCCCAGAAGGGAATAGGCGCTGGGAAAGAGTCCAGGCGGTATGTTTCGAGGAGCTTACCCAGAATGTCGAAGGGGTTGCCTGGCTCGTTTTCCTGCCTGCCTTGCCGTATCATGGTGACCTGATTGCCACGGCTTCTCATAACCAGGAACGGGTCAATGCCGATAAAGGAGTATCTTCCCAGCCTTTGAGCGTCCATGCCGCTGTTGAGGAAAAAGCTGTGCGGCTGGTTGTGAAGCAACTCAAAGACTTCAGGAGCCGTCAGTGGAATATGAATTTCCTCAATCAGTATAATGCGGTTACTTACGTCCATTCGATTTATTGCTTTTTCCCCTTCGCCTTTTCTGCCTCGATGAAACGGTTCAGTCGCTTCCGCTGAGCCTCCAACCCGTAATCTTTCTCCCAACGGGCAAGTATCTCATCGACAGGGACATCCTCGCGGTAGCCATGGTCCTCGATATATTCAATGTGCAGTTTTCCATCCAGATTGTGGGAATGGAGTATAGCGTCATTTTGAGCATCAAATTCTACCGGTATAATCCTGTTTTTGTGGCACATTTTCAAGTCGAAGGCGGGGGTTGCCTTAATCCATTTCCCGTTAATGTATAGTTCGGTGTAACCGTGGTAGCTAAACAAGTTTGTCTTCATAACCTTAAGTAGCTTATCGGAAATAAGATGGTTCCGAATATCAGCAAAGTGCAGGCGAGCCGGTATGCCCACGGCTCGAGCAAAGGCAGCCAAGACAGTCGCCTTTTCAATACAAAATCCCTGCCTTTTCTCTAATGTCCTGCTTGCCCGGAAATTTTCAGAAAACTCGATAGCCAGGAATGGGTTGTATTTAATCTCATCCCTTACCCAGTAGAAAAGGCTTTTAGCTTTATCAGTAATCTCTTGCTTATCCCTGATTATATTATGTGCCTTTTCTTTTATTGAGGGATGGTCACTGTCGATTGTAGCCGTGGGTTTAAGATATCTTTCCATGCGGTTCACGATTATTCTCCCAATGCTTTATTCATGGTGAGCCTGATTTCAGCAGAGCTGGGGGGTGCTCAAGGAGCCTGCTAGGAAATCGTGTCTCTGCCCGTAAACGGTTACAAAAAGCGTCTTCTGTCCGGGACAATATAAAAAAAGGTCGTCGAGCTTACATCCGGAAAAGGCTCTTGTTGCCCCTGTAATGGATTTTCCGTTGATGGTGACCTGCCCTGTCGGACACGGTAAATCTGGGGTACCGATATTCCCATAGCTCGGGCCACTTCCGATAGATTCATGTACTTCCCGCAATATAGCTCAAACACACTTGTTTCCAATTTCATAACTTCCCCCGCCTCCACCAATCAAGGTTTATTTGGTACTCGCCGCAGTAGCCCTTCTGACAGAGAATGGGCTGGAACGGATACCACAAACCCTTATTATTGCCGGAATTAATACTAAATGTTCTCTTCTTCAGCCCTGCGCCTAACTAGGACGAAAAATGAGCAATGTCACTACTACCACCGCGACTATGATTCCGCCGATTAGCCACCAAATTATAGGTTTAACCGGCATTGGCTCAGCCGGTGTCACCGGCGCCGGCTTCTCTTTAACTATAAATGTGCCCGTGAGACCATTAACATTCACCGAATAGGTGCCGGCGGTATCCCTTGCAGTGCTGAAGCCAACCTGCTCACTGGCACCAGCATCAAGGGCTACCTCTCTATCCGCCACCGTCACGCTGTTTATCCTGAGTGCCACCTGATAGCTGCCGGACTGCCCACCGGTATTGGCAACCAGAATAGTGACATTTACCGTCTCACCAATATTAACCTCGGTGGGAGAGATGCTCAACAAACTGCATTCAAAGCTGGCTGGTGCTGGTGGTGCCAGTTTAGCTAATATAGCGAACATGGTAAGGTGACTTATTCGGGTGGCAACGAGACCTGCCGCGGCTACACTCTCAATCTCTGTCTCCATCTCTATCCAGTTCTGCTCCGGGTCGTAATGGGCTATGACCACTGAGGATGTATTCTGCGGTAGCTCATCGAGGTTATAAGTTGAAACCAGTCTGGCTGGTGGCTCAAAGGTAATACCAGATGGATTAAAGTCATAGACATCGCCAATTATTACACTCCCTGACGGTGGCAGAGGTGGTGTCATCACCCTTTCCACCAGTATCTTATTTGCGGGCAACCTAGCAGCAGTTAATATCCTGGTGCCTTCAGCCATCTCTAATTTATATCTATAATCAGGGGTAATTACTTCCAGAGGGGCCTTGAGCTTACCATCCAGGCTCATCTCATGCCTCGTGAGCTTATCCATAGAATTTATGTTAAGCCACAGTTTGGAACGGGCAATTTCTCCAGGGGGTTGGGGAACCTCTGGGGGAGGTTGCCAAACTATGTCAGGCGTGGCGGTGACAGTAACAGTGACAAACTGGCTGTCGTCCCCCTGCCCTAAAGCCAGATAGGTGGAAAAGCCACCAAACAAAGCCAGTATTATAATAAGAATTAAGGCGTAAACTGCTCTTCGCACTGCGCTACATCCCCTAATTACCTCCTCATTTCTACCAGCCACCTGCAGGCGAGCTCAGTCTGCACCATCCCCGTCTGGGTTACATCATTTACCGCAATCCAGAACTCCCACTTTGGTGGCGCCTTGGCGCCCTTGGGCATCTCCACCGCTATTAGCACCTGTCTGGTCTCCTTCGCTGCCAGCACCGGTGCCGGGTCAGCGATAATTACCCAGCCCTCAGCTGCGCCCGGTGCCGTGACATAGCCCTCAGCAGTGTTATCTGCTATCCGGTAGGTAACAGAGAACTGTGCTGGCTCGTCCTTGCCATTATGTATGCTCAGCGGATACTCTGCCCTCGCCCCCGGGTAAAAATTACCCACCTCTACCTTGCCCGGGCTAATCCAGATCTTGTCGTATAGCTCAGGCGGCGGCTCAGGGGTCTGGACTACTGGCGGCGCCGAAGGCTGGGCGCAAGCCGACAGCAGCAGCCCGGCTAACACTATAAGTCCGATTAATTTCTTCATAGCTCTTCTCTATTGAGTCTAGGCATCTGAGCTTTCAGTCTCACTGCTGGCTTTTCACCAGTCCTTATTAGTTTTATCCAGTGACGGCAGTTACACGAACGATAATTTGTTTCTGAACGCCATCACTGAATGAGGTCGGTGCATATAGCTTCAGCCCGAAGCTGTAGTCAGTGGTCGCAGGTTGGTTTTCGGCGATGGGGTTTGGAGAGGCATTCTTGACAATGATGTCGCCAGTTCCCCAAGTCCCACCTTTGTTAGCCATTAGTCCGGCTGTATCTGCCCCTGGTGTGCATGTGTCACTGTGAGTCCAAGTAACACCACCAGACCAAGTTGTAGTAGTTACTGCAATAGTCTGGTCAGTCACCACGCTACTGTTGTTGTCAATAGTGAAGTAGGTGGTAGTCGTGCTGGGTGTCGATGACGCTGCTACTACGCCAAAATCGTTGGTCGTTGGAAGAACACTAATACTGATGTAAGAAGGTGTGGCGGTAACAGTAACATCAGCAGTCGTAAGAGCCATTGCAGGTGCTGCTAGACCGACCACTAGCATCAGGGCTAAGATTGCACCTAGAATAAATCTTCTCATTTCTGTTTATACTCCTTTCCTTTCTTTTTTCTTAAAAGCCTGTCGGTCTCAGGCTCGATGTTATCCAGCAACTGCAGTTATCCTCACTATGATTTGTTTCTGCGCCCCATCGCTAAAACTTGTTGGGGCTAGTAACTTCAGCCCAAAACTATAACCTGTCCCAATAGGACAATTCTCATAGATATAGTTAGGCGAGTTATATGTGACGATTATATCACCTGTGCCCCATATCCCGCCTCTATTGGCAAACAATCCCGCTGTATCAACCCCAGGTGTAGCGGTATCGCTATGAGTCCAACCACTTCCCCCTGACCAACTGCTGGTCGTTACACTTATTGTCTGGTCTGTTTGAATTGTACTGTTGTTGTCTATGGTAAAATAGGTTGTAGTAGTAGAGGGGGTAGACGATACCGTTACAATTCCAAATCCATATTCTGTTGGGTTAACAGATATATCAGGTGTAGAGGCACGAAGGCGAACAATGTATGCAGAGCCAGTATGCGAAGCTGCAAGAGTTGATGCATACACAGGAGCCGCAGAGGACGTGCCCGAGTTGACTGGAACATACCCGCCTGACATTGCCATGTCCCCACCAGAAGTAGTAGCAAGGTCTGCGGCTGGAGACTCTGTAAACGTCCCCATCGTGCAGCCAGTAATTGTGACGGAGATAGAGGATTGTGTTCCAGCATCCGAACGGATGGCAGCATAGCCGACTACCATATCACCTGTAGTATGACCTACATCAGATGATGCAGTAACTGAAAAACCCGTGCCTGCAGTAGCATCACCACCACCAGCACCAACAAGAGTATTCCATGACTCGCCAGTCCCCTTCTGAAAGACAATAATAACCGCACCCGATACATTATTGGTCGTATTAGTAATAGTCGGGTTTGTCTCGGTGTCAGTAATTGCAATCTTATAAAAGACACGAGTCTGCATTGACCCGACATCAGTACCAGCAGCAACCGTGCCATTTGTCGCATAGCCGAGGCTAGTCCAGCCCTGGTTAATTGTCGGTGCATCGCTGTATGGCTTAGTCCCATAGAAGCAGAGCATCATATCGCCAGTTAATTGCGCTGTTGGAATAACGGGGGTTAGGTTTGCTGTGCCACTGACATATGCACCTACGGCTCTAAGACTGATAGCAGGATTGGCGTGGGCAACCTCGGAGCCAACGGAAAGGGTAACCGTGGTCTCAAAGGACACCTTACCAACTCCCTCTATACTCACCCGGCGGGCGGGCATAAACAGGCTGACTAAAATCAGCCCCAGGACGACTACCGGGACAATTATCAGTAATCCCTTAACCACTGACCCTCTAATCGGTAACTTCACCTTATACACTCCCACACGGCTCACTCCTCAGTCATGCTCTTGGCGATATTTTTTAACATGCTAAGGATGGCGATAGCTGCCCGCTGGACCTCTAAAAATTGAATTTAGTTTACTAGAAGTTTCACCATTTGGCAATACCTTTATCGGCTTTTTAACCTCATCGAGTCAAATTTTTTGCCACCGAGATTAATTGCCCATAAAACTGGCGTTAACATTTCATTATTAGTTCTCCAGAACTTTTTTCATGGTGAGCCCGATTTCAGCGGGGCTGGTGGCTATGATGGCTCCAGCGGAGGGGGTGGGATTCGAACCCACGTTCGCTTGCGCGAAAACGGTTTTCAAGACCGTCGCCATAGTCCACTCGGCCACCCCTCCATTATCACGTTCAGCAGTGAGACGGTTTCCTCCAAATTCTCAGACTCAGTCAGCTACACAAATGGAGATACGGTCTCTTGTTGAGGGATTCCTGGACCGTTACCTGAAAAAGTCTAGAAATTGAACTCCACAAGTGAGATACAGTTTCTGTTCGGACTAGGTTATATCGATTGACTTTCTCCTACTACCTTAAATTCTTTCGGTAAGGGATGTTTTGCATCCGCATTTTTGATATATTTTGCTTTGTGTGAGTATGTAAAACCTAGCTCGTCTTTGCTAAAAAACTCGCTGCTAATAACAACACCGGTAATTGAGGAGTTTTGCTTCAATAAGTCTGTTACCAGAGAATCCAGTCGTTTGAAATCTATCTTAGTTATCTTGCGGTCAATCCCATTAAGATGCACGTATACTAATGCTGGGCATTTACTGCTTAACTGTCTTCTAGCATCTTTAATAGAGTCAATCACACTATTAATTCGTTCAGGAATAACAGCACTCTTAAATCCGAAAAATCTTGGGTTTCTAATAAATACCTTACCTTTCTCGTCTTTCTTAACTTCCATAGCTTGAGTCGCATAATCCGATTCTTCGTTGGTTCCTACTTGAAAACCCCCTGTTTCAATTTCCTCGTCTCTATTAGAAATAATCTGAAGTGTTATTCCTATCCCTTTTTCCTGAAATCCATAAAAACCTTCTTTTCTATTCTGTATTAGAGTATCAAGCTGCATCAAAATGAACTTTATATCTTCTTTTGTGGGGTCCTGTTCAGTCTTAATAGCTATTCCATAATTGACTTTATAATGCTCCATCATTCCAGATGATTTTCTGATAATTAATCTCCAGTTTTCGTTATTACGTATATCCCTATTGCTCCGCCTATCTTTCTTTTTACACTCAATTTCAACACCGTTTTGAAAATTAACAAAAAGGTCGGGTGTTTTTATTTCCTCTCTCGGCTTAGTTTCTACGAATTCAATAGGATACTCTTGTCTTGTATACGCAGAAGCTACCTCAATTTCATAAGTTGTTTTGTCAAGAAGTGCTTTGTCGAGTGAAGTTAAATCCTGAATTTTCCTATTTAGGCCCTTTACATTTTTCCTTTGTAGAACAAGCAAGTTATCCCCTAGGCGAGCTAACTTCACAATCTGCTCGGTAGGTTTAAAATGTTTCTTTTCAGCACACGATTTTAGTTGTCTATCTACTTGATACATTAGATAGGCTAGAGGATGATATTTTTCGGGGTAGTCAATAAAACTTAGTCTTCTTGGCTGCTTCGGAGGTTTGTAATCTTCAATTTCTTTCAGATTTTGAATCAACCAATCTTCACCGACCAAGTTTTTTACTAAAGATATGTTTCTTATACAGTTTTCAACAGTAATTTCTCTCAAATCCTAACCATCCTTGTGCTTAGACAAGTCAAGCTTCAAAAGTATATCCAGTAGTATTAAATCTAGCACTTGCTAGAATAGCTATCAACAATGAATACTACGTAACTGAAAGTTAAATGTATTAATCCATCCTAGTATAGGAAAACGAGTTATATTTGGCAAACTTGAATGTTGTAGTTCTGAAGGAGCCCCGATTGCATGGGGGCGACTTAAGAATCTCGTTGGTGTGGCCCCGACCCTTCGGGGTCGGGTGCCCGGGGCTACATTATCAATTAAAAAATTACGGCTGGAGGGTCCTGAGTATGTCTTCTATCTCATCTATGCTATCAAAAGAGTCTCCCCTTTTTGCTGCCTTGATGATGCCCTGGGCATCGATGAAGAAAGTCGTTGGACAACTAGTAATGTCATAACGCTCGCTGACCGCTCCGTCTAGGTCGAGCAGGATGGTGAATTCGTATTGTGGATTAGCATGGATGAAGGAACGCACGTCTGGGTCAGTATCTTCATGATTAACGGCAAGGATTTTTACGTCTCCTGCCCAGTCGTCGGAAGCTTGAATACCCTGGAAGTAAGGCATTTCTTCAATACATGGGCCGCACAAGATAAACCAGAAGTTGACTATCACTATCTTGCCCCGGAACTGACTTAATGTCCACGTGTTATCGTTGATGTCTTTCAGACTAATTTCGGGGGCGAGGTTGCCAATCTCATAGCCTGTCGGTATGACGTATTCGGTATCAAATGTCTGGTCCGCTGCAGCGAGCGTGGCTTCGTTGTCGCTGGCGTCCTTCGATATTACCTTGTAGTAATAGGTCGTGTTGTCAGACAGCCCGGTCAGTGTGACATTGTGACTTTCGGTAAGATTTGTATCCAGCGTACTGCTTGAGCCGTATGTTTCAGTTTTCCCGTATTGTACCTGGCTGGTGGCAGCTTCATCCGTTAGCCAGGTGATGGTAGCGCTCGATTCGGTAATGTTGGAAACGCTGACTCCGGAAATCGTTGGCGGGGTTTCATCGGCTTCGGCTATGGTTGTCAGGTTCCCTTCGGCTGTAGCTTTATTCCCGGCGGCATTCTCCGATGTCACCTTGAAGTAATATTTTGTGCCCGGGTCAAGGTCAGTCAACGTGACACTGTGGCTGTTAGAAAGATTTGTATCTAGCGGAGCAGTTGAGCCGTATGCTTTACTTGTTCCGTATTCTACTTTACCTGTGGCAGGCTCATCTGTGTCCCAGGTAATTGTGGCGCCTGTTTCGGTTACAGATGACGAGACGTTCTGGATGTTGAGAGACGTGACATCTATGGTGCCATTAGATGGTGGTAGCTCCTCTTGTTGGTTGATGAAGTAGTAAATGCCGCCGCCGACAAGAGCTAATACGATTATAATGAACAGAGTGGTAATGAATCCTGGGAATCCCCGCTTTTTGGCGGTTGGAACGCCACCTCCTCCTTTAGGTACGGATGGCACTGCTTGATACGGATATGGACTTGCTGGCATAGGTGGGCTTGCTGGCATTGCTTGATACGGATATGGACTTGCCGGCATAGCTGGGCTGACTGGCATTTGTGCTGCGCCGGCGGCTGCGGGCACAGCGCGCGGTATTGGTATACCGCCGTGTGATGGCATGGCGCCGGGCGAGCCGTAGCCTGGGCGCTGTCCGGAGACAGACGGAGCAGGACTAATAGGGCTATTATATTGAGGCCTCATGCTGTGAGCTACCGGTGGTTGTTGGGCTGCAGGGCTTTGTGGTCTTGGCGCCAGTGGTGGGCGTGCTGATGGTGTAGCCGGTGCAGCTCTTTCCATCGTCCGGTGCCTGCCTCCATAAAGCAAGCCACAACTTGAGCAGCGGCCAAGTTCAGGGTCAATGCTAGCGCCGCACTTGGGGCAGATATGTGCAGGGGGAGCTGCGGGTTGTTGCTGGCGCATGGCAGTTTGTGGGGCAGATTTCGGTGGAGTGGCAGCTTGTGGCCGTGCTGACGTGGTGGGTGATGGTTTGGTGGTTGAACTACGCTGCTCTACGATGCAGAGAAAACCACATTTCGGGCAGTATCTTGACCTCTGGGGGAGGGGTTCATGGCAATGCGGGCACAGCGTTGCGCCGCAATTATCACAGAATTGCTTCCCTGGGGGCATTTGTGAGTGGCAAACAGAACAAAGGGTTATTCTAGGTTGCACGATAGCACCATAGTATAATTATCCCGGCAGTTTTTGGTTTTCTGCCGGTATGTTACTTTTTTCTTTTCTTCGTCAGCTTCACAATGCATGCTGATATCACTTATATTATACACCCAGTCAAAGAATAAAGTGGAATGTAGGTTTATGACCGCATACTGAAACCGTTCACCAACAAAGAAGGCGGTGGGCTAGTCGATGGAGTCGAGTTTTTCCTCTATTTGCTTCGAGCTTTGGAAAGCTCCGGTCTTGACTTCTTTGATAATTCCGTACGAGTCGATCAAAAAGGTTGTGGGTATTCGAGTAACTTTGTAGAGGTTTTCGGCTTGATGCTCTGAGTCCAGCAGGATAGGAAGCAGGAAACGGCTGACTTCGTCGGTGTATCTGCCTTTAATGTTTTCAATTCGTCCAGCTACGTCTCCTGTTTCATCGATGCAAACGGTGATTACAGCCCAATCTGAATCTGTGGAGTTCTTCTGACAGTAGGTATCATACGTAGTTCTGATGTAAGGTAACTCGGCCACGCAAGGACCACAGCCGGTTGCCCAGAAGTTAAGCAGTATTTTCTTGCCCTGAAAATCGCTCAGGCTGACAGTTTGACCTTTATTGGGCGATTCTGGATTATCATCCCTAAAGGATGGCAAGGTGAAACCGGGCGCACGCTTGCCGACTTCGTATCCGGTCGGGATTTCGCTGAGAGTGGTCAGTTTTCCTTCATGTGTAGTTTCGTTGCCGCATTGGTCTTGTGATGTTAACTTGAAGTAGTAAGTCTTAGCGGGCTCCAACGCGGTTAGTTGGACTTCGTGGCTAGTAGTTAGTTCACTATCGGATGTTATTCTCAGTCCATAGTCTTCTGTCTTGCCATATTCAACCTGACTGGTAGCAGGCTTGTCGGTCTCCCAGGTTATATTGGCGCTTACATCGGTGTAGCTGGGAGTTTTGACCTCTGATATTGTTAGTGGTGTTGTGTCCTGAACTCGGAAATACGCGGTGACGCTTCTATTCGAGTCCATGGTAAGGGTAATAGTTTCTTTCCACTCCGGAGCGCCATCAATTTCCCAGCGTCCGCCTTCGAAGGTATAACAGTCAGCAGGAATAGCCGTAAGTGTAACTTGGCTGCCGGGCTCAAATGACCCGCTGCTGGAAGATGGAGATATTATCCCGATCTCACCGCCTGTTTCAGGAACCACATTTGTGCTCAGGGTATAGGTTTTTGATGCAGCGGAGGGCAGAGGGAATGATCGTGTGCTAAATTCAACAACCTGGTTGACAAGTCGTGGTGAGTAGATGCCCAGCATGATTAAGCCGCCAAGTATGATGACAGTCAGCAGACTGGCCAGAACCGGTCTTACAAAACGCCTCGAGGGGGGAATTTGCCACTCTCCAGGCTCGGTCTTTGCAATTTCAAAGAGAATTGGACTTCGTGGGGTAACACTCATTTGACCTGGTACCGGATGTGATAATTTGGCAGGCGTTGCGGTGGTGTCCGGCGGCTTTCTTACCGGTGCTGGTGTGGGTGTTGCTGGTTTTTGTGTCGGCAAACTTTTTCTTGCGTAGAGTAAGCCACAATGCGGACAACGTCCTAATGCTGGGTCAATTTCGATACCACACTTGGGGCATACGTATCCCGGCTGGCTACTTAGGGATTCCTTAGATTGCACATGACCCTCATTACGTGTTTATCTCGAATATAGAGAGTTGTTATTTTGGTCTCGGTTTGCTGATGGTGCCGGTTTGCATAGGGCCAAAGTAGCCGCAACTGCGGTCGTTTGGACACCGTCCGTGGGCTTTACTGGCTTTAGCGCCACAGCGGGGGCATGTATATTGCGGCATAGTGCCTGCTGTTTTCTTTTGCTTTGTAATATCCTTCTGTACTATCGGTGGGTCAAATATAACTGGTTTGCCTTTGGAATCTGTACCACGGAGATACATATCTTTGTGTTCCATGGCGCCGATAAAGCCGCACTTAGGGCAACTTCCAAACTGGTCGTGCATTTTAGTTGCGCATTGTGGGCAGGCGTAGCGGGGCTTGGAATCGTGTTGCATCGGTTCAGTTCTTTTTTATTATCTCCGTGTTCATATACGGTTGTAGCACTTCGGGTACTTTTATGCTGCCGTCGGCTTGTTGATAGGTCTCCAGTATTGCTATAAGCACACGTGGCAAAGCCAGCCCCGAGCCGTTAAGGGTGTGGACTAAGCTCGGTTTCGCTTTAGCCTCCGGGCGATAGCGGATGTTTGCCCGCCTGGCTTGGAAGTCGTTGCAATTGCTGCATGAACTGACCTCCAGCCATTCGCTGCATCCGGGAGCCCACATCTCGATGTCGAATGATTTGGCTGAGGCAAATCCCAGGTCGCCGGTACATAGCTGTACTACGCGATAAGGGATGCCTAAACGCTGACATACATCTTCAGCATCTTTCACCAGCTTGTCCAGTTCCCGGTCAGAAGCTTCCGGCTCGGTGAACTTGTAGAGCTCGACCTTGTCGAATTGGTGACCTCTTTTGATGCCTCTGGTGTCTTTGCCGGCTGTCATTTTCTCTCGGCGGAAGCAGGCAGTATAGGCGACGTAGTAAAGTGGCAAAGTACCCGGGGGCAGTATTTCATCACGATGTAAATTAGTCAAGGGAACTTCAGCGGTAGGCACAAACCAGAAATCATCCTCTTCATCGTGATAGAGGTTATCGGCAAATTTTGGTAAGTTGCCTGAGCCAAACATACATTCGCGTTTTACCATGAAAGGCGGATAGATTTCGGTATAGCCGTGCTCCTTTGTATGAAGGTCGAGCATGAAAGAGATGAGCGCTCTTTGCAGATTAGCTCCCTTATCCTTAAGTACATAGAAGCGGCTGCCGGAAAGCTTAACACCTCGCTGGAAATCGATGATGTCTAGCTTTTCGCCCAGTTCCCAATGGGGTAGCGGCGTGAAGGAGAAGCCTGCCGGTTCACCCCAGGAGCGCACTATTGCATTATCATCTGAGTCTTTGCCGACAGGTACATCAGCCGCCGGGATGTTGGGCAATCGCAGCAAATGGTCTTCCAGCTCAGCCTCAGCCTGACCTATTTCTTTCTCCAGGGAAGTAACCTTTTCCCCGAGTTGGCGCATATCGGCAATGAGCTGAGGATTTTTATCTGCCGTCTTGCCCAATTGTTTACTTACTTCATTACGCTCGGCTCGGAGTGTTTCCATCTCATGGAGCAGCTGGCGGCGTCGTTCATCGAGACTTAGAATCTGGTCAAGCGGGGCGTCTTCACCCCGCTTTTCTAAAGCTTGACGGACTAAGTCGGTATTATCGCGGATTAACTTGATATCGAGCATTATAAATCAGTCTTCTGGCTGTTTTGTCTTCAGCTGGGGGAAAAGGATAACTTCACGAATGGATTGTTTATCAGCAAATAGCATTACCAGGCGGTCGATGCCGATTCCCAAGCCGCCGGTGGGCGGCATACCATATTCCATGGCCAGGAGAAAGTCGTCATCTATAGCCTCGGTTTCCGGCTCCTTGTCGTCTGATTTCGCCCTCACTAATTTACTGGGCTGCATATCCTTCTGTTGTTCGAAGCGTTTTCTTTGCTCTAGAGGGTCATTGAGCTCGGTAAAGGCATTGGCAATTTCCATGCCGCCGATAAAAGCCTCGAAGCGCTCCACCAAGCGGTCATTGTCTCGTTTTCTCTTAGCCAGAGGCGACATCTCTACTGGATAATCTACAAGAAAGGTGGGCTGTGTCAGGCTGGGCTCAACAAACGTGGTTATAAGCTCATCTACCAGCCTGCCTCTGTCTTTGTGGGGGTCGACTTCCAGTCCTAATTTTTCCATACTCATCCGCAGCGACTCAGCGTCGGGGTAGTCCTCGAAGTCGATGCCGCAACGCTCCTTGATCGCTTCACGCAAGTAGATTCTTCGCCACGGAGATTCGAGGTTGATAAGTTCTTCACCGAACTTGACTTCAGTCTTGTCCGCGACTTCCTTGGCAATATAGCATACCATATCTTCAGCCAGCTTCATCATGTCATTGTAATCGGCATAGGCTTGATAGATTTCTACCATGGTGAATTCAGGGTTATGTCTTGTGGATATGCCTTCGTTACGAAATACGCGGCCGATTTCGTAAACCTTATCGAAGCCGCCTATTATTAGCCGTTTGAGATAAAGCTCCAGAGCAATGCGAAGATACAGCTCTTGGTCCAAGGCTTGATGGTGAGTTTTGAAGCGTCGGGCCAGAGCCCCGCCTGCCACTGACTGCAATACCGGTGTTTCCACCTCAATAAATCCTTGCTCGTTTAGAAAGCGCCTAAGGGCTAAAATAATCTGGCTACGCAGCCTGAAAACAGGCTCGACATCTGCATTGGAGATTAAGTCTAGATATCGCTGCCGGTAGCGCTTCTCAACATCAACCAGCCCATGCCATTTCTCAGGCAATGGCTGAATGGATTTTGCCAATAGGGTGAAGTCATTCACCTCCAGCGTGATTTCGCCCGTCTTAGTTCGAAAGAGCTTACCTTTGGCACCGATAAAATCGCCGATATCGATTTCACGAAGAAGCTCATATTTATTCTTACCGAGCAGGTCATGGCTAAAATGAAGCTGTATTTTGCCTGAACCATCGCGAATATCGAAGAAGGCAATCTTACCCATGAATCTAATGGCTGTGGTGCGACCGGCTAGGCTAAATTCCGGATTGATGGTCTTCGGGTTTGATTCTATCTGCTGGTAAAGGGCAACTGCTTCCTGGGTAGTGTGACTGCGGTGATATGAGTGAGGATATGGATCTATTCCTTGCCCTCGGATCCGTTCTAGTTTTTCAAGGCGCTGTTGAGCGATGTGCTCTAATCTTGCCATTGATATTTAACATCCCTTGAAAAATTCGCTGTTTCTTTGTACCCCACCATCTGTTAAATTTGGTGTTGCCCAGGGGTCTTAGGGAAATCTGAAGGCTTTTTGCGTGCAGCTCCTGGGCAAATAATCAACTTACGTCCATTATCAGGAGCCTAATTATTCCAGCCGGGGTTTTCACCTTAATTTCGTCGCCGATTTTCTTACCCAGCAGAGCTTTACCTACTGGTGATTCGTTGGAAATCTTGCCCTCAACGGGATTGGCTTCAGCGCTGCCTACAATGGTAAATTGCTCTATCTTACCGTCCTGGTTTTGGATAAGTATCTTATCACCTACCTCTACTACGCCTGGCAAAGCTGGCGACTCGATAACCGTAGCATTCTTGACGATATTCTCAAGCGCAAGTATTCTGCCCTCGACAAAAGCCTGCTCATTCTTGGCATCTTCATATTCAGCATTGTTTTCAGTCCCCCCCATCTCACGAGCACGCTTAATTTTGCCAGCTACTTCCTGCCTTCGTATCGAAAGAAGATGTTCCAGCTCAGACTGTAGTTTAGCTAAGCCTTCTTGGGTAATAAGGATTTTCTTTTGAGCCATGTGATGCCTCCTGTCTCGGAAGCTAGTAAAAAAACTGAGAGTTCGGGAACCCTCAGTTTGCATTAAGGTTCGTCATATATTATAGGCTGCTTTAGCTTGATTGTAAAGAGCAACGCAAGGTAATATAATTACAAAGTTCATATTTTAGGAGGGAACGTGGCTGCTTTATATATAACATCTATAGGGGCCGTCGGGAAAACAGCTTTGTGTGCCGGAATTGGCAGAAAGTTGATTAGCAAAGGGATAAATGTAGGCTTTTTTATGCCAGTACAGCTTTCCAGAGCCGGCAGTGCCGATGGTTATGAAGATACAGCTTTTATTAGGGAAGTTTTTGGCTTGACAGAATCTAATGAGCAGCTTTGTCCTATTTGCTTGTCCCAGCGTGAGCTGTGGCAAAGCTTGACCGAGGAGACAACAGACTTTACACAGAAGCTTAAGCAGGCATATCGTAAGATATCACGGGGCAAAGATATTGTCATTATGGAGGGACTTGGCAATTTGGATGTAGATAAGGTCGCTGCTCTGGCCTGCTACACGATTGCCGAGACCCTGGAGGCCAGAGTGATTATTGTGCTCCGTTATTCCCCGGTTTTGGATGTATCGGGGGTTTTAAAGATATGTAAAAAGCTGGGACAGCGGTTGCTGGGAGTTATCATTAACTTTGTACCCAAGCCCAAGATAGAAGCGGTGAAGCAAGAGTTGACTACCTTATTTAGCGAAGCTGGAATTAAAGTCTTGGGTATACTTCCTGAGCTTCGTAGCTTGCTTGGTGTAAGCATCGGCGAACTGGCTAAAGTCCTTGACGGTGAGGTTCTGACCTCTCCGGAAGCTATCGATGATATAGTAGAGAATATAATGCTGGGAGCTATGACTCTTGACTCTGGGGTGGAGTATTTTGCTCGTAAGACGGACAAGGCGGTAGTGGTTCGTGGCGAACGTCCTGATATGCAGCTAGCTGCTTTGGAAACTCCAACCAGGTGTCTGATTATCACCAATAATATGAAGCCTTTGTCGACTGTTGTTTCTCAAGCTGAGGAAAAGCATGTGCCTATAATAGTGGTAAAGCAGGGCACTGCTGCGACCATATCCGGTATTGAGGAGGCTCTAACCAAAGCCAGCTTTCGCAGCCCTCTGAAGCTGAATATGTTTAGCGAAATTTTAGATTACTACTTCGATTTCAAAGCTCTCAATTCAGAGCTTGGTCTGAAAGCTTAATATCTTCGTTTCCCTCAATATTCAGAATCTCTCTGGCGTGTTGAGCCAAAGAAGATGGCACCTGTACCTGTACTTGACCCAGCCCATCTATAGTTAGACCATAAACAACCCCGGCGCTTTCATAGCGGAGCATAGCTGGTATACCTTCACTCTCGAGACGTCCCTTCACGATTTCTGCTTCTGGTTGTCCATTGGCTATGTAAACTGTGGTGAGTTTAAGCTCTTCAGTCAAGTATCTCCTTTTTGTCCATGGTAGCAAAACTACGGTGAGGGCTAGGCAGAAGTTGGTGGGTGGAGAAACCACGTGGATTTGAATGCTGCGCGTAGTTTATAAAGGTCATGACAGAAAAACTGTGTACAAGGAACAGAAACCCTGACCGAAAGTCAACTTACCTTCGGCCAGGGCTTCAACTTTAATGCCTTAGCTCCTCAGAAATAGCTTTAAGAAGATATATCTATGTTTAGTTGCAATTGTTGCCAGTGAAGCAGTTATCCTGCAGGCACCAAGTCTGAGTGCAGCATTCGGTGTGCGGGCACCCACTGAGTCCCCAGTCTCCGCCTTTGTTGCCGCCATAGCAGTCACTGGTTCCGAAATGGTTTAGATGATTGTCGTTCAAACTTGCCTGAGTACCGATGCTCGCAGCAGACCAGCTCTTGTTAGCAAAAGCGAGACTGATTCCCCAGCAGCCACCGCAATGTGTCAGCTCATTCGTGAAAATTGGTGTGTCATTACACTCACAAGCTGCGCCTCCAGTGGGGCATGTGCCGGCACCTATTATCTCGCACGATGCTGGAGATGTGCATTCCGCGCATGTAGCTCCACTGCTGCAACAAGCTAGACAGCATGCCTCTGTGTCACGGCAGGAAGGACATCCGCCGGGCCAGCATACATTGTTGTTCCCGTATATCGGGGAGCCGGGACAGTTTGTACCTATCTGATCGCACAAGGTATCGGGGCTGCACAGGCCTGCCAAGCGCGACATGGCCTGGATTGGAGTTCTGCCCCAGTGATTCAGGTAAAGGTCATGTGAGGCCGGATTGGTCCACCATTTGGGATAAGGGTCCCATTCGCAGTTAGCGGATCCACCGGTTCCGCCTCCAGGAGCACAACCGGCTGTGTCACAACTGGCTCCATCTTGTGCCAGTACGGTGGCCGGCACTAGCACTAGAGATACTGCTAACGCCAAGGCAAACAAAATACCGAAGATTTTCAAAATTGTCACCTCCATTCTGAGTTTCGCTTTTAAAAGGTTCGACCACCCTTTGCAAACGATTTTACAGGGTCAAAACGCTTTTGTCAATAGGCATACAGGGTCTTGAAAATCATTTTTGCAAAATATACAATTACACGTTGCTGCAGTTTGTTCTGCAGTAGATTGGAGGTGGGAACTTCGTTAAATTAAAAATCTAAAGGAGGGACGGTGATTTGAATGCTCTCGGAAGACACTTACTGCTAGAACTGAAAAATTGTGATCTGGAGGTGCTTAATGACTTGGATTTTCTCAAGCGTTGCCTTCATGATGCTGCTGAGCAAATTGGAGCTACCGTAGTTAACGAGTGTTTCTATGAATTTAGCCCCCATGGTATAAGCGGCGTGTTAGTTATCTCTGAATCGCATATATGCATTCATACCTGGCCGGAATATGGTTATGCCGCTGTAGACATATTCACTTGCGGGGATTCTGTTAAGCCTGAGCTAGCTATTAAGCCACTTGTGGAAAAGCTGGGGGCGAAGGATCCCTCTTATATTGAGTTAAAGAGGGGCATCATGCAAAATAATCGAGTCGGCTGTGAGCTGAAATGAATGACCCAGATAACCCTGACAAACGTAAATGGCTACGCGATGAGGTCAGTCCTTACCTTGCCCAGCTTCATAGGGTTAAGAAGGTAATATATTCAGGACGAACCGAATTCCAGTCAATAGAGATTGTTGATACCAGGAGCTTCGGCATTTGTCTCGTACTGGATGGTAAGATTCAGTCCAGTGAGCGGGATGAATTTATCTATCATGAAACCCTGGTTCATCCGGCAATGCTCAGTCACGCATGCCCTGAGACAGTCTTTATTGCTGGTGGTGGCGAGGGGGCTACACTGCGTGAGGTGCTGGCTCATAAGACGGTAAAAAGGGTAGTCATGGTGGATATTGACAGGCAGGTTATAGACATCTGCCGGCGTTATCTTTCTTTATTTCACCAGGGCTCTTTTGATGACTCCCGCTTAGAGCTTTGTTTCGCAGACGCCCGGGGGTATTTACAAGACACTAATGATAGATTTGATGTTATCATAATCGACCTGGTTGAGCCTCTGGAAGAGGGACCAGCTTGTTTATTATATACTCAAGAATTTTACCAGCTAGTTAAAAAAAGGTTGAATCCAGATGGTATCATGTCTGTCCAGTCTGGAGCCTCTGGCTGGACTAACTTACAAAATTTCACTGCAATCATCAACACCTTGAAAAGTGTTTTTAATATAGTCTGTCCGTATCAAGCTTATGTTCCTTCCTTCGTTGACATGTGGGGGTTCGCCACAGCGTCACAAAGAACCAATCCTGCTGAATTATCATGTGAGGATGTAGACCGTGGAATTGCGGCTAGACTTTTGAAGAAGCCAAAATCATATGATGGTTTGACTCATCAGTCTTTGTTCACCTTACCCAAGCATATCCGCCACCAGCTAGCCATTACAAAAAGAATCATTACCGACAAGAAACCCATTGTTGTCTGTTAAGGTTTCTGATATAAGGGCTTCAGTTTTATTCCCCTTTCGATTTAGCCGGGCGGTAGGTCTCCATAAGAAGAAAGTAGTGGTCTCCGTAAGTGGCATATCCGCAGGGGCTGAAACCGCATTTCTGAAAGCACTTCTGTGCCTTAATGTTCCAACTTAAGGTCTTGAGGTGTATCCTTTCCAAGTCGGTTTGTGAGAAGATGTGATTAAGATAGGTAAGTATAACATCGGACCCGTAGCCACGGTTCCAATAAGCCCGGTCACCAATCATGATACCTATCTCGGCCTCTTTTTTGGTTTCATCTATATTAAAGTAACTAAAATTGCCGATATGTCTGCCGTCTGGAGTTTCGATAGCGAAACGGTAGCTTCGAGTTGGGCGGTATAGCTCCTCAATATAATTTTCTAAGAATTCTTCAAACGAACATAATATGGGAGTAGCGGCATCGAGACGGCACAGCTCAACATCTCGCCGCCAGATGTAGTCATCGGCAGCATCTTGTAAGCTCTTGGGACGTATTTTGACTTTGGTGCCACTTAAGAGTGGCGACCTGATTGAGGCTGAAAAAGAAGAAGGTCTTCGCAAAAGTGTATCTCCTCCAAGGCTGATTTAACTGCCTCACGGATTCTGGATTCTGGATTTTTCGCCAGCTTGTTTAAGGCTTGTTTAGCTTGCTCGCCACCTATTTGACCTAATGCTTTTATAGCTGCCTCTTGCACCTGGTAGTCTTCGTCTTTAATTAATTTTAGGAGGTGAGGCACAGCCTCTTCGGCGCCAAGTTCGCCACAGGCATTAGCAGCCTCATAACGTATCTCAGCTTCACTGCTGTTTAGCTCAGTAATTAAAGTAGCCAGCCATGCTGAATCGCAATTGCGTCCCATGGCATATATTGCGCTAGATTTAAGTTTGACGTCATCGGTATGGTAGGCCTGTTCTATAAGCTCTTTTACTCGCGGCAAATTGAACGGGGAAACAGCCTCTAAAGCTCGACGTTTCACTTCTGC
>Ga0299912_10001424_pt1 | contig 19244 bp, 14 predicted proteins | sample RVTome_2_FD_207667 | JGI IMG/M metagenome (GOLD analysis project Ga0299912, IMG submission 207667) | Soil microbial communities from uranium-contaminated site in the Upper Colorado River Basin, Wyoming, United States - RVT95D214 (version 2) ... | reverse complement strand
GTTGCCCGCATGCCCTGTGCTGTCCCATGTCGTGCTTACAGTCGTCGTCCCTCTTGCTTCAATTGCAGGTACAGTCACCTCAGAGCCTATCTGGCTTCCCCCGGAATCCGGATCGCCCCTGAAAAGCCTTACCAGGATATTATTGGCCCCTAGTTCACCTACATTATGAATGGCAGCATTGATTGTCACCACATTCTCTTCAATCGGATAGGTAGGACTGAAGGATATGTCGGAGTTTGTTATCGCTAAATCTGTCCCCCCTCCAACTTCCAAGATCTTCATTGCGGCGTTATTAGTCTCGCTACCTTCCGGTACGGAATTGTTCTTATCTACGACCACATAGATATCATGGCTTCCTTCTATAAAGGTTGCTGACAGATTAAATGTGGCGGAATTCCCTGCGCTTATCGAAGGGAAAGTTGTACCGTAAAGCTTCCTGCCCCCTGCTGATGGATCTCCATCATAGAAATCCATGGTTACATTGTTTGCGACTGTCTCTCCTCTGTTTCTTGCTGTTGCCGTAATAGTAACAGCTTCTCCTGCCACTGGCGCTGAAGGCATAAAGGTTATATCTGATGAGGTTATGCTTAAATCGGGGAGGGTGGAGGAGGTGAGGTTCTTTGAGGCCATGTTGTCTGTCTCATCAAGTTCGTCAATAACATTCAAAGGGTCTATTTTGATGAATATTGTTTTGGAGGATGCAGTGGGGATGGTATAGCTGATGCTTGCTTGTGAGCTTCCAAATGATGAAATCGTTTCAATTGTTCCTTCTTCGATTAATATTCCGCCGGATGACGGGTCTCCGTCAAAGAATTGAACTAATACACCACTGGCTTGGGCAATCCCCGAATTTTTAACATCGGCAGTAATGGTAATTGACTCACCTGCTGTTGGGGTTGGGTTTGAGAAGGTGATGTCGCTTGATGAAATGGAAAGATTCGGTTTTACACTTGCCAATGCACGAAGAGCAAGTGCTGTCGAATACGGATCATCATTCCAGGAGCCGTCGGGAAGTTGGGTTGATGTCAAATAATTAATGGCATTCCCCAAAACTGTCGCATCGGTTGTTTCGCTAACTAAGGCTAAATATGAAAGGGCTGTTTCATAGATGGTCGAAGGTGATGCACCGAATCCTCCGTCTGTATTCTGATGAGCGATAATATAAACTGTTGCCTTGTTGATTGCCGTTGCAATAGATGTTGTTCTCGGAAATTGCTGAAGGGTTGATGAAACTAAAGCAGTCATATAAACGTTGCTATCGTCACCCTGATAAAAACCAAACCCTCCATCGGGATTTTGAGTAGAAAGAAGATAATCGATTGCTGATTGAATAACCGTCTGGTCAGGGTAATTAACTACCTTAAGAACCTGAAGGGCAAGGGCAATGTCATTTATCATGCTTGTAGAATCTTCATCCCCGCCCCATCCATTGTCCGAATTTCTGCTGTACACCAACGTTGACAAATCAGCCGAGATATCACCGCCAGCCGAGTAAAGACTAATTATTTTCCTCGAAAGGAAATCGGTTGACAATGGAGACTGAGAACTCAGCCATATAACACCATTTGAATAAGCAGGGCTGCTTATTTCTAGATACTTGAGTGTATCAAGCACAGTGGATGTGTCTAATACTGTAAAGTCAGCATTACTGCCCCAACTGCCATCTGAATTCTGATTACTCGTAAGCCAAGAAATGCCATTTTCAATTGGTGGAGAATAGGCAAAAGCAAAGGTTGGTGCTATGAGTGCAGCTATCATAAATAAAATTACGATTTTCAATGGCCTTGTATTCATATCGTTCTTTGTATTAAATCTTTAATAACTCATTCATCATTATTTTGCAGGAAAGTACCAGTCTGGATTTTGACCCTCCGTTATATATATGGATTTTTTTGTTTCTAAATCATAAATATAAATCTTTTCCTGGATTTCTTCTGCTCCGCAGTAACAACTATAAAGTATTCTCTTAGAGTCCTGTGACCAAGTTCTTAAACAACTAGCACCTTCATTCTTACATAAGACTCCTACTCGAACCGTCTTGCTTCCACTTTTATCAAATATGGTTAATTGGCTCCCAATCAAAATTGCAAATCTTAAACTATCCCTATCCCACAAAGGTTCAGATGCGTCTTGCAAAATCATTTCGGTTTTCTTTTTGTATTCAGTGTCATCGCAAGAAATTACCTCTTCATCCTTCTTTGCCTGCTTTGTAATTTTTGATAGTATCTTCTTTATCCCATTTTCTTTTATAGTTTCTGCATGATAAATAATGAACTTCTCTTTGCCAGGCATAAGCCACTTCGTACAGATCAGCAAATCCTCATTCGGCGAACGTATTGCACTATCACAGGCTTTAAGTTTTACCCCTTTTTTTGTAATGTCCCTCATGACACCGGTTCTGACATCCACTATTTTTCCAGTGATCTCCTCACCGGGTTTGTTCGGATTGTAGGTGAAGTGAATTTCGTTTCCGTTATTGTCCCACTTTAAGTTGACTATAATTCCATGAGTTAGACTGGTAATATTTTTTTTATTTTTCCCGTCAGGATCAATGACAAATATATTGCTTTTTCCCGATGTTTCACGATTAACATACGCTATCCGGGTTCCATTAGGTGACCACTTAGGCATAATATTATCTCTTGCAATTGCAGGATCTTTCTGCGTAAGCTGTATTTCCTTATAAGGGGCCATTCCGCTTATTCTGAATATATGAAAGCCATCATGGGCTTTGTCGAATACTATTTCACCTTCGAACTTATTTTCTTTTACGGTATACGCCCAAATAGTATTCAAACATAGGAGATTAATTACCCAAATCATTACGCTTGGAATAAAATAGACATAATTTTTTCTCAAAACCCTTACTCCCCTATTACGCCTGGTTTTCGATAATCAATTTTAACACTCATATAACCAATCTTAGTCTGTTTCAGATTCTTAAGAGACCATTCGACGGCAGAGCCTCTTATCTTATAGTTCCCTGGGTTTATTTTTATCTTAGGCCATCTTGATGTAGCTTTTTTCCTTATATTCTCGATTAATTCCGGCGGGAGAGAAAATTTAAAAAATGCCTTTTCTACAGCGCCCTGCCAGAGGTATAAAGCACTTATATTATATTCAAAATATTCTGTTCCAGGATCTCCTATCCATTCAGTCGTATAACTGCAACTGATTATTTTTTCCTCTAGGGGTTTGAAGGAAATCTCCCAAACAATTAATATTATTTCTTCTTTCATATCCTCTATTTTTTTCGGTGGGTAAACTGCCTTTCCAGAATCTTCAAGGCCAATCTCTTTAGATGTCCTCGATAGAATATCTCTTTCAGTTATTTTCTGGTTGAAGGTCTGAATAGGTTTTCCATTAACCAAGACCTTAAAATCATCAGGCATTTGTGTACAACCAATGCAATTGGATTCAACTGGAAATGCTATTTTGAAATGAACTTCTTCATTGCTCATGTTCTCCAAACCATACGCGGAAATTACTTTGGTTGCTATATCATTTTTTTGCCTTTCCATAGCAACATTTACTTCTCTCAATCTAATGGCAACATCAGTCAAAGGAAAGATAGAATTTCCTATCATTGGATGATTTTGGGAGCCTTCAAAAGAGTATCCTTGTGAAATCGTAACAAATAGTGCATATAAAACGACCAAAAAAATCTTATAAATTTTCGTCGCGTGCTCCTCTATTGACAAATAGCATTTTCGACCGGCACAAAAGCAGAATCAAATTGTTTTTTTCATTCATGCTCACGGCTACTGTACCACACATATACGCCAAGTATTCTTACATTAGACTTGTCTCTTTTTCTTAAGTCTAAGTTCTTAAAATTCCACTCTATAAAGTCCCTATTACCCTCTGCACCGGTTGGCGGTTGAATCTTCACTCTTGCCGTTTTTGATGCTACTGCCGCTTTCACCAGTTTAGGAAGGTATAGTCTAAAATGGACTTTGTCAATGTTACCCTTCCATAAAATTGTGGGGGTAAGGTCAACCATGAGAACTTCTTGCGGGGGCTCGAAATACCAATTAAGTGAATATCTACATGTAACAGCCTTTCTTTCCTTTGGTTTTAGGGCTACTTCCCAAATGATTGCTTTTTCTTTCTCAAATTTATACTGCTTAGCGGCATCCTCCGAAACTATTGCCCTCATTCTGACGAAAAGTGTTTTCCCCAGTGTAGATAACGTTGTCCCAATTTGTCGGCCATCGATTGTTACAACAAAGTCGGGCGGCATCGCGGTACAATCGCCAATGCAATTTGATACGATTGGAAATGCTACTTTGAAGGTCTGTTGTTCATTAGTCAAATTTTCCAGTACAAACGTAGACACTATTTCAGATGAGTCCTTATTTGTCTGAATATTTACTTCTGACAATTTCACATCAACATCTGTAAGCGGATAAATCGTATTACCGAGCATTGGATATCGTTCATAGCCTTCAAATGAAAAAGCCACAGAACTAATTAACAGGACAAATATCGTGATCAAAAATATTGCCTTCTTCATAATCCCTCCCTTTACTGACAAAAATTCAGAAACTCGAAGGCCGTGGCGTACCTATAACCCGCAAAATATATGAAACTATTCCCAGTCGGAGCCCATGAATATGTGCATCCAAGAATTTCAGGGCATCTTCCATTGGCAATATTCGCCTTCTTCTCATCGTCAGGATTCTTGCATGTTATATCGGTCGCTTTCATTTCATTATCTTTCGGTAATTTTTATATTCTCTTTAGGTTTAAAATTCTCTAATTCCCAATAAATCCTATTTTTTTCGATCTTATATCCTTTAGGTCTTATTTCAATTACACGATCTTTTAATTCTTGCTCACTCGGGTAGATTATTTCTATAAAAGCTTTTTCAATCTTTCCCTTCCAATTAGCTCTGGGCGTCAAAATGTATTCAAACCAAAATTTATCTCTATTCGTTGAAAAATTTGTAGAGTAGGCATTTGTGATCTCAATTTTTTTTGATGGCGGAAATATGACATCCCAAGTATACCAGTATCTATATATTTTGAATTTAGCCTTTTCCCACTTCCCTCTCGCAAAAACTTCACTTTCAGTCTCTTTTAATATCTCCTTTCTTATTGCGACCTTCTGCTGTTTGCCATCTATGTACGATTTAAAATTGGCTAATGGTGGTTCAAGATAAGGTCCCTCGCTATCAGAATAATCACTACTCGGGAACCCCATTTTTGCCTCTAATTCCTTAGCCAACATATTTTCAAATAGAAATTCACAAGTTACAACTGCCCATCGTAAATACGAATCTGATTCTTTTGGTTTAATCGAAATTTTGACGTGTTCGGATACCATGCGCACTTTATCTGTATTAAGAGGAGAGACTGTATGACCACCTTCACCTACCAGCGTATCATCTGCAAATAGAAGTGTTAGTAATATACTATTATCAAATACAAGACCAAAAAATAAAAAAGAATAAATGAACCAATATTTTAGTTTAAACATTTCCTCTCCTATGGTTGAGGGCGACAGACATAAGGATCTATCTGACCACTACCTTTAAATATATCTAATGATGTTATTACTACACTTCTATATTTTCCACAAATCCTTTGCTTAGCATCAACATCATTGCCACATTCTGGCGGTACCGGTGGAAGTTCCCCATCCTTACATGGTCTTCCCAGTGCATGAATAGCTTTAAACAACACATAATAAATGCCAACATGCGAATGTTGTGACTCTGCATTGATTTTCCAAATAATATCCCCTTCCAACACTTCTTCAAATGGATAAAGCCAATTTTTTTGTTTGCAATATTGGTATAGTCCCTCTGCTGTTAATCTCTCAATTTGACCTTTCTTATTTGTTCGCATCGGAAAAGCTGTCCCTCCATAAACAACGTAAAATACATAATTAATAAATCCAGAGCAATCAAACCCGCATACAGGATCTTCACCACCCCACACATATGGGGTATCTAAATTAGCCAATGCAATTTGAATAACTGCCTGCCTCGTAAAACTTGTAATGAGTGCTGAACAATCACTCGGATTCCTTAATGATACACTGGTTTTTTTTGAAGTATCGCTACCTGCCAATCCTCCGCTGATCAAATAAGCTCCGCTTCCTTTTACAGGGTCGAGGATTATATAGCCTGCACCGTTCCAGTCATTGTATTGGACATTGGTCTTTGAGACAATTACTTTCTTCCCAGCATTAACAGCGTTCTGTATGTCACTTTTTACTTCTGAGGAAACTTGTAGTTGGAGCAGCATCGTATTGATGTTAGTATTATCAATGGAGTATATTGGTATCCCTCGCTGGTTCGCTATCTTCAGAAGTCTTGATGCTGAAACAGATGGGATATTAAAGAAGGATTGCAAAATCATATCTTCCCATGCCGAGCTTCCGAGCCCTGAGACTATCATAAAATCCTTTTTCCTCTGCTGATTTCCGTCTATAGAAAAAGAGGCACTTATATTTCTATCTACATCGACGCCTACTCCACCTTCAGTAACTTTATATGGTACATCCCATAAATATTCTGTTATTGCCTGAGATGTCACTATTGCCTCTGAAGGCTCTTTTGTAATCACCATCTGGAAATTCTTGGCATAAAGTTCTTCTTCAAAGGTTAAATGATGAAAATATGAGAGGCCGATGTTGTAAAGCATTTGGCCTAAGAGATCATCAAGGTCTGAGCTTCCTATGTTTCTTGTAAGTACCTCCATCTTGTTTCCCACCAAGTCTGAAGATGTTTTGAAAAGCTGAATCGCTATGGCTGAATAATCTCCAGCAGTTACCTTATTTGTTACTACATCCGTTCCTTTATTTGGCAATTGGAACGTCATGTTGAATATCTGGTCATAGCCAAGTCCTACAGGGATCCCCGTTGCCACAGTAATTCCATTTGCCTTAATTACTGGTTTAACACTCAATAGATAAGGCGGAACATTTAGAAGACCACCATATTTGGTTACAAGTTCTTCATCCGCTAAGGTTGCCGGATTATATGAAAGGGTTATTCTTTTTCCTGCTATTTCTGCAAGGGTCGTACTGTAAGAAAGTGCAGTCTCATATAAAAATGTATCTTCAATTGTAAAGCTGATGCTGGGTCTGAGATTATTCGATATAGATGAATAAGTCGCACCCTTTGTAACTACCTTGTAAGGTAGGCTTCCAAGAAGGTATGGATATTCTTTCTTTATTATGGTTTTTGTAAGGTCAATTGTTTCATCACCTATTATGTCCTCTATTGTCGAATCCGGGAAATTGGTATCAATGTAATTTAAGAGTCTTCCGTTGTAATATTGATATGGGCTGATAGTGTAGTCTGGAAACAATTCTTGCAATTCCGTCGGGATTGGCGAAGGTGATGTGTCGGTGATGTAATCCTGAATATACTGTTCTCCGTTGATTCCCATCGCGGGGTATAAGTCCATGCCGCGTTTGTAGTCGTATTGCTTAAAGCTCGGATCTAATGGTATCCAGGCCTTAATGCTATCATCGCGCATTGCCCCTCGATAATTTCCGTAAGGCACATACGCCTCTACCCATGTATGTTCCATTTGGGCGTATTTTATTTTTCCACCTTCTGTAAGGAGTTTTCCAGGAACACCTGCTGTGGCAAGTATTGTAGCAGCAGTATTTGGATCTGTTACGCCACCAACCCAATTCATAATTTTTTCAATAGGTATCTCCACTGTTCCATAAGCATACCTTGTGGGGATATTGGATGCCCTCAGCAGAGATATCAAGAGACTCGCCTGATCGAAGTCATTTCCGGCCATTTCTAACAGCGTCTGCTGGGCACCCTTGAGAGAGCCATAGTACGGCTCGTACTCAAAATTGTTCCTGACGTACTCATAAATTTTTATTGGATTGTTTCCAAGTTCTTGTGCCTTTGCACGTATTTCTGGCGCAAACTGAACTTCGATTGTCTCGGCTAAATCAGCATCGGTTGGAGGGTCAGCGAGGGCAATTTGCGTAGAGCTTTGAGACAAAAGACCGTTCAAAGAACCATTTGAGGCGACAAGAACCGATCCATGATCCCCGATACCAGATGCATGATCTACTCGACTTTTGTTTTTCATCGTGTATCCTGTATCATGTATCTTGTATCCCGCAGTTTGCTCTGTCTTAAACTCCTCAGGGCTTGTCCTCGGCTCTATAAAAATGGGCTCCGCTGTCCTGTGTGGGAGCTTGTTTGGGTCTAAAGGGATATGTTTCTTTGGAGGCTTTACCTTTTCAAGATGTGACTTTGCCCTGCCGATTACGGCATCCGCCTCTGTTTTTGTCTTGGACTTATCTATAGCGGCAAGATTATCGTTTAACTCTTTGAGATTATCCTCATAATGCTTCACAAACTTGTAATGCCTTTCAAGGATCTCTGGCGGAAGTCCTTTTTCCTTTAAGAATCTCTCAGTATCACTGAATTGTTTCTTAATCGCTGTGTCGAGTCCCTCAATCTCCGACCTTTTTGTTTTGAGTTTGTTCTTCTTCGTATCCGTGTCAGTGGAAGTGTCATTGACGATTTGCGTTATAGCATCAATTGTCTTCTGGAATTTTTCCTCTGGCTTTAGTGGTTTTGGCTGTGAAGACTGACTGCTGATAGCCGATTGCTGGTTGCTTTTGCCTCCTTGTTGGTCTATCTTGATCGCATAGGCGATATCCAGCCCGCCAGCGAAGCTCCAACAGAAGAAAAGTAATACAGTAAGTGAAATTACTCTTGGTAAGGGTCTATATCTGAAGTCCATTTATTCCTCCGAGACTACAGATTCAGTAACCATTTCAAAATGTCCTTCACGCATCCACCAGAAAGATTGATGCATTTAATAAAAAAAAGCAACTACCACTTTTAGTAGGGGAAAGTCTATCATTTAGAACCATCCATAATACATTACGTTGTCACCATGACTGCATCCTGAGCATGTCACAGGATGTTTTACCATAAACGAAAATAAAAATCTGTCATAAAAGATATGATTTTCTTGTAGTATTTTTACTACATTCCTTGTCATATTTTTTATGACAAACCCAGCAACAACTGAATTCAATGGGTCTATTTTGATGAATATTGTTTTTGAGGAGGCGGTGGGGATTGTGTAGTTAATGCTTGTTTGAGAATTTCCAAATGCTTCGATAGCTGTGATCGTTCTTTCTTCAATTAAAACACCACCAGCATTTGGATCTCCGTCATAAAACTGGACTGTAACATTATCAGCAACTCCGGGGCCTGAATTTTTCACATTTGCTGTGATTGTGATTGTTTCACCTGCTGTTGGGGTTGGATTTGAGAAGGTGATGTCATTTGAGGAAATGGAAAGATTAGGTTTTACGTTTGCCAATGCCCGCAATGCTAAAGCCGTTGAATACGGATCGTCTTCCCATGAACCGTTGGGAAGTTGGGTTGCCGTCATTGACGATTTGAGTTATATCCTCAATTGTCTTCTGGACTTTTTCTTCTGACTTTTGGGGTTTAGATTTTTGATTACTCCCAGATGACTTTTGGCTGTTTTGCTGATTGCTGATAGTTGACTGCTGTTCACTATCCTTGATAGCGTAGGCTATATCAACCATTCCCCCGAATGTCCAACAGAAGAAAAGCAAGGTGACGAGTGAAATGATTTTTATTGCAGGTTTATATCTGAAGTCCATCAGTTCCCTCCAAGACCACAGATTCGGTTTCCATTATGAAGCTCTTTTTATCTGTCAGGAGAGTTTGACATTTTATGAAGGGAAAAACTATCTTAACAATGCAGAAAGCCCAAGATAGGTAAGGTTAATTATCCTTCTTTCTGTGGTTCTTCTTTTTTTTCAACTTCTCCTTCAATAAGTCTTTTTGCTCCTATGAATCTTTTGAAATAATATGGGGTTCCCAGACTATCAATGGTGACCTTCTTGCCTTTTGATGAAGCATGTATAAACAGGTCATTGCCAAGATAAATCCCTACATGTGAAGGAAAGGATGCATATGTCCTGAAGAAGACGAGGTCACCGATAGATAGCTCTCCCTTATCAACAGGATTTCCCTCAAAAAATTGCTCCCTTGCTGATCGTGGAAGATCTATTCCGATCAGGCCATAGACCTTCTGAACATATGCGGAACAGTCAATCCCGAGTAAGCTGCTACCGCCGAATCTGTAAGGTATGTCAAGTAATTTTTTTGCAAACAGGATAAGTCTGTCCTGCAACCCCATTTCGCTGAGCTCTTTAGATTCAAATACTTTCCCCATATCTGTATCTATGCGAGCCTGTGAAAGTATTGCCTCGTAGTTTTTTGTTCCGTCAGTTTTTAAATCGTCCGGTTCTGCTTCAGGTTCCATAAGGATTTTCTGACCTGGTTTTAATAAGTCTGTTTCAAGATTATTGATATCCTTAAGCTCATCAATATCGATATTAAACATCCTTGCAATCTTATAAATGTTATCGCCTTTTTTCACAGTGTAGGTCCCTGGCACGGTTCGTTTAACGAGAAGCTTTTGTCCTATTATAAGTTTTGTCGTTCTAAGATTATTGATCTCCCTGAGTTCACTAACTGATATCGAATATTTTTTTGATAAAGACAATAGGGTGTCGCCCTTGTTTACTCTATGAAATTGAGAATCCTCCTGATGTTTAACGGGTTTAATATTTTCACCTGAAAATCCCCCCTTTTCCTTTTTACTAAGGGGGGGTGAGGTGGGATTAAGCCTGGTTCTATTAGAAGATTCTTTCTTATTTGAAGGAATAGTTATCTTAGAGCCTGGTTTAAGATTATTTGGCCTTAGATTGTTGACTTTTATAATATCTTGTACGCTGACTTTAAATTTCTTGGCTATTTTGGCCGGGTTGTCGCCCTTTTTTATAGTATAAGCCGTATTAGCATAAATATTGCCTGAGACAAAGATTGTAAGTATAAAAATAGCAGTAAAAAGACAAAGCCTTCTCATGTTTACCTCCCAGAATTAAGCTGCCTCTTCCCGTATAAGGTCTTTGAGAGTCGGCAACTCCGTAAGGTCCTTCAACCCAAAATACTGCAAAAATTCTCTTGTTGTTCCATAAAGAAATGGCCTGCCAGGTACCTCTTTGCGTCCCATTATCTTTATAAGCCTTCTCTCGAGTAATGTCCTTATAGCACTGTCAGAATTGACACCCCTGAGTTGTTCAATCTCAGCCCTTATGATAGGTTGTTTATATGCCATTATGGCTAAGGTCTCGAGGGCGGGTACTGACAGCTTGCTTGAAATATGTATGCTTCTGAACTTCTTTACCCAGTCTGCATATTGGGGGTTTGTCACCATCTGATAGCCATTTGCGATCTCAACTATCAGCAATCCTGTATCTCGGTTTTTGTATTCAGCCATCAACTCCTCCATAAGCCTTTTTATCTCAGGCTCAGGAAGTTCTATCACATCCTTTATAGCAGAAATCAATAGAAGTTCTCCTGAAAGAAACAAGAGAGCTTCAAGCACCGATATCTTTTCCTTATCTTCCATCACACAACAATAGAAATATAGCAGAAATCAGCTTAAATTTCAAATGTTTTCTTCAAATTTTTATTCTTTTATGATTTTGCTTGTTTGCTTCTTGATACGCTTTCTATCGTATCCTTTCTCACCCTTTCTTGTTGCAACTGGATGGCTGCGAAGTTTTAAAGCCGCCTCAATAGGAAGACGAGGTTTCGGTTTTTTCTTTTTAATCGGTTTCTTCATCTAAATCAATATACCTTAAAAAGTTCTTAAGATTAAAGGATAAATTTCGAAAAGTTGTATAATATTTTTACAGGATAAGTATTTTAAGCAAGAGCTAAAAATCATTTTTATAATAGAAGAGGATTTTTTTAATGATAAAGTCTAAATCAGGACGCTTGATGATTGTTGATGATGAAACTGATTTATTGACCTCTTTGTGCGATATCCTTTCAGAGATTGGCTACGAGACGGTAGGTTTTACCTCGGGCAAGGATGCACTGAAGGCACTGAAGGAGCGAGATTTTGACCTGCTTTTAACAGACCTTATGATGCCTGAAATGGACGGTATTGCACTGCTGCGAGCCGCGCTGGAAATGGACCCGCATCTTGTCGGCATCATAATAACGGGGCAGGGCACGATTCATACTGCGGTAGAAGCAATAAAGATCGGGGCATTTGATTATGTATTAAAACCGTTCAGGCTAAAGTCACTCGATATGACGCTGACTCGTGCAATGAGACTGCACCAGCTTAAAGAATCGGAAGAAAAATATCGCTCTATAGTCGAGGATCAGACCGAGCTGGTCTGTCGTTTTTTGCCTGGCGGAACACTTACCTTTGTGAACGAGGCTTACTGCCGCTATTTTGGAAAGAAGCGTGAGGAGTTGCTTGGGAACAGCTTTATGAAATTTATTCCCGATGAGGATCATGAACAAGTAGAAAGACACTTTATGTTTATTAACAGGGAAAACCCTGTAGCTAATCATGAGCACCGTGTTATAAGTCACAATGGTGAAATATGCTGGCAGCAGTGGACTAACCGGGCGATATTTGACAAACAAGGTAATTTCATTGAGTTCCAGTCGGTGGGGAGCGACATCACCGAACGCAAGCGGATGGAGGAAGAACTTAGAAAGAGAATAGAAGATCTTGAAAAGTTTTATGATATGGCAGTTAGCAGAGAGCTTAAGATGAAGGAGATGAAGAATGAAATAGAAAGCTTAAAGGTTGAACTCTCAAAGTATAAGTAAGGATGAGGGTTGAGGGATGCAGGACAGGTAATAAAAGAATCGCTTCTGTCCTGTCGAAGCAGTTATCCGTCATCTATCATGCGCAAAGGGAGTAATAAATGGGGAAAGAACTTCAAATACTGATACTCGAAGATGTTGCTGCCGATGCTGAATTGATTGAACGCGAGTTACGTAAAGGGGGAATAGCATTCTTATCGAAGAGAGTGGAAACAAAAAAGGCGTTCCTGAAAGAAATTAAAGACTTTGCGCCGGATATTATCCTCGCAGACTATACACTTCCATCATTCGACGGTCTTTCCGCTTTAAAAATTGCAAAAGAACGGTGTCCTGATGTGCCTTTTATTTTCGTCTCAGGGACAATTGGCGAAGAACGGGCCATCGAAGCCCTCAAAAGAGGTGCAACGGATTATGTTCTTAAAGATCGGCTTTTACGCCTTGTACCAGCAGCAAAGCGAGCATTATGTGAAGCCAAAGAGCGGGCTGAGCGCAAGCGGTCAGAAAAGGCATTACAATATAGAGTTGAATTCGAAAATCTCATTACTGTTTTATCAACAAACTTCATCAACGTTGCACCGGAAGATCTTGACAAATGGATAAACCTTGCATTACAAACAATCGGAGAATTTGCAGGTGTTGACCGTAGTTATGTCTTTTTGTTTTCTAAGAAGGGAACGAAAATGGACAATACACACGAATGGTGTGCCGAAGGGATTGAACCGCAAATCCAGAGACTCAAAAATCTATCGGTTAATGCCTTCCCATGGTTCGCTAATAGGATAAAGAAGCGCGAGATTATTTATATTCCACGTGTCATTGATCTTCCATCCGAAGCGAACGCTGAAAAAGAAGAATTTCATCTATCAGAAATTCAATCGCTTATCAACGTTCCCATGGTCTATCGAGGAACCCTTGTTGGATTTCTTGGGTTCGATTCGGTACGGGAAGAAAAGGTATGGTCAGAAGACAGCATTGCGTTGCTTAAAATAGTGGGAGAAATTTTTGTGAATGCATTGGAGCGCAAGCGAACAGAGGATTTGTTAATCGAGAGCGAATCTCACTTCCGACAGTGGGCTGAAAAAACCCATAAGAGCAGGGATGCATTTTTAAATATGCTTGAGGATGTAAGTGAATCCTACAAAGAACTCGAAGAGCTTTTTATGAGCCTTGTGAAGGCAATGGTCAATGCCCTTGATGCAAAGAGTCCATGGACAAAAGGTCATTCCGAGAGGGTGGCAGCGTATGCAGAAAGGATTGCAAAAGAAATGGGCCTTCATGAGGAAGAAGTGAAAAATCTTCGGCTTGCCGCTATCCTTCACGATATCGGGAAAATAGGTACTTATGATTATCTTCTGGATAAGCCGGCAAGACTCACAGACGAAGAATTTGATATTGTAAAGAGACATCCAACTCAGGGGGTAAATATCCTTAAAGATGTAAGACAATTAAAGGATATAATTCCCTTTATCAGACACCACCATGAGAGAATAGATGGAAGTGGATACCCTGACGGACTTAAGGGCGAAGAGATTCCCCTCTGTGCACGTATACTCCATGTGGCCGATTCCTTTGATTCGATGACAGCAGACAGGCCGTACAGGCCGGCACCCGGTAAAGGATATGCTTTTCTGGAATTTAAAAGGTGTAAAGGCACACAGTTTGACCCCCGGGTAGCAAAGGCAGCTTTGAAGGCATTATAAGTTCAATCGTCAAACAAGTAAAACAGGCTAATGACAATAGAATCACTCCCGATGTATAATTTTGCAGGGAATGATATAAAGAGGTATTTTCATATGAAGAGGATTGTCGTAAAGATAGGCAGTAATATAATTACCTATGGAAAAGAAGGACTTGATATAAAAAGAATCTCATCTATAGCACGCGAAATAGCTGAACTGCACAATACCGGATATGACGTAGTCATTGTCTCATCGGGTGCTATTGCTGCAGGTATGAAAAAACTCGGGTTAAAGGAAAAACCGAAAGATATAAAACTCAAACAGGCTGCGGCAGCAATCGGCCAGAGCAGTCTAATATGGGCTTATGAAAGAAGTTTTGGAGATTATGGGAAAAAGGTAGCACAGGTGTTACTTACACGTGATGATTTTTCTGATAGAAAAAAATATATTAACTCTAAAAACACTCTCCTTACATTGCTTTCATACGGGATTGTTCCAATAATAAATGAGAATGATACCGTTGCAACTGATGAGATAAAATTTGGCGACAATGATTATCTTGCGTCTCTCGTTGCGGGCATTATAGAGGCTGAGAGGCTTATAGTCCTTTCAGATGTTGATGGGTTTTATACCGAGGATCCGCGACATAGTGAAAAGGCAAAGATTATCGAATACGTTGAGGAAATAACACCTGAACTTGAGTTAAAGGCAGGCGGGGCAGGAAGCACAATAGGTACCGGGGGAATGTATTCAAAAATCCTTGCTGCAAAAAGAGCAGTAAGCCACGGGATTACAGTCCATATTATCAGCGGGAAAAAAGATGGACTCCTGACATCTCTTATGGCAGGTAAGCACTGCGGTACTGTGTTTAGTCCAAAAAAGGAAAAATTGTCTTCAAGAAAAGGATGGCTTGCATACGGCAGTCGTTCAAAAGGGAGCCTTATCATAGATGAAGGTGCGGTGAAGGCCCTGATACATGGTGGTAAAAGCCTTCTTCCTTCGGGCATTATCTCTGTTGAAGGTGATTTTGAAACAGGTGATTCGGTCTACTGCCTTGATTCAAAAGGAAACCGTATTGCTAAAGGCCTGATCAATTATTCCTCTCCCGAGATTGAGAAGATAAAGGGAAGAAAGACTTCAGAGATTGAAAAGATCCTTGGATATAAATACTCTGACGAGGCGATACACAGAGATAATTTAGTGTTGCTGTAGTTTGAGTGCACTCCCCCCGGTTTAACGGACACACCGAAAGGTTAGGTTACAATATAACCTTATAACCTTGGGAGGAGTAAAGGGCTATCTGACAAATCCTCACTATACTCTCAACTTTTCGCATAATCCAAGAAATTCATCTTTTACTTTGGGCAAAGACGGCAATTTGAGTTCATCTAATTCGTGATCTATCTTTTTAGCTGTTCTAAAGTCCATGTTAGCAAGATAATTTTTTTTGACCTCTTCTGCGGTTTGAAACTCATGAAATAGGTGTTTCTCGCTTTCGGTATGCCTTTTCACATTACTAAGCTTTTTTTTGAGATCTTCACTTTCATAATCTTCAGGCAAGGCCCGCAGAATGGGGTCAAATACTTTTTGATTAAGGAATTTCAGCAATTCTTTTCTTTTTCCTTCATCTGTTCCTATCATTTGCTCTCCTCGTTTAAAGATTATTTTAAAATAGTGATGTATTAATTATATACTAAAACTATCGAACTTTTAAGGGGCAATCATTTGAGATTCGAATGTAAAAATACTGTAGATTTTTAATATCCATTCAATGGAGTGAAAGATTCATAGATTATGATCAGCCTATCGTGGACTTCTTCCTCAAGTCGCGTCGTTTAAATCTGTTATAATGGTGTTTATTATAACTGGCAATCGATAACGCGAATACTGAATAGTACTCTTATTAAACTTAACCTTTTTAACAAGGCAGGCAATTAAATTTGGACCCTCAACCGGCATTTTGGAGCATTCCGGCTGCTGAACTTCTTCAGCAACTGCAAACAACTCCACAGGGACTGACAAATGATGAAGCACGGCAGCATTTTATCAGCTATGGCGCTAATCTTCTGAAGCCCCAAAAAAAATCAAACACATTTACTCTTCTGCTTTCTCAATTTAAAAGCCCTATCATCATTATCCTCATCTTTGCATCCGGGTTGTCATTTTTCTTGCGTGATCCTGTCGATGCCGGCATCATTTTGGCAATTGTCTTAGTAAGCGGTCTTCTTGGTTTCTGGCAGGAACGGGGAGCAGCAAACGCAATCGAAAAATTGCTATCCATCGTACAAATAAAAGCTGAGGTGCTACGCGATGGTGCTATAAGGGAAATTCCTGTTGAGGAGATAGTGCCTGGAGATATCGTCATACTCAACGCCGGAGACGTCATTCCGGGTGACTGCCTGATTCTTGAATCCAAAGATCTCTTTGTGGATGAAGCCGCGCTGACCGGTGAAACATATCCTGAAGATAAAATATCCGGGATATTGCCGGAAGAAACTCCTCTTGCTCAGCGGACGAACACTCTTTTTATGGGAACACATGTAGTCAGTGGCAGCGCGAAAGCACTGGTTGTCCACACCGGCAAGGAAACTGAATTCGGCAAGGGTTCCGAACGGTTAGCGCTCAGGCCATCCGAGACTGAATTCGAGCGTGGTGTCAGGAGATTCGGCTACTTCCTCATGGAGGTTACATTGCTGTTGGTAATTATCATTTTTGCATTCAATGTATACCTGGCGCGCCCGGTTTTAGATTCATTTCTCTTTTCTTTGGCACTTGCTGTCGGATTAACCCCACAACTGCTACCTGCTATTATCAGTGTCAACCTTGCCCATGGTGCAAAATACATGGCACTCAAAAAAGTAATTGTTAAACGCCTTGCCTCTATTGAAAACTTCGGCAGCATGAATGTCCTTTGCTCTGATAAGACCGGCACTCTAACCGAAGGGGTGGTACATTTGAAATCTACTCTTGATGTTGATGGGAATGAGAGCGAAAAAGTCCTGCTTTTCGCCTACCTGAATTCTTATTACGAAGCGGGGTTCACAAACCCGATTGATGAAGCTATACGCACCTATCGCAAGTTTGACGTATCAGACTATAAGAAGCTTGATGAAGAGCCGTATGACTTTGTTCGTAAGCGATTGAGCATCCTGGTCTCTAAAGGTAACGCACATCTTATGATTACGAAAGGGGCGTTACGAAATGTGCTTGATGCATGCTCAACAGCAGAAGATTCGAGTGGCACAATTCTGGATATAGCAGGAGTTCGCAAAGAGATACAATACCGCTTTGAGGAACTCAGCAATCAAGGGTTACGCACGATAGGCATTGCCTACCGGGATATAGGATCTGCTTCGCAAATCACAAAAGATCATGAAGCTGACATGACGTTTTTAGGATTCCTTGTTCTTTTTGATCCAGTCAAACCGGGAATCGTTGAAACCATCACAGAACTCCGTAGCCTCGGAATATCACTCAAAATTATTACCGGGGACAACCGTCTGGTTGCTTCTCACCTTAGTCAGCAGGTTGGCTTATCGAATACAAGAATTCTTACAGGTCCGGATCTTCGCCGGATGAGCGATGAAGCGCTACTCAAACGGGTAAATGAAGCAGATGTTTTCGCGGAAGTCGAACCTAATCAGAAGGAGCGCATCATTCTTGCGCTGAAAAAGGCAAAAAATGTTGTGGGTTACATGGGAGATGGCATAAACGATGCTTCAGCGCTTCATGCAGCTGACGTCGGCATATCTGTGGATAGCGCCGTTGATGTGGCAAAAGACGCAGCTGATATCGTACTCCTGGAAAAAAATCTTGCTGTTCTTGTGCAGGGCGTACGAGAAGGAAGAATGACTTTTGCCAACACCCTCAAGTATGTATTTATGGCTACAAGCGCTAATTTTGGCAATATGTTCAGTATGGCGGGAGCATCTCTTTTCCTCCCCTTTCTCCCTCTCCTTCCAAAACAGATACTGCTTACCAATTTGCTCACGGATTTTCCGGAGATGACAATTGCCACTGATAATGTGGACAAAGAATTAGTTGAAAAACCTCGCCGATGGAACATATCTTTCATACGCAACTTTATGATGACTTTCGGTCTTTTGAGTTCTGTGTTTGACTATCTCACCTTTGGAGTACTGTTTTTCATCCTGCATGCCTCACCAGAGGAATTCAGAGCCGGTTGGTTTTTGGAGTCTGTCATCTCGGCGTCATTGGTTGTGCTTGTTGTGCGAACAAGGATGCCCTTTTTTAAGAGCATTCCCGGGAAATATCTGTTAACAGCAACGCTACTGGTCGTTAGTGTTACGCTTGTTTTGCCTTTCATTTCAGTTGGAAGAAAGCTCTTCGGATTTACAGCCTTGCCGCTTTCTTTCCTTGTATTAATGGGAATAATCGTGGCCCTGTACATCATCTCAGCCGAAGTGGTAAAAAAGGTATTTTACAAAAAGGTGAAATTTTGAAAATAATTGCATATTATAATTTGTGAAGAAATATTGTTATTAATACATACTTATAGTATTTATCGATAAGAGATTCATGTCCAGTACGCAATGAGTCATCACCGTGTAAAATTTCACACCATTGGGAAAATAAAAAAAATGAAACTACCAGGAAAAGATATAAAACACTTGCGGTATGTCTTCTGATTGCGCTCATAAACCCTTTCTTGTATGCGAAAGACTATTGCTCCGATTCTTCCACCTTCTTCTTCCGATGCTGGACAAAGGCGTCACGCATCGAGACGTAAGGATCGATGGCTGACTCTTTGAAGGACTCATAATCCCCGATCTTGAATGATGTGTCGTTCACTGCTTCGTGCGCATAGATTCCCGTGCTTTCTCCGAAGGTCAGATCGGAACTGCTTACATAGGTCAGGGGATAC
>Ga0299912_10001423_pt1 | contig 19248 bp, 21 predicted proteins | sample RVTome_2_FD_207667 | JGI IMG/M metagenome (GOLD analysis project Ga0299912, IMG submission 207667) | Soil microbial communities from uranium-contaminated site in the Upper Colorado River Basin, Wyoming, United States - RVT95D214 (version 2) ... | reverse complement strand
CTATTATTCCAATTGTAAATGTCAGTAAGTTAATGTTTTTATTATTGAGTTCCTTCAATAAAAAGATGAAACCGCCAAGAGCAGGACCTAAAATTATAAGAAATCTTAGTATTTCTTCTTCGCGGGCTCGTAAAGCCTTCATTAATTGTTGATGTTTGTCTGCTATGATTTGATCTCTAGGCATATAAATTTTCTATTATTATTCAATACTTTACATTTAGTTTCTACAATAATATATTAAACTTTTTATCACTGCGCAAGCAAAATTATAGATATTTATTAATATAAGTCTAATATAAGCAGTGTCATGTCAAATTACTTGTTTTATATCACTCCACCTTCACAGCGGTGCCGTAGGCTAATAGCTCGGCGGTGCCTTGCATGACCTCGGCGGTCGTGAAACGCATCGCCACAATAGCGTTGGCGCCGAGCTTTTGGGCCTCGGCGATCATGCGGTCGAGCGATTGCTCGCGGGCTTCGGCGATCATCTTGGTGTAATCGGTCACCTCGCCGCCGACTATATTACGCAAATGCGCCATGATATCGCGTCCTATATGACGCGCCCGGACCGTATTGCCTCTGACCAGACCGAATACCTGCACGATTTTCTTGCCGGGGATTTCATCGGATGTCGTTATTAGCATATCAGTTGTAAAACCACTCACCTTTCTACCTCCTCGTAGCGTTCGTGTTTGCGGGCGAACAGCCGTTCTCTTAGAATCGAAACCAGTAATATTATTACGCCTATTATACCAACGCCGACACCGAAACGCAAGAGCATTGGCATCGATGTCTCCAGCAGGAATTTATCGAATAACTCCCAGGCGCCGAAGCCTAAGAGTATTATCGCGCCGATGGACAGGAATATCCAGCCCAGGCCGCGTTCGAGACGGTTGTAGATATCGTTCCAGTAGCCTGCCCAATATCTGTCGGGCAAATCGGTGAACCGCATATTCGAGGTAACCTCCTTCAATTTTAGCAAATCGTCGTATTCTTTCCGGCAGACCGCGCAGGTTTGCAGATGTAAATCCAGCTGCCTTTCCTGTTCGGGCGTTAATTCGCCATCGAGCTTGCCGGAGATATATATGATAGCCTCCTGGCATTTCATTCTATCACCCCCGCGAGTGCTTTTTTGAGTTTCAATCTTGCGTAATGAAGACGCGACATCACCGAACCGACGGGAATACCCAAAACCTCGGCAATCTCTTTATAGGGCATATCCTGAAAGTGTTTTAAGATAATGATCTCCCGGGCCTCGCTATCGAGCGTAGCCAGCGCGTCCCAAACCGCTTGCTTGACCTGTTGCGCTTGATAGGCGCTTTCGGGATTGGATTCCATGTCCGCCGGCGCGGTTTCAAGCGCTTTATCGGAAACCATGTACTGCTTTCGGATACCGGCCGAACGAAGGGCGTTTTTGCATAGATTCGACAGAATGGTAAACAGCCAGCTTTTAAACTGGAACCTGGAATCGTACCGTTTCAGGGAGCGGTAAGCCTTGATAAAAGCCTCCTGCGATAAGTCATAGGCGTCATCGGAATTGCCAACCATGCCGAGAGCGTAGAAATACATCGGTTTTTTGTACCGTTCGACTAAAACCTGGAATTTCCTGAGATTGCCGCCGAGGCATTCTTCAACGAGTATGTTGTCTTCAATCTCCATCACATTTCCTTAAAATGATATACACCGCAGGGCGTATTTTATTCAAAAAATCAGGAGATATCCATTTATTTTTAGACTGTCATGATGATTATAAAAGCTTGCCAATAATCGTTAGTGATAATATATTTACTCGATTATATAGAAAATATTAGGCCTAAAACAAAGCGGCGATTATGGATGAACAAAAATCTTTAGACAAGCTCACGATCCCTGAAATGCTGGCGCGCAGCCGTCAAAAATATGGCGATCGGGTAGTGATGCGGTATTACGATAGCGACCGTTTCCGGGATATCACCTATGACGGTTTTTATTTTATGGTGAGGCAGGTAGTAGCGGCTTTAGCCAAAGCCGGTATCGGACCGAACGACAAAGTGGCGATTTTGTCGGAGAATCGCCCCGAATGGGGAGCGATTTATTTCGCCACTCTGTTTCGGCAAGCTATAAATGTGCCGTTGGACGCGCTCTTGAAAGTTCAGGAGTGGAGCTATATCTTGAGAAATTCCGGCGCCAAGGCGATTGTGACATCCGGCAAATTCTATCCTGAGATTGAGCCGCTTGTCGATCAAATAGAAACGCTCGAAACAGTCTATTGCATGGATGGCATCAAAGATACCTGCTATATATTAGGCGAAAAAAATCCACCCGATATAGAGCCGCCAAAAGCTAATATCGATGATTTGGCGGCTATTTTATACACCTCCGGCACAACCGGCCTGGCTAAAGGGGTCATGTTGTCGCACGGCAACATAACCGGCGATATCCACGCGGTAACGCAGTATATGGAACTTTATCCGGAAGATAATTTTCTGTCAATTTTACCATTACATCACACTTTTGAATGTACCTGCGGCTTTTTGATACCATTAAGCAATGGCGCCTCAATTACATACGCAAGGGGGTTGGCCTCGAAACTAATCGTGGAGGATATTAAAAATAACCAGGTTACGATCTTGCTTGCGGTACCATTGGTATATGAGAAAATGTATGCCAGTATTGCCCGGAAAATATCAGAAAAGCCGCCGGTTACGCGAGTCTTGTTTAAAACTATCTATGGCGTTTCGAAGTTGTTGAAAAAGGCCGTTAATGTTGAAGCCGGCGGCAAGCTGTTTCATGGCTTGCGGGATAAAGCCGGGTTGTCATCGGTGAGGCTATTTGTCTCCGGCGGCGCGCCTTTGTCGGCGGAGGTGGCGGAGACTTTCAACACTATGGGTTTCAGGATGATACAGGGCTATGGCTTAACCGAATCATCACCTGTTTTGACCTTTAATCCTTTAGAGAATTATAAAAATGGGTCTATCGGGATGGCAGTGCCGGGAACAAAGATAGTAATTAACGATCCTGACAAAAACGGGGTTGGCGAATTAATCGCCAAAGGCTCGATGATAATGAAAGGTTATTATAAAAACGAAAAAGCCACCGCTGAAACGATTAAAGACGGCTGGTTGTATACCGGCGATCTGGGATTTGTTGATAGTGAAGGTTTTTATTTTATAACCGGCCGCAAGAAAAATTTGATCGTGACGCCGGGCGGCAAGAATGTTTACCCGGAGGAGGTAGAGATTGCTCTAAGCGCGTCGCCATATATTCTGGAAGCGCTGGTGCTTGGTCGGCCAATCGAGGGTTCGGGCGGCGGCGAGGCCATTGAGGCTATTATCGTTCCGGATTTGGATTTTTTCGGCGCCAGGGCCGAGGAAAAAGGGATTACGCTAAGCGAAATCCATATAGAACAAACAATTAAGCTTGAAGTAGCGAAACAATGTGAACATTTGGCCGATTATAAACGTGTAAAATATATTACGTTACGAGCTGAGGATTTTGAGAAAACATCGACCAGAAAGATAAAAAGATATCTGTACGAGCATAGATCGATGGCTGTGCCTAAAAGCAAAAACAAAGGCAATTAATATGAATTATGGCGTAATTTTAGCAGGCGGCAGGGGAGAGCGATTTTGGCCGCTCTCGACGAGGAAAAATCCTAAACAGCTTCTAAAATTAACTTCCGATAAAATGATGCTGGATGAAACTGTTGAACGGATTGAACCTTTTATTCCCCTGGAACGAATTATAATTGTCGCGGGCGCCGATATCGAAAAGCAAATCCTCGAAAATACCCAGGTAGTTACTCGTAAAAACCTTATGCTGGAACCTGAAGGCAAGAATACTTGTATAGCTTTGGCTCTGGCGGCGGCTCATATTCAAAAAGAAGATCCTGATGGAGTCATGATCGTGTTATCATCCGACCATCTGATCGAACCCAAAGAACAGCTGATTAGGCTTTTAGAAGCGGCATCAGGGTTGGCCTCCCGGGAAGATAAATTGATAACTATCGGCGTTGTGCCAAGCCGTCCCGAAACCGGTTATGGTTATATCGAAATTGGCCCTAAAGTTACTGAAATCAATGGTATCAAGTTCTTCGATGTTTTACGGTTCAAGGAGAAACCCGAAAGGCCGAAAGCGCAAGAATATTATCTCGACCGCAAGCATCTCTGGAACTCCGGCATGTTTGTCTGGAGTGTCAGGACTTTCCTGAATGCTCTTGTTAAGTATATGCCGACGATGAACAATTGCCTTCAAATATACCTTGAATCCATTGAAACCGATGATAGCAATGAGCCGTTAAAGTGTCTGTATCGCGATTGTGATAATATTTCGGTTGATTTCGCGATCCTGGAAAAAGCCGATAACGTGTTATGCGTAAAAGGTGATATGAAATGGGATGATGTGGGTTCCTGGCTGGCTCTTCAGCGAATATATAATCCTAAAGCCGACGGCAATGTGGTTCTCGGCGAGGCGATTTTAGATTCCAGTTACGAAAACACTATTGTCAACCGTACTGATGATCATATTATCGTTGGTTTTGGAATCACCGATCTGGTTGTTGTTAAAGCCGGTAAGGTAATCATGGTTGCTCATAAAACCAGGGTTAACGATATCAAAGAACTTTTAAGTAAACTGGAAAAAGATGAAAAGTATTCGCAATATCTATAAATGGTTTCCGGCTCTACTGATTATAATCTGGGGCTGCGGGACGGGGGTTCATAAATCATCTTTGAATGAAGACCCTCGGACCAAGGCCGAAAGCCGTTTCGATCCGCTTGGTTTCCCAGGCGATAACGCCATCATTACCGGTAAGAACCATCAAGCCCAGCCGCCGCCAAAAATAGATCAGAATCAATCTGCCGCCCAGCAAAATGGACCGGCGGTCGCGGTTGAACAATCTGCGCATATCGAGGAGACCGAAGCGCTCTCAGTAATTTTTAGGGTTCAGGTTTTCGCCACCAAGTCGTTTGATGAAGCTCAGGAATATGCCGCAAATATTGAAGCTTTATTTCCCCAAGGCGTGTTCGTGGAATATCAGATGCCATATTACAAGGTCAGGGTCGGCGAGTTTTCTGAACCGGAGGCAGGCGAAGATTTTCTCGACTTCGTAAAGGAAATGGGTTTTAAAAACGCCTGGCTGGCAAGAGTTATACAATGATTGGAAGCGGCGACAACGATAATTTAAATAAAGCGCTTTCTATATTACAACAAGGGGGCATAATCCTGGCTCCGACCGATACGGTTTGGGGGCTGATGTGTGATTATAAAAACGCTGAAGCTGTTGCCTCGATATTTAGAATTAAAAAAAGCCGCTATAAACCAATGGCTATATTATGCGATTCGCTTGAAAGCGTGGACAAACTTGAAGTCGAAATGCCGGTGGATGTCCGACGGATCGCCGAACGTTTCTGGCCGGGACCGCTAACACTAATCTTAAAATCACGGGTGCCGGGAATAGAATATATCGCCGGAAAAGGCAACTCAATCGGGGTCAGGGTACCCGATTTGGAGGAGTTGCGCGGATTGATTAAGAAATTCGGCCGACCTCTAGCCGCGACCAGCGCTAATATTTCCGGCCAAGGCCAGGCTTTGGCGCTGGATGATGTGCCTGATGAAATAACCTTGAACGCCGATTATATATGCCGGTTCGCTGCCGATCCTTCCGGGCAGGCATCGACCGTTGTGGATTGCTCATCGGAGAAACTAAAACTGATAAGGGTAGGCGTAATCAGTCTCGAAATCCTGGAAAAGGCCATGAATTAAAATGACTAAAGCTGATGACTATAACATTCTTATTGTCTGTACAGGCAACACTTGCCGTTCCGCCATGGCCAAGGGCATTACCGAAAAGCTTGTCGCGGATATGAATCTAAATAACATCAATATAGATTCCGCCGGCACGGGCACGATGCCGGGTATGCCGGCGACCGATTATGCTATCGCCGTCGCTGCGCATTGGGATATCGATCTGACAAGCCATCGGTCAAAACCGCTTACGCCGGAACTGATTCTTAAGGCCAATTTGATCCTGGCTATGGCGTCCGAACACGTAGAAACTATCTTGCATCACGACAAAACAGCTTGCTCCAAAACATATCTTTTGAAGGGTTTTCCACAGCCATATAATTATTCTCAGGAAAGAATTGAGGATCCTATCGGCGGTTCGATGGAACAATATAATCAAACATTTCTCGAACTGGATGAGATCATCCGTAAAATATTTCCTCAGATTATAGAGTTATCCAGGGCGCATGGCTAAAATCACGGTCATAATAATAACTCTCGCGATTTTTATATCGCAGTTAGCGTTGAGCGATGATAAAGCTCCGGCGGATACATTGCATACCGCGCCTGATTCGATGAAACAGGAAATTCCTCTCCCGCCAGATTCCGCTTATATTGCCCGGGCCTCCGATTCGAGTTGGTGGAAAAGGAAAATTGAAAACCGGGCATTCGATGTTGGCGAATATCTCGAGTTCAGCGTGAGCTACGGAATTCTGCACGCCGGGACGGCCGTGATGGAGGTAATGGATACAATCATGTACAACGGCGCGAAATGCTTCAAAGTACGGTCGACTGCTCGCACCAGCGGTTTCATATCGACTTTCTACAAGGTGGATGACACGGTTTTTACTTATATCGATTATGACGGCATATTTTCCCATTATTTTCGCAAGCGGCTGCGCGAAGGCAAATACCGAAATGAAAAAACGACTTATTTTGACCAGAGACGGCATTTGGCTATTACCGGCAATGATACAGTCCAAACTTATTCGTTCGTCCAGGACGCATATTCGTCTTTTTATTATATTCGTACTCAAGATATACAGCCGAACGTTGAAATATTAGTCGATAACCATATGGACAAAAAGAATTACCCTTTAAAAGTGATAATCAATGGCCGGGAAAAAGTTGAAGTACCCGCCGGAGAATTTGATTGTATTATAGTTGAACCCGTGATGAGATCGGAAGGGATATTCAAAGCCAAAGGACGAATTAAAATCTGGTTGACGGATGATGAATACAAAATGCCTGTGAAGATGCAAACTGAGGTTTTCTTTCTTGGATCTATCCATGCCGAATTAAAGGAATTCAGACATGGGAGAACGCCGGATAGCGGACAACAGCGGATTGAAGATGAGTGATATTAAAAGAGTTGATTTGAAAAACGCTAAAAGATATTCGGTAAAAGATCGCAAGACCAGATCGGATGTAAAGAGATTTGCGGGTGTGCCCAAATCAATAAAATCATTTTTTGATAGCCTGCCTCATTTCTTAAAAGCCGCTGACTTAAAAAACCTGGCCGCCGATATTATCCAGGCGCGCAAGCATAAAAAGGCTATCATCTGGATGATGGGAGCACATCCCTTGAAAATAGGTTTGCCGCCGATAATAATCGATCTGCTGAAAAATGGCTATATAACGCACCTGGCTTTAAATGGCGCGGGAGTTATTCACGATTTGGAAATTGCATACTGGGGCCGAACATCGGAAGAAGTTGCCGAAACGCTGGCCGATGGCTCCTTCGGCATGGTTAAAGAGACGCCTGAATACCTGGCCCGGGCTTTAACTCAAGCCGAAAGTATTGACGGTATCGGCGAAGCGGTCGGGATGTTTTTGGCGAAAGAAAATCCACCCTATGTTTCATATTCGGTGGTCGCGCAGGCTCATCGTATGAAAATTCCGGTGAGCGTGCACGTGGCAATCGGTACCGATACCATTTGCCAGCATCCGGAATTTGACGCTGCCTTGTGGGGTGAAAAAAGTCATCTCGATTTTAAAATGTTGGCTGAAAATGTCAAGTTCTTGCACAATGGCGGCGTGGTTATTAATTTCGGGTCGGCGGTTATTTTACCGGAAGTGTTTCTTAAAGCCCTGACGGTCGCCCGCAATATTTATGGCGATATCACCGGCTTTTCAGCCGCTAATTTTGATATGATTCAGCATTACCGCCCGAACGTAAATGTGGTAGAAAGACCGACAATCGGTGGCGGTAAAAAATATAGTTTCACCGGACACCATGAATTAATGATGCCGCTTTTGGCTGCGGCTTTGAAATCGTTACCTAAATGAGATTTTGCGCGAGAGGATAAATATGGCAAGAATAGTTGAATGTGTTCCAAATTTTTCTGAGGGGCGTCGTCCGGAGGTTATCGGCGAGATTGTCAGAACTATTGAATCGGTACAAGGCACGACAATGCTCGATGCCGAAATGGATAAAGACCATAATCGGGCCGTTGTCACATTCGTGGGTGAACCTGAAGTCTGTGAGGAAGCGGCTTTTTTGGCGATCAAAAAAGCATCCGAACTTATCGATATGGAAAAGCACAGTGGCGAACATCCCCGCATGGGCGCTACCGATGTCTGTCCGTTTGTGCCGGTGTCGGGCGTTTCGATGAAGACTTGCGTAGCCATGGCTCAGAGGCTGGGGGAGAGAGTTGGCAAAGAGCTGGAAATTCCAGTCTATCTGTACGAGGAAGCGGCCACGCGGCCCGAACGTCAAAACCTGGCTGTCATTCGCAAAGGCGAATATGAAGCCATTCGCGATGAAATAGCCACAAATCCGGAACGTAAGCCGGATTTCGGCCCGCTTAGAACTCATCCGACTGCCGGCGCGATAGCGATCGGCGCCAGACCTTTTCTGATCGCCTTCAATGTTTACTTGAATACTCAAAGCATAGATATAGCGAAAAAAATCGCGGATGCAATTAGATTTCAAACCGGCGGCTACCGCTATGTTAAGGCGCTGGGTTTCGATATCAAGGAACGCCGCCAGGTTCAGATATCGATGAATCTGGTTAATTTCCTGGGCACGCCGATCCACCGTGTTTATGAAACGATTAAATCCGAAGCCGCCCGCTATGGCGTGATGCCTACCGGTTCGGAAATCGTCGGCTTAACGCCATTGGAGGCTATTGTACAGGTGGCCGATCATTATCTGGGATTTGAAAATTTTTCAATCAATCAAATTCTGGAATCGAAACTGAAATCAACTGCTTTGGCGGCCAAAACGCATATGAAAGAGTTCATCGAAGAAGTCCAATCCAAAGAACCCACTCCCGGCGGAGGCTCGGTTTCCGCTCTCGGCGGCGCGTTGGGAGCTGCCTTGGGCGAGATGGTTTGCCGCCTGACGATAATTAAAAAGCAATATGCCGATCTGAAGCCGGAATTTCAAGATAAGCGAACGAAACTCGATGTTCTGCGAAATGAGTTAACATATTTGATAGAAAAGGACGCGCAAAGTTTCGACGCGGTCATGGCAGCCATGAAACGACCGAAAACCACCGAACAGGAAAAGCAAGCGCGTGCGGCGGCAATCGAGGAAGCGACTAAAAAAGCTACCAGCGTGCCTTTGGAGGTAATGCAGAAAACTATTGAGGTGATGGAACTTTTGCCGGAAATAGCGGATAAAGGTAATATAAACTCGGTTTCCGATGTCGGCGTCGGTAACCTGATGGCCAAAGCCGCCCTGGAGGGCGCCTCCTTGAACGTAAGGATTAATCTTCCGGGCATTGAGGATAAACCTTTTGCTGAAAATCTTAAATCGAAAATGAATGACCTATTAGATCGCGGTAATGAGCTATTTGAAAAAACGAAAACAATAATAGACGGGAAAATTTAATGCCGGGAGAATACATCGATCTTCATATACACACTACCGCCTCTGATGGTCTGTTGACACCCCTGCAGGTGGTCAGTATCGCTGCTGAAAAAGGGCTTATAGTTATTTCGATAACCGACCATGATACAACGGATGGTTTTGCGCAGGCATTAAAGAGCGCTAAAGAAAATGGAATCGAATTGATACCCGGAGTCGAATTATCTTGTCTTTACATGGAAAGCGATGTTCATTTGCTGGGATATTACTTCAATTACGAAGATTCGGCTTTTATCAAAATAATCCGCAAATTCCGGGAGGAGCGCTATAAACGGGGTGAAGCGATGGTTGCTAAATTAAACGATCTGGGTATTAACTTGAGCATGGAGACGGTTAAAAATATCGCCGGTTCAGCTTCCGTAGGCAGGCCGCATTTGGCTGAGGCTTTGGTTAAAGAGGAATATGTTCAGACGTTCGATGAAGCGTTTGCCCGTTATCTTGGTTATCACGCCTCGGCGTATGTGCCCAAGAAGCATTTCGATATCGATCATGCCATTGATCTTTTACACAGGATCGGCGGCGTCGCAGTTTTAGCTCATCCGGGTACCTTGAAACATGATGAATTCATACCAGATTTCGTTGACATGGGTTTGGATGGTTTGGAGGCTTATCATTCGATGCATAAGCGGCCGATGGTAAACCATTATAAAAATCTGGCCAAGAGATATAATTTGTTTTACACCGGCGGGTCCGATTGTCACGGACCACGTAAAGGCAAAGTGCTTATCGGGACTGTAAAAGTACCATATGTGTGCGTGGAAAAAATGAAACAAGCATTGGAGTAGCCATGAAATATTTACTGCCATTAATAACAGGGATTATGATCTTATACGGCTCCTTTGCCATTGCCGGAGATAGCGGTATGACTGAAGCCGATAAGGACAATCTAATCAGGCAAATTCGGGCGATCAGAAATAACGAATTAATACAACCCGCTATGGCCGCTCCAGGCTTGCCGATTAAGAGCGGATCGCGCTATACGATGCAATTGGCCGGTATCAAAGATGAACTGGAACCGGGCTTATATAAGTCACTGGTAGACCGACCCACCAGGCAGACGTATTTTGATACGGAGCATTTCCGCATTCATTTTGACATCGCAGGCACTCATGCCGTACCGCCGGAAGATAATATCCTCGAAGATGGAGTGCCCGATTACGTAGATAGCACGGCTTTGATTCTGGAATATGTCTGGGCGTTTGAATTGGATACCCTCGATTTTGCCGGTATCCTCGAGTATGGTAGACCCGTGCCCGATGGCAGCGATGGCGGCGATTCCAGATATGACGTCTATCTAACCAATTTCGGTGCGAATGGTATTTATGGCATGACCTACGGCGAATGTGAAGGAAGTGACCGGACCTGTCAAGGTTATATCGAAATTGAAAATGATTTTTCGGAACCGGTTTTTATCGCGCTTGGGTACGGCGAAAATCCCATGGGTGCAGTTAAGGTTACAGCCGCTCATGAATTTATGCACGCCATTCATTATTCGCTCGATGTTTATGAAGCAGCCGGAACGCCAAGACGCTACTGGTGGCAGGAAGTTAGCTCCGTGTGGATGGAGGATGTCGTTTTCGATGAAGTCAATGACTACCTTTTTTCTATCCGTTATTTCTTCAATTACCCCGATTTAAGCTTAGAAAGTTATACCCAAAATACTTCTGATCCAGCCAGGTATATGCATCCCTATGCTTCGACGATCTGGGCCAGATTTCTGCACGAAAAATACGACAGAGACATAATCAGGCAAATTTGGCAAAGATGTGGCGAAGTAGTTGGTTATAACGTTTTGTCGGCTACCGATCAAATATTAGATGAACATTATGGGTCATCTTTCGAAGAAGCGTTTTTGGAATTCACGACCTGGAATTATTTCACAGATAACCGGGCCGATACGGTTAACAGGTATTCCGAAAGCGATACCTGGTCCGATACAATTTCCACCATGTATTTTACTGCCGAAGTGCCATGGGATACTGTGGATGTGTCTTTTCATGATGAGAATGACGATATACCGGAGCCGCTTTCATCTAATTACCTGGTTTTCGATACCCGTTTTGCCATGCCGAGTGGCGGTTTGCTATGCTGGTTTAATGGCGAAGCCACATCTAATCCGGGGAACGCGATGAAACTGATGGTAGCGGGCTGGGACAATACAAATGACACGGTTTTTCAAGTTGAACTTAATCCGATTAACAACGATGGTTCGTTCGCGTTCCAAAGCTGGAAGCGTTTTGATCAAATAGTAATAATACCATCGGTGTTTGGCTATTTTTACGCGATAGACGATCGAACCGGCTATGACTTTAGTACAATTTATGATCAATATCTCAATGACGATGCGCCAATTTTGTACGAATTACCGGCCGTAGTGGAAGTGAAAGCCGGTGATTGTGCGGAGATCGAGATAATGGCCTTTGAACCAAATGGCGATAGTATTGCATTCTATACTGTTCCTCCCAGCGGCAGCCTGGATGGTTTAACGATTACTTCATTAAGCGACACCTCGGCCATGCTTGAATATTGCCCGGACTATAAATTAATTGATAGTACGATCATAATAGCTGTTTACGCCCGTGATGATGACATGAACTATGACACCAGGCAAATCAGCTTCAATGTCGTTTACTTCAGTCAATCTGAAGTACAAGAAGTCACGCTGGTGGGGTATCCCAACCCTTTCAGTTACGAAAATAACAGCAGTATCACTTTGCGTTATATCCTGCCCGATTCGGTGGAAACCGGCGAGGTTGAATTGTATATTTTCAATGCCTCGGGCGATTTAATTTGGGATACCTTATACGTTAATGATTTCGCGCCGGGAGAGCTATTTTTAAAATGGCCGGCTGTGAACAATTCGGGCAATCAACTGGCAAGCGGTGTTTATATCGCCAAGCTCAGGACCGGCGATAAATCGGCTTACGCCAAGCTCGCGATTATCAGGTAAAATTGGATTACCGTCTGCGCAGAGTAGCGGCCGCCGGTTTGCTGGCGGCTCTGGCAATCGCCTTGAATTTTCCTCTTCTTGGCGTCCCCAATCTCGAAGTTTTCAGTTTATGCATGTTTATTTCCGGCCTTTTCCTCGGTTTTTGGGGAGGCCTGGTGGTGCCGTTGGTCGCAGGTCTGATATTTGTTATGTTCAATCCCAATGGCTCGCCGTCGCTAATAACAGTAGTCATAGCTCAACTGATTGGTTTTATCCTTTTCGGTATTGCCGGCGCGCTATTCGGCAAGAGCATTTTGAAAAATAAAAATCGTATAATTGGGATAACATTTTGCGCCGCTATAGGAGTAGTATTTACTTTCCTTTATGATGCGCTTACCAACATTGCCTTCGCGCTTACAATCGGGCCGTTCTGGCCGACATTAGCAAGCGGCATCGCGTTTTCTTTGTGGCATATAGTCTCCAATGGCATTATATTTGGCATATCAGAACCCTTGATGGTGAAATTATGGCGTATCGCCGGTCCGCGCTTATATCAACTTTCATAGTCCTGATATTACTTTTCAGCTTTACGCTGTCTCTGGCCGATAATCAGCCTCAAGACACCTCGCGGGCCGACACCAGCGCTGTCGCGGATACTTCAGTGATGGCTGACAAAGCTTCCGATATCAAACCAGATAGCCTGAGCCAAGATACAACCCGAATAATTCCTGAAAAAGAGTTAATTAAATTGCCGGAACCGGAACCGGGTCAGTCTTATTACAAAACATATATTTCAGGCAAAAGTTATGGCGATTATTTGCGTTGCACACCCGGTTTAATTTCGCTGCAGCATGGGGCGTATGGCCAGCCGGAGATGCTGGTTAAATCGATTATGCTGCCCGGTCTGAACGTGACTCACATAGGAGTCCCGATATTCCATCAGGGTACGTATTTCCCTTTCCGTAGCGGAACTGATTTAAGCGGATTGATGTTCGAAGATGTGTCATCGATTGAGATCGCACCGCTTTCATATCTCGACCTGTTTTCGCAAGGCGAAGTATTAGCGCTTAATTCGATGGTCTGGCCGGCTGATAATAACCCATCAAGTCTGACTGTCGGTCGCGGGCCATTCGGTTATGAACGGGCCGGTTGGCGGTTCAGCCGTCGGTTCAGCGAAACCGTCGGCGCGACTTTTACCGCCGGTTTTGAAGAATCAGATGGTTATTACTCATCTGGCGCGGATTATGACGCGTTCGCGGTTACAGGTTCGCTCGCCTGGCGGATCAAACCCAATATCGAAATCGGATATCATTTTTTTCAGCACAAAGCCAAACAGGGGATACTTCAGTTTGACAGATTGATCGCGCCAACGATAAGGTCGAATAACGATCAAAATTTACATATCTTTAAAAGTACCTATAAATATTCTGAATACATCTCCTTCGACTTCGAGCTGTTTCGTCAAAGAAACTATAATCATGTATTTGATAATGGAATCGCTTACAGCTACAAGCTTAGAGATTCAATCTGGGGCGGCCGGGCCGCGGCGCGTTTGATACGCGGCAATCATAATTTCTGCTTGCAGGCGGGCGGTGGCCGGCATTATTTCGCCAACGATAACTTATCTGCCGGCAGATCGGTAACTATGGGTTTAGTCCTCGAAGATTCGATAGCGATCGATTTATCGAAAAGCCTGATCCTTACCGCCAGACCCCGGCATAACAATATCGATGAGTTTTCGGTCTGCGGCACCGGTCGACTGATTTGGGCATTGGATTCGAATAACGGTTTGGATATTTCGGTAGGTCGACTGGATAATGAACCGGATATTTATGCCTTGTATTTCCGACATCCTGTAATAATACCTTCCGAACAGGATTTAATAAACTCCTATAATTATTATCCAAATAGCAATTTGAAGTCGAAGAAATTATTATTTACCGGGGTAAGCGGCTATCGCAAAATGGGTGATTGGCTGACAGTCAGGCCTGGTTTGACTCTGGAAAGAGTCAGCGATGATTTAGTACCTGAGATTGCCGTAAACGATGGCAACTGGATTTCCTCCCAGCGCAATGTCGATTATAATCGGGTGACATTCACAATGGGCGTGGATTACAAATTAACAAAATATTTCCATGGATCAGGGGGTTTTACTTACTTCTTGTATGATCCTTCGGAACTTCTGCCGCAAGTCAAATATTCCCCTTCGGTATTGGCCCATTCTTTTGGCGAACTGAAAGTAGAACAGGTATTGCGCGACATGGATTTATCCGGCGCTTTTCAAATAAGATATTTGTCGAGCCGGGATTATAGCGGGCTAGTTTCGCTAATTATGGATGATTATTCTTATAAACAGGTCGTTGTTATCGATGGTTCGCTGGCGGTGCGTTTCGGAGTATTCGAATTCCGACTCACTAAAGATAATATTCTCGATTTCATAACCGGCAATGATTACAGTATCTGGGGGGCCTATTTCATGCCGCCGGGGGCGATCTGGTGGACCTTCACCTGGGATTTTGAAAATTAGCCTGTTAGTAAAAAATTGAAGTTCTTATTTACAATACATCTATAATTGACGGAAATTAACCCGCAAAAAGCCGCCAAGGTTTTCCATACTGTTGACAAAAGCAATACTCGTGTTCAGGCAGGTCGTAGCGAAGCGTGACCTGCCTGCTTATATACGTCAGGTCATCCGTAAAAAAGTTTTTGTCAACAAACTTAAAAGCCGCCAAGGCTTGCATTTCATTTTTTATTACAATCCGGATATATTTTTGTTATAATGTGGCGGCAAGGAGCAATATAAGAATAGGAATTTTGGTATCTGAGATAAAATGAACAAAAAAATCTTGAGCTGGGCGACTTATGATTTCGCCGATACGATATTTTCCATGAATATCGTGTCCCGTTATTTCCCGATATTGGTCATAACATCACTGGGGGGCAGCGATTTGGCAATAGGCATATCAAGGTCTACAGCGATGATACTGGTGGCTTTGACAATGCCTGTTTTAGGGGCGATAGCCGATCAGCATGGCAATCGAAAACTGCCGTTAATGATCTTCACCTCATCTTGCTGCTGTTTGACAGCGATGCTTAATTTATCCGATATATTGATTCTGGAATTAATAATTTTTGGATTAGCTGTCTATTGCTATCAATCGGCTCTCACATTTTATAATGCGCTTTTGACGACGGTTGCTCCGCCGGATAAGATCGGATATGTTTCGGGATTAGGAGTTTCGCTGGGTTATGTAGGAAGTATCTTCGGGCTTTTTATAGTCGCAACCCTGGCCGGCAAAGTTCTGTCACCCTATATCTGGACAGCCATTTTGTTTTTTCTGTTCTCAATTCCGATTTTTATCTGGGTAAAAGATGAAAAACGGGCGCATGAAGTCAAGAAAACAGTACCTGGCACTTATAACAAAGGCCTGATTGTCTCCCTAAAACGCGCGGTCAAAGTACCCGGATTACTTAGATTTCTGATTGGCCGGTTCTTTGTGGTCGAAGCGATGGAAACCGTGATTTTATTCATGGCTGTATATCTGGTAAAAGCGGCCGGTTTTGATCAGAGCAGTCATTATGCGGTCGGCCTGGATGAAGTAACCTTTTACCTGATCGTAGTGACTTCATTCACGATATTTGGTTCGTATATTTGGGGATTATTGACAAATAAATTTGGCCCCAAAACGACACTGTTATGGGCAATAATCTTGTGGCTGGTAGCTTTAGCGGGCATAGTGTTGACATCCGGGAAAATGATATTTTATCTATGGGGTAGTCTGGCCGGTATCGGTTTGGGCGGCGTTTGGACTGCCGATAGGCCATTATTGATAAATCTGGTTGGTGATAATAGCAAACTTGGTGAATATTTTGGGCTGTACGCGTTATCCGGCCGTTTAGCCGCGGTGGTTGGACCGCTAATCTGGGGTTTGATTATTTATTTTGGCGAACCGATGGGAGCTACAAGTTACAAACTCGCGATAGGAGCCTTATTTATCATGATGGCGGTGGGATTGATTATTTTGAAGAAGGTCAGAAATGTTAGATAGTTATCGGGAAATTGCCGGCGCCATTCATATACATTCGAATTTTTCCGATGGCACAAAAACAATTCCCGAAATCGCTAATCTGGCTAATGAAGTTGGCCTGGATTTTATCATGGTATCCGATCATATGACTCTGGAACCGCTTCATCAAGGGCTTGAAGGTTTTTATGGAAGGACCGCCGTGCTTATAGGTTATGAGATTAACGACCCTGATGACAAGAATCATTACCTGGCTTTCGGTTTGGATGAGGTCAATGAGCCGGACTTAAAAGCCGAGGCTTATGTAAAGCAGGTCAAGGAAAAAGGCGGTTTGGGGATTATCGCTCATCCCGATGAGGTCCGATTCGAATTGACCAAATATCCCTGCTATCCCTGGAATTGCTGGAGTATTGATGGTTATGATGGGATTGAGATATGGAATCATATGTCGCAATGGATGGAGTCGTTGAACCGATGGAATATGTTGAAACAGGCGTTCATGCCACGGCGGGCGCTCAAAAGCCCGACCGCCAGGATATTGAAAATCTGGGATGAGGCAAACCAAAAGCGAAGGGTTTTTGGAGTTGGATCAATTGACGTTCACGCTTATCCTTATAAGCTTGGTCCTGTGCGCATAACTATCTTTCCCTATAAAGTACAGTTCAAGGCGATTCGCACCCATCTGTTTATACCGTCGGATACGCCGGCGGATTTTGGTCAGTACAAACAAAGCATTTATCAATCAATGAGGCAATGCCGGGCGTTTATTTCCAATTACCGATGGGGTGATGCGAAAGGTTTCCTTTTTTATTGCGAAAACACGTCAGGACGGGCAATTTGCGGGGAGCAGCTGACCTGGGAAAAAGAAACTTCAATTGTGGCGACTTTGCCTAAATATGCTCAGTTAAGGATTATTAAAGATGGCAGCGAAGTATTTATGGGGCAGGGAAAATCATTTGAAATAAAAGCGCTCCACCCGGGTCTATATAGAGTCGAAGTATATATTCGCGATAAGGGCTGGATTTTTTCAAATCATATTTTACTAAACTAAAATAATAAAGGGTGAAACTAAAGCTTAGGTAGAGGGGGGCTGGAACTACCCAAGCGCGGATGTTTCACCCTACACTCAATATATTATTAGCCAACCGCCAATTTGTCAAGTAATTTATTGGCTATTGGACAATTAATTTTATTATTAACATCGGTAACATAATTAGTTTAATTAGAAATTCCTAAGAGATTTTATTTAGCCAGGTAATAAATATATGGACTTAATAGACCCATTTACTCCATATAAAAAGAACTTGCACAATGATATTTTAACAAAATCTCAGCCCCTTTCTTGCTCTAAGTAAAAGACTAATGACGAATTATAATTGATGAATATTTTTAAGCCAGGATATCGATTATTGTCTTTTGTAAATCGTTGGCGGCCTTTAACACAGCAACATTCGCTCCCACCGAAGCCTTGGCCATAATCATATCGACACTGGCTTGCAGGATATCTGCTTGCGGCCCCTTGGCTGTTTCCGAGGCGGCTTTTTCCATAAGAGCATAACTCGCCTGGATGCCTTGAATTGATTGCATAAGCATTATTCCCCCTTAATAATTCACCTTTAGGTTATTATATAATATCGGCATTTTGAAAGGCGAATTTTAGATTTTTCAGTTTTTTTAATAATTTAATATTTTTATCGTAATTAGCGCTTGATTCTATGTGCCTATGTTGTTATATTGCCACATAATAAAGAGGTTAAAATGATGGAAAGATTAATCGATTTAAAAGCGGAAGTGCTTAAAGCGCTAGGTCATCCAACCCGGCTTTTAATAGTGGAAATGCTGGGGGAGGGCGAAAAGTGTGTCTGCGAAATTAATCGGGCTATTGCCGCCGACCACTCGACTATTTCCAAACATCTATCGATTTTGAAACAAGCCGGTGTGGTCAGTGATCGAAAGCAAGGCTTGAAAGTCTTCTACAAACTTGAAGTGCCCTGTTTACTTAAGTTTATTGGCTGTATCACATCAGTAATAGAATCCCGGACTAAAAAAGAGATGCTGGCGCTGGAAAACAGAAATGAAAATTTGGCTTAATAAATACATCTTAATCATCGCCTTTTTTCTGATCATCTATTTTATCTCGCCAAGTGATCCGCCGGCATCCGATAGCCGCCTGATAAGCGGCTTATTCGAAGCGATAGCGATGCTTCAGGAATACGCCAGGGCACATGTGCTTTTGTGTTTAGTACCCGCTTTCTTTATTGCCGGCGAAATTGTCGAATCGTTTGAACAATTAATTAATAATCTTGAAAAAAATAAACCTTAAACCAGAATAGAATTTGTTCATTCAATAAAAAATCAGCGTGGAGGATTTATGAAAATACAAATACTTGGGTCAGGCTGTAGTAAATGCAGTCAGGCGGCCCAGATTATGAAAGAGACCGCAAAAAACCTCGGCCTGGTAGAGGGCGAAAATTTCCAGTTTGAAAAGGTGACTAACATTCAGGAGATGATGAAGTACAAAGTCATGTTCACGCCCGGGATCGTGATTAACGGTAAAGTCGTAATGACCGGTAAAGTGCCATCAGCGGCTGAAGCGCAAAAGCTTATCAACAATGGACTGGCCGAGGAATTGAAATGATAAAGGAACCGAAATCTTC
>Ga0299912_10001422_pt1 | contig 19263 bp, 18 predicted proteins | sample RVTome_2_FD_207667 | JGI IMG/M metagenome (GOLD analysis project Ga0299912, IMG submission 207667) | Soil microbial communities from uranium-contaminated site in the Upper Colorado River Basin, Wyoming, United States - RVT95D214 (version 2) ... | reverse complement strand
TATTCAGGCCACTCGCCGTTAAAAACTATCTCGGCCGGGCCGGTAAGCCAGACCTCTCCCCGACCGTCCCAGGACACCTCGGCTATGCCGCCGGGCAGCTTTATCTCCAATATGTCGCTAGATAACCCTCTGAGCTCGGCGGCCACGGCCACGGCGCAGGCGCCGCTGCCGCAGGCCAATGTCTCCCCGACACCGTGCTCCCACACGCGGGCCTCTATCTGTTTCCTGTCCATTACCCGGGCCACCTCAAAGTTGACGCCCTTGGGGAATATCCTGTTCTGCTCAATCTTAGGCCCAATCTGTGACAGCGGGAATTCGGTCACGGGTTGTGATGAGAAATAGACGGCGTGCGGGTTGCCCAGTGAGAGCAGGTTCAGTACGAGCTGTCGTCCCTCCACGGTAATGGTGTATTGCACCATTGACTTTATGTCAACTACTTTGCCGGCGCCGGGTCGGATAATGACCGGGATGTCTTTTTCACTGAACCTGGGCTGGCCCATGCTAATCTTGACCTTGGCAACTCTGTCATTGACTTTATAAAACTCAGCCTCTCTCACTCCGACCAGCGTCTCGACCGATACCTGGCGGGCCCTGGGTCTGGCCAGTCCGTTATCAACAAAGTATTTGACCAGACACCTGATGCCGTTACCACAGGCGTTGGCTTCAGAGCCGTCGGCATTGAAGATGCGCATGCGGAAGTCGGCTATCTTTGACGGCATAAGTAGCAGCAGGCCATCGGCGCCGATACCGTAGTGACGGTCACACATGGCTACGGCTGTCTTCGACCAACCACGCCGACCATTACTGGTCTCAATCACCACAAAATCGTTGCCGGCGCCCTGCATCTTGGTAAACTTCATGCTTGCTTCTTCCTTGACGGGTATAACACAAATTCGCCTTCTTCCACAGGAAGAACAATTAAGAGATGATACCACACCACGGGGTGTCTTTCAATGAGGCATCGGTTTCTCCAGAAAGAGCAGTCACAAGAGATGGCGAAGAGAGATTTATGAATTGTTGTAGGACTGGTATAATGAAAGGATATAGCCCTGTTGAGCAAAAGTGGTGGGCGAGGTCAGGTGAGGCGGTATCGGTTAATTGAACATACGGCGGACATCGGGCTGGTAGCCTACGGTCAGAATCTGGCCGGGGCCTTTGCCAACGCCGCCTACGGCTTATTCTCCATAATTGCCGAGCTCCGGGCGGTACGAGAAGTCGAGTCTCGCACCATTGAGCTCAGGGAAAAGGACCGGGAGGGTTTGCTTTTTGAGTGGCTTAACCATCTCATCTACCTTTTTGATGTGGAGACAATTATCTTCAAGCGATTTGACATCAAGGTCTTTGACGGCCAGCGGTTGGAGGCAATATGTTACGGTGAAAAATACGACCCGTCCCGTCATCACCTGAAGCTGGGGGTCAAGTCGGCCACCTACTATCTATTGAAGGTGGACGCCGAGAAGAATCAGGTTAGGGTCATCTTTGATGTTTAGGAGGTGAGGATATGGCGAAGTGGAGTGGACATCTCGAAAAAGTAGATGACTACCGCTGGCGAATACCCCGGAATTATAAACCGGGTATGAGAGTGCCGGGTCTAATCTATGCTGATGAAAATATGCTCCAGCAAATTAGAGAAGAGCAGGCTCTGGAGCAGGTGGCTAATGTCGCTTTTCTGCCGGGTATCGTGGGCTATTCCCTGGCCATGCCGGACATTCACTGGGGGTACGGGTTTGCCATCGGTGGCGTGGCGGCGATGAGGCTGAAAGACGGCGTGGTCTCCCCGGGTGGCGTGGGCTTTGACATCAACTGTGGTGTTCGTATCCTGCGTACCAACCTGACCGAGGCCGAGGTTAAGCCTAGGATAAAGGAGCTGGTCAATGCCCTTTTCACCAGTGTGCCTTCCGGTGTGGGTTCCAAGGGCAAGATAAGACTGCGGGCCGGGGAAATTGACGAGGTTCTGGTCAAGGGGTCGCGCTGGGCCGTGGAAAAGGGGTATGGCCGACCGGCCGACCTGGAGACCACCGAGGAAAAGGGCGAGATGCCGGGGACTGACCCATCGAAAGTAAGTCCTCGAGCCAAGGAGCGCGGCGTTCCGCAGTTAGGCACTCTCGGCTCCGGCAACCACTTCCTTGAGGTAGCGGTGGTCGACCAGATATTTGAGCCGGATACGGCCCGGGTCATGGGCATCAATCAGGTCGGGCAGGTTATGCTGCTCATTCACTGTGGTTCACGCGGTCTGGGCTATCAGGTCGCTGATGATTATATCAAGGAAATGGTCGATGCCATGAGACAGTACGATATTGACCTCCCCGACCGCCAGCTAGCCTGTAGTCCGGTGGAATCGCGACAGGGACAGGCCTATCTGGCGGCGATGAGATGTGCCGCCAACTACGCCTGGGCCAATCGCCAGTGTATTACCCACTGGGTAAGGGAAGCCTTCTGCCGAATACTGGGCCGGCGTGAGGAGGAGGCCGGGCTTGAGCTTATCTACGATGTGGTCCACAACATTGCCAAGATAGAAGAGTACGAGGTAGAGGGACACCGGGAGATGTTATGCGTGCATCGTAAAGGAGCCACGCGAGCCTTCCCCGCCGGTCACCCTAGCCTCCCGCAGAAATACGCTAAGATAGGTCAGCCAGTCCTTATCCCCGGCGATATGGGGCGTGTGTCCTATGTGCTGGTGGGGACAGAGCGGGCGATGCAGGAGACTTTTGGTTCTACCTGCCACGGGGCGGGCCGGGTGCAGAGTCGGACGGCGGCCAGACGCCATCTCAGAGGCTCGGATGTCTTGAAGGAGCTGGAAGTTCGTGGTATTACGGTTCGGGCGGAGAGCCTGCCAGGACTGGCGGAAGAAGCTTCAGAGGCCTACAAGGATGTGACGGCCGTGGTCAATATAACCCACCACGCCGGTATTTCCCGAATCGTGGCCAGAACCAGGCCTATTGGTGTCATAAAAGGGTAAGTCTTGCCTTATAACGGGGCAAATAGAAGATAATAGAGGAGGGAAGCAGGATGGGACCAAGAGAAATCAGACCAAGGATTCACTGGGTGGGAGTAATTGACTGGGACAGACGACTTTTTGATTCTCTCATACCACTGCCGGATGGCACCAGCTACAATGCCTACCTGATTTCTGGCAGCCAGAAGACAGCCCTGATTGACACGGTCGACCCAACCATGAAGGAAGTCCTGGAAAACAACCTTGATGAGCTGGGGGTGAAGAACATCGACTATGTGGTGGCCAATCACGCCGAGCAGGACCATGCCGGTGCTCTTCCCCGGGTGCTGGAGAGGTACCCGCAGGCGAAGGCCGTGACGACACCCAAGGGCAAGGATATGCTCATGGATTTGCTGATGATTCCGGAAGATAGATTCATCACGGTCAAAGACAAAGAGACCATCTCGCTGGGTGATAAGACCCTGGAATTTATTCATGCCCCGTGGGTACACTGGCCGGAGACGATGCTCACCTATCTGCGGGAAGACAAAATATTGTTCCCGTGTGATTTCTTTGGTTCGCATCTGGCGACCAGCGACCTGTATGTCACTGACGAAGGGCAGGTCCATGAAGCGGCCAAAAGGTATTACGCCGAGATTATGATGCCCTTCCGCATCAGTATCCAGAGCCACCTCAACCGGCTCAAGGAGTACGCTCTTGAACTGATTGCCCCCAGCCACGGCCCGATTTACGATAAGCCGGAGTTCATCATCAAAGCCTATACTAGCTGGGTCTTTGATGAGCCGCGCAATATTGTGGTCTTACCCTATATCTCCATGCATGGCAGTACTCGGAAGATGGTCAGGCATCTGGTATCGGCCTTAGCTGAAAAGGGAGTGGCGGTAAAACAATTTGACCTCGCGGCGACTGACATCGGAAAGCTGGCCATGGCGCTGGTGGATGCCGCCACCGTGGTTCTCGGCACACCCACGGTTCTGGTAGGCCCACATCCCAATGTAGCCTATGCCGCTCTGCTGGCCAATGCCCTGCGACCAAAACTGAAATTCGCTTCTATCATTGGCTCTTACGGCTGGGGTGGCAAGGCGGTGGAACAACTGTCGGCCCTGATTCCCAATCTCAAGGTAGAAGTACTGCCGCCGGTAATCTGCCGGGGTCTGCCCCGACCGGCTGACTTCACGGCTTTGGACAATCTGGCGAGCAGCATTGCGGCCAAGCATAAAGAGCATGGCTTGACCTGAAAAACTCTTGATAAGAGGAGGCAATTGTGATTGTCATCAGCGATAATATTACCACGCGGAACCGGAAAGTCGCCGCCGCACTGAAACCGCTCTACGATGCGTCTTCGGGCGCTAGAGTGGCGGAGAGCACCCGGAAAAAGACCGCCGATTTTCTGCAGGTTCTGGCCAAGCAGTGTCTCGCCGCCGGGGCTGATATTCTCAATATCAACCTGCAACAGCGATATGACCGGCCGGAAGTAATGGAGTTCGTCATCAACACTGTCCAGGGGGCGGTCAACTGCCAGCTTTGTCTCAGTTCAAATCGACCCGATACCCTGGAGCGTGGGCTCCAGGCCTGTCAGCGCCCACCCATCGTCAACTATATTTCTCTGGACAAAAAGCGGCTGGAGGAGACTCTGCCTTTGGCGGCCCAGTACGGCGCCGAGGTAGTTCTGTATATCGCTGACCCGTTTGCCCCGGCCAGCGTTGAGGATACCCTGAAATTGGCCGCCGTGCTGGCGGGTGCCGCCAATGAAGCCGGCATCCCCAACGACCGCATTATCATTGACCCCGGTGTCCAGCATGTTACCAGTGAGGTCGGTCAGCGTCGCCTCAAGACTTTGACTGAACTCCTACCCGCTCTCGTGGAGACCTTTGACCCACCGGTGCGAACGACCTGCTGGGTCAATAATATTTCAGCCGGCGCCGCCAAACGCTTGCGTCCGGCCATAAATAGCACCTTCCTGGCCATGTTTGCTGGACTGGGGCTTTCTTCAGCTTTTATCGATGTCCTGAGCCAGGAGACAATGCGTACGATACGGTTGATAAAAGTCTTCCGCAACCAGCGCATCTATTCGGATGGCGATATCGAGTAGTCAGGCAAAATCACCACCGATGATGGAGGGAGGGGCATGGCCAGCGAATTAACGGTTGGGGAAGTCTTGACCAGGGCAATCCAGAGAGAGATAGAGTCGCAGAACCTGTACCACGAACTGGGTCGGAAGATGACTGACGACGCGCCTAAGGCCGCTTTTCGGCGATTGCACCGACAGGAGCAGGGACATCAGAAGCGGCTGGAGCAGTACCAGCGCGGTGAGCTGGGCAGCGGAGCACTGAGTCGCGGGCAGGCCGTCGATTACCGGATTGCCGAATACCTCGACCAGCCCGCCGCGTCTCCAGAGATGAAGCTCAAGGATGTCTTTCTGCTGGCCGCCAACCGGGAAAAAGCCGCCCACACCTTCTATATCAGCTTCGCCGCTCTTCACCCGGCAGGCCAGGTAAGACGACTGCTGGAAGACCTGGCGGCTCAGGAGCTGGAGCACAAAGAGCGGGTGGAGTTCCTCTTTACTGAGGTGGCTTTTCCCCAGACTGACGGCGGCTAAGGAATTTTCCCGGAGGGGGTGAACAATGAAGTGCAGTCGATGCAATAAAGAATTGACGGAGAACCAGAGCTATGTCTACCAGGGCAAAGTAATGTGTGAAGACTGCCTGATGGATGTTGGGCTGTCGCCCAAGGAGTGTGACCCCTGGGCGACTTATGTTGACACCAGTGCCAGGAAGCGCCACGGGCTCACCGGCACGGCCGGCCTGACTGAAACGGAAGCGAAGGTCTACGACTTTGTCAAAGCTAAAGGCAAGGTCACCCGCGAACAGGTGATGAGAAATTTCGGCTTGTCCGAGGCCGACTTGAAGGCGCAGTTAATTACCCTGATGCACGCGGAACTGGTCAAAGAGCGTGCTGAGCGCGGTAAGATGTATCTGGTGCCCATTAGCTGATGAGCCGATACTGTGCCCAACTGTGGACACTGAGCCACAGAGAGAGTTAGAATAGAGGACTTGTATGAGGGGGAAATTCAGTGTAGGGGGTAGGCTGGTATGAAAGGCTCATTACGCCTCGGCCGTATTGCCGGGATTGAAATTGGCATACATTACACCTGGCTCTTAGCCTTTGCGCTTATTGCCTGGTCACTGGCCATGGGATTCTTCCGTCAGACCTCACCCGGCTATAGTCTGGGAACCTACTGGATAGCGGGAATCGTGGCGGCGCTGTTGCTTTTCTTTTCTGTCCTGCTACATGAGCTGGCCCACTCTCTCGTGGCCCAGGCTCGTGGTATCCCTGTTCGCAGCATTACCCTCTTTATTTTTGGCGGAGTCAGTAACCTGGAGGAGGAAGCAGAAAGACCGGCAGCAGAGTTTGCCATGGCCATAGTCGGGCCGGTTACCAGTCTGGTACTGGCACTCATCTTCTGGGTTATGTTCCAGGCAATGCAGCCCGATGTCAGTGTAGCCAGCTTCTTTCGCTTTGGTGGCTGGTTACCCCAGGAAAATATCGTGGCCGCAAGCCTGTTCTATCTTGCGCTAATCAATGCCCTGCTTGCCGCCTTCAATATCCTACCGGGCTTTCCCCTTGACGGCGGCCGTGTTCTCCGCTCCATTCTATGGGGTGCCACCGGCGACCTGCTAAGAGCAACTAACATTGCGGCGCTGGTAGGACGGCTGTTCGGCTGGGCCTTCATCGCGTATGGAGTATTTGAGATATTGGCAGCACTGACCACTGGGCGAGGCGATATTATTGGTGGGCTCTGGATTGCCTTCATCGGCTGGTTCCTCAGCAATGCGGCCGATGCCAGTCGCCGGGAGATAACGCTTAGGGAGCACTTAACTGGTGCCCGGGTCAAGGATGTTATGTATGTCGGGCAGGAGAGCATCAGCCCCAAGACAACGGTGGCTGATGTAGTGCACGGCATTTTTCAGCAGCGCTTCCGGCGGGCTGTGCCTGTCTGCCAGGACAATCAGCCGGTCGGCATTGTCACCATCACTGATGTTAAGGGACTGCCACAGGAGAAGTGGGCCGAGACGCCCGTGGAACAAATCATGACACGGCCGCCACTTTACAGCGTGACTCCGGAAGACGACCTTAACACGGCCATGAAGCTCATCGCTCAACATGACCTGAACCAGGTTCTTGTTCTGAGCCAGGGTCAGTGTGCCGGTCTGCTCAGCCGGGCGGATGTCATCCGCTACCTTCAATTGAGCCAGGAATTACGGATAAAATCAGGCGGCCGGCCCAAACAGTCATAGCTTGCCTGGCTAATTCGTCCGTTTCAACCTACCTGTCTTAAATTGTTACCTGGGTTTGACAATCGTCACAGATGTGGCTATAATAGAGCCAAATGTCTCCACGACTGTGTTTTGGGTGGGTGTATGCATAATAGTATTAAATCCGGAGGCAGAGGAACACTGGTGCGTGGGACCTTCTTATAGGTGCCGTGACTGAAACCAGATTGGAACTGCCAGTTGTTGACCGTTCTTAGGTAAAGGGGGTCTAAATGGACGATGGCGGTACCAAGAGCGTTCTGGTGGTGGAAGATGAGCCTAAAATCGGCGAGGTCTACCAGCGAGTCCTGACCGGCGAAGGGTTTGCCGTGGATGTCGCGGTCAATGGTGGCCTGGCTCAGGAAATGATGGCGCAAAAGGACTATGACCTCTGTCTGCTTGATATCCGGATGCCAGTAATGGGTGGTAAGGAACTTTTTCAGGTAATCGTCAGCCGATATCCCCGACTGGCGGGTCGGGTAATCTTTGCCACGGGCGATATGATGGACGGATACACTGAGCGCTTTCTCCAGCTCACCGGTAGACCGTATCTGTCCAAGCCGTTCACTCCCCATGAGCTCATTGCTGTTGTCAAAGAGACTTTGAAGCAGGCGCAGAAGTGTTGATAAGCTGAGATGTTCCTTGAGCCGGTCCGCGGAAGGTGATAGCGGTGAGCCAGATGACGGCCAAGAAAATACTAATCGTTGACGATGAAGCCAATGTGAGGTCGCTGGTGAGTCGGACACTGAGTCAACGCTTCCTTGTCCTTGAGGCGCAGGATGGCGAAGAAGCTGTCAAAATTGCCCGCAGCCAGCAACCCGACCTTATCTTGATGGACTTAATGATGCCCAGGGTGGATGGTAATAGTGCCTGCTCTATAATCAAGAACGACCCGGCCACCAAACAGATTCCTGTGGTGATGATGAGCGGCGTTGGTTTTGAACTTAATAAGAAGCTGTCCCTGGCCCTCGGTGCTGATGGCTATATCACCAAGCCCTTCAGCTTGCCAGACCTTCTGCAAACAATCGCTCAGTTGCTGCGGCTTCCGGCTGAAAGATAGTCTCACATCCATATTTCTAGCGATAGATATATCTACTCCGCCGCGCCTGCACTGCCGTCTTCACGGAAATATAGTGGCCCGGCTTACTGCCAGCCCTCAACTCCCAACACCTTGAGTGGTCTGCCCTGCTCGTTCCAACCCCTCAGCCGGTAATATTCCTCAAGCATGTAGAGGAACTCTTCTTTGATGACTCTCTGGCCGTTGACTGGCTCCTCAAAAAAGCGTGGCGGCAACATATCGTCTTCTTTCTTCCATCCTTCTCGGAGGTTTATTAGTCGTCTGAGGGTGCTGATATTGTTGGCTATTTCCTTAAGTCGAGATTCACTAAAGTCCAGGCCAGTCGTTGCCTTTAATAGGGTAATCATCTCTGGCCAGCCAACCATGTCTCGATAGAACCGGCATAGAATCATCGTATCCATAATGGTGAGCCTGTCTTCCCACCCAATATATGATTCCGCCTTACCTTTCACGGCGGAGGGGTCAAAGACACCGCGCAGTTCAAAAATATAAAAAGTGGCGGGTAGATGGCAAGCACCACGGGGTGAGGTGGCGTAGCCCAGTGCCATGCCTTTAAGCATCCGCGGGTCATACCCGGCCGGTTCCAGACCTTTCACATGTACGGCCAGCTCCTCCGCCTTCAGCACCCGGCTGGCTGGTCTTATTCCTTCAGCCAGAATGTTACCCAATCCTTCTCTGCGACATATATCAAACACCAGCTCGGCAGCGTGGTCGGGATGGCCATACTGTATATTCGCCGAGAGCCTACCCCTCTTGACCAGCTCCATGCAAAAGGCTACTAGATTTCCGGCGGTTATCGTGTCCAGCCCCAGTCTGTCACAGATGTCATTCAGGTAGGCGATTTCCCTCAAGTCCAGAATCTTACACAGACCGCCAAAGCTATAGATAGTCTCGTACTCCGGTCCCTCAATGGTCAGTCCCTGATGCCGGCCCTCAACCACGGTAGTCAGCTTACCGCAAGCAAAAAAACACCGGGGACAGGCGTTAGGCTTGACCTTAAAATCGCTCAGCAGGGCATCGGCGGAGATTCTCTCCCACCCTTCAAGTGTTCCCTTCGACCAGTACTCGGTGGGGAAAGCACCGGCGGCATTGGTCATGGCCACTATCATCGGCGTACCCAGTTGTCGGTATCTTTGTACGGTGGGATTGTTCTTACCCCGGTCGGTTAGCTCCTGCACCAGCCTGTCGAGAAGGGCTTTATCAGCTATTTCCGGTTCTTCGCTCCCGTGGAAAGCGATAGCCTTTAATTTCTTAGAGCCCATAACTGCCCCCATCCCCGTCCTTCCGGCGTTGCGCCAGCGGTTGTTGCCGATGGTGGCAAACCGTACCAGATTCTCACCCGCCGGCCCGATGGCCAGAGTCTGGGCCCCAGTAACATTGACCTTTTTCCGGCACAGGTCTTCTGTCTCGTAGATATCCTTACCCCATAAGTCAGCGGCATCCCGGGACTTCACTCCCTGCGAAGATATTTCAAGGAATACCGGTGATAGCGAAGCTCCGTGAATGACGAAGGCGTCATAGCCACAGCTCTTCATTTGGGGCGCTACGGAGCCACCGGCATAGGAATCAGCAAAGAAGTTGGTCAGGGGTGATTTGCTGTAGACACCGTAACGACTGGCCCCCCACATGGTTGTCGCCGTGGCCGGTCCCGTAGTGAAAATGATTATGTTATCGGCCGATAGGGCATCAACGCCCGGTTTAAGGTCACGCCAGAGAAGATAGCACCCCAGACCCCGCCCGCCCAGCCAGGAAGAAAAAACCTCGTCCTGGATTTCTTCCACCCAATACCGTGACCCGGTCAGGTCTATGTGCAGTACCTTGCCGAAAAAGCCTCTAATCAATGTATCCTTTCGCCACTAGAACTTGAATAGACGCAGAGCGTTCTCTCTCAGGTACTTCGGGCGCACATGGTCTCGGATGGGTAGCTTGGCGACATCATCAAGAGACTTCTGAAAAGTGATGGTTGGGTGCCCCGAAGCCCACAAGACCTTATCTTGAGCTCGGGTATTCAGATGGTGAACGAACTCAGGTGGGAAGTACTTGGGTCTGTATTCATTAGTCTGCAGATAGCAGTTGGGGTACTTTATCACATTGTGAACCGCTTCTTCCACCCACGGATGACCAAGATGTGTCTGTATGACTTTCAATTCAGGGAGCAGGTAACAGACTTCATCGACAAATAGCGGACTCTGTGTACGGGCCAGACCAGCCGGTCCGGGATAGCCAACAGCAATACAGACCTTAATGTCGTGTTCTATGGCCAGGGAATAAAATGGAAAGAGTTGTTTGTCCGTGCAGGGCACACCAATGTAGTATCCGGTGATGGTGATGACCTGCAGGCCATACTCTCGCATGAAGCTCTCAACGCGTCTAATCTCGTTCATTATCCCATTCTGGACCGGGTTGATACGCAGGCGTGCTAGGAACTTGCCGGGATACTTCTCCATTATCCCCGTCACCCACTTTTCGTCTTCGTCGTCATGGATACTTATCATTCCGTTCTCTACGCCGGCTTGATCCATGGCGGCGACCAATTCCTCGTGGCTCATGCCCCGGGCAAATCTTTCGGCTACCCCGGGAAATAGCCCAAAAATTCCACCTCTGCCTTCAGTCTTCTCAGACTCTATCCCTCCCTGACTGGCGGCTATCCGCGGCTTGGGGCAGAGTATCAGGCAGTCGACCGCTTTCACTTTATCTACCATATATTGTCCTCCATTCACCGACCATGTCCACAATAATAGCACGAGAGTAATAAAATTGACAGATTCTGTGCTGGTCTGAATGCTCAATGACACCTCCCATTCCAAATCGCCTCACTCCCTTAATTGACCTGCCTAAGTCCTATACGGAATTGACATACACTGCCTGCATCTATATTATAGGGTAGAGATTTTTCTGGGATACCCAGGCATCAGCCTGCTGGAAGGAGGTGAGACCGGGTTTAGTTTTGTTTTTGGATGATAGTCTGGCCGCGATTCTATAAGGAGGTTTGAATATGGATTTTGGCTTTACTGAGGAGCAAGAAAGACTGAGAAAAGAGCTGCACGATTTCTATGCCGACGAGCTGCCAGAAGATGTCTCTGATGTTCCGGCGGTGAGCAAGGAGTTGCAGGATTTCTGGATGGGTATACAGAAGAAAGCCGGGAAGAAAGGCTATCTGGCTCCGGGGTGGCCTAAAGAGACTGGCGGCTTGGGTTTCGGTCACATGGAGGTCGGGATTGCTAACGAGGTCGAGGGATACTGGGGACTACAGTGGCCCAACAGTATCGGCCTGCACATCTGCGGACCGGGTTTACACCTCTTTGGCAGTGAAGAGCAGAAAAAGAAGTTTCTACCTGAGATATCCAGCGGCGAGAAAATCTGGTACGAGTGCTTCACTGAACCGGAGGCTGGTACGGACGAAGCTAACCAGCAGACCCGTGCTATAAAGCAGGGAGATAAGTGGGTTATCAACGGGCAGAAAATCTATATTACCGGCGGCTACAAGCCGGATTTCCTTTATGTTGAAGCCAGAACGGCGGACACTATACCCAAGCACCGGGGGCTCACGCTTTTCTGTTTCTCGGCTGATACCCCCGGGGTCAGCGTGGCCGCGTTACCGTGCATGGGTGGCTACCGGGCGAACATCTTCTACTTCGATGATGTGAAGGTGGGCGACGAAGCCATCGTCGGCGAGATAAACCGCGGCTTCTATAATGTCATGGCTACCTTTGAGTTTGAAAGGTCCAGTACGGCCGGGGCAGTCGGGGCTAAGCGAGACTTGCAGGAACTGGTACAGTTCTGCCGGGAGACCAAGCGGAACGGGAAGACACTCATCAAGGACCCGGAAGTGCGCAAGTTGATAGCCAAGATGGCCGTTGACATCGAAGTGCTGAGGCTGGCCGCCTGGCGTACCGCCTGGAGATTTGGTGAGAGGAAGAGATTAGGTCCTTTGGACTTTGACCTGACCGGGCTTTTCAGTCGGCTGAATGGCATGTCTCATTCGATAATAAGGCTGAACATCCTTGGTGCGTATGCTCAGCTTAAAGGGGGCTCAAAATATGTTAAACTGGCTGGGGCTATAGAGCGCGCGTGGCAGATGACCCGAAGCATGCACTACGCCGGAACTCTGGAGGCCGTCAAAATTGTGCTGGCGGGGAGGGTGCTGGGTTTGCCACGGATACCCGCCAAGCTGAATACGGTAATAACGCAAGCTCTACAAGAGAGATAAAGAGCCGGAAATTGATATGTTGGCTGTATTATCGACTAAAAGGAGCAAAAGAGTATGAACTTTGAGCTTAATGAAGAACAGCAAATGCTCAAGAAAGCCGCCCGTGATTTCTTGGAGAATGAGTGCCCCGAGAAGGTGGTAAGAGAGGCGGAGGACAGCGATTCCGGCTATTCTCCTGAACTGTGGAAGAAGGCCGCCGAGTTGGGCTGGCTGGGGCTGGTTTACCCGGAGAAATATGGCGGCAGTGGCATGAACATCCTGGACATGGCTATCCTCTACGAGGAGATGGGCCGGGTTCTGTTTCCCAGCCCGCACCTATCGACAGTGATTCTTGGTGGACTAAGCATTCTGGAGGCAGGCAGCGAGGAGCAGAAAGCTGATATGCTGCCCAAGATAGCCAATGGCAATCTAATTCTGGCCCTGGCCCTGACTGAACCCGAAGCTAGCTGGAACGGCAAGGGCTGGCTTGCGGAAGGAGTAACCGTGCCGGCCACTGTTGAGAGCAATACCTATGTCATCAACGGCACCAAACTGTTTGTCCATGACGCCCGTATCGCTAACTACTTGCTGGTGGCCGCCCGGACCAAGAAGGGCAGAAAACCAGAGGACGGTGTCACCCTTTTCCTGGTTGATGCTAAGAGTCCGGGGCTCAGTTACACCGTACTCAGGACCACCGCCGGCGATAAGCGACAGAGTGAGGTGGTTTTTAATAAGGTAAAAGTTCCAAGCCAGAATATCGTGGGCAAGCTCCACGGTGGCTGGGCGCCACTGGAGAAGGTTCTGAAAATCGGGGCTGTACTGCTCAGCGCTCAGATGGTGGGCTCCGGAGAGAAAGCCATGGAACTGGCTATCGACCATGCCAAGACCAGGATACAGTTTGATATGCCCATTGGCATTCATAACTGGGTTCAGGAGTACTGCATTACGGCTTTTGCCGATGTTCAAGGTACCAGGAATCTTGTCTACGAGGCAGCTTGGATGCTCAGTGCGGGTATTCCCTGTGACCTGGAAGTGGCGATGACGAAAGCTCGAGCTAATGAGGCTATTGTCGATGCTCACTGGCAGGCTCATCAGGTTCTGGCTGGTGTTGGCTTCACCACGCAGGATGGTGTTCTGCCCCTTCATACCAGGAGAGGTAAGGTCGCCCAGCTTTATCTGGGTGATACCGACCACCACCTGGAAAAAGTGGCCCAGCAAATAGAGCAATGGCCGGACCCGGAGAGGCCTAAAGGCAAGCCGCTGGGCATTTTTGATACCCCTGAAGACCTGCAGGTGCCAAACTGGGATGTTTGGGCAAATCAGATTAAGGCTAAAGGTAAGCTCTGGTAATCGTTAGTCCGGTAAAAAACGGCGAGACAATCATTACTTTACCGGGACGGTGGTCTTCTCGGCGATGCATAAGGGGGCACTAATAGAGAATCTGTCAGTGCCCCCTTATCACACAGAATAATCCGAAGGAACGCATGGCCGGATATCGTCACGATAAGCCGGATTTGGATTGCCAGAAGTCGGCAATATTGACACCTGTCCACATTGCGCTTACAATACTCCAAAGCGTATGTCTGGTGCACCCTACCTGAATAACTCCGCGCCGGGTGATACACAGTGCCAGTGGGTCTTTACAGTTCTTCTGGCCATAGCCTGTGCTTGGTCTAGCCAAGCCTGTTCTGTTGCTCCGGGGGTATTAGTTAGTGGAGAATAAGAGAGCCGTGGTGACTGGTGGCGCCGGGTTCATCGGCTCGCATCTGGTTGAGGAACTGGTCGCCAATGGCTATCAGGTCGCTATCCTTGATGACCTGTCTACCGGGAAAAAGACCAACATCGAACCACTATTACCAGGCGGCCGAGTAGACTTCGTCCGGGGTAGCGTTGTCGATTTGCCCTTGCTCCAGGGATTGTTTCAGAACACGCGTTATGTTTTCCATCTAGCCGCCATTTCCAGTGTCCCCCGCAGCCTGAAGGAGCCCCGGGCTTCTCACGAAGTAAATGCTACCGGTACGCTCAATGTGCTTTTAGCGTCCCGCGACAACAATGTTAGCAAGGTTATTTATGCCTCCTCCTCCGCAGTATATGGTGATACACCTACCCTGCCCCAGAAGGAGGACATGGTTCCCCGGCCTCTGTCCCCTTATGCCGCCGCTAAGCTGGCGGGTGAACACTACTGTGCTGTTTTTCAGGAGGTCTACGGACTGCCTACCGTTTGCCTCAGGTACTTTAATGTCTACGGGCCGAGGCAAGACCCGGATTCTCAGTATGCGGCAGTCGTCCCCCGGTTTATCAAGAGGTGTTATGAGGGTAACCCTCCCATCGTCTTTGGCGATGGCGAACAGACCAGGGACTTCACCTTTGTCAGGGACGCTGTTATGGCCAACATACGGCTAGCGGAGAGTGATGCCCGTGGAGTATTTAATATCAGTCGGGGGGAGTGTGTCACGATAAACCTCCTGGCTAAGCTTATTGCCGGACTTGTGGGGACCAGGATTGAGCCAATTTATCAGGAAGCGAGAGTCGGGGATATAAAGCACAGTCTGGCCGATATTACCAAAGCCAGAGCCTTTGGCTACGAACCACAATATAACCTGGAACAAGGTCTAAGAGAGACCATTGCGCATAGGCGTAACCTTGAACTATAATGTTTTCATAAACGAGAAGAGCCAGGGGAATGAGAGCCGTTGAATTTAGGGGTGGGCAAGGCGATTCATGATTGACACAGTATAACGCCGAACCAGGGAGTCCAGAGTGCGGAAAGCGCTAATCACCGGTATCACTGGCCAGGACGGTTCTTATCTGGCCGAATTATTGCTGGCCAAAGATTATGAAGTCCATGGACTGATTCGGCGGGCCAGTACTTTCAACACTTCCCGCATCGACCATCTGTATGTGGACCCTCATCAGGCGGGGGCGCGAATATTTCTCCACTATGGCGACCTTTCCGACGGGAGCCAGCTAACCAATTTGCTCTACGATGTCCAGCCTGACGAGGTCTATCATCTTGGTGCCCAGAGCCATGTCAGGGTGAGCTTTGATATGCCCGACTATACTGGAGATATTACCGGCCTGGGCACTACCAGAATCCTCGAGGCAATAAGACGGAGCGGGGGAAAGGCCAGATTCTATCAGGCCTCGAGCAGCGAAATGTTTGGTGGCACACCGCCCCCGCAAAATGAGAAAAGCCCCTTTCAGCCCAGGAGCCCCTATGCCGCCGCCAAGGTGTATGCCTACTGGATGACGGTTAGCTACCGCGACGGATACGGCCTTTTTGCTAGTAACGGCATACTGTTCAACCATGAATCACCGCGCCGGGGCCAGACCTTTGTCACCAGAAAGATAACCCGGGCCATTGCCGAAATACTGGCGCACCGGCAGCAATATCTATATCTGGGAAATTTGAAAGCCAAGCGCGACTGGGGCTATGCCCCCGAATATGTTCAGGCAATGTGGCTCATGCTCGAGCAGGAAAAACCGGACGATTTTATCATCGGTACCGGCGAATGCCACTCGGTGGAAGAGTTCCTCACCGAAGCCTTCGCTTACGCCCGCCTGGACTGGAAAGAATATGTCAGAATAGACCAGCGGTACTTCCGGCCAACCGAGGTGGAGGTACTGGTGGCTGACCCGACCAAAGTGAGGCGAGAGCTGGGCTGGCGTCCCAAGATTACCTTCAAGGAATTGGTCAGAATAATGGTTGATGCTGACATGAAAGTGGCCGGGCTGGACCCCATCGGCGAGGGTAAGGCGATTCTGCTCAAAAACGGGTTTGGTGATATTGACAGTGCCCTCTTCAGTCACACTTTCAGGGGAATGGAATGAGCTGGCTGGCGGATAAGAGGATTACCGTAACTGGCGGTGCCGGTTTCGTGGGCCGGTATGTCGTGGGAAAGCTGAAGGAAAAAGGGTGCCCGAGCATCTTTGTGCCCAGGAGTCGCGACTACAACTTGGTGGATAACGCCGCGGTGAAGCGGCTTTATCGCGATGCCAAGCCCGATGTGGTCATTCACCTGGCAGCGGTGGTCGGGGGCATCGGTGCCAATAGTGAGAATCCAGGCAGGTTCTTTTATGATAATTTGATGATGGGTGTGCAGATGATGGAACAGGGGCGACTTTCCGGGGTAGAGAAGTTCGTGGCTCTGGGTACGGTTTGTGCCTACCCGAAATTCACTCCGGTTCCTTTCCGGGAAGAAGACCTGTGGAGTGGTTACCCCGAGGAGACCAATGCGCCCTATGGCCTGGCCAAAAAAATGCTCTTGGTACAATCCCAGTCTTACCGGCAACAATACGGGTTTAATTCCATATTTCTCCTGCCCGCTAATCTCTATGGCCCGGGAGACAAATTTGACCCCAAGGTTTCGCATGTCATTCCAGCGCTCATCAAGAAGGTGTTTGATGCCAGAGACACAGGAGGGAAGAAGATTGTGGTGTGGGGAACTGGCCAAGCCACGCGGGAGTTTCTTTATGTGGCAGATGCGGCGGAAGGTATTGTGCTGGCCGCGGAGAAATACAACAAAAGTCAGCCAGTCAATCTTGGGGCGGGATTTGAGATATCCATCAGAGAGCTGGCCGGGTTGATATGTGAGCTGGCTGGATTTGACGGTGAGATAGAGTGGGATACTACCAGACCGGATGGCCAACCCCGGCGGATGCTCGATACGAGCCGGGCAAAAAGGGAATTTGGTTTCAGGGCCAAAACCAGTTTCAGAGAAGGACTGGCCAAAACAATCGCATGGTATGATGAACACCAGAGTAAGGTACAATGCCATGAGTGATGAGCCCATATGTACTCTCTGCCGCAGTGCCGGGAGTATGCTGGTGCAAGTAGGCGTGCGGTATGCGGTGGAACTGAAAGTCCACCGGTGTGGCCAATGTGGCCTGGTCTTTCTCTGGCCACGCCCGTCTTCGGCTAAGCTGGCCGACTATTATACCCAGGACTATCGGGGCGAGTACAGTGACCTGCCGCCAGACCAGCAATACCGCCTGGACCTGGATGAAGCCCGCCTCCGAACAAAACGCCTGCTACCTCTTATTACGGAGAAGGCTCGGCTACTCGAGATTGGCTGCGGCTCGGGAGCCTTCCTGGACTCGGTGCGACCCTATTGTGGCGAGGTCACCGGCGTTGAGCCTCACGAGGAATACCGTCAGGTAACGGTGGCCAGGTCAAATATCGCGGTGGTAGCTTCAATTGACGAACTCCTGCTCGGCTCAAAGAGATTTGATACGGTGGCCATGTTTCATGTCCTGGAGCATATTGAGGACCCCGTTACCTTTCTCGGCAAGGTGGCTCAGGTAATGGCAAGAGATGGCTCTTTGATAATTGAAGTGCCCAGTGTTGATGACGCGCTGGTTTCGATCTATAAAGTTCCCGCCTATTTGCGCTTTTATTACCAGAAAGCTCATCTCTACTACTTCTCCCGACCTACCCTGGCCAGAACACTGGAGCAGGCTGGTTTTAATACTACCATTGATGGAATTCAGCGGTACGACCTGAGCAATCATATCCACTGGATGTTGACCGGGCAGCCCGGGGGACAGGGGTATTATGGGGATATGTTCTCACCTGCGGTAAATGCCGCTTACGCCGACGCCCTCATCCGCGCCGGGCGCTCTGACACACTGTGGGCTATCGCCCGGAGGAACTAGGAAGGAGGAAGCAACCAGTATGGCGGACAACTTCAAATTCGCCACTGACCTGATTCAAACCGAACCTTGGCCTATTGCCAACCATGTCATGGTTATTGCCGAACTGGGCATCAACCACAATGGCGACATCAATATTGCCAAGCAGATGATAGATATGGCCAAAAAGGCTGACTGCGACGCCGTGAAATTCCAGAAAAGGACGATTGACATTGTGTATACCAAGGAGTTTCTGGACTCCCCGCGGGAAAGCCCGTGGGGTACCACACAGCGAGCGCAAAAAGAGGCGCTGGAGTTTGGCAAGAAGGAGTACGATGAGATTGATGCCTACTGTCGCCAGGTGGGCATCGACTGGTTTGCCTCGGCCTGGGATGTACCCAGTCAGCTTTTCCTGCGCCAGTATAACCTCAAGTATAATAAGATATCATCGCCGCTGATTACTCACCGCGACCTCCTGGAGGTGGTAGCCGGGGAGAAAAAGCCAACCTTTATTTCCACCGGAATGAGTAACTATGAGCAGATTGATGCCGCGGTTGAGGTGTTTCATCGGCATAATTACCCCTTTGTGTTGCTGCAGTGCGTATCGGAGTACCCGGCGCCGGAATACACACTGAACCTCAGGTGCATGGTGGAACTGCGCCGCCGGTACAACTGCCCGGTGGGCTACAGTGGACATGAGGTATCCATGATTCCGGGGGTGATTGCGGCGGCTATGGGGGCCGTCGCCGTGGAGCGCCATATCACCCTTGACCGGGCCATGTACGGCAGTGACCAGGCCGCCTCTCTAGAGAGACGCGGTCTGGAAGTTATGGCAGGATATATTCGTACCATCCCTATTGTCCTTGGAGACGGCATTAAGAAGGTAACCGATACCGAGGAGGCCAACGCCAGAAAACTCCGTTACTGGGGACCGTACTACGGACCGGGCCCGGCTGCCCGAGGAGCACAGCAAGAATGAGCGAGATTGTTCTTCTTGATATTGATGGTGTGCTCACCGACGGCACCGTCTATATTGACGCTGGGGGTGAGGAATCCAAGAGGATATCAAGAAGAACAATCTCGCTCATTCTTGCTG
>Ga0299912_10001421_pt1 | contig 19273 bp, 21 predicted proteins | sample RVTome_2_FD_207667 | JGI IMG/M metagenome (GOLD analysis project Ga0299912, IMG submission 207667) | Soil microbial communities from uranium-contaminated site in the Upper Colorado River Basin, Wyoming, United States - RVT95D214 (version 2) ... | reverse complement strand
TCTCGTCCTGCAGGGCGATCATGTCAGCATAGAGCTTGGCGGCCGGCGAGATGAGGGTGCCGAAGCCGTTGCGCGGCTGCGCCCAGCCGACGATGTAGATGTTCTTCACCGCCTCCGGGAAGGCGCCGCCGTAGACCTGCACGATGCCGTTCTCGATCGGCACCAGCGCCTTGGGCACGAACGGGATGCTGTTGTAGAAGCCGGTGGCGGCGACGATCATGTCGTACTCGCCGACGCTGCCGTCGGTGAAGTGGACCTTGTTGCCGGCATAGCGCGCGATGTCGGGCCGCGGCTTGATGCGCCCCTGGCGCAGATAATTGAGCACGTCGGTGCCGAAGGCCGGGTGGCGATCGAACAGCTTGTGTGTCGGGTGCTGCAGGCCGTAGCGGCGATAGTCGCCGATGAAGATCGACACCAGCGCGCGCAGCACCAGGCGCTGCAGGATCACCGGCAAATTCCAGATAGGCAGGTCGGTGAGCGGGCGGCCGAACACGGTCTTCGGCAGGAACCAGTAGCCCGAGCGCAGGCTCAGATCGCACGAGGCGGCAACGCGCGCCGACTCGCAGGCGATGTCGCAGCCGGAATTGCCGCCGCCGATGACGAGCACGCGCTTGTCGCGCAGCTGGCGTGGATCCTGGTAGTCCTTCGAGTGAATGAGGGTGCCGGTGAAACGGCCGGGATATTCTGGGAGGCGCTTGTCCCAGTGGTGCCCGTTGCAGACGACGACGCCCTTGTAGACGCGCTGCTCGCCGTTATCGAATTTGACCTGCCAGCTCTCGTCGGCGAGCGGCACGGCGCGCACCACCTTCTTGCGCAATTCGACGTTGTCGGCGAGGCCGCGGTCGCGGGCGAAGCTTTCCAGATAACGCAGCATCTGCGCGCTAGAGGGGAAATCCGGGTAGTGCTCCGGCATCGGGTAGTCGGTGTACCCGGTGGAGCGCTTCGAGGAGACGATGTGCACGCCCTGATAGACGCCGTGGCGCCACAGGCCGCCGACGCCATCGCTGGCGTCCACATGGTCGAACGCCAGGCCGCGGCGGCGAAGCGCGTCGGCCATTGCAAGGCCGACGGGTCCGGCGCCGATAACCAGCAGCCGATCGAGTCTCGACGCGGAACGCCGCATGCTCGTCCCACCGGAAATAAGGCCTCTAAAGTCGGAAACTGGCATAACGATAGAACGGAGTGCCGTCTACTGCTGCGTCGCGCCTCGCACAACTCGCTAGCGCATAGCGCGTTTCATTGCGGTTTGTGTTTTCGCGCGGGCGAAAATGTCGCAACCCGCTCGACCCGCCGAGCCGCGTTATTCCGCGGCGACAACCATCGGCCGGCCGCAAAGACCGAGCTGACGCTTGGCCTGCTCGCGCAGTAGATCGATGGGCTTCAACCTGCCGTCGGCCTCGAAATGCCAGTACGTCCAGCCGTTGCAGGCGGACTTGCCTTGCACGATGGCGCCGAGACGGTGAATCGATCCTTGATTGTCGCCGTGCGTCAGCGTGCCGTCGGCCTTCACCTCGGCGCGGATGCGGGCGCGCGAATCGACGAGCGTCATGCCGGGCTCGACGAGACGCAGCTCGACGAGTGTGCCGAAGGGCACGCGCGGCTCGGCGCGCTTGGAGCGTTGCGTCTCGAGCGACGACGGCGACAGCGGTTGCACCCTGGCGATGCGTTCCTCGGCTGCCTTGGCGTAATCGGGATCGCGCTCGATGCCGATGAAGCGGCGGCCCAGGCGTTTGGCCACCGCGCCGGTGGTGCCGGTTCCGAAGAAGGGATCGAGCACGACATCGCCCGGCTTGGTGGTGGCCAGCATCAGCCGATGCAGCAGCGCCTCGGGCTTTTGCGTGGGGTGCGCCTTGCGCCCGCCCTCGTCCTTCAGGCGCTCGGGCCCCGAGCAGATCGGAAACAGCCAGTCGGACCGCATTTGCAGGTCGTCGTTCAGCGCCTTCAGGCTCTCGTAGTTGAAGGTCGCCCGCGAGCGCTGGTCGCGCGCCGCCCAGATGAGCGTCTCGTGCGCGTTGGTGAAGCGCTTGCCGCGGAAGTTCGGCATCGGGTTCACCTTGCGCCAGATGACGTCGTTCTGGATCCAGAAGCCGAGGTCCTGCAGGGCGGCGCCGAGGCGGAAGATGTTGTGGTAGGAGCCGATCACCCAGATGGCGCCGTCGGGCTTCAGGATGCGGCGGCACTCGCTGAGCCAGGCGCGCGAGAACGCGTCGTAGTCGGCGAAGCTTGAAAACTTGTCCCAGGCGTCGTCGACGCCATCGACGCGCGTGTTGTTGGGGCGCATGAGATCGGCGGCGAGCTGCAGATTGTAGGGCGGGTCGGCGAAGACGAGATCGGCCGAGTGGTCGGGCAGCTCTTTGAGCGCTGCAAGGCAATCACCGACGATGACGCGATTGGCCGCGAGGGCCTGTGCGGGACGACGCAGAACCATGGAACGCAACTTTCACAACAGGGGGGCACGCGCTCCAAACAGTCGCTGACGGCAACGTTGAAGCCCGCTCAGCATATCCATGCGGCGAGTCCGTTGACCAGGATTTTATCGGTTGCCGATGCAGTCTGCGGGCGCGGTTCCCGGCGCCCAAGCGGCTGTTTCTACAGCGCTTCTTCCTCGATGAGACCGAGGGCGAGCTGCACGCTGCGGAACGAGCGGCGGTGATGCACCGTGACGCCCAGGCGGCGGATCGCCTCGTGATGCTCCGCCGTGCCGTAGCCCTTGTGGCGCTCGAAGCCGTAGCCCGGATGCTTCGCCCCGAGCGTGATCATCAGCCGGTCGCGCGTGACCTTGGCGATGATCGAGGCGGCAGCGATCGACAGGCAGCGCGCGTCGCCTTTGACGACGGTGCGCGACGGACACTTCAGCCGCGGTGCGCGGTTGCCGTCGATGGCAACGAGCTTCGGCGTCACGGCGAGCTGGGCGACGGCCTGCGCCATGGCCCACATCGTGGCGGCGAGGATGTTGTCGCGGTCGATGCGCCTCACGTCAGCGATGCCCACGCCGACGATGGCGGTGGCTCGGATGCGCCCGTAGAGAACTTCGCGCGCGTCCTCGTCGAGGACCTTGGAATCGTTGATGCCGTCAGGGATGCGCTCGGGATCGAGGATCACCGCGGCAGCAACGACAGGACCGGCGAGCGGCCCGCGCCCGGCCTCATCGACGCCGGCGACAGGTCCGCCGTGGAGCTGCAGCTCGGCGGCTTCCAGCTCGAAGGTCGGCAGCGGACGAGAATCGGCGGTCCCCATGATGGGGGAGGTTTGCCCGCGGCTCGTCGCGAGTCAAAGCCGGCATGTCGCGCCGCGGCAAAAAGCCGTTAGAAAAGCGGCATTTGTTGCCCGCTGAGCACGGGGCGCTGGAACAGATCGGTGCGCAGTGGTTGGCGATCCTCGTTGAGGCCGAGGCGCTTGGCGGCGAGCCGGAAGCGCATCCCGATCTGTTCCGCGTAGGGGCCCGTGCCGCGCTGGCGTACGCCGAAGTCGGACGTGTAGTCGTGCCCGCCATGCATCGACTGCATGAGGTGGATGACGCGGTCAGCGCGGTCGGGGAACTCGGAGGCGAGCCATTCGCGGAACAGAACCTTGATCTCCAGCGGCAGGCGCAACAGCACGTAGCCGGCCGAGGTGGCGCCCGCCTCGTGCACCGCTTCGAGAATGCCTTCGATCTCGCTGTCGGTGAGGCCGGGAATGATCGGCGCCACCATGGCCGAGGCGGGAATGCCGGCCTCGCTCAGGCGGCGGATTGCCTCGAGGCGCTTCCCCGGCGTTGCCGCGCGCGGCTCCATGGCGCGGGCGATGTGCCGATCGAGCGTCGTCACCGACAGCGCGACGCGGGCGAGCCCGCGCTTGGCCATACGCTCGAGGATGTCGATGTCGCGCACGACGAGTGCCGACTTGGTGACGATGCCCACGGGGTGCGAGGCGCGCTCCAGCACTTCGAGGATCGAGCGCATGATGCGCCGCTCACGCTCGATCGGCTGATAGGGATCGGTGTTCGTCCCGATGGCGATGACCTCGGGCGTGTAGCGCGGATTGGCCAGCTCCTTCTCGAGCAGCTCGGCCGCATTCGGCTTGGCATAGAGCTTCGTCTCGAAGTCGAGCCCTGCCGAGTGCCCGAGATAACAATGGGTGGGGCGCGCGTAGCAGTAGATGCAGCCGTGCTCGCAGCCGCGATAGGGGTTGATGGAGCGGTCGAAGGAGATGTCGGGGCTGTCGTTGCGCGTGATGATGGTGCGCGCCGGCTCGTCGTAGACCTCGGTCTTGAACGCATCGAGGTCGCCGAGGCTCTCCCAGCCGTCGTCGTAGGCCTCGCGCCGCTCGGCCTCGAAGCGGCCGGTATGGTTGGAGATCGCGCCGCGCCCGCGCCGCCGTTCGGCGTCGACTTCTGCCTCGCCGAGCTGCCGTTCGAGCGGCTGCCTGTCCTGCTGCTTCACACCCACGCTTCAGCTCCGCCGCGCCACGGTCGGATGCTATAGAAGCGCTGAGAACGAAGCAAGAACAACTGTGCCGCGCTCGTAACGGGTTTGAGCAATAACGGTTGTTGGCCGCGTGCGCCCCGTGGCACAGAGGGCCATGATCTCTGTCGTCATCCCCGCCCTCAACGCCGAGACGGGCCTCGCAGCGACGCTGACGGCGCTCATCCCGGCCGCCGTCGAAGGCCTGGTGCGCGAGGTGATCGTCGTCGATGGGGGCTCGCGCGACCGCACGCGCGAGATCGCCGACCACGCCGGGGCGGAGGTGATCTCGACAGCGGCCAACCGCGGCGGCCAGCTCGCCGCCGGGGCGGCGCGCGCCAAACACCCGTGGCTGCTGTTCCTGCACGCCGACACGGTGCTTGATCCCGGCTGGGAGCGCGAGGTCGGCCACTTCATGGAGCGGACCGACGCCGGCATCGGCCGCCATGCCGCCGCGGCGTTTCGCTTCGCCCTCGACGACGACGGCGCGGCTCCGCGCATGCTGGAAGGTCTGGTGCGGCTACGCTGCAGCCTCCTGCGCCTGCCGTATGGCGACCAAGGATTGCTCATCTCGCGGCGGCACTACGACCGCATCGGCGGCTATCGCGAACTGCCGCTGATGGAGGATGTCGAGTTCGTGCGCCGGCTCGGCGGGCGCCGCGTGAAGCTGCTGCGGTCCCGCGCCGTCACCAGCGCCGGCCGCTACCGGCAGGAGGGGTACGTGCACCGCGCGCTGCGCAACCAAGCCTGCCGCATCCTTTATGCCCTCAAGGTGCCGCCGGCGCGCATCGCGCAGATCTACTCCGGGGGTCGCGAGGAGACTTGAGCGAAAAGCCCGTGCGTGGCCCCCGCCCGTCGTAATTCTGCCGCTAGATTTAGGTCGTTATCCCGCATCCGATTTTTCGCTCGGGGCTTTCACCGGGGGGTGGAAGGCAAATCGCCGCCATGATGCGCCTCGCATCCATACCGCTGGCTCCGCGTGCAGCACCCGTGCGCCGGCGGCGCATCGCGGCCGCCCCCGCCTTTGCCCCGCGCCTCATCGTCATGGTCAAGGAGCCGGCCGTCGGCCGCGTCAAGACACGGCTCGCGCGCGACATTGGACCGGTGCAGGCCGCAGCGACCTACCGCAAAACTTTGCGCGCCGTGCTGGCGCGCCTCGATCGCCCCGGCCGCTGGCGCACCGAGCTCGGCGTGACGCCCGATGGCGCTCTCTGCAGCGCCGCGTGGCCGCGTAATTTGCCGCGACGCGCGCAGGGCAGCGGCGATCTTGGCCGACGCATGCAGCGCCTGATCGACAAGGCGCCGCCGGGCCCCGTCGTTCTGGTCGGCTCCGACGTACCGACGATCAACGCGGAGCATATCGGCGCCGCCGTGAAGGCGCTTGGCGCGCACGATGCGGTCTTCGGGCCTTCGCCGGATGGCGGCTATTGGCTCGTGGGATTGAAAAGGCGGCCGCGCATTCCGCGCGCCTTCGCCTCCGTCCCCTGGTCGAGCAGCGCCGCGCTGGAGAGGACGCTCGCCAACCTGAGCGGGCTCGACATCGCGCGCATCGCCTCGCTGCGCGACGTCGATGTGGTGGCCGACCTCGGAGCCGCCGGTGGCGCGCTGGGGCGTGTCATTTTGCCGGTCCGCCGTTAGCGACGATAGGGGGTTTTTACGTGCCCCCCTTGCCGCGAGGCGGACAATTGTGGTTGACAGTGGTAACGTTGCATCGCCCGTTGAGCGTAGGGGGTTACGACCATGGCGCAGGCAGTTCAGTCATCGTCCGTGCAGTTCACGCCGATACAGGTGCTGCACGCGGCCCGACGGGCCGAGGCCGAGGGCAAAATGGACTATGCCCTCCAATTCTACCGTCATCTCGTCGAGCAGCACGGATCGAGCGCCGAGGCCCAGGAGGCGCGCGAAGGTCTGTTCCGTATCGCCGAGTGGCGCTGGGGCGAGGCGCGGGTGGCGCGCGGTCGCGAGGCGACAAGCCCACAGGACGCCAACCACGCCTACGGCGGCGCGCCCGGCAATGGCGTCGCCGGCAATGCGTTGGCGAGCAACGGGTTGGCCAGCAACGGCTTGGCAAGCAACGGATTAGCCGGCGCCCAGCAGGCGTATTTTCCCGAGCCGGCTCAGTATGCCCCAGCAGCGCAGAGCGAGGGGGCAGAGCTGCCGCAGATCATCGCCCGCGAGACGGCGCAGGCCGACGACCTTCCCCCCTTCCGCGTTCGCTATCGGGCGGCAAAGATCATCGCCTTCCTCGTGAGCGGCCTAGGCTGGGCGGGGGTGCTGGCCGGCATCGTGGCGGCGACGATCGCTGCAGGCGGCCTCATCGCGGAGGCGTCCGCCAGCGGCTTCCTCGGCTTGCCGTTGGGCGTCGTGCTCGGCGTGCCGGCGGTGGTGCTCGGGCTGGTGCTGGTCGTGGCCGGGCAGCTCGCGGTTGCCGTGTTCGAGAGCACCAACGCGACGCTGGAGATGCTCGCCATCGAGCGCGGCCGGCTCAGCTTCTGAACGCTCGAACGGCGTCTAGTCGCTCGTCGCGTCGGCGATTGTGCCGGCTCGCGTCTCCTTGAGGCGCGGCATGATCTCCACGAAATTGCAGGGCCGATGGCGGCTGTCGAGCTGCCACTTGAGGATGCCGTTCCAGGCGTCCTTGCAGGCGCCCGGCGACCCCGGCAGGCAGAACACGTAGGTGCCGTTGGCGACGCCGCCGCAGGCGCGCGACTGGATGGTCGAGGTGGCGACCTGCTGGAACGAGATCATGTGGAAGATGATGGCGAAGCCCTCGATCTCCTTCTCGAACAGCGGCTTCACCGCTTCCGGCGTCACGTCGCGGCCGGTGAATCCGGTGCCGCCGGTGGTAATGACCACGTCGATGCCGGGGCTGGCGATATAGCCTTCAACCTTGGCGCGGATGGCGGCGATGTCGTCGGTGACGATGGCCCGCTCGACCAGCACGTGACCCGCTTCGCCGATCATTGCGGCGAGCACGTCGCCCGACTTGTCGGAGGCCCGATCGCGCGTGTCCGACACGGTCAGCGTCGCGATGCGCAAGGGCTTGAAGGGAAATGTCTCGTCGATCTTTGCCATGTCGTCACTGCTTCTCGTTGAGCGCCGCCTTGACGGCGAGCAGGTCGCGCCACGCCATGCCCTTGGCGGCCGGTGTGCGCAAGAGGTAAGCCGGATGCAGCGTCGCCATCGCCGCTGACGTGTGGCCACCGAGCGTAAGCTCGCGCCACTTGCCGCGGATGCGCATGATGCCCTCGGCGACGTCGAATAGGTGCTTGGCGGCGGCGCCGCCGAGCGCCAGCACGACCTGCGGCGCCACGAGCGCCACCTGCCGTTCCAGGAACGGCCGGCAAGCGAGCGCCTCCTGCGGCGTCGGCGTGCGGTTTCCCGGCGGCCGCCAGTAGACGATGTTGGTGATGTGCACGTCCGCTTCGCCGAGTCCGATCGCCGCTAGCATCTTGTCGAGCAGCACACCGGCGCGGCCGACGAAGGGCTTGCCTTCGAGATCCTCCTCGCGTCCCGGCGCCTCGCCGATGATCATCAGGCGCGCCCGCTCGGCGCCGCGGTAGAAGCACAGGTTCTTGGCCGTCGCCTTTAGCCCGCAGCCTTCGAAGCGGCCGAGCATGGCGCCGAGCTCGGCGAGCGACTTCGCTCCGGCCACCTCTCCGGGGGCGTCGGCGGCGGCCGCTGCGCGGGCGGGGAACTGGCGCGCGGGCTTTGGGGTTGGTGGAGGCGGGTCATACGGCTGGCGGGTGGGCGCTCGCGCCTCCGATGCCACGGGGCCCCCAATAGGACGTCCTGCGGGAACGGTCTGCGACGGCACGGAGGCAAGCGAGAATTGCGCGCCGGGGGCCCGCTCGCCGCGCGCCAGCCAGTCGAGCGGCGGATCGGCAAGCGCGGCATCGACGCCCATCGCCTCGTACCAGGCAAGGATACGTCCGGCGAGCTTGTGCGTTGTCTCGTCTGCGCTCATGGGGCGGCACCATATAGCGTGAGCCGGCAAGCTCATAGCGCGGCACCCTGACGAAGGGCAGGCCTCCTCCGCATGCCGCTTGCGGCCGCGCGGCGCTTGACGCTGCGGCCAATAGCGACCTAATCGACCAATAGGCGAAGATCGGGCGCGAGGACGAGGTAGCACGAAAGATGGCAAGCGACGCAGCCGAGCTGCCGCCGAGAGAGGCGATGGAGTTCGACGTGGTGATCGTTGGGGCCGGGCCCGCGGGGCTGGCCGCGGCCATCCGCCTCAAGCAGCTCGCCGCGGAGGCCGGCAGGGAGGTTTCTGTCGTCGTGCTCGAGAAGGGCTCGGCCGTCGGCGCCCACATCCTCTCCGGCGCCGTCATCGACCCCAAGGGCCTCAATCGGTTGATCCCCGACTGGAAGGAGAAGGGCGCGCCGATCGAGACAGAGGTGCGCGAGGATAAGTTCTTTTTTCTGAGCCGCGGCGGCGGTCTGCGCCTGCCCAACATTCTAATGCCGCCGCTGATGGGCAATCACGGCAACTACATCGTCAGCCTCGGCGCGCTGTGCATCTGGCTCGCCGAGCAGGCGGCGGAGCTGGGGGTCGAGATCTATCCGGGTTTCGCCGCGACCGAGGTGCTCTATGACAATGAGGGCGCAGTCGTCGGCGTGGCGACGGGCGACATGGGCGTCGGGCGCGACGGCAAGCCGACGGACAACTTCGTGCGCGGCATGGAGCTGCGCGGCAAGTACACGTTCTTCGCCGAAGGCGCGCGCGGGTCGCTGACCAAGCAGCTCGTCAAGAGATTCGACCTGCAGAGGGGGCGCGATCCGCAGAAGTACGGCATCGGCCTCAAGGAGCTGTGGCAGGTGAAGCCGCAGAATCATCGCGCGGGCCTCGTGCAGCACACGTTCGGCTGGCCGCTGGACTCTCGCACCGGCGGCGGCTCGTTCATGTATCACTACGGCGATAACCTCGTGTCGGTCGGCTTCGTCGTGCATCTGAATTACGAGAACCCGTACTTGTCACCTTTCGAGGAGTTCCAGCGCTTCAAAACGCACCCGTCCATTCGCAGCGTGCTCGAAGGCGGCAAGCGGATCGGTTACGGCGCCCGCGCGCTCACCGAAGGCGGATGGCAATCGATCCCCGAGCTCGTCTTTTCCGGCGGCGCGCTGCTCGGTTGTGCGGCGGGCTTCATGAACGTGCCGCGCATCAAGGGCAGCCACAACGCCATGCTATCGGGCATGGCGGCGGCCGAGGCGGCGTTCGCGGCGCTGGGCACGGGGCGCGCGCACGACCGGCTGGAGGATTATGAGCGCTCCGTGCTGACCGGCGACATCGCCGCCGACCTGAAGCCCGTGCGCAACGCCAAGCCGCTGTGGTCGCGCTTCGGCACCTACATCGGCATCGCGCTGGGCGGCCTCGACATGTGGCTCAACACCATCCTGCCGGGCATCGGGCTGGGCATCACGCTGAAGCACCGCAAGGCGGACTTCGAGACCTTGAAGAAGGCCGCCGACGCCGCGCCGATCGTCTACCCGAAGCCCGACGGTGTGCTGACCTTCGACCGGCTGACGAGCGTGTCGTTCTCCGGCACCAACCACGAGGAGAACCAACCGGTTCATCTGAAGCTTACGGATCCCTTGATCCCCGTCGCCGTCAATCTTCCCGAATACGCCGAGCCGGCGCAGCGCTACTGCCCGGCGGCCGTGTACGAGATCGTGGCCGATCCGGGCGGTCCGCGCTTCCAGATCAACGCCCAGAACTGCGTCCACTGCAAAACGTGCGACATCAAGGATCCGAGCCACAACATCACGTGGGTGTGCCCGGAAGGCGGCGGGGGCCCGAATTACGCCGGGATGTGAGGGCACTGGGGGCATCAGACGCGCGCCAGATGCACGCAGCCGCCCGACTAATTTCGATTTCAACGTTACTCGCGGCGCCCAGTCGCCAAATCGCCGCGATATTTGCTAGGTTAAGGCGCTCCGGGAATCAGCCCCGTGCCTCCAGAAGGATCAGGTTGAATGCGGGTCCGCCTTTGCACCGTGTTGCTGACTACGGCAACCGCCCTCGGCACGCTTACCGCCAGCTTCGGCCCCTCCTACGCGGCCAACGATTTTACCGGGGACGGCGAAGTGGCCCATTCGCTGCTCGGCAGCTACCTCGCCGCCAACCTCGCCAAGATCGAGAACGACCCCGACAGCGCCACCGCCTTCTATCGCAGCGCCCTATCGCTGGACCCGGGCAATGAGGTCATCCTCGAGCAGGCCTTCCAGATGGAAGCCTCCGAGGCGCATTGGGACCGCGCCGTTCCGCTGGCCAAAGAGCTCGTCGGCAAGGACGCCAACAACCGCATGGCGCATCTGCTGTTGGGTCTCAGCAGCTTCAAGAGCGGCGACTACACCAAGGCCGACCAGGAATTCCAGGCGGCGAGCGACGGTCCCATCGGCGAGCTGACGAGTGCGCTCGCGCGCGCCTGGGCGGCCCTCGCCGCCGGCGACGCGCAGCGCGCCCTGAAGCTGCTCGACATGCCCAAGCAGGCCGAGTGGGCGCAGTTCTATCTCAACTATCACAAGGCGCTCATCGCCGACGTCGCCGGCCTGCATAAGGAAGCCGGCACCTCGTTCGAGCACAGCGCCCGCCAGGACAGCAACACGCTGCGCATTGCGCTGGCTTATGCGCGCCACGCCGCCAGCGAGGGCAACAAGAAGCTCGCCAAGGAGATCCTCGATAAGCAGACGGACGGCGGTCAGGCGGAGCCGCACGTGCTGGTGCGCGAGCTGCGCGACGAGGTCGACACCGCCGCCAAGATCCCGCTGCTCGTCACCACGCCGAGCGAAGGCATGGCCGAGGTGTTCTATGGCCTTGGCGAGGCGCTTACCAGCGAGGGCGGCCTCAGCATGGGCATCCTCTATTTGCAGTTCGCCCTCTACGCCAAGCCGGACCACGCGTTCGCGCTGGCGGCGCTGGCCAACGCCTACGAATCGGGCCGTCGCTACCAGGACGCCATCAACGCCTACGACCGCATCCCGCCGGGCAGCGCGCTGCAGCAGGCGATCGACATCCGCAAGGCCTTCGACCTCAACTCGCTCGACAAGGTCGACGAGGCGAAAGTGATCCTCGACAAGCTCGTGACGGCATATCCCACGGATCTGAAGCCGCTCGATGCGCTGGGCAACATCCTGCGCGCCCGCAAGCGCTACGCGGAAGCCGCCGATACTTACACGCAGGCGCTGAAGCTGGTCCCCAACCCGGATAAGCGGCACTGGAGCATCTTCTATTCGCGCGGCACCTGCTATGAGCGGCTGAAGAACTGGCCGGGAGCCGAAGCCGATCTGCAGAAGGCGCTGCAGCTATTCCCCGACCAGCCGTTGGCCCTCAACTACCTCGGCTACAGCTGGGTCGATCAGAACCGCAACCTGAAGCAGGGCATGGCGCTCATCGAGAAGGCCGTCGCCCTGAAGCCGGACGACGGCTACATCGTCGACAGCCTCGGCTGGGCGCACTTCAAGCTCGGCAACTACGCCGAGTCCGTGCGCTTCTTGGAACGCGCCGTAGAATTGAAGCCCGAGGACCCGGTGCTCAACGATCACCTCGGCGATGCCTTGTGGCGCGTCGGTCGCGAGCGCGAGGCGCGCTTCCAATGGGATCAGGCTCTCACGCTCGATCCGGAGCCGGATGAGGTCGAGAAGATCAAGAAGAAGCTCGCCGAAGGAATGCCTCCGAATGCGGAGAATCGCACGGCGCGTGAAACCATGCGCGACATGCGTCTGAAAAAGCGCAAGGAGACGAAGCTCAATCCGGCGCGGGTCGAGTAGCGCGCTTCTCATTCCGCGCTAGAACGGCGCCCGATGTCGGCAATCACAGAGCTCGCGCGCGCCAAGGTCAATCTCACTTTGAAGGTGCTCGGCCGGCGCGCCGACGGCTATCACGTCCTCGAAAGCCTGATCGTGTTCGCCGGCGTCGGCGACGTCGTGCGCTTCGAGCCCGGCAGGAGACTCGGGCTGGAGGTCACCGGGCCGTTTGCCACCGCGATCACCGGCCGCAACCTGGTCGAGACAGCCTTGCAGCGGCTGGGCGCTGCCCACCCCGAACTCACGCTCGGCCATGTCACGATCGACAAGCGGCTGCCCATCGCGGCCGGAATAGGCGGCGGCTCGGCCGATGCCGCCGCCCTGCTGCGCGCGGTGCGCCGCGCCAATCCCGGGGCCTCGGGCAGAATCGATTGGGCGGGGCTGGCTGCCGCGCTCGGCGCCGACGTATCGGTGTGCCTTGCCGACCGCTCGGCGCTGGTGTGGGGCATCGGCGAGCATATCGAGCCAACGCCAGAGGTGCCCCAGCTGCACGCCGTGCTCGTCTGCCCGGACAGCGCCGCCCCGTTGGGCAAGACGAAAAGCGTGTTTGCGCGCCTGTCGGTTCCGGCGGTACCGGTTGAGGCGCCGCCCGCGCCGCTGCCGCGCTTTGCCGATGCCGCGGCGCTGCTCACCTACATGCGCCGGACCGGCAACGACCTGCGTGCCGCGGCGCGGGCCGTGCTACCGGCGAGCGCCGATGCCGAGGCAGCGCTTAGGGCGCTGCCCGATTGCCTGCACGTGAGCCTGTCCGGCGCGGGGCCGACCTGCTTTGGAATTTTCGACGACGCAGCGCGCGCTGACGCCGCGGCCGGCGTTTTGCAGAGGGCACACCCGCGCTGGTGGATCGCCGCGACGACGCTCGGGTCATAAGACGGCGGTCAGAGGCTCAGCAGAAGAAGCAGTTGCGGCAGGCGGTGGCCGCCTCGGACAGCTGCCCGCTCATGATGCGCGCATATTCGCCGAGCTTGGACTTGAAGCGGTCGCAGACGAGCTTCTTGGCGTCGGGCTCGCCGTGCAGCGTCTGCCACTGCTTGAGGTAGTCGGCCTTCTTGGTGGTGAAGGTGCCGATCACACGCTTGAGCGACGCCACTTCGATGCAAGAGCTGACGGCACGCCAGGCGCGCCGCTTGAGATTGAGGTTTATCCCGCAGAATTCCTGCAGCGCGTCGACGGTGGCGTACTCGTCGACAAGCTTCCACAGCTTCGCCTGCTCGGTCTTGCTCATGCTGGTGATGCCGAGCTTGACCGGAACGAGGTAGGCGTCCTGCGCCAGCCCGGCGTGTGTCGCCACGGGCCCGGCGAGGAAATACGCAAGTCCGGCGAGCCAAGCCACCTGTCGCAGCGCACGCATCGGCAGTCCCTGTGTTGCCCCGAAATGGGAACCCTAGGCGGGGCGCCGTCCGCGCGCAATATGGCCGGCGCCGGCCGCCTGTTTTTCAGTGGGAGCGATGCACGCAGAACGCTATCAGCTCGCTCATGGCTGCTTTTTCGGGCCGCTCGGGGAAGATGGCCAGCGCGTCGCGCGCGACCGCCCCGTAGGACCGCGCCCGCTCCAGCGTGGCTTCCAGCGACTTGTGTTGCTTCATGAGGGAAACGGCGTGGTCGAGATCGCCCGCCTCGATCGCTCCGTCGACGATCGTACGCTTCCAGAACTCGCGCTCCTGATCGGTGCCGCGGCGGAACGAAAGGATCACCGGCAAGGTGATCTTGCCTTCGCGGAAATCGTCGCCGATGGCCTTGCCGAGGTTGGCGCTGTCGCCCGAATAGTCGAGCGCATCGTCGACCAGCTGGAACGCGAGCCCCAGGTTGCGACCGTAGGATTTGAGCGCCGCCTGCTCGGGCGCCGGGCGGCAGGCGATCGCCGCACCGACCTCGGCAGCGGCCGAGAACAGCGCCGCCGTCTTGGCGTTGATGATGGAAAGGTACTCGTCCTCGGTCGTCGACGTGTTGTTGGCGGCCGCGAGCTGCATCACCTCGCCCTCGGCGATGACCGCGGCGGCGTTCGACAGGATCTTGAGGACCGGCAGCGAGCCGACTGCGACCAGCATGCGGAAGGCCTGCCCGAGCAGGAAATCGCCGACCAGCACGCTCGCCTGGTTGCCCCACAGCATGCGCGCGGTCTGCTTGCCGCGCCGCAGCGCGCTTTCATCAACCACATCGTCGTGCAGCAGCGTCGCCGTGTGCATGAACTCCACGGCCGCCGCCACGCGGATGTGCTTGTTGCTATCGTAATCGCACAGCTTCGAGGCCGCCAGCGTCAACATCGGCCGCAGCCGCTTGCCGCCCGAATCGATCAGGTGATGGGCCAGCTCCGGGATCATCTCGACTTCGGACACGGCCTTGTCGAGAATGATGCGGTTGATGGCGTCCATGTCCTCGGAGACGAGGTCGAGGAGCGGTTTCAGGCTCTCCGGCGCATTGCGCGGGCTTTCGAAGGGTATGACGCGTCCCAAGGGCATGCTCCGGAGCTCTTGTTCGTTTTGCCTGGTATAGCGTTGTGTGGGCGGCTATTTCCAAGCACAGTTTGCCGCAACTGCACGAATTCGGACGGTTGGCCCATGCGTGATCTCGTGACGACCAACGATCCCGTGCTCCTCAGCTACCTGCGGGTGCTGCTCGAAGATGGCGGCATCGAAGCCACCGTATTCGACGGCAACATGAGTGCCGTTCAAGGAACGCTCGGCGCCGTGTCGCAGCGGCTCGCCGTGCCGGCGGACCGGTGGGACGACGCGCGCCTTATTCTGCTCGAGGCCGGCCTCGGCCAATGGATGGTACGGTGATGAACGGGCCGGCCGCAAGCCGTAATCCGGATGCGCTGACCGACGACGCCTTTCTCGGCGGCGCCCTGCAAATTCTGCAGCCCCGCGCCGGCTACCGCGCAGGGCTCGACGCGGTGATGCTGGCCGCGGCCGTGCCGGCCGACGAGGCGCGCTCGGTGCTGGACGTCGGCGCCGGGGTGGGAACGGCCGGTCTGTGCCTGGCGCGGCGCGCACCGGCGGCGCGTGTGACGCTGCTGGAGAAGGAGCCCCAGCTCGTCCGCATCGCCGAAGAGAACGTCCAGCGCAACGATCTGTCGGCGCGCGTCAGTGTCGTCGCCGGCGCCGTCGGCCTCTCCGCGCTCGAGGCGCGCGCGCTGGGGCTCAGCGAGGAAAGCTTCGCCCACGTCATGGCCAACCCGCCCTATCACGACGCCGACGCTGGCACGCTCGCCCCCGATGTCTTGAAGGCTGGAGCGCACGCCATGGCCGAAGGCGAGCTCGAGCGGTGGGCGCGCTTCATGGCGCGCATGGCAGCACCCGGCGGCGGTCTTACCATCGTCCACAAGGCCGAGGCCCTCGCGCGACTGCTGGCAGCACTCGATGGCCGCTTCGGCGCCTTGAAGGTGCTGCCACTGCATCCGCGCAGCGATGCCGCCGCGCATCGGGTCATCGTGCAAGGCGTCAAGGGCAGCCGCGGCCCGCTCACACTGTTGCCGGGCTTCGTGCTGCACGCAGCCGACGGCCAATTCACGCCCGAAGCGCAAGATATTCTGCGCGGCGGCGCTGCCCTGTCGATGGTCGCATCGGCATGAACCCAGCTCATATTTCTGGTGGCTCCATGAGTAGGCAACCTCTTCACCTCTCCCCAGCGGCGAGCGGGTGAGGGGGCAAATCACTTACGAACGTTGGCTCTCCCTCTCCCTTTCCCTCTCCCTCTCCCCGCAGGGGAGTGGAGATTCTGTTGAATGCGTGGCACTCCGACGTCCCGTCCGGTCCGTCTAGCCGGGGCGGCGCGTATGCCGTAAATGTTTCGCTCCGCCCCAGATCATCATTCTCCAGCGAGGTTGGCGCGCATGTGGTTCTTTGGCCGTGGTCCCGTCGTTCCCGTGCTGCGCTTCTCAGGTCCCATCGGGCTGGTCACGCCGCTCAGGCCGGGGCTGTCGATCGCGCTGGCCGCCGCCGCGATCGAGAAGGCGTTCGAGATGTCGAAGCTGCCGACGGTCGCCGTGGTGGTCAATTCGCCGGGCGGCTCGCCGGTGCAGTCGAGCCTCATCTTCCGTCGCATCCGCCAGCTCGCCGAGGAGCACGGCAAGACCGTATACGTCTTCTGCGAGGACGTGGCGGCCTCGGGCGGCTACTACCTGGCGCTGGCCGGCGATGAGATCTACGCGGATGCCTCCTCCATCGTCGGCTCGATCGGCGTCATCTTCTCGAGCTTCGGCTTCGACAAGGCGATCGAAAAGCTCGGTATCGAGCGGCGCGTCCATACCGCCGGCGAGTCGAAGGACGCGCTCGATCCGTTCCGGCCCGAGCGCCCCGAGGATGTCGAGCGCCTCAAGAATTTGCAGCGCGACGTGCACGACGTGTTCATCGGCATCGTCAAGGAGCGCCGCGCGGGCCGGCTCGGAGGCTCCGATCAGGAGCTGTTCTCGGGCGCCTTCTGGTCGGGACCGCGGGCGCTTGAGCTGGGCCTCATCGACGGCATCACCGATATCCGCAGCAAGATGCGCGAGCTGCATGGCGACAAGGTGCGGTTGAAGGTCGTACCGCTCGAGCGCGGGGGCCTGCTGTGGCGGCTGAAGCGCCTTGCCGCCGTAAAGGGTTACGACGAATTAACGAGCGGACGTCTTGCCATCGCCGAGGATCTGATATCCGCTGTCGAGACCAGGGCGTTATGGTCCAGGTTCGGCCTGTGACCGTTTGAGAGGGAGTATCGTCCATGCCCCAGGTCGTGGCCGCGGTGCTCATTGGAGCCGGCATAGCCGCCGGCGTGAAATGGATCGCCAAGGAGATGGCACGCGCAGCCCAAGCGGCGCGCGTTGCCCATGACGAGCTGACGCGGCATCGCGATCCCGTCAATGCCGCACCGAAGGATCTCGGAACGCTCGAGTGGGATGCCAAGGCCGGCGTCTATCGGCCGAGCCGCCGCAGCTAGCCTCAATCGTCCGGGTGCTGCCCGCCCGCCAATTGCCCGTCGAATTTTCGCTGCTCGTGAGCTCGCTGCGCGCTTAGATCGCAGCAAGGCTGCCGCATATTACGCGATACCGCTGTCGGGGGAGCCTCGATGCGTATTCGCTGCGTACGTCTTGCGTTGGCAGCCGTCGTCATCTTGTCGCCGTTGCAGGCGGCCATCGCGGCCGAATGGTGGATGTTGAAGAACGGCGAGGAAGGCCGCACCTGCGGGGCGCCGCTCGAAGCCGATGGGGTCGTCCTGAAGCCCGACGAGATCCTCAACCGCCTCGAGGACTGCAAGCTGATGGACGATACGCCATCGCTCGACCTCAACAACGTGATGGTCGAGTGCGGCGGCAACCTCAATCAGGTCTTCATCTTCACCAAGACCAAGGACAGCTGCGAAGCGCTCGCCAAGGAGTGAGTCGTCCCGTTCAACTAGCGGCGCTCGCATTTGCGCTGCCGATCGGGGTGACAGGGGCGCGGATGCGCGTATAGTGCGGCCGAATTTCGGGATCGACCGCACGCCATGCCGACCACCCTCGCCACAAAATCCACTCGCCGCCCGCCGGGGATCGACGTCGCCGCTCTGCGGCCCGACAAGTCGTTCCAGGACCTCATCTTCGCCCTGCAGACCTTCTGGGCCGAGCAGGGCTGCGTGATCCTGCAGCCCTACGACATGGAGGTCGGCGCCGGCACGTTCCACCCGGCGACGACGCTGCGTGCGCTGGGCCCCAGGCCGTGGAACGCAGCTTACGTACAACCTTCGCGCCGTCCGAAAGATGGCCGCTACGGCGAGAACCCCAACCGCCTGCAGCACTACTATCAGCTGCAGGTGATCATGAAGCCGGCGCCGGCCGACATGCAGGATCTCTATCTGGAGAGTCTGCGCCGCATCGGACTGTCGGCCGAGGTGCACGACATCCGCTTCGTCGAGGACGACTGGGAGAGCCCGACACTGGGCGCCTGGGGTCTCGGCTGGGAGGTGTGGTGCGACGGCATGGAGGTGACGCAGTTCACCTACTTCCAGCAAGTCGGCGGCTTCGACTGCGAGGTCGTCTCCGCCGAGATCACCTACGGGCTGGAGCGGCTGGCCATGTATGTGCAGGGCGTCGACCGCGTGTACGATCTGTCGTTCAACGGGCGGACGGATGCGCACCGGCTCAGCTACGGCGACATCTTCCTGCAGGCCGAGCAGGAATATTCGCGCTTCAATTTCGAGGCGGCCGATACCGCGCTTCTGCTGGCGCACTTCAACGATGCCGAGAAAGAGTGCAAGGCGCTGCTCGACAAGGGCAGTACGCCAGAGGGACGGCACCTGATGGCGCTGCCGGCCTACGACCAGTGCATCAAGGGCTCGCACCTGTTCAACCTGCTCGATGCCCGCGGCGTCATCTCGGTGACCGAGCGGCAGAGCTACATCCTGCGCGTGCGCGAGCTGGCCAAGGCCTGCTGCGCGGCGTGGCTCAAAACCGAGGGAGGTGGCGCATGATTTCGCCGATGATCGCCGGGGCGTTGATTGCAGGCATTCCTGCGGTGCTCGTCGCCTACCTGGCGCTGTGGCGCCGCAACCGTCAGGTGTTCTGGTTCGCGCTCGCGCTCATCCTGGTGGGCCTCGGCTACCTCGCCTCGAGCGGTGCCCTGGCCGACATCGCCAATCTGATCCTGGGTAGCGCTCCCTTTAGGACTCCTGCCATGACGCCGACGCCCTGACGCATGCAGCTCGCCCCCTACACCGGCAGCGAGCCGCCGCCGTTCTTCCACGATTTCCTCGGCGCTCCCAACAGCATGCTGATGCTCAACCTGATGCAAACGGCGGGGGCCGCGACCGACATCATCATCAGCGTCGTGCCGACGCGCATCGAGGCCGACAAGATCGTGTTCGCCGTCACGGATTACGACTTCGGGATTCACAACCGCATCGGCTGAGCCTCACCTCTCCCCGCCGGGGAGAGGTGAAGGTACGCACCGCAGGCGACCGCCATTGCCTCGGACATCGCCTTTCACGTATGAGTGCAACCCCACGCCGCATACCCCGCGAGATGCCACATGGCTGAGCTGCTGCTCGAGTTTTTTTCCGAAGAGATCCCGGCC
>Ga0299912_10001420_pt1 | contig 19304 bp, 15 predicted proteins | sample RVTome_2_FD_207667 | JGI IMG/M metagenome (GOLD analysis project Ga0299912, IMG submission 207667) | Soil microbial communities from uranium-contaminated site in the Upper Colorado River Basin, Wyoming, United States - RVT95D214 (version 2) ... | reverse complement strand
TGATAATTGCAGCTTTGCCTTCGGACTCTAACGGCATTTCAATGAAGCCATAGCCACACGGTTGTCCGCTGCCGATGTCCCTGTCATTCATGATATTTACAGATTTCACCTGTCCAAAAACCGCGAACTCTCGCCGAAGTTCATCCTCTGTCAACTCGAGCGGTAAGTTACCCACGTAGATATTCATGTCGGAACCCATTATTATTTGTCCATCTCCGGCATACTTCTAGCGCGGTCCTCTTTTAGCCTGCTGCCGTCTCCGCCGGGCGCTATTTCTTGTTTTTATCCGGGCAGCGTCTCTGTTGGATACGAAGTGGCTCTTGGCTTTTGCCTCACGTATGATTCCACTCGTCATCACCTGCTTCTGAAAGCGGCGCAGCAGAGCATCCTGGGATTCACCTTGACGTATCGTTACTTCTAATGACATAACAAATCACCAAATTCTAGCCAGCTTAGTAAAGTAAACTGGATAACAGAGCCTGTGCATGCCCTAAAGATTGGGGATGGCAATAGCTGCCGGAGCTCACTTTACCGTAGCAATCGCTGCAGTACACCGGCGTATCGACACCAGGTTCATGGGGTACTTCAATAGACTTGCCGCACTGCACACATGTGGCGGCAAAAATGTGACGTGGAGAGCTGTAGCAGCTGTTTACGTAACGTCCTGATTTCCTTGCCTGGCGGCACGAGGGGCAGCGCTTGGGCTCGTTGTCAAAGCCTTTGGATGCGAAAAACTCTTGCTCCTCAACGCCGAAAGTGAAAGTTGCCCCGCAAGCGGAGCACTGAATCGTCTTGTACTGTAAATTCATTGAATGACCTACTCTCTTCTTTTTTAGTTGGAGTTCGGTCATTCAATGCTTAAAATAAATCTAGTGAGATTCTCAGAAGCTTGTAATAACCTAAACTGGAACTATATTACCTATTATACACTAAAGGGAAGCTTATGTAAAATTTGCTCTTGACATAGTAAGCCGAGGCATGTAGACTGCGAAAATAAGTTAAAAATCATCCCGATGAATCGGGGAAAAGTCAAAAGTGCAAGTCGAAAACCACAAATAATAGGATAATTTAATGAAAATTAGCAGGAAAATCTACTGGATACCTCTACTGGTGGTGGGACTGATGGCAGTCCTGTGGCCCTGTTCTATGCTGGCCCAGGCAGAGAAAACGGGCCTGACTTTGAACATTGTCTCCGATGGCTACTATAACGTTATAACCGCCGGACAGGAAAAGACCGTATTCCTGGAGGTCTGGAATAACGGTGACACAGAGCTGACAAACATTCGACTGTCGGCAGATTTCCCCAAAGGCTGGGCTGTCGAGTTCAGCCCGGGGCTTATAGATAACCTGACTCCGGGCAGTTCTCAAACGGTCGATATCATGTTAAGGCCGGATAAGGATGCCGACAAGGGAGAATATAACGTCACTCTGATTGCCGATGCCAACGAAACGCGCCGGGTGACCAGTATCTTTGTGAGGGTGGAATCGGCATCATTATTCTGGGTGTGGATGGGGATTGGGATAGCCGCCTTATTAATTGCGGGGTTTGTCGTAATATTTATGCGCTTCGGTCGGGAATAAAATATCGGAGCAAGAGAATGCCTTATCGTAAAAAGGGGGGAAATATGATTGAGAGAGTACACGAGCATATTATCAGCGAGCTCGGCGCCAATACGCGTACCGATACCATTTTTGTTCTTACCGCGATTATTCTAAACCTCATAACCCTGGGCATTAATTCGGGGATTGCTTCTTCAGAGCCGAGTGGGACAAATACGATTGTGATGTTTACCTTCGTGGCACTCATAATAGTGATTAACTTTGTAGCCGAAATTGGATTGATTAGAGGCAGGCTGATGAGGAAAAAGCTGCTGAACGGGCTGCTGAAGATGTATAAAGACCAGGGCGTGGAAGGTTACTATGACCCGTCGCTGCTGAGCGATTACAGGACCAGGTACAATCTTTTCATGCTCACCGTCCTGTTTACGGGCCTGGTGGCCGTTGTGATTCCGTTTGTTATTAGATAATAACTACCTTTAAAATTAAAGTTTTTTCACCCTCACCCTAACCTCCGACTTTATCGGAGTCCGTATGACGATAAATCGGAAATCGGACCTCTCCCGTCAAGGGAGAGGGGATATTTAGATAGAAATGAAAACAGTAGTTACCGGCGCCAACGGGCATGTTGGCGCTAATTTAATCCGCGCTCTGCTGTCCCGGGGCAGAGATGTCCGGGCAATGGTCCATATGAACCGTCAGGCAATCGAAAGTCTGAACGTGGATATGGTCACAGGCGACGTCTGCGACCTGCCGTCTCTGTGTGAGGCGTTCAAGGGTGCAGACGTGGTTTATCACCTGGCCGGCCACATCTCGATATCAGCCGACGAATGGGCGCTGTGCCAGTCAACCAACGTAAACGGGCCCCGAAATGTGGTTGAGGCATGCCTTCGCTGCGGTGTACGCCGGCTGGTCCACTTCAGCTCGATACATGCCTTTCAACAGGAGCCTCTGGATGTACTGCTCGATGAATCACGCTCCATGGTGGAGTGGCGGCACGGCTTGCCCTATGACTGTTCCAAAGCCGCCGGGGAGAAGGAAATACGAAAGGGCATTAAGCGAGGGCTGGACGCTGTTATAGTAAATCCGACGGCTATCATAGGTCCTTATGACTACGGGCCGTCGTATCTGGGCGAGGCACTGCTGAACATCGCCCAGGGTAAGATGCCCGCCCTGGTTGCCGGCGGTTTCGACTGGGTGGATGTGCGCGATGTTGTCGAGGGGGCGCTTCGAGCCGAAGAGAAAGCCAAAACCGGAGCCAAGTACCTTCTTGCGGGTCACTGGGCGTCGGTAGCCGATTTAGCCGCCATCGTGGAGGAAGTCACCGGCACCCCGGCACCCCGCCTGGTCTTTCCACTGTGGCTGGCCCACATCGGCGTGCCGTTTACCACCGCCTTTGCCAGATTGACCGGTAAACAGCCGCTGTACACCAGCGGTTCCCTCCGGGCACTGTGCAGCAACAGGAACATAAGCCATGGAAAGGCGGCGCAGGACTTAGGCTATCATCCGCGCCCCCTGCGAGAAACAGTTGCCGACACAGTTCGATGGTTCACGGAAAACGGCTATCTTAGCAGTCCGGTGAGGCTGCAATCTGCCGAGCGCCTATGAGCGAGCAAGCGTTTTTTAACATTCTCCTCATTAGCTGGTTTGCGCTGGCGGTGGTAATCTTTGTGGCGCTGTTCTTTATCGCCGCGCCATACGGCCGCCACCTCAGAAACAGATGGGGACTAAAAATAGGCGACAGGCTGGGATGGGTTATTATGGAAGCGCCGTCGCCAATCTTGTTTGCCACCTTCTTTGTACTCGGCATTCAATATATCAGCGTAACGGCGGTCGCCTTCCTGGTCATGTGGGAAGCACATTACATACACCGGGCTTTTATTTATCCCTTCAGCCGGCGCGACGGAGCCAACAACATGGCGGTGGTGGTTATCGCTATGGGCTTTGTGTTCAACCTGGGCAACGCTTATCTTAACGGCCGTTATGTCTTCACGCTCTCCGGCGGTTATGCCAACGCATGGCTTGTGACGCCACAGTTTATTGTCGGCTTGGCGCTCTTTCTGGCCGGTTTTATTATCAACCGCCAGGCTGATAACGTGCTGCGCAATCTGCGTAAACCCGGCGAGGCTGAGTACAAAATCCCCTACGGCGGGCTGTACCGCTGGATATCCTGCCCCAACTATTTCGGCGAGATTATCACCTGGACCGGCTGGGCTGTAGCCACATGGTCGCTGCCGGGGCTGGCTTTTGCTGTGTGGACAGCCGCTAACCTTGTTCCCCGGGCGCGAGCCCATCATATCTGGTACCGTGAGCACTTCGCCGATTATCCGGCTGAGCGGAAGGCACTGGTGCCCGGCGTGTGGTAATATCAGACTTGGAGAAAGAGCACAATTCGTCGACAGCGTATCGTCTATTTAGGCTTTTCTGTAGAAGAGAGCTATTCTAACTGCATGTAGCCGCGAGGCTTTAGCCTCGCGGGCACGACCCTGAAGGGTCATGTCTACATTTCATCGGCATGAAATATTGGGTGGACATGTGTTATTCTTGTTACATCTTATTTGAGTAGGCAATAGGTGTTCAGTGCAATGTTAAATCGAGTTATAAAACGATTATTGGTGGTGGCAGCCATGGTGCTGTGCCTTCAGCTTGGCTTTGCCGGCACGGTCAACTCGGCCACAGACGACTCTGTGGGGGTCAAGGAGTTGAATTTCGTTTTCCTCCACGGGGCTGCCGGCGACATTTGCGGCATGCAGCCTCTGGCTGATTCTATACTTGCGCAGATACCTGAATACATACTCGAGTATGAGCAGGCAAATCCCGGCATTAAGATTAAGGTCAATACTCTGAATAGATGTTATCCCAGTGATGTTTCTGTCGAAACCTGGGCCTATAACATAGCTGAGAGCATCGATAAGTACTTACCGGCTACGGGGGATGTGATATTGATCGGGCATAGCATGGGAGGCAAGGCTTCACTTTATGCGGTGGCTAAGAATGTAGGTAATCTGGCTGATAGGGTGCCGCTGGTGGTTACCATCAATACACCGGTTAAAAGACTGGACGGGTATCAGGTTACCGGCGGGGGGACGTTTTACGACTTTTGCCGCGCCCAAAGGCTGCTAGGTTCTGAGCCGGGGTTGTGTGTTTCAGTATCGACCTATGATAGCTCTGAAGACGGCAGGTGGCTGAGTCAGAACAGGCACTGGCTGGCTTTTATATCGGGCGAAAATGCACCGTTGAGCCCGCAGTTCGACTATAGCGGACTCGACCCTTACCCGCGGGATATGGATGATGGCGCCCTACCCATGTCAGCTCAATACTCTGACGACGCCGATGTAATCTACTACGGCGAATACGGACATAGCGACTTCCATCTTATAGAAGAGGCAACTGATTTCATGGCAGGGCAGATTCTAGAATACGTCTTCGGCGGGACTATACAATGCCCGGTTCTGGATAGAGAAGGTGGTTTCGAGCATAGGGCTGCCTCGCTGCTGGGAACAGAGCACTGGCAGGATATTGTCGGTGAGGTTTTTGGCACTAACGGCAGCCTGTGGCATTGGAATCAGTCTTATAACAAATTGGAGGAGTGGGAAGATATAGTGGAGTATAAACCGCCGATTTATGGAGGAGACCTGAGGAGCCGTTATGAAATCAGCCAATTCAGGTCATGGCCGCTTTTTACCGGCATCGAAGAGGTACGCTGGCTGAATCCGGACGACCCTTCGAACTTTAACATTTACATACGGACCAGGGCTGCTCCCCAAAGTTACGTGCAGGTGGACTGGAAAATTTACCGGCAGGAGCTGTTACCAGAAGGAACGAAGCGCGACCACTATGAAATCGAGATGGCTGCCGGCACGCCTTTAGCTGAGGTTTACCGCGCGTCATGGGCGACCGATAACCCGCGTGATTTGAGGGTGCAGATATTGTCGCGGGCAGAAAGACCTTTCCGCTGGTTCGAGGCTAAATGGAGAGTATATAAACAGGAAAGCCGGTACAGAAAAGTCATCGATGAAATACGGGTCCTGACGGAAGCCGTTCCTGCTGACTAAAAGGCCACGATATATTGTCATTCTGAGCATTCCCCCCGCTCATTCTGAGCTAGTCGAAGAATGGTCCCGCCCCCTGTCATTCTGAAGGAGCCCCGATTGTATCGGGGCGACTGAAGAATCTGACATAAGATAGACCTTGCGGAATCAAAAGGGTTTAGATTCTTCGTCCCGATCACATCGGGACTCAGAATGACGGATAGTTATTAAAGTTCTCTAGGCTTTAAGCACAGCTCTGGCTTTCAGGAAACGAAGCAGTCGCTCCTTGGTGACCATGCCGACCAACTTATACTTCTGTAGTACCGGTATCTGTTCTATATTGTAGTCATCCATCTGCTCGAGCAGGTCTACGGCCGGTTGGTCAGGCTGCGCTGTCTCGAGCCTTTCGGGAGGCGTCATTATGTCGCTTATGCGAGCCGTATCCCAGCGCTTTTCCGGTATCTGTATGTCGCGCAGGGTTACGATTCCATTTAGTTTACCTTTCTCGATAACTACGAAACAGTACTGCCCCGAGTTGATAATATATTCCCTGACCGGTCCGAAAGTAAGTTGTTGGTTTATGGGGGTGTAGTCTTGAGTCATCATATCGTGAGCCATTATACCGCGTAGAGCATCGCGTACCCGCATCTGGCGCCAGCTGGTTATGGCGGCATCTTCCAGAAACCAGCCCAAAACAGCCGTGGCGACACCGGCAAACGACTCACGAGCCAGGATAACCGCCAGAATACCGGCAGCGATGAGCAGGAAGCCTATGACCCGTCCGGTTAAGATGGCGATGCGCGACGCCTGACTGTAGTCTCTTTTGGCAAGTTGCAAAATGGCTCGCAGAATCCTGCCCCCGTCCAGGGGAAAAGCCGGGATGATGTTGACCAGAGTAATCATTATGCTGAAATAGAACAGCCATTGCATGAGACCTTCAAGCATGAAGTTTTCGAGACTGGCTGAGATATGGAGAACTGCGTAAAATATGCCGGCTATTACCAGGCTGGAGAAGAGGTCGGTTAGAGCCGCCAGTATCTCAGGAACGGGACGTGTATCTTGCTCCGTTGTCCTGGGCACGCCGCCGAAGACATACAAGATGAGGCTCTTTACCGGCATACCTCTGTTGTTGGCTACGAAGCTTTGAGCTAGCGTTCGGGCGCACACCGAGCCAAAAAAGAGCAGGCTGGCGATTGCACCCAGTACTATGTTTTGCCACAGGGGATTTATTCCACGAAAGGTGATGGCCAGCGTTATTATTATCAATGCTGAAGCGGCAAACCAGGTATAGTGCATCCGTACCGGAATTCCAAAAACTTCGCCTAAATTTACTCCACGTGGCATTTTCTCTCCTTAAAATGCAGCTTACAGTATAAACGCTGTAGCCAGACGAGGCAAGGCGCAGGATAGCACCCTCACCCTAGCCTCCGACTTTATCGGAGTCCGTATCCCGGTAAATCGGGTATCGGACCTCTCCCGTCGAGGGAGAGGATACCAAATTAGTCCTCCCTCCCCTGGAGGGAGGGAGTTAGAGGGAGGGGGATGGGTGCATGAGTATTGACATGAAGAGTATCTCCTATTACAATAGGTAGTACTGCAAGGCATAGCAGTACAAGGCTAAGGAGGAAATCAAGGTGGCGTATGTTCAGCAGCTGCTAAAAGGACTTATTGACCCTATCATACTTTCCATCGTTGAACGACTGCCTATGTACGGTTACCAGATCGTCAAGGAATTGGAGCGGATAACCAGCGGCTATCTCAAGTTGAAAAGTGGCACCATTTATCCGTCGCTCATCAGACTGGAAAAGAACGGGCTGGTGGCATCCACGTGGAAGCAGGTTACCGAGGGAAGAGGAAGAAGGTATTACAGCATAACGGATGAAGGCCGCCGGTTTTTAACCAGCCGCTCGGTTGAATGGCAGCATTTTTGTACCGTCATCAGCAGGTTAATGCAGGGTAGTAGTCCGGTCACGACAGGGTCTCAGGGAAAGTGAGGCGGCTTCGGCCGGCGAAAATTCAGCTAAATTAAACGGGGGGTTTAATAGCGATGGCAGTGAAGATTGTTACCGACAGCACTTCCGACCTGACGCCGGAGATAGCCGGTGATCTGGGCATAACAGTAGTACCGCTGAATGTTCACTTCACCACCGAGATCGGCACTGAGACCTACCGGGATGGCGTTGACCTTAAGGCCGAGGATTTCTACCGGAGACTGGCGCAGAATAAGACCTTGCCGACTACTTCAGCGCCTGCCCCGGGGACCTTTGTCGAGGTCTATGAAAAACTGGCTAAAGAGACGGATGAAATCCTGGCTATCACCATTTCCTCAAAGCTCAGTGCTACCTATAAAGCAGCGCTCGATGCTAAGGAGCTGATGAAGAGCAATGCCCGGCTTGAGGTAATCGACTCTTTCTCCGCTATGATAGGGCTGGGGCTGATTGTTATATCGGCGGCTAAAGCGGCTAAGGCTGGAGCCAGCCTTAATGAGGTGATTGATGTTGTCCGCAGCAGCATGGGCAGGGTGGACTTCCGCCTGGCTTTCGATACGCTGGAATATTTGAGAAAGGGCGGACGCATCGGTAAAGCACAGGCGTTTCTGGGCTCGGCGCTGAAGGTAAATCCCATTCTCACCATAAAGGATGGTCTTACCGAGGGCGTTACCAGAGTGCGCTGTAGGGCCAAAGCTATAGACCACCTGTGTGACTTCGCTATGAGTTTTCCCGATATCGAAGAGATAGCTATAGAGGATGCCACCACGCCAGATGAGGCTAAGATATTAGCTGAGCGGCTTGGTTCCAGATTCCCTAGCCAGCACATCTACTGGATGAAGGTGGGCCCGGTCATCGGCACCCATGTCGGTCCTCATGTGCTCGGCGTAGCCGTGCTGCCCAAACAATGAGTGCCACAGAGTCTAAGTCTCATCAGAAGGGTTATTTTGTTTTGGTTCTTAGTGCCTCAAGGATTTTCTCTGGTGTTATCGGCAGGCTATATATTCTAGACCCTATCGCATTGCCGATGGCATTGGCAAGAGCAACAATAGCTGCTGCCCGGGCTGTCTCTCCAACTTCTTTAGCTCCGAAAGGACCTTTAGGTTCATAGTCCTGGACGCTAATCGTGGTCAGCTTTGGTACATCAAGCACTGCCGGTATCCTATAGTCGGCCAGAGTAGGATTGGTTACTCTGCCCTGCTGGATGATAACTTCTTCAAAGAGAGCGTCGCCTACTGCCATAACCGCCTGGGACTCAAGTTGAATCTTCACATTCAGGGGATTGATGTCGGTACCACAGTCATCGGCTATGGTTATTCCAATAACCCTTACTTTACCAGTTGTCTTGTCAACCTCAACCTCGGCAGTGGCAACAGCAAAACCATAGGCATCAGTAAAGCGACCACCACCTTTGGAGAGGGCAGCTGTACCCTTGAAACTGCCTCCCCAAAAACCAACATCCGGCACTGCTTTGGTATAACCCTTACCTATAATAGGGTCGCCACCTTTTATCTGAATACCATATTTATAGAGTTCGATGAATGACACTGTTCTATCGGGCTGTGTTTCCATATAAATACGCCCCTCACCGATGGTTAAGTCTTCCACCTGAGTGTCAAGTGCCTCAGCAGCATAGGTGAACAGCTGTTGCCTAGCATCGGCTGCTGCCTTTCTCACTGCCTGCCCCGACACATAAATACCAGCGCTTAACCAGTTGCCGATGTCATAAGGACACAGCTCCGAGTCACCCGATACCACAACTATATCGGATACCGTTAGCCCCAGCTCCTCGGCAGCAATTTGGGCCATGGCAATCTCGGCACCTTGACCAAATTCCGTCTGTCCGGTAAAGACGCTGAATCTGCCGTCCGGGTTCAATTTGACAACAGCAGCACTGCCAAAGGGGTAATTATGAGCCCCAGAAAACATGCTGGCAACGCCTATGCCCATACCTATATTGGGCTGATTACCCCGCTTCTTTTTCCAGTTACTGGATTGAACAGCTTGCCTTATTGCTTCAGGAAGGCCGTAGCTCTCCAATTTGTCTCCATTAGGAAGTACATCGCCCTTTCTCCTTAAGTTTTTTAATCTGAGCTCGACGGAGTCTATCCCTATCTCATTGGCAATGATGTCCAGTTGGGATTCCACAGCAAAGCTGACTTCTGGTGAGCCATGTCCCCGCTTTGGTCCAGTAGGCAGTTTGTTGGTATAGACCCCGGTGCCCTCGTGCTTAACATGGGGTATATTGTAGATAGCATGCCGGAAGACGTGCGCAAGGTATAAGGCAGTTGGTGAACTGTAGCGGTAGGCACCAACATCATCGATAATCTTTAGGTGTTGTGCCATTAAGGTGCCATCTTTCTTGACTCCGGTCTTGACATTCACGATGAAACGGTGGCTTGTGTAGCAGGTAGACAGGACCTCATTGCGGGACAAAACTATTTTTACCGGCTGCCCCGTCTTTTTTGACAGATAGGCCGCCAGAAACTCGTAGGGGAACAGGCTAATTTTGCCACCGAAAGCACCGCCGACATATGTCTTATGTACCCTCACTTTGCTTACAGGAAGACCCAGCGTTTTGGCTAGCCAGAACCGCTTATGCTCATAGCCCATATGAGAAAGCCACACGTCAAGCTTTCCTGAGGAGTCAAAGCTAGCTACCGCAACATGAGGCTCCAAAGCAACATGGGCAGTGGAGGGAATCTCGAACCTATCTTCACGAATATGATCGGATTCCCTAAACCCCTGTTCAATGTCGCCAACCGTGATTAGGGTCTGATTTGATATATTGTTTACCGCGTCATATGGTTTAGCCTCACGAATGACACCAAAATCTTCCCAGGCAGTAGTCGTATTCGGTATTATCTTGTCATGTATGCGGGGAGCGCCGTCCTTGATTGCCTCCTCAGGATCAGAAACGGCTGGTAGCTTCTCATACTTCACTCTAATTAAGCGCAATGCCTCATCAGCAATGTCTTCGGTAACAGCAGCCACAGCGGCAACATCTTCGCCGATAAACCGTACCTTATCGATTGCTAGCGGAGACTGGTCAGCCGGATAACGAGGAGTGTCTATAAAGGAGAACCTGACGGCTCCGACATCTTTTCCAGTGATAACTGCCTTTACCCCAGGCAAACTTTTAGCTCTGCTGGTATCAATACCCAAGATTCTAGCATGGGGATAGGGACTTCTAAGGATTTTGCCGTGCAACATCCTCGGTAAGACTACATCGACGGTAAATTCTGCCTGACCAGTAGCCTTTACATTTGCATCCACCCTTGGTATTTGTTTGCCTACTACCCTATATTGCTGTGCCTTGCTTATCTCGTTTTTGGCAGTCTGGGTCACACCCAATATGGCTTCAACGATCTTAAGGTATCCGGTGCAACGGCAGAGATTCCCGGAAATTGCTTGTTTGACCTCTCCTTCTGTAGGCTGAGGGTTCTCATCAAGCAAGGCTTTAGCCGATAGCAGCATCCCAGGGGTGCAGAAACCACACTGTATGGCACCATGGTCAATAAATGCTTGCTGAAGCGGATGTAGTTTACCCTCTTTGGCCATGCCTTCGATAGTCATGATATCCTTATCTTGGGCATCTAGGGCTAATACCAGACAGGAGAGAACAGGCTTGCCATTCATAAGAACAGTGCAAGAGCCACAATTGCCTAAATCACAAGCCTTCTTAGTCCCAGTTAGTCCCAAATTATCCCGAATGACGTCGGCTAGAATTGCCCAAGGTTCGACGGCCACTTCGTAGGAATCCCCGTTCACCCTTAATGTTATGAGTTGTTTCATGGGAATATCCGTTTTAAACAGCGGATTGTTTGATCTTCTGCCATACGTCAACTATGGCTCGTTTAACTAAAATGCGGGTCATCTGTCTGCGGTATTTAGCTCGGGAACGTGGGCTTGTTTCCTCGGCGGCAACACTGGCGGCCAGTTCGATGGTCTTGCTTTCAATTTTCTGACCGCGCAACACCTTTTCCGCCCGTGTGACTCTAATAGGGGTAGGTGCTACTGAGCACAGTGCTATCTTTATATCTCGGCAAACGTTGTCGGTAGAATCAGTTGTCATGAGAACAGCAACTCCTACCAATGTCTCATCGACCTCATTCAGCTTGTTAAGCCACTGGTAACAGCCCGCGCTTCTCGGTGGTGGGGTTGGTATCTGGATTTCGGTAAGTAGCTCCGTCGAGTCAAGTGCAGTATGAAACGGGCCGATAAAGAATTCATCAACAGGCACTATTCTTTCTCGCTGAAGGCTGACCACCTTTAGCCTGGCACCTAGAACGAGCAATGAAGGGAGCGAATCCTGTGATGGCCCCCCATTGCATATGTTACCCCCTATGGTGCCCATATTTCTGACTTGAGGCGTGCCTATTTTATTGCAGGCAGTCTCTAGTAGCCCAAACTTCTCTCTGATAACGGGGAAGGCGGTTATTGATTGAAGGGTAGCTAGGGCCCCGATTCTTAACCCGTGTTTCTGACTGTAATGTATATAATCCAGTTTGGGTATACCCTTGATGTTGACTACATAACTGGGGGTTATCTTTTTCTGCCTCATTGATACCAGCAAATCCGTACCGCCGGCCATTATCTTTGCTCTACCTTTATATTGGGAAAGTAAGCGGCAGGCTTCATCAATAGTCTTAGGGGCTAGATAATCAAATCTAGGTAGCCTGAGCAGGTAATCCTGCTGTGATGTTGTCATAGTCTACTGCTTTTTGTAAGTAATCGGCAAAATCAATAAGTCAAGCGGCGCGGTTAAGTTGACTATAGCTTGTAGCAAGAGTCAGTCATGCAACTTTGTTCGTTTTCGGGTGACATTATAGACTGTTTCGTTTTTCGTTACAATGTTGCACAATGTGATGAAAAGTGGCTCCTATTTTAGGCTACTGGTGTTTCTCGCCGTTTTTTGACAATATCCATGGCTCTCATTCAAGCAAGTACGGTTTTGTCTCAACCGATTGCCGCTTGAAGCTTCTTGATGAAGTCCTGCCGCTTCTGCTCATCGCCCATTATCTGCTGCTTCAGCATTTCCCAGGCTTGCGGGCATTCTTTGTAGGTGACGCTGACCACTTTATGAATGGCCTGGTCGATTTGTTTCCTGTTGTTGGGCGTGACCACGATGCCAGCCTCATCGAAGATTTCATTTAAGTGGCGAAAATAGCAAGACATGTGATATTACTCCTTTTCAGAAAGCGACCCTGTGCTTAAATCCTAGCACGATGAAGCCCAGCACCTCAAGCTTTTGAAAATTGTTGTAGGTTTGACTGTTCTTATTGACCGCTCTAATCTGCGGTGTTAGAATCTGAAACCAGAACGCATGAAAACGGAACATGTGATACAAGACAGTGCCGTCAGAATAATCAGGCTGGAGCTGGCACCTTTCGGTACCAATGCTTACATAGTGGTCTGTCAGGCTACCGGCAGCAGCATACTGGTGGACGCACCGGGTGAAGCGGATAAGGTTTTGAGCCAGCTTGCCGGCACCAAGCCGAAGTACATCGTGATAACTCACAACCACATCGACCATGTCGGAGCGCTTGAAAAGCTGAGGGCCAGGCTGAAAATACCGGTAGCAATTCATCCTGCTGATGCTGCCAGGCTGCCGGTTCGTCCGGATATCGAGCTTAACGACGGCGACACCATAGAAGTGGGCAAGCTTAAAATCAAAGTATTACACACGCCGGGGCATACGCCGGGAAGCCTGTGCCTTTTACTGGGCAGGTATTTAATATCGGCTGATACACTTTTCCCGGGAGGTCCGGGGAAAACGGGAACACCAGCTGATTTCAAGCAGATAGTGAAGTCTATACAAAGCAAGCTCTTCGTCCTACCTGATGATACCGAGGTATATCCCGGACACGGTGACGCCACGGTGTTAGGCAAAGAGAAGAAGGAATTCGCTGTCTTTGCTTCCAAGCCGCACGACCCGAACCTGTGTGGGGATGTTCTGTGGCTGTCGGCTAAATAGCTACCACCAGACCTCGGCGCGGTAAAAATTTTCCGACATCTTGTACTTCCTGGCTTCGGCAAAGCTCTCGTGTCTCTGCTTGAAGAAGTCAATCAATTGTTGTTGAGGGAACTGGTCTACCTGGCTGTGGTGGCAGCGCAAGGCTGCCATCTTTATGTCGAAGGTGTCGCTAATGTCGCTGAAGTAATTCGGCTCATCGGCACCCCAGAGAAGGACTTCTTTAACTTTGTGAGGCTCGAGCCCTTGTTTCAGCAGGTCGGGATATGCCCAGCGGTCCCGGGCATAGGGGAAGACGGCGTCCAGCACGACCTGACCGGTGATGCGGTGGTCGCGATGCCAGATATACCGCCGGTAAGGGTCGCTGGTAGCCACGACTTCCGGTCGATGGATTCTAATTAAGCGGACTAGCTCCTTGCGAAACTCAGGCGTGTCCTCCAGAGTTTGGTCTTCATGTCGCAGGAAAATGACCTCTTTTACCCCCAGCAGCTCAGCGGCGGCTAGCTGTTCCTGCTCGCGGATCTCGGCTAATTTCTCGGGCTTCATTTTCGGGTCATTACTGCCTTTGTTGCCGTTGGTGCAGACTACATATATGATCTTTTTACCCTCACGGGTCCATTTAACCACAGTCCCGGCTATACCGTATTCGGCATCGTCGGGATGAGGCGTAATCACCATTGCGTAAAGATTCTCAGCCATGTTTTAAGCCCCAGGGCAAAGGTGCTCGTATGAAATTGTATGATACTACCTGCCTTGATACAATTGCAATTTAGGAACCCCCTCACCTAGCTCCGATAAAGTCGGAGAGTAAGGTGAGGGTGAAAAGAAGCAATCCGGAAATGCAAGATAAATTAACACTCAGGCGCTGCCGTCCGCAGGACCCGAGGGATGCTGCCGCCTATGAGCGGCTAAAGGAAGGGGTGGTTTTTGCCCACCTGTTGAGCCGGCCTGATTACCAGGTCGGCGAAAATCTTTTTTTCGCTGAAGCGAGTGGCGTTATCATTGGCTTTGTAAATGTGCAGCCCGAGCTCGGCATCGGGCGCGTGATACTCGAGTACGGTGTCAGTTCTTCGTATAAGTTGGAAGTTGTACTTAAGCGACTTTTCGACCGCGCTGTGAAGCGAGCCAGAAGACTGGGGGCGGAAGTAGCCCACGTTAGCATACCTGCGACTGAGACAGCACAGGCGGAACTCCTGTCGGATTTGGGGTTTAAGGCAGTCCGGCGCTTCTATGAGCTAAAGTTGGATGTCTCCGGTGTGAATCTCGAGGCTGCTGCACAGCCAAACCTGGAGTTCCGGCATCTTAAGGCCGGTGAGGAGGGGCTGCTTGCCAGTATTGAGAATCGTTGTTTCATGGGCACCTGGGGTTTCAATCCAAATACTGCTGAATACATAGGCTGGGAACTGAGTACCAGAGGCGACTGCCCGGATGATGTGGTTTTGGCTTTAAGCGAAGGTAAGATAATCGGCTATTGCTGGACTGAGGCAAAGTATGGTCGGGACTCGGTTACAGGTAAGGGCAGGGGGCGGATTTATATGCTGGGCGTGGACACAGACTATAGAGGTAAAGGCTTGGGCAAGGAACTGCTCCGGGTGGGTCTGCTGCATCTCAGCGATAAAGGCCGGGAGTTCATAGACATAACCGTAGACAGCCGGAACATTGTGGCTGTAACGCTTTACCGGTACACGGGTTTTCAGAGGCACGGAGAAACCGTGTGGTATGCGAAAGCCGTGCCTTAATCCGGTTATGTTGCCTCTATTGACAACTATATGTAGGCGCAATACAATTAGGGGTATAGATGATGAAGTAACCTATATTTTGTGGTGCCAGGATTAGCCGGAACATGAACAAGGGCAAAGTAAGGGAGGGCAGGTTTGAAAAGAATCATTTACCTGCCCTTTTTGTTTGGTTACAAGTTTAATTTACAAATCTGTCATATAAGGAGTCGCTGGTGACAAAAAAGACGCCGGGCAAAGAAAAAATTAAGATTCCACTAAAAGGTACTCCTAAAAGCACAAGGCCTCTTTCCTCATCAAGGTTGTATTTGATAATGGCACTGGTAGTAGTGGTCATTTTGCTTGGGGGATTTTTATCCTACTATTTTCAGGAGCAGCAACTGCTGCGGCGTATTGAGAGCGGACTTTTCACTATCGCTGAATTGAAGGCGGACCAGATTGCGCAATGGCGCACCGAAAGGTTAGTGGATGCAAATATAATCTCGGGAAGCCCGTTTTTTGCTGAGGGGGTGGCAGAGTTTATGGCTTCGCCAACGGATACTGAAGCTAAAGATAAAGTACTTGCCGGGCTAGCAGTCATAACTAAATTTCATCCATACCAGGACATACTGCTGGTTGATGTGAATGGCAGTGTGCTTTTAAGCCTCAATAATAGCGTGCTCAGTCTTAGTGATGTGACATTGGCGCAGCTGGCAGTTGCCATCGAGGAACAAAAAGCCGTCATGACCGATTTCCATTATCCTCCGAGTAGCGATTCTCCGCAGATGAATGTCGTGGCGCCGCTCTTCCCCTGGGGGCAAGGTTCGCAGTCGGCAATGGGTGCCGTAGTTTTCTACATCGATCCATCTCAAAGTTTTTGGCCGATGGTGCAGTCCCTGCCTATGCCGACTGAAACCGCCGAGATTTTGCTGGTTGAACGTGATGGTGACCAGGTTTTGTACCTAAACGGTTTGCGCTTTCAGAAAGATACTGCCCTCAAGTTGAGGATACCTTTAAGCCAGCAGGAAGTCCCTGCCGTCATGGCTGTTCTGGGGAAAGAGGGAGTCGTGGAAGGCAAAGACTATCGCGGAACAGAGGTATTAGCTGCGCTGAAGCATGTCCCCGATTCTCCTTGGTACGTAGTAACCAAAATCGATACCAGTGAGGCGCTCTCGGCATGGCGTTCTCAAGCTGTCCTGATTATAGCCGTTGTTGTTGTATTGCTGGCTGCCGCGCTTGCTGCCACCGGGCTTGTCTGGCAGCGGAGGCAAAGGCTGGCATATCAGGCGATGTACCAGGCAGAGGTTGAGTCTCAGGCGCTGCGCAGCCACTTCGAATATCTGGTGAAGTACGCCAATGACATTATCTTTCTGGTCGATGAGAAATACCGCATCATCGAAGCTAATGACCGCGCGCTTGAAATCTACGGTTACACGCGGGAGCAAATTCTTGGCCTGCCGCTGACTGCTCTTGTAGCTCCCGAAGACGTTCCCTCATACAAGGCACGGCTGCGTAAAATCCAACAAAAAGGGGTGATTGTAGCAGAAGCCATCCACCAGCGCAAAAATGGCTCCATCTTCCCCGTGGAACTCAGTGGGCGGACCATCAAGATAGAGGGAAAACCGTATATACAGGAAATAATCCGTGATATAACCGAGCGCAAGCAGGCGGAGGAGAAGGTGCGGCATTTCAACCTGGTGCTTCGTGCTATACGTAACGTCAATCAGCTTATCGCCAGGGGTGCCGACCGTGACAGTCTGCTCAAAGGTGCCTGCGAAAATTTCGTCAGTACCCGAGGTTATTATAATGCCTGGATTGCCCTGCTGGATGAGTCAGGCAAGCTGGTGGCTGCTGCTGAAGCCGGTCTGGGCAGGAAATTCAGGACAATGACTGAGCGGCTGAAGAATGGCGACTTGCCGTATTGTGCTCGGGAGGTGCTGAAAAAGTCGGGTGTTGTGGTAATCGAAGACCCGGCATCGGAGTGTGTCGATTGTACTCTGGCGGAAGATTATTCCGGCAGGTGTGGTATGAGTGTTCGCCTGGAATACGGTGGGAAGGTCTATGGACTTATGACCGTTTCCGCCTCGCTTGGCATTACCGGGGAAAAAGAAGAGCTGGACCTGTTTGAAGAAGTTGCCGGGGATATCTCTTTTGCCCTGCACAGCATGGAACAGGAGCGGGAACGCAAGAAGGCTGAGGCGGAATACCAAACCATTATCCGTACCGCTATGGATGGCTTTTGGCTTACGGATATGGAGGGGCACTTCCTGGATGTGAATGAGGCTTACTGCAGTTTAATAGGTTACAGCCGTGACGAGCTTCTAAGTATGTCAATTTCAGATATAGAGGCGATAGAGAAACCGGAGAATATAGCCAGCCGTATCCGAAAGATAAAGAAGGTTGGCTATGACCGTTTCGAAACCCGTCACCGACGTAAGGATGGCGGGATTGTTGATGTCGAGATTGGTGTTAACTATTTGTCAACCGATGGCGGACGGCAGTTTGTCTTCCTTCGTGACATCACCGAACGCAAGCGGACGGAAGAGGCGCTGGTCGGCGAGGCGATCCGGCGGCGTATACTGATCGAACAGTCTAGAGATGGGATAGTCGTTCTGGATGAGAACGGCAAAGTGTATGAGGTAAACCAGCGATTTGCCGAGATGCTGGGATATTCCCTCGAGGAAGCCCGTGGGCTACATGTGTGGGATTGGGAATTTCAATTTCCACGCGAACAAGTGCAGGAGATGGTCCGCAGTGTTGATGAAAAGGGCGACCACTTTGAGACACGACATCGTCGCAAGGATGGTACCACCTATGACGTTGAAATCAGTACCAACGGAGCTGTGTTTGCCGGGCATAAGCTGATCTTCTGCGTGTGCCGTGACATCACCGAGCGCAAGAAGGCGGAAGAAGCTCTGCTCCGCTCGGAGCAGAACCTCCGTGACTCGCTGGAAAACTCGCCTTTAGGCATACGCGTTTTTGATAAAAGTGGAAAGACTCTTTATATCAATCGGGCTTTGCTGGATATGTGGGGCTACAATAGTATTGAAGAATTGGAAGCTGTGCCCAGAAAACAGCGTTATACTCCCAAGAGCTATGCTGAGCAGATGGAAAGGCTGGATAAGAGAAAACGGGGAGTAGAGTCTCCACTGAGTTATGAAGTCAGCATTGTGCGTAGTGATGGTAAAGTTAGACAGCTATCGGCATCACGTGGAGCGTTGCTCTGGAATGGCGAAGAGCAATTCCAGATATTGTATCAGGACATCACCGAGAACAAGAAAACTGAAGAAGAAAAGAGACAACTGGAGCAAAAGGCTCAGATTGCCAGCCGTCTGGCTTCTGTGGGTGAGATGGCAGCCGGCATAGCGCACGAGATAAACAATCCGCTCACTGGAGTCATCGGCTATGCCCAATTGCTCGTGGACCGAAAGGATGTCCCATCGGATATGAGGAGAGACCTGGCGGCTATCAGTGACGGTGCTCAGCGGGTGGCTGGCATAGTAAGCAGGCTGCTAACCTTCTCTCGCCAGACTAAACTGGAGCGAAGGCTTGTCAGTATAAACGAGCTTATAGAAAGCACACTTGCCCTGCGAGATTATCACCTGAAAGTCAACAACATTAAGGTTGTCACCAGGCTTGCCTCTCGTTTGCCGGAAACTGTGGCTGACCCGGGTCAACTCCAGCAGGTGTTCCTCAACCTGATTGTGAACGCCGAGACGGAGATGAAATTAGCTCATGGCAAGGGCAGACTCACCATAACCACTGAAAAGAGCGGCAACATGATAAAAATACGCTTCAGAGATAATGGACCGGGAATAAAACCGCAGTTTATGAACAGGATATTCGACCCCTTTTTCACCACCAGAGAGATAGGTCAGGGTACAGGGCTGGGATTGAGCCTCTCTTACGGCATAGTAGTTGAACACAAGGGGAAGATATACGCCGAAAGCAAGCCGGGCAAAGGTGCTACCTTCGTCGTTGAACTGCCCGTAGTCAGCGAAGCTGAGCCGCTAAAGTCAGACGAGCCAGTTGTTGAAGA
>Ga0299912_10001419_pt1 | contig 19309 bp, 12 predicted proteins | sample RVTome_2_FD_207667 | JGI IMG/M metagenome (GOLD analysis project Ga0299912, IMG submission 207667) | Soil microbial communities from uranium-contaminated site in the Upper Colorado River Basin, Wyoming, United States - RVT95D214 (version 2) ... | reverse complement strand
AAGGTAAAGCAGTTCTGCACCTTCAGCTTTTGCTTTGACCTTTTCATATACCTCATCTCGGTATAGCAACTGGTCAACCAGGTTTGCCTCGATGGCTTCGGTGCCCAATAGCGGTGCGCTGTCAATTATCTTCAACAATTGTTCTTCGCTAATTCCTCGGGCCTCGACAATCCCCTTCACAATCTGACTGAAGTGGGAGTCCATTATCTTCTGCATTGCTTCTCTATGCGGTTCGGTGAATTCTGTCTCGGTGAACATATTCTTTGCGTTTTTGAACTCCTTGCGATGGTCTATTCGGGGTGTGATGTGTAACTTATCGAGTGTGCCACGGACGAAGGGACTTTGATACATCAGCCCCGTTAGGCCTATGTCGCCGGATGGCTGCAAATAGATTTCATCGAAAGCCGTTGCAAGATAGTAGGCCCCATTACCAGGCCCGACCTCGCCGAACGTTTCAGCATAGGCAACTGTAAACTTGCCGCTTTTACCGAATTTTCCGACCGCATCGCGTATTTCCTGGATAACGGCTAAACCCATCGGTGCTGCTCCAACTCTTGCCACTAATCCGGTAACACGTTCGTCTTCCGAGGCACGCTTCAACGCCTCGATAACATCACGCACGGTTGTTTCCTTGCGCATCATGGCCTGTGCAAGCGGGTCCTGGGGCACATATTCGACCAGCGGTTTTTCAAGGTCCATCTCCAGAATCACCCGCTCAGGTATTGATTTGCGGGCAAGCGGGATAACAACTGAACCGACGACTACGATAAGGATAGCTATAAGTGTTAATACACCAATTATGGAAAGCACCCAGACAAAGAATTTCTTTAAGCTACTCATAATTTTTCTCCTGATTGAACATCAAATAATCTATTTTTATTCAAACTTTAGCCATTGGCTGATATTTTGAACTGTTTTTGGACCTATGCCTTTGACTTTTTGTAAATCATCGCAGCTTCGAAAAGCTTTATTTGTGCCGACATTCTGTCGGTATGCAACTATTGCTTTGGCTCGTGAGATGCCGATGCCGGGTAGTCTTTCCAGGCTTGCTACGGGTGCATAGTTGGGATTTATCTTCTCGTCTAACTCGATTTTATATGGTTGTCTGTGCCCTGTAAGGTTCCCAACAAAACCCAAGGAGACACACACAGCCGCAACGATACTGATAACGAACGCGAATGATTGAATCTTCTTTTGTCCGGCTTCTATCATATCGTATCTCGTATTGTGCTAAGCTGTCAATTTGACAGCCACGACTTATTTAACGAGTGAAGATGATATCGTGAAGTTTCTTCAGGGCACGAAACGACCTTTTTGGTTCGAGTTTGTCCGTCAATAAGCCGCTGTGGGCAATAATGCTATCGGCTGTGTCAGTAAGATTAGAATATGTTACTGTGTCAACAAATGGTTTGCTAAAAGCCATTTTATAGAATTGCTCAATCCATCTCGCCTGCCGGGTTTGGTCCCATTCCTCGTGCCATATCTCTGCAGCTTCCGACTCGTCTAAACTATCGTCATATTGGCTTGGGACTTCTACGTCGGTGATATACAACGGCTTGGCTATGGCCGCAAAGTAATCCAAAATTGCTGATATTTGCATCATATCTCTAAAGTGCATGCCAGATTGATTCTTGCCAAAGCGTATAGGTAATCCAAAGGCATCAATATTAATCCCGCTCTGCACGACCATATCAATGTACACTAATGGTGGAATGGTGTTGGGTGTTGTTGCATAATATTCACCCCATGGATTGCAGATTTCTATTATCTTCAAAGCCCTGTCGCTGACTGCTTTTACAGCCATATTAACGGCACGTGTCATTTCCAGAACCTGCTCGAAATTAAACCCGAAATGATTAAACATATTCAGGCCACCTATGACACACCACGTATGAATACTGTCCGAATAGCGGGCAACTACTTTCGAGGCAAATTGATACGCAGTATCACGAATCTTTTCAAAGCCGGCTTTGCTGCTCAGCAGCCACTCGGGCAGATATTCTCTCGAAAAGCAAAGCAGTGGACCTGCGCCGAATTTCAATTTCTTCGTGCCAAGAACTTTGATACAGGTATCAAGCGTTGAAAAATCATAGATGCCTTTTTGAGGTTCTATCCTCGCCCAGTTTACTGGTATCATTGCGGAGCCGAACAGCTCCAGCAGCTTTTCAACGTATTCAGGATTATCAATTCGCACAGGGTCTATTCTGCAACCAAGGCATCCTCGGCCGAAGCCGTGACCTATACACCTTGCATCAAAAAGTGTTTCTGCATGCTTTACTGTCAGCTTTTCAGAAAAAACTATGGCCTTTTTTAGCGATTCATCTGCTAATTTTGACGCCAGTCGAGGCTCCTTTATGTTTTGAATTGCCCGAATAAACAAACGCTGGGCCTGTTTAGAAATGTCTTCTAATCCCTCTATTTGGTTGAAAAATGACCAGTCCTCTCGCTTGTTAATGATTTGCATCAGTTTTGCTCTTACTATCTCGAGGTTTAGAATGTATGGGAGTGTTCTTTCCGGCAGGCAGGTTGTGGGTAAAAGCACTTTACCAAAATCATCAATAGACCATAGTAAAGCCAGTCCAGATGTTTCCATATTCGGTTTTTTGCACTCTACAAACGAGTTTTTGAATGTAATCTTCGCCCGGCGAATGCCAATTCCGTCGGCTCCGAAAAGATTGGCACCGGATAATGTGAATTTGTTAACAACCTTTCCGTCTTTAAAAACCTGGAATATCAATTTTTCCCTCAATTTATCAAAGTTTAGAAAGCGTTTAGCATTTTACCATTGATTACGTGCTAATTATAGCAGTCGCCTGCTGCTATGCAAGCTAAACTTTGGTCAATTCCGGTTATTGTAAAGATGTGTTGGGAAGTGCGCAATACGAATATCAATTCGAAACTATTTCGTTTTGGCTGTACACGCTGAAGTGTTTCATTTGAAGCTCTCGAAGAAGATTGTTCTTCTCGATAAGATTGGCTATCAAGCTGAGTTGACTGAGGAATATTTCAATCAGGTTGATATTTATCAAAGTTGATTCTGGGCTGTATTGTGGCAGAGCGATAATCACATAGCCGCAATTAGTCCGTTCGGTAGCCAATTGTGAGGCAATTATGCTGCAATCACCTGCTTGAGTTACAACCGGCTCAGCGCCGTCGTCAATTTTAACGCAGAGTTCTCTTAAAAGCGAGTCGCTGATATTCAAATCGGAAAATTTTTGAGAATCGCTTGGCCAACAGTTACCGTCCCTGTCCATAATTGCCATAACGACACCCTGCTCGGGCAGGATGTCGAAAATCTGCCGTGCAATCTGTTCATTTAACAAACCACCAGGGTAAAATAGTGAATCATACATATCTATTGACTGGCTCCTTGCTTGGCTCTTAAAATACGACGCTAACAAAGACTCTCGTGCTACGTAGCGATTCATCCTTTGTAGTTTGTCCTTCGCAGCGGCACTGTTGCGGAGAATGGATACTACGGAGAATGGAATCGCTGCTTCGCAGAGTAGCATCGGTATAATCGCAAGGTGACTTTCTTATCAATAATTTTTTGGGTCAATTAAGGCAAAAAGGCATCCCGCAGCAACTGAGTATGTGCTTATCTTGTAAATGCAGTTTTTAATCCCAAAACAGCTTTCATTAACAAATTAAAACATTTTTCTGACTTCTAAAACATCAGTAAACGGCCAAAAATGTTGCTTTTCTTCACTTAACACATACTTAACCGAGTTGGTGCGGGACTGGTTTTGAACGTAGGTTTATGGGACGCAGTCTGCAAAGGGATGGGCCTGAATATGTGACACTGACACAGGGTAAATAATGGATATGTGTTGGGTTTGTTGGCATGATGTTTTGCTTCTACTTTCTCACAGTAGTAGGGCAACTGCTACGGAGGACAGGTCGCTCGCAATAACAGTTCATCGAATCTTGTGTAACAGAACACCAGTGCTGCGTCACAGTTCGATTGATGGGTGTCATTCCTGCGAAGGCAAGAATCCACAGCCAAGCAAGGTATGGATTCCGCATTCCGCCAAACGAACGGCGGACAAGCAAGTGCGGAATGACAACTCATCAAAATATGTGTGACGGTCCACTAGTTGGACTTGACAGGAGTAGAGGGAAAGAATATTTTTAGAATATCAGGTATCAGGAATATCGGTATATCTTTGTATATGAGTGTGAACAGTAGAAAAAGTGTTGAACTGATAGCGGTATTGCTTACCTATTGTTTTATTTGGGGATGTGGTGATTACGCCTTGATAAATGCCGGGACAAAAGAGCTTGCACCCAAAGTGGATTTAGGACAGACAATAGGGTCTGTGGCGGAGGTATTAACAGTCGAATCGATACCCGTCGGAGGATACGGGCTGGCAGGCAATCTTAAGGGGACAGGTTCTGTGGAGTGTCCGCCCCAGGTTAGAGCATATCTTAAGCGATATATCCTGACGCAGGTATCCGGGAACAAAATAGATATCGACAAATTTATTAACAGTCCTGATACCGCTGTGGTCTGGGTAGAGGGGATAATACCGGCTTCAGCTTCGAAGAACCAGAAATTCGACGTGAAAGTAACTGCTCTTAGTGGAACTCAAACCACCTCGCTGGAAGGTGGTTGGTTATATGGTGCTGAGCTTATGGCAAGGAGTCGGCTTGTGTTAACTACCAAAGCTCTGGCGACGACTCAAGGGCCGGTCTTCATAGACACAATAGACACGCCTAAGACAGATAAAAAAGTCGGATATATCTTAGCAGGAGGAACGGTTCTTGATGAATATAAGATAAGCGTAGTACTTCGAGAAGCAGATTATCGAATGACAAGTCGTGTTCGCAATCGGTTAAATGAACGCTTTAGCGATGCGGAAGTCAAGGCAGTCTCATCCAGACGAGTTGAATTGGTCGTGCCGGCTAAATACAAAGGGCGAAAACAAAACTTCGTCTCAATAGTAAAGGCGATGTATCTTGACTATACACCGGAGACTACTTACGAAAGGATAATGACATTTGTTAGAAAACTTGCCGTGCTGGACGACAAGGAAGCAAGCGAAATTGCACTTGAGGCCATTGGCAATGAAAGCGTTGGAAAGCTGGCTACCTTGTTGAACTCATCCAATGAGGAAGTTCGTCTTCGGGCAGCGAGATGCATGCTCAATCTGGGCAGCGACGATGGATTAGAAGTTTTAAGAGAAATAGCAATGCACAAGGATTCATCTTACCGAGTCGAGGCACTGGAGGCGATAACCATAGCAGCGCGTCGCAACTATGCGGTTTCTGTTTGCCGAGACCTGTTGCGTGATTCTGATTTTAACATTAGATTAGCCACATATGAACAATTGCGAAAGTTAGATGATATATCAATAGCACGAAGTCACATAGGGCGTAGTTTTTATCTGGAACAACTTGCCCAAACCGAATACAAGGCGATATACGTTTGCCGTAGTGGCCAGCCACGAATTGTGTTATTCGGTGCACCGATATACTGCCGGGACAATATCTTCATTCAGTCTAACGACGGCGATATAACGATAAACGCTTCTGCTGGTCAGAGATATATCTCTGTGATGCGCAAACATCCCACACGGCCCATAATGATAGGTCCCTTGAGAAGCTCTTTTTCAGTTGGTGATATTATTCAAGTGCTTTGTGAAGAGCCACCCAAGAGAGGAGAACAGGGTTTTGGGGGCTTAGGTGTTTCATACGCTGATATGATAGCCCTTTTGAAGCAGATGTGTGACAAAGGTGCTGTCAGAGCAGAGTTTCGAGCAGGTCCCCCGCCAAAATTCGACTAATAATCAAGAGAAAACATACCATCGGCCGATAACAGTATTGCGTATTGTGCTAAAAGTGCGCAATTCGTGTAAAATGAATATCTGAAAATCATCAATGGGAAAGAAATAATGAGACTCGAAAAGATTATTCTCGACGGCTTCAAGAGCTTCGCCGACAAGACAGATTTTTCTTTCGATTCACCTATAACCGCTATTGTTGGGCCTAATGGCTGTGGAAAGAGCAATATAGTTGATGCGGTAAAATGGGTGCTTGGTGAGCAGAGTGTCAAGAGCCTGCGAAGCGACCAGATGGCCGATGTGATATTCGGCGGAAGCAGCAGCAGAAAACCCCTTGGTTCGGCCGAGGTGAGTCTATTTATATCCAACTCCAATGGAAACGGAACCAAGCAGTTGCCAATCGACGCTGACCAGGTGCAAATATCACGAAGGATATATAAAAGCGGAGAGAGCGAGTATCGGATAAACAACAAGATATGCCGACTAAAGGATATCCGGGAATTGTTTATGGATACGGGGGTAGGAACCAGGGCATATTCGATTCTCGAGCAGGGACAAATTGAGCATCTGGTGAGCGCATCAAAAGTGGATAGAAGATTTATATTTGAGGAAGCGGCCGGCATAAGCAAATATAAGGCACACAAAAAAGAGGCACTTCGTAAGCTGGAAAGGACGGAACAAAACCTGCTGCGTCTTGCAGATATTCTGAGTGAAGTGTCAAAACGTTTGCGAAGCGTCAAACAACAGGCAGGTAAAGCGAGAAATTACCTTGAATACACCCAAAGACTCAAAGAGCTGCAGGTTAATTACTCACTGGCAGAATTTGATAAGCTAAACACGCAACTAACAGAGAAGAAAGCTATCCTTGAAAAAGTAAGGCAACAGAGCGAGCTTCTGGCAACAGAGCTTGCAAGAAATGATACAGAACTGAGTGAACTGGGCGAGAAGATAATAGAAACGGAAAATGAACTGAACCGCACAGGAAATTATCTTGTTGGGGTTCAGAGCAAGATTGAGCAGCAACTTCAACGAATTGAGTTTTTGAAAGCGAGGATTACGGAACTGCAGCAAAGAAGCAAAAGTGCAGACCAAAGGATAGAAAAACTACAGGAGCAGGAAAATCTCTTTAAGGAGAATTTATCGCAATGTAAAAGTGAGCTGGCAAACTCAGAAAAGGTTCTTGAAGAGAAAAATCGTGAAGTTGAGCAAATTCAGGGAACTTTGCAGCAAATAGATACAGAATGTATCTCGCTGGAAGCAGATTTGGAAGACGAGAAATCCGGCATTATCGATATAGTCAGGAAAACGGCCCAGCTTCATAACGAACTCCAGAGCATTTCAGTTTATCGCGGCAGTTTATCCAGCCAGAAGGAGCGTCTATCGAGCCGGGCGAAGACAGCCGAATCAGAACTGGAGAAACTACTTACCGAAAAGGCACAATATAAGGCCCGTTCAGAAGATATCGAAAAAGTGCTCGATGAGTTACAACGTAGCCTGGAAGATAAACGCAAGGAGGCAGACGCAATTGACGGCGAGCTTGAAAAAGATAATAAGCAATTGACCCAGAACAAAGAGCTTCGCAGTGCGTTAAACAGTGAGCTATCGATATTGACAGATATGGAGAGAAGGTATGAAGGGCTTAATAACGCGGTTAAGAGGATTCTGCAATATCGAACAACTGCAAACGATAAGTTAGATTACGTCGAGGGGATACTGGCGGATATCTTTGTTGCTGATGTCGAATACGCAAGTGCGGTTGAAGCCGCCCTTGAGGGCAAGACAGACGCTCTGGTGATAAATAACACAGACAAGCTACTGGCTGATAAGGAGACAGTTGAAAAACTCGATGGCAGAGTAGATTTTATATGCCTCGATAGAATAAGGCCTTTTGTTGATAATAAAAATTTTTCGAAAATGCCTTTTGTAATCGGCAGAGTCGCAGAATTCGTAAAGGCCGAAAGCAAATACGCACCATTGGTGTGGCAGTTGCTCGGCAAAACACTGATTGTAGATTCGCTAAACGCAGCGACCGAACTTGCTGATAAAGTGGGAGCCGAGTACAAATTTGTTACTTTGAATGGAGAATTTTTAAGCACCGATGGGATGATAAAACTTGGACCTATAGGTAAAACAACAGGCCTGATATCACGTAAAAGCCAATTACGTCAACTACAGCAGAATATTGCAAAAGTGCAGACTGAAATCACCTCGCTCGAAAAGCAAATTGAACAAATGGCTGCGGGGAAAACACATCTGGTGAAATTGATTAGGGACCTGCGGACATCGATTTATGAAGCCAATACTCAAAAGATGCAGGTAAGCTCAAAGCTGGCAATTTATGAACAGGATATAAGGCGGCTGAGCGGTGAGCAGCCGTTGTTAGCCGGTGAAATCGACACACTGCAGGAGCAGATAGCTCAATCGGTGCAAAAAGAATACGATTCAAAACAGAAATTGCAGGAGCTGGAAGCGGTAAATGACCAGCGAACAGCGAGGATAAAGGAGCTTGAGGTAAAATACGCTGAGCGAAGAGAACAACAACAAACACTGCTAAACAAGCTTACGGATTTGAAGGTTGCTCTTGGACAAATGACGGAGCACCGACAGGCGGTTGAACAGGCGGTTGTGAGTCTGCAAAACCAGATGCGGGAGAATCATATTGCTACGCAGGCGTCGCAGGAGGAAATACAAAGCTGCAATGAACAATTGGAACAGGCCCAGAGGGATATTCTTGGCTGCGAAGGGTCAGTGTCGGAACTGTATGTTGAAAAAGAGAAAAATCAACAAAGCAGTCATCTGCTAAAGCGGAAAGTTGATGAACTACACGAAAAGCAAAAACAAACGGAACAACTTATCCGGCTCAAGCGTGCCGAGAAAAGTGAGATTGAGCAAAAGATAAGTGAGCTTAAAGTAGAATTGGGCCAGTTAGAAGTAAAGCAGCGGGATTTAGTTGAAAGAGTGCAGGAGGAATTACAGATTGATTTGGGCCAGGCCTACAAGGATTACAAAGACCGGCAGATTGACTGGAACAGGGTAAGAGAGGAAATAGCTGAACTGCGAGGCAAGATTGAACGGCTGGGCAATGTGAATCTGGATGCGATAGACGAGCAAGAAGGCCTTGAGAAACGACACGACTTTTTAAGCAGCCAGGTCCAGGACCTGAATAAAAGCAAGGCACAACTTCAGCAGCTGATAAGCCGTCTTAACAAAAATAGCAGAGAGAAATTCAGAGAGACCTTTGAGGAAATCAGGGTTCATTTCCAGCAGATATTCCGCAAGCTGTTTGGCGGAGGCAGGGCTGACATAGTGCTTGAAGATGCGGAAGATATCCTCGATGCGGGGATAGAAGTAATAGCGCGGCCGCCCGGCAAAGAGACAAGGAGCATATCTTTACTTAGCGGCGGGGAGAAATCGATGACGGCACTTGCTCTTTTGTTTGCGGTTTTCAAGACAAAGCCATCGCCGTTTTGCTTCCTTGACGAGGTTGATGCAGCCCTTGACGAGGCAAATAATGAGCGATTTGATATGCTGCTTCGGGAATTTCAGAAAGATTCGCAGTTTATAGTAATCACTCACTCCAAGCGCACAATGAGCATTGTTGATGAACTGATTGGGATAACGATGCAGACACGGGGGGTGAGCAAGAAAATAAGCGTCAAGTTTGACGAATATGAAGAGGAAACCGCAGCGGTAGCATAGGCATTGCTTGCGATTTGCGATGCATCGGTGGTAATGTGAGCGAAAGAAATTTATGAAGAAGTGCCCATTTTGTGCAGAGGAGATTCAGGACGAGGCCGTAAAGTGCCGTTTTTGCGGTGAGTTTCTTGCCAAGTCGAGCAAGGCGGAGACAAAATGGTATTTCTCCACATCTGCCGTAGTGATTACACTGCTCATCTTGGGCCCGCTTGCCCTGCCGCTTGTGTGGCTCAATCCGCGTTATAAAGTGGTTACCAAGCTCATCGTTACAGGTTTAGTTATTGCCTTTACTATTTTGATTTGCTATCTCACAGTGAATGTATACCTTCGATTAATGAATCAGATAGAAGAGCTTGGGATTCGATGAACTATGAGTAGATGGGCCTGCGATATATAAATCAATATCACAACACACAGAAACTAACCTAACCAAATCAAGTCCACTTCTGCAAAAACCGATATAACGAAACAAGGAGATAGTTTTATTTCAGGATGTATAAAACTGCAACGTGGGGGTTGAGAAATTCTGCTTATATGCTTATAGGACGCAGAAAAAGGAGGCATAAGATTAGAAATGTCAAGATGCTAACTTTGGCTCAACTTGTCACAATGACTATAGTGTTCGGGGCGGTCTTTATTTACAATACACTTCGGCCTGCGGAGTCACACAAAGCGTTCGGGGTCATCGAGGGTGTCATCTGTGGCCAAGAGGAGTCATCTGCTTTGATTGACGGCCAAATCATCAGAGAAGGAGAAAAGATATATGGAGTGCGTGTTACCAAAATACATAGGAACAAAGTTGAATTTGAGGGTGGCAACAAGAGATGGGAACAACGTGTGCGGGAGCAGCCGAACCCTGCTTGGGGAGAACCTAATCAGCTACAAGTAAGGGCTGATACCACCGACCGACTGTAATCGGTTTTATCACTGTTCTAAAATCACCGGAGTTTTTTACAACATTCGTGTGCGGTTTTTCACCACTTCATTCCATAGGGTTAATGTTTTTAATTTGGCAGTTGTAGAAACTTCTGTTTATTGGTAGTATTCTCGCTTCTTGTATTTATGCGATTGTCAGGCAAAGTCCTTAATTTATTAAGGGGCTAAATATTTTTGGAATGAAAGAGAAAAGAGTGAATAACGAAAGCCGGGAAAAGGCGGAAAATATTGATAAGTATATCTTAAAGAACGGGATGGTGATTCTTGGCGAGCCGATGGAGGCGGTTGGGTCGGTGGCGTTTGGTTTTATGCTGCCTGCGGGAGCGGCCCTACTTCCGGAGGGCTGCTGTGGGGCTTCAAATGTTATCGCCGACTGGATTTTCAGAGGTGCCGGAGATAAAAACAACAGAGAGATTGGCGATGCACTCGACGCCCTAGGGCTGCAGCGGGCCAGTTCAGTTGGCAGCAGCCATATAGCTATTGGTGCAGCGCTGGAAGCCGGCAACTTATTAAAAGCTCTGGAATTGTATGCTGATATTATACTGGCACCAGGTTTGAGAGAAGACCAGTTTGAACCAGCAAGGCAGTTAACGGTTGATGGTGTGCGTAGTTTAGACGATGAGCCACGGCAAAAGGTTATGCTGAAACTGCGAGAACAATTTTATCCACATCCTTTGGGGCGAAGTACCGCTGGGGACATCGATGAGTTGAAAGCTTTGACGGCTGAGAAAACCAAGCAAATTATAAAGGACAAATTCAATCTGTCGCAAACCATTTTTGCGGTTGCGGGCAAGTATGATTTTGATTCTATCTGTCGACAGATGAAAGATTTGTTTGCTAAAAGTATTGAGCATCGAAAGACAAAAGATGAAGGACGAGGGACGAGAAACGAGGGACGAACGAGGAACAAATATTTACCTATAGAAAATGAGGGGGCGCAAGTGCATATCGGCCTGATGACCGAAACACTGAAACCGGCAGATGAAAACTATTACGATGCAAGAGTGGCGGTATCGGTTCTTTCAGGCGGGATGAGCGCCAGGTTGTTTACAGAGGTAAGAGAAAAGAGAGGGCTGTGTTATGCAATCGGGGCCCGCTATCACGGCCTGAAAGAGGCGGCTGGTATAATGTGCTATGCAGGAACAACGCCGGAAAAGGCGCAGGAAACGCTTGATGTGGTAATTGGTGAGTTCAATCGGCTCGGCGAAGGGATAACTGAAGAAGAAATAGACCGGGCCAAAGTCGGGTTAAAAAGCGCGTTGATATTGCAAAGCGAATCTTCCAGCAGCAGAGCCGGTGCGATTGGCAGTGATTATTATATGTTTGGCAGAGTCCGAAGTTTGGATGAGATTAAAAGCAAGATTGAGCAGACAACGGTTGATTCGGTTTTGGACTTTCTGAGAAATAATAAGTTCGAAGAGTTTACAGTCGTGACAATCGGCCCAAGACAGGTGGCGGTTAGGTAGTACAAAGATATGGAATTTAAGAAAGAGACATTGGCAAACGGTTTAGATTTGATTGGTGAGGTTAATAGAGCCGCCAAATCGGCTGCTGTGGGCTTTTTTGTCAAAACCGGCTCCCGCGATGAAACCAAACAAATAAACGGAGTATCGCACTTTTTAGAGCATATGTTGTTCAAAGGCACCGAAAAACTAAACGCCATTGAAGTAAATGAGGCGTTCGATAGAACCGGTGCAGAATTCAATGCCGGCACAAGCTGGGAAAACACGGTGTATTATGCTGCTGTTCTTCCGGAATATTTGGAACAAGTTACAAATCTGTGGATAGAACTGATGAGGCCGGCACTTCGAGAGGATGACTTCGATCTCGAAAAGAACGTAATCAAAGAAGAGATTGCGATGTACAGGGATACTCCCAGTTTCGATGTTATGGATAAATGTCAAAGGTTGTATTTTGAAGAGCACCCTTGCGGCAACAGTGTTCTTGGCAGTGAAGAAAGTATAGAGAGCTTAACTTCTGAGCAGATGCGGGAATACTTTACCAGACGTTATGCACCGAATAATATTGTATTTGCATGCGCAGGCAATTTTGATTGGGACCAAATCTGTTCAGTTGTGGATTCACCCTGCAGCCAATGGCGAAGTCAGCCGCTTGGAAGAGAACTGGGAGAGGCACCAGGGGGTAAAAAGAAAAAGCGAATCGAAAAAGCAAATTTGGTTCGTGAGCACATATGTCTTATGTCTGCAGGTCCAAGAGCTCAGGATGAAACCAAATTTGCAGCTGCAATTTTAGGGATTATCATCGGAGACAGCGTTGGTTCACGATTTTACTGGGAATTAGTTGACAAGGCGTTGGCGGAGGTTGCGGTAACTCAGTTTTGTCCGATGGATGGAGTGGGAGTATTTTATAACAGTATCTGCTGCAGCCCTGAAAATGTCTCTACTGTGCTTGGAATAGTCGAGGATATTTTCCAAAGTCTTTGCGAAGGCGGCATAAAACAAGAGGAGTTGACAAAGGCAAAAAATAAGATTCTCAGCAAGCTCGTCCTTGAAAATGAACTGCCAATGGGTCGATTGAGCGCTCTCGGCTCGAACTGGGTATATTTAAAGCAGTATCGCACGATTGAAGATGATATTGGTGCTATAAAGGCAGTGACTATTGACGATGTTCACTCGTTGATAAAACGATACACGCCGGGTGAATTCACGCAATTTTCAATAGGACCCGACATGCAATAATACTATAGTTACAAGGGTGCATTTCGTAATTTGTAAGTAAGGTCTGATTGAGATGTTCAATTTTTTTGAACAACCCTGGACATTGTTAATTGCGGCAGTTGTTGCATTATATATTGTGTTTAGATTCCGCAGCATTTTCCCTCAAAAACGTTGTTGGTGGCAGTGGCTTATTCCGCCCTTGCTTGCGACAGCAGCTTTTGGGCTGGATTTCTTTGTCCAAACCGATTTGGAGAAAATCAACGAACTAATTGATAGAGGCATAAAGGCCGTCGAAGAAGAAAATCCCGGCGCAATCGAGGCGATTATTTCGGCAAATTATCAGGACTCACATCACGATTCCAAAGAACAGTTGATGTCCCATTGCAGAAGCGAGCTATCGCGTAGCCCGGTTGAAGAAAATAAGAAGATAAATGCACAAATAGAAATATCACCGCCGAAGGCAAATATCGTTCTGACAGTGATGATGAAATTTGACAAAAATAGTTACGTCGCTCAGAACTACAAACAGTTTTTCCTGGTGAAATTACAACTCTATCTACAGAAACAACCGGACAAAAAATGGCTTATCTGCCAAGCTGAACTGCTCGAACTTGACAGACAGCAAGTCAACTGGGAACAAATCAGATAATCAAAACAGTCAAAACCTGCGGTGAAACCGCAGGCTAAATAATGTGTAGTGGATAGTATAATCGTAGTTCATATACCAAAGGATTCTTAGAAATATTTTCTCGACCAGTCAGGCAGGGTTTGGTATACTCCAATAGCAAACTTAGAAAGGATTTTGATGGCAGCTAATTTATTGGGGTTGATAAAATGGATTACAGAAGAGTAATTCCGTGTCTGGATGTAAAAGACGGCCGATTGGTTAAAGGAATTAACTTCGTCAAGTTAAAAGACGTTGGGGACCCTGCGGAGAATGCCGCTGTTTACAGCCAGGAAGGTGCGGACGAATTGGTATTTCTGGATATTACTGCGACCATCGAAAACAGGAAAACGCTCCTCAATGCGGTAAAAAGAACCGTCGAAAGGATTACAGTGCCGTTGACCGTCGGCGGCGGAATCCGCAATTGTCGGGCGATTGAGGAACTGATAGATTTGGGCGCATCAAAGGTATCAATCAATACCGCTGCGGTGCACAATCCGGATTTCATCAAGGAGGCGGCGAACGAATTCGGAAGCGATAAAATTATTATCGCAATAGACACGTGCGAGAACTCACAATTACCATCCGGCTTTGAAGTTATTATCAACGGCGGCACAACCGGCACAGGAATGGATGTAGTCGAGTGGGCTCAGAGGGCTGAAGAATTAGGAGCCGGGGCAATTTTGCCGACAAGTATGGATGCTGACGGAACGCAGACCGGATATGATATCCCGATGACCAAAGCAATTTCTAATGCGGTATCAGTGCCTGTAATTGCATCCGGCGGAGCGGGAAAACTCGAACACTTATATCAGGTTATCGTTGAAGGTGGTGCGGACGCCGTCCTTGTTGCATCGATTGCTCATTTCGGCAAATTCACTATAAGGCAGATGAAAGAATATTTAGCTGAGCGAGGGATACCGGTAAACCTTTGAGGCGGCTTTTTTGCCGACTGTTTTCGGGCCGGAGGAGGCAACTTATATAGGGCCTGAATTATAAGGTTTGTTTTGTGCGATTCCCGAAAGTCACTATATAAATTAGCCGATATGATGATGGTGCAGACTCTATTGATGCTCATAGAAAAGGGTTGGTGATGTTTGGCAAATTGAAAAAAGACAAGTTACCTCTGAAACCAGAGCTGTTTATTATTCGCTGGTATCCGAGCAACAGAAGCTGCGCCAATACAGCCAAGCGACAGGTCAAGCCCGAACATATGCCGCCTTTGATGGTCCGCAAACCTGAATGGCGTCGATAAAATCCCCGCCGCACAACGCACAACAAGTAAATCGTAAATCGAAAATTACAAGCCCTGCCAATCCTCTGCGAGCTTTGAAAAGTCAAGGAAGTTCACAATACCATCGCCACTTGGCGGTGCAATATCGGCTGATGGAATCCCCGGCGGGCCCAGCCATTGCTCAGATAATATCGCCAAATCATCAAAACCTTTCACTGCTCCAGACGGACTCTTGATGCTGGCAGATTCGACACCGGCGGTGATTAACTGTATGGTTTGACCGGTGTCTGACTTGATGCACCTTATTCGCCAGACTATCTTGTCTGCGCTAATCGGTTCTGCACGGTCAACTATAAAGGTGCACGTATCTATACTTGTGAATGACTGGCGGCTCCCGAATTCGATATTACCGAATGTTACAACCGGTTCGATTATAATCATATTATGAGGAACCTGCATTATCTCGAGCTGGACGTTATTTACCGCAAATGAATAGAGATTCGTAAAGGTTACATTACAGTTATACGCAAATTGTGTCCTGTCGATGCGTTCTTTGTTAACAATCCCTAATTTTGGCTTTGTCGCCGTTAAGGCAAGACTATGGCTGCCGCCTGCGGCGATGGCGATAAAGTCGTTACCTGCGGGAGGCGTGGCTGCGGTACCCAAGCCGACTATACTGCCATCTGTTTTTAGAGCGAGACTGCGATACCCGCCAGCGGCAATAGCGATAAAGTCATTACCTGGTGGAGGTGTGGCCTGACCGGAATCGTTGTTGCCCCAGCCAGCGATACTGCCATCTCTCTTTAAAGCAAGACTGTGCACATACCCATAATAACCTCCACCAGCGGCGATAGCGATAAAGTCATTACTTTCAGGAGGCGTGTCCTGAGTGCCCCAGCCGACTATACTGCCATCTCTTTTTAGAGCAAGACTATGCTGATGGCCACCTGCGGCAACGGCGATAAAGTCGCTACCTTCAGGCGGTGTTGCTTGGCCAGAGCAGTTATCGCCCCAGCCGACTATGCTGCCATCTCTTTTTAGGGCAAGACTATGAGAGTAGCCAGCGGCGATAGTGATAAAGTCGGCTCCTTCTGGAGTTGTGGCCTTACCATAGTCGTTGTTGCCCCAGCCGATTAGACTGCCATCTTTTCTTATAGCAAGACTATACCCCTCTCTGGAATCATAACCCCCGCCAGCGGCGATAGCGATAAAGTCATTACCTTCAGGGGGCGTGGCTTGTCCATAATCGTTGTAGCCCCAGCCGAATATGCTGCCATCAGACCTTAGAGCAAGACTGTGCCCCAAGCCAGCGGTGATGGCAATAAAGTCGTCTCCTTCCGGTGGTGTGGCCTGGCCAGAGGTGTTGTTGCCCCAGCCGATTAAACTGCCATCTCTCTTCAGGGCAAGACTGTAGCCCCCGCCAGCGGCGATAGCGATAAAGTCATTACCTTCAGGGGGCGTGGCTTGTCCATAATCGTTGTAGCCCCAGCCGAATATGCTGCCATCAGACCTTAGAGCAATACTATGCGCCGAGCCCGCATCGATGGCAACAAAGTTGTTACCTGCCGGAGGCGTGGCCTGGCCAGAGGTGTTGTTGCCCCAGCCGATTAAACTGCCATCTCTCTTCAGGGCAAGACTATGAGAGCCGCCTGCTGCTATAGCGATAAAGTATCTCCCTACAGGAGGAGTGGCCTGACCAGCCCAGTTGTTGCCCCAGCCGATTATCCTGTTAGTTCTCGTCAGGGCAAGACTATGATTCCCGCCAGCGGCGATAGCGGTAAAGTCGTTACCTGCCGGAGGCGTGGCCTGACCATACTCATTATCACCCCAGCAGACTATACTGCCATCTCTCTTCAGGGCAAGACTATGCCACGAGCCAGCGGCGATAGCGATAAAGTCATTTCCTGCTGGAGGCGTGGTCTGACCAACGTTATTGTAGCCCCAGCCGACTATACTGCCATCTTTCTTTAGGGCAAGACCATGATACGCGCCTGTTGCGATAGCGATAAAGTCGTTACCTGCAGGTGGTGTGGCCTGACCATAGCTGTTTGCGCCCCAGCCGATTAGACTGCCGTCGGACCTTAGAGCTATACTATGAGACCCGCCTGCAGATATGGCCACAAGGTCTTTTCTAATAAAATCGCTGCTATTTACAGCCATTGTTCCCCAGCTAACAATAGACCCGGCATGGGCTTGAAGCCCCATCCTGAATAGAAATACCGATATCACCAGCCAGAACTTCAGATTTACTCCGTTAGAAATAATTTTTCTAAAGGGTTGAAGGTTAAAACCACACACGGGCTTTCTAACGGGGTTTATTCTCCCTGTCATTTTCTCTACCTTCTCTTATTCTCAATTTTTACTTTTGAATTTTTCTGCCCTACCAATTCTCTGCAAGTTCTGCAAAGTCAAGGAAGTTCACCATGCCATCGCCACCTGGCGGTGAAATATCAGCTGAGGGTTTGCCCGCCGGGCCAAGCCATTGACGAGCTAACTCCGCAAAATCTTCAAAATCAACCTTACCATCATGGTTTATATCACCTGCAAAGGCACCATTTATCTCTATGGGAAGTAAGGCACTCATCAGTTGCATCTGTGAGTCGCCTGCTCTGGTATAATCAACCTGCCAGGTAAGTTTACCGGGGGTTATCAATTTAGACCTGTCCACTTCAATTATGAAGCAATCGCTGAAACTATTACTATCCACTGTGCTGTTAGCTTCAATTAACGGGAAAAATATTTCACCATCGATAACTGCCGTAACCTGCTCTGACGCATCAATCAGCTTAACATATACGTCCGTCATATCGCTATCGGTCGTATTGGTTAATAATAAGCTTAATACATATCTGAAAATAGTTCGGCTGATACGGGTTTTTTCAATAATGTTAAACCCTGCAAACTGCAAGTCCGTCCTGAGCACATAGAAATCGAAGATATGCCGGGCACTCAGAGGCGATAACGAGCTGTCGGTAACCTGGATGGTTGCTTTATATTGTCCGGCGCTAACAGGTGCCCCCGAGAGGCAGCCCGTGGTGGGATTTAGCTCAATCCCGGGAGGCAGTGATGACGCGCCTGAAGCAGGGGTCAACAGCACTGACTCGACATTTGTGAGACTGTAAGAGCCGTTGTAACCGGGAATTATAAGATAATCGGTTCCATTGCCGGCTGATATACCGACTGTCGGTGAAAGATTGGAGTTGCCACCATCATAATCGAACCGAATACATCCATCTTCAAAAAGCACAACAGCAAAATTGACCGGCTCACCGGTCTCATACGTCGTGCCTTGCCATCGGATAATAAGCTGCCCCGACGCACTATCGTCAATATAGATATCATCATCAAGATTGATGTTTGTCTGTAGGTCATCCCATAATGGAGCGATGCGAACATTTGTAGTTAGCCCTGACAACGTGTTGGAATAGTCACTGGACGTGCTGGCAAAGTCCAAGAAGCCGTTGCTGCTGATATTCACTGTGCTGTAGTTTGAGTCATAGTATGGGAAAGAAAATGGCAGAATGTAGCTCCAGGAGCCATCATCTGCATTCCATCTCTGTCCGGTTCCTGATGGGCTAAAAAGACTGGACCAGAGTGTGTATGAATATTTACTTATGGGCAGCGTGACCCAGTTATGGTAAGGTGCCGTGCCGTTGATAGCACTGAGGCACTCGAAAACCGGCTCGCCGACCGACCATGTGTACTCATACGGCGGCTCTATGAGCGGCAGCGGCTCATCAGACCAACGCAACCGAACCATCAGGTTGGTCAATTGACCTGCATTTGTAAATGGTAACCAATTATTGGTGAAAGAGAAGTAAACCCACGATTGCTCGTAATAGGGTGGGTCATTGTCAATTCCGTTAAAATACGTAGTGTCATTCTGCATCAAGCCTACATAAAAGCTGCCGCTTTCAATCTTCAGTCCAAGATAAGAAATGTCCACATCTGACCAGCCGCCGGTTGCACTCACACTGGCGTCGATTTCCCCCAACACTGTGCCTGGTGAACCGCCGGGCCCATCGTCATCCCACACAGTAGCTGTGATTGTAGATTCTTCGTAAGGGTAAAAGCGGATATGTGTGAGATAGCAGGGATAAGTCTCCGGCGTCATACGCACAGCCATCCCTGAGCCCACTCCATATACGCCGATGTAGGAGTCAACCTGCCCATCATCATAGGACAACTGGTTAATGGTAACAGCATAAGTGAGCAGGTTCGTCCGTGAGTAACTGTATGGACCCTTTGCCGTTACCTCCAGAGCGAAATTGATTGTATGTGTCTCAGGACAAGATGAATCCAGCGAGACCACAAACGT
>Ga0299912_10001418_pt1 | contig 19309 bp, 23 predicted proteins | sample RVTome_2_FD_207667 | JGI IMG/M metagenome (GOLD analysis project Ga0299912, IMG submission 207667) | Soil microbial communities from uranium-contaminated site in the Upper Colorado River Basin, Wyoming, United States - RVT95D214 (version 2) ... | reverse complement strand
GCTGCAGGTCGAGGCCGGCGGCTGTGCGGGCTACAAATACATGATGGGCCTTGTCCCTGACGGCGCGCCGGACGACGTGGTGGTCGAGCATGGCGGGATCAAGCTGTTCGTCGATCCGGCGAGCATTCCCCTCCTCCAAGGGGTCACGGTGGACTTCGTGATCAGCCTTGAGGGGTCCGGATTCACCTTCGACAACCCAACCGCCACCTCAAGCTGCTCCTGCGGCAAGTCGTTCGGCTGAGCAAAGGGCCTCGCCATGTGGGACTACACCGACAAGGTCAAAGAGTACTTTTTCAATCCGAAGAACGCCGGCGTCATGGAGAACGCCGACGCGGTGGGCGACGTGGGGGCCATCGCCTGCGGCGACGCTTTGCGCCTGATGCTCAAGGTGGATCCCACCACCGAGGTCATCCTGGACGCCCGGTTCCAGACATTCGGGTGCGGTTCCGCCATCGCCTCGTCCTCCGCCCTCACCGAGATCATCATCGGCAAGACCATCGCCGAGGCGATGACCATCACCAATCAGGACATCGCCGACTTCCTGGGCGGCCTGCCCCCGGAGAAGATGCACTGCTCGGTCATGGGCTACGAGGCCTTGCGCGCGGCCGTCGCCAACTACCGCGGCGAGACCTGGGTCGATGACCACGAGGAAGGCGCGCTGATCTGCAAGTGCTTCGGAGTCGACGAAGGGATGATCGAGCGGGCGATCCGAGCCAACGGGCTCACCTCCCTCGAAGCGGTCACCCATTACACCAAGGCCGGCGGCGGCTGTTCCTCTTGCGCGGAGGAGCTGGAAGAGGTGCTGTCGCGGACCAACGCCGCGATGGTCGCCGAAGGGGTGCTCGCGGCGGGCGAAGCCTTCGATCCCGCCACGGCCGTGCGGCCCGTGCGCAAGCCCACGCCGCGCGCGCCGGTCAAGGCGTCTCCGCTCGCCCGGGCGGCGGAGCCTGAAGCCGCCAAGCCGAAGCTGACCACCCTGCAGAAGATCAAGCAGATCGAGCAGGCGATCGAGGAGCTGCGCCCATACCTGCGTCAGGACGGCGGCGATTGCGAACTGGTCGATGTGGACGGCGACACGATTTTCGTCTCGCTCACCGGGGCGTGCGTGGGCTGTCAGATGTCCGCGGCGACGATCGGCGGCATCCAGCAACGCCTGGTCGAAAAGCTCGGCATGCCGCTTCGCGTCCTGCCCGTCCAAGTCACGCACTGAAGGCCTCGTCTGGGAGCTCCCGCATGCGTCCGGTCTATCTCGACAACAACGCCACCACCCGGGTCGACCCCGAGGTCGTCGCGGCCATGTTGCCCTTCTTCACCGAGCAGTTCGGCAACGCCTCCTCCATGCACGCCTTCGGATCGGAGGTCGGTGGGGCGTTGAAGGCGGCCCGTCAGCAGATCCAGGCGCTGATCGGCGCCGAGTTCGACCATGAGATCATCTTCACCTCCGGCGGCACCGAGTCTGACAATTCGGCGATCCTGTCGGCGCTGGAGACCCAGCCCGGCCGCGACGAGGTGATCACCTCCGCCGTCGAGCACCCGGCCGTGCTCACCCTGTGCGACTACCTGGAGAAGCGCCGGGGCGTGACGGTCCATCGCATCGGCGTGGACTCCTTGGGCCGCCTGGACGTCGAGGCTTACCGCAAGGCGCTGGGCCCCAAGACCGCGATCGTCTCGATCATGTGGGCCAACAACGAGACGGGGAACATCCACCCGGTCGAGCTCCTGGCGACGCTTGCCCATGAGGCGGGCGCGCTGTTCCACACCGACGCCGTGCAGGCGGTGGGCAAGATTCCCGTCGACCTGAAGACCACCGCGATCGACATGCTCTCCCTGTCTGGCCACAAGCTGCACGGCCCCAAGGGGATCGGCGCGCTCTATGTGCGCAAGGGCGTCCGGTTCAGGGCCCTGGTCCGCGGCGGCCACCAGGAGCGCGGCCGGCGCGCGGGCACCGAGAACGCCCCCGCGATCATCGGCCTGGGCAAGGCCGCCGAACTGGCGATCCAGCACATGGCCGACGAGCAGACCTGCGTGAGGGATCTGCGCGACCGTCTGGAGAAGGGCCTGCTGCAGCGGGTCAGCAACTGTTTCGTCGCCGGCGATCCGGACCACCGGCTTCCCAACACCGCCAACATCGCCTTCGAGTTCATCGAGGGCGAGGGCATGCTCCTCCTTCTCAACAAGGCGGGGATCGCCGCCTCCTCCGGTTCGGCCTGCACCTCCGGCTCCCTGGAACCGTCCCACGTGCTGCGGGCCATGAACGTGCCCTACACCGCAGCCCACGGGGCTATCCGTTTCTCGTTCTCACGCGAGAACGGTCCGGAGGACGTTGAGCGGGTGCTCGAAGCCATGCCGCCGATCGTTGAGAAGCTGCGCGATCTGTCGCCGTTCTGGCAGGGGGAAGATCAGGCACCCGCGCAATTCAGTCCCACCTACGCGTGAGCCCCGACCATGCCCCAAGCGCTCCCCCTCCCCGTCATCGTCAACGACACCACCCTCAGGGACGGCGAACAGACGCCCGGCGTCGCCTTCACCCTGGACGAGAAGGTGCGGATCGCCCTGGCGCTGGAAGCGGCAGGCGTCGATGAACTCGAAGCGGGCACGCCGGCCATGGGCGGCGAGGAGCTGGAAGCCGTTGACGCCGTCGCGGGCGCGCTGACGCGCACTCAGGCCATCGCCTGGTGCCGCCTGCGTGAGGAGGACGTGGACGCCGCCCTGGATGCGGGGGTGAGCGCGGTCAACCTCTCCGCGCCCATGTCGGATCGGCAGATCAACGCCAAGTTCGGGACCAGCCGTCTCGATGTGCTGGAGCGTATTCGGCGGGTGGTCACACACGCACGCCAGAACGGGCTGGACGTGGCGGTGGGTGGCGAAGACTCAAGCCGGGCCGATCTCGACTTCGTCTGCGCGGCCGTGATCGTCGCGGAGGACGCCGGGGCCCGGCGCTTCCGCTTCGCCGATACGCTGGGTGTGCTTGACCCGTTTTCGACCCACGCCGTCTTCCGCCGGCTCTGCGCCGAGACCGACCTGGAGCTCGAGTTTCACGGGCACAACGACCTGGGCCTGGCCACGGCCAACACTCTGGCGGCCGTGCAGGCGGGCGCGACCCATGTCTCAGTGTGCGTCATGGGGCTGGGCGAACGCGCCGGCAACGCCGCCCTGGAAGAGGTCGTGACGGCCCTGCGCCACGTCGCCGGGCGCGACACCCACGTAGATTTCCAGCGTTTGCCCGGTCTCGCCGAACTCGTGGCCTCGGCGGCGGGCTGCCCGATTCCGGCCGGCAAGCCCATCGTCGGCGGCTTGGCGTTCACCCATGAGTCCGGCATCCACGTCTCCGGGCTTATCCGCGACCCGATGGCCTATGAGGCGCTGGATCCCGCCTCGTTCGGCCGTTCGCGCCGCATCGTGCTCGGCAAACACTCCGGCATGAGTTCGGTCGCCTATGCGCTGCGCTCGATCGGAATCGACGCGGACCCTATGCAGACGCGTCGTGTCCTGGACGACGTTCGAGCCGCCGCGACGCAGTCCAAGCGTGCCGTCGACGTGACCGAGCTGATCGATTTCTACAATGCCTGCGGAAAGAACGGACACGAGCCAACGGGAACCTAGGGGGCGCGTGTGTCGGCGATTTGTGAGGGCTCCGGCGTCGAGATCCACCCCAAGGCGAGGATGCTGCGGCTCATCAAGGAAGACATCCTCTGTGTGAAGTCTCGCGATCCCGCCGCGAGGCACGCCGTGGAGGTGTTCCTGACCTACCCCGGCGTTCACGCCGTGATCGCCCACCGGATCGCGAACGGTCTGTGGCGGCGCGGCGCCAAGTTCCCGGCGCGGCTGCTCTCATGGTTCGCCCGCCTGGTCACCAATGTGGACATCCACCCCGGCGCGACGATCGGCCGACGGCCGTTCATCGACCATGGCGCGGGCGTGGTGATCGGCGAGACGGCCGAGATCGGAGACGACGTGACCCTCTATCATGGGGTGACGCTCGGCGGCGTGAGCTGGTCGCCCGGCAAGCGTCATCCCACCATCGGCGATGGCGCCTTGATCGGTGCGGGCGCCAAGATCCTGGGTCCGATCACCGTCGGGGCCCGCGCCCGCGTCGGCGCCAATTCGGTGGTCATCGAGGACGTGCCTCCGGCCATGACCGTGGTCGGCATCCCCGGCAAGGTGGTGCGCGTGCGGCGCACGCGGCCGCTGATCGATGGCCGCATCGACCTTGAACATCACCAGATGCCCGACCCTGTCGGCGAGGCGATCTCCGCCCTGGTTGATCGCCTTGAGTTCATCGAAGCGCGGCTCGCGCACACCCAGCGCCGCCTCGCCGAGCATCTCGCCGCGGCCCGCCAGTCGGAGCCGCCCGCAAAGGAGCCTGCCGCATGAGCATCCTGGACGAGCTGCGCCGTCTTTCCTCCGCCGAGGAGTTCTTCACGGCGCTGGAGGTTCCATTCGATCCGTCGGTGGTCCAGGTCGCGCGCCTGCACATCCTGCGGCGGATGGGCGAGTATCTTCGGGACGCCGATCTGGATGGTCTGGAAGACAGCGCCGCGCGCGAGACCTGCCGGGCGCAGCTGCTGAAGGCCTATGAGGACTTCGTGCGGTCCTCCCCGATCCAGGAGCGGGTGTTCAAGGTGCTGAAGGACGCGGTCAAGCCTTCCGAGCCCAAGCCCAAGCCCTTCGTGCCGCTGAGCGCCCTGACCGGGCCGGAAGGCTAGGGTCGGGCCATGACAGCCATGTCGCACTTGCGACAGCGACATCGCCGACGCGGTTGTCGGGCCCGCGCCTGTCGATCCGCAGGACAGGCGGAAAATCAAGCCATTAGCGCCACTTCGGCCATGGCACGGCGCTTGCCGCATGGAGGGATGAGCGCGACCGATCGCCCGTCGTCCGCTCCTGGAGCAAAGGGGGCATGAGTCAGATGCACATCGTCGTCTGCATCAAGCAGGTGCCTGACAGCGCTCAGATTCGCGTGCACCCGGTGACCAACACCATCATGCGCCAGGGCGTGCCCACGATCATCAATCCCTGCGACCTCTTCTCCCTGGAGGAGGCGCTGCGTTGGCGCGACCGGCTGGGCGGCGAGGTGACGGTCCTGACCATGGGCCCGCCCACCGCGGCCGAGAGTTTGCGCAAGGCGCTGGCGTTCGGCGCCGACCGGGCGGTGCTGCTCACCGACCGATACTTCGCCGGCTCCGACACCCTCGCCACGAGCTTCGCCCTCACCCAAGCGATCGCGAAGGTGAGCGATATGTGGGGCGCGCCCGATCTGGTGTTCTGCGGCAAGCAGACCATCGACGGCGACACCGCCCAGGTGGGGCCGGGGATCGCCAGCCGGCTTGGGCTGAACCAGCTCACCTATGTCGCCAGCATCGCCTCGATCGACCAGGAAGCCGGGACCATCGAAGCCGAGCGGCGCGCGGAAGGCGGCGTCCAGGTGCTGTCCACCCGCCTGCCCGCCCTGGTCACCATGCTCGAAGGCTCCAACGAGATGAGGCGGGGATCGATGGCCTCGGCCCTGGCCGCCGCGACCGCCGAGATCGTCACCTGGAGCGCCGCGGACGCGGGGATCGAGGACCTGACCAAGTGCGGGCTCAGAGGCTCGCCGACCGTGGTCAAGAAGGTGTTCGCCCCGCTCGCCAGGTCGGAGAAGGCTGAGCAGATCGCCGCCGCGCGCCGCCCAACCGACGAGATCGCCGCCGAGCTGATGGAGACGATCTTCGCGCGCCAGCCCGCGATCGAGTCCGATCTGATGCGGTTCGCCAGCGGCCAATGACGGGAGCCATGAGATGAGCGAAGCATCGGCCCCTCCAGCCCCCGCATCAGGCGGCCGCGCTTCGATGAGGAAGGAGCTGCCCGAGCACTTCAAGGCCTACAAGCACGTGTGGGTGTTCGTCGAATACGAGCACGGCCAAATCCACCCGGTCTCGCTCGAACTCCTGGGAGAGGGTCGCAAGCTCGCCGACAAGCTGAACGCCGAGCTGGCGGGCGTGCTGATCGGTGCGGATCGCGACCAGCTCGCCGCCGCCGCGGCGACCTGTCACGAGTACGGGGCCGACCTCGTCTATCTGACCGTCGATCCGATCTACGAGCAGTACCGCAACGAGCCCTTCACCCGGGCGATGACCGAGCTGGTCAACACCTTCAAGCCGGAGATCCTGCTGCTCGGCGCCACCACGCTGGGACGGGACTTGGCCGGCTCTGTCGCCACCACGCTGCTCACCGGCCTCACCGCCGACTCCACCGAGCTGGCCATCGACGACGAGCGTTCCCTAGCGGCCACGCGGCCCACTTTCGGCGGATCGCTGCTCTGCACCATCCACACCCTGAACTACCGCCCGCAGATGGCCACGGTGCGCCCGCGGGTGATGCCCATGCCCACGCCGCAGCCAGGGCGTTCGGGCCGGATCGTGGAGCACAAGCCCGACCTGGTCGAAGAAGACATCGTCACCAAGGTGCTCCGCTTCATTCCCGACCGGCAGTCCGACACCGCCCAGCTCGCCTATGCCGATATCGTGGTGGCCGGCGGGCTCGGCCTGCGCTCGGCTGAGAACTTCCAGCTCGTGAAGGCCCTGGCCGAGGTCCTCGGCGCGGAACACGGCGGCTCGCGCCCGCTGGTGCAGAAAGGCTGGATCACCGCCGACCGGCAGATCGGCCAGACCGGCAAGACCATCAGGCCCAAGCTCTACATCGCCGCCGGCATCTCCGGCGCGATCCAGCACCGCGTCGGCGTCGAGGGCGCCGATCTGATCGTGGCGATCAACATCGATCCGAACGCCCCAATCTTCGACTTCGCGCACGTGGGCGTGGTGGCCGACGCGGTCGAGTTCCTGCCGGCCCTGACCCAGACGTTCGCCGAGCGCCTGTCGGTGAACCGGTTGGCTGGATAGGAGGCCGAGATGGTCGACGCCAAGTTCGATGTCATCGTGGTGGGCGCGGGCCCGTCCGGCAACGCGGCCGCCTACACCATGGCCAAGCAGGGCTTGAAGGTTCTTCAGCTTGAGCGGGGCGAGTATCCCGGCTCCAAGAACGTCCAGGGCGCCATCCTCTACGCCAACGCCCTGGAACAGATCATCCCGGATTTCCGGGAGGACGCCCCGCTAGAACGGCATGTCATCGAACAGCGCTCCTGGATGCTCGACGACACCTCCTATGTCGGAATGCATTACCGGTCGGACGACTTCAACGAAGAGAAGCCCAACCGCTACACCATCATCCGCGCCCAGTTCGACAAGTGGTTCTCCGGCAAGGTGCGCGAGGCCGGCGCCACGGTCCTGTGCGAGACCACCGTCAAGGAACTGATCCGCAACGATCGGGGCAGGGTGATCGGGGTGAAGACCGACCGCGAGGACGGCGCGGTCATGGCCGACATGGTCGTCTTGGCGGAGGGGGTCAACGGCCTGGTCGGCCACCGCTCGGGGCTGCGGTCCGAACTGAAGCCCGACACCGTGGCCTTGGCGGTCAAGGAAATGCATTTCCTGCCGCGCGAGGTGATCGAGAGCCGCTTCAACCTCAAGGGCGACGAGGGCGTGGTGATCGAGGCCATGGGCGCGGTCACCTCGGGCATGACCGGCACCGCCTTCCTCTACACCAACCAGGAATCGATCTCGGTGGGCATCGGCTGCATCGTCTCGGACTTCCAGGAGTCGGGCGAGACGCCTTACGGCCTTCTGGAGCGGTTCAAGAACCACCCGGCGATCCGGCCGCTCCTCGAGGACTCCGAGGTGAAGGAATACGCCGCGCACCTGATCCCCGAGGGCGGCTACAAGGCGATCCCCCAGCTCTACGGCGATGGCTGGTTGATCGTCGGCGACGCCGGCCAGTTCGTGAACGCCGTCCACCGTGAGGGCTCCAACCTCGCCATGACCACCGGCCGGGTGGCGGGCGAAACCATCGCCCGGCTCAAGCGGCGCGGCGAGGACTTCAGCGCGGAGAACCTGGCCGAGTACCGCCGCCGGCTGGAAGACAGCTTCGTGATGAAAGACCTCAAGAAATACAGGAACATTCCGAGCTTCCTCCACAAGAGCAAGCACCTGTTCGACACCTATCCGAGACTGCTCAGCAAGGCGGCCCAGACTTGGCTGCGCGTCGATGGCGTCGACAAGGTCTCCAAGGAGAAGGAGATCATCGGCGCGTTCCGCAAGAGCCGGAAGTGGTCCGGCCTGCTCAGCGACGCGTTCAACTTGGCGAGGGCATGGCGATGACGACTGCCGTAGGCGCGACCGCCGCCGTGAAGGTCGAGGAAAAGCTGTTCCACAATCGCTATCTCGTCGACGCCGGGCGGCCTCATATCCAGGTGCGGCCCCACGAGACGCCCTCGAAGGCCCTGTTGTCGATGACGCGACTCTGCCCCGCCAATTGCTACAGCCAGACCGACACGGGCCAGGTGGAGGTCACCCCGGACGGATGCCTGGAATGCGGCACCTGCCGCATCGTCTGCGCGCAAACCGCCGACATCGTCTGGGAATACCCGCGGGGGGGGTTCGGCGTCCTGTTCAAGTTCGGCTGACGGCGGCGTCCGTCGCGCGCTTCAGCCGACGAGGTCCATGACCGCGCGTCGGCGCGTGGCGATGGGCAGGCCCAGGCCCTCGCGGTGCTTGGCCACGGTTCGTCTGGCGATCTTGACCCCCTCGGCGGCGAGCTGTTCGGAAATCGCCTCGTCGGACAGGACCGCGCCGGTCTTGGCCTCGCCGGCGATCAAGGCGCCGATGCGGGCGATCACTTGGCTCTGGGTCGCATCCGAGCCATCGAGGGTCGCAGCAGCGGCGGCAAAGAACGCCTTGAACGGCACCACTCCGCGCGGAGTCAGCATCGCCTTGTTGGTCACCGCCCGGCTGACCGTCGATTCATGCATCCCCAGGGAGTCCGCGACGGTCTTCATCATCAGCGGCTTCAGGCCCGCCAAGCCTTCTGTCAGGAAACCCTCCTGCCGCTTCACGATCTCGGCGGCCACTTCCAGGATGGTGCTCCCGCGCCGGGCGATGAGGTCGGCGAAACGGCGGGCGGCCGACAGCCGCTCCTTCAGGTAACGCGCGTCTTCCTGTCGGCGACACTGCGATGCCAGCCGCTCAAAACGCCCTTGGCGCACGACCAGGCGCGGCAGATGCGGCGCCCAGCTCTCCACCGTCCAGCCGCCGTCGGGCGCCCGGCTGACCCTCACCTCGGGGATGATCACCGCCGGCGGCTCGAAGCCGAAGGCCAGACCGGGCCTCGGCGTCAGGCTCCGAAGCTCGGCCAGCATGTCGTCAAGGTCCTCGCGCTCGCAGCCGAGCGCGGCCCGCAGCTTGGCGCGGTCCCCCTGCGCCGCCAGGTCCAGCTTGCCGAGCAGCGCTTGCATCATGGGGTCCAGACGGTCGCGTTCGGCCAGTTGCAGCGCCAGGCACTCGGCCACATCCCGGGCGAAGACGCCGGTGGGCTCAAAGCCCTGCAGAATCTTCAGCACGCGTTCCAGATCGGCTGGCGCTGCGCCCAGTCGCTCGGCGATCTCGCCGAGGTCGGCGCGCAGATAGCCGTCCGCGTCGATCTCGCCGATCAGCGCTTGGGCGAGAAAGGTCTCCCCCCGGTCAAGCTGTGTGAAAGGGAGTTGCGCCAGCAGGTGGTCCACCAGGGTCTCGGCCCTGTTCGCCGGCTCCGGCCCGCCGCCCGCCAGAACAGCCCCGGACGATGTGGAGGACCGGGCGTAGTCGTAGGGCTGCACCGCAGCGCCCGATCCGCCTTGCGCCAGCGCCTCCATCGCCGCCGGCGGATGCACGGCGTCCAGCAAAGGGTTGGCGCTCACCTCCGCCGAGATTTCCGCCGCCAGCTCCAGATTGGACAGCTGCAAGAGACGCAAGGCGTGCTGCATCTGCAGGCTGAACTGCTGACGCTGGGCCTGTGCGAACTGCATGCCGCCGCCATTCACGGCCGTACTTTCTCCAACGATTTCATGGGTCTGAGCCTAGATCGAAAGCGACCGTCAAACCACAATAGCCATACGGCAAGTAGGGACATTTCGACCCCTGCCTGGGGACCGGTCGGCCAAACGCCGGGGCGCCCGCCGATTGCGCAAAATTGCGCGCCTCTCGATCATACCGCACCGCAAAATCGTCATTCCTGCCCGACGCCGAGATAGCAGGCAGAATCTCGAATTCTTCCTGTGTGCGACGCACAAAATCGCGCCAAATCCTCCGTCCGGGGCCAGAATGCGCGATTGTGAAAGAGACTCGGCTTGAACGGATTCAACACTGAGCCTGTTGGAAGTCTGGTGTGCTGTTATGTCTTCCCGAGCTGAGACGGCGCTCGTCGGCGTATACGAAATCTCCAAGCTCCTCGCCGCGCCGCATCGGTTGGAGACGGCGCTGGCGGGCGTGCTGACGCTGCTGTCCAGCTTTCTGGACATGAACAACGGCCTGATCGCCCTGGTCACACCTGAAGGCGACGCGGAAGTCGTGGTCGGTTCAGGTTGGAGCGAGGCCAACGCCAAGCTCTACTTCACCCGGCTGCCCGAGCGCGTGATCGGCCAGATCGTGGTCACCAAGATGCCGTTCGTGTCGCCCGATGTCCGTTCCGATCCGCTGTTCGCCGAGGCCAATCTGGAAGATTGGACGCCGGAGGACGGCGGGCCGTTCTCCATGATCGGCGTGCCGATCAAGGACGGCGACAAGGTGGTGGGCGCCCTGACCGTCACCCGCGCCCCCGCGGACCCGAGCCAAACGGGTTTCGACGAGGACGTCCGGTTCCTGGCGATGATCGCCAATCTGATCGGCCAGACCTACCGTCTGCACAAGGTCGTGGCGCGCGACCGCGATCGCCTGCTGGCCGAACAGCGCCGTCTCGAAAAGGAGGTGGCCGAGCGCGCGCCGCCAAGGACCGGTCAAGACCGTGGCGGCGGACTGCTCAAAGGCGTCGTAGGCGATAGCGCCGCGGTGCACAGCGTAATCGAGAAGATCCGCATCGTCGCCAAGAGTCGTTCGGCCGTCATGCTCAGGGGCGAGTCCGGCACTGGCAAGGAGCTGTTCGCAACCGCCATCCACGAGCTGTCGCCGCGACGGAATGGACCCTTCGTGAAGGTCAATTGCGCCGCGATCCCCGAGAGCGTCCTCGAATCCGAATTGTTCGGACACGAGAAGGGCGCCTTCACCGGCGCGATCAACCAGCGCAAGGGGCGGTTCGAGCTCGCCGACGGCGGGACCCTGTTCCTCGACGAGATCGGGGAGATCTCCGCGTCCTTCCAGGCCAAGCTGCTGCGGGTGCTGCAGGAGGGCGAGTTCGAACGGGTCGGCGGCTCCCGCTCGCTGAAGGTGGATGTGCGGCTCGTCTGCGCGACCAACCGCAATCTTGAACAGGCGGTCGAGCGAGGCGAGTTCCGAGCCGATCTCTATTATCGGATCAACGTCGTCCCGATCCTGCTGCCGCCGCTCAGGGCCCGAAAGGGCGATGTCCCGCTGCTGGCGGGCGAGTTCGTCCGGCGGTTCAACGCCGAGCACGGTACGGACCTGTCCTTGTCCGCAAGCGCTCTGTCCGTCCTCGAGGGATGCTATTTCCCCGGCAATATCCGCGAGCTGGAAAACTGCGTCAGGCGCACAGCGACCTTGGCCCGAGGAAGCCAAATCGTCGACATGGACTTTGCCTGCCGCAACGATGTCTGTCTGTCGTCGGTGCTGTGGAAAGGCTCGGCGCAGGTCGCGCCGGTTCCGGAAAGCTTCACACCCTTGCCGATCGCGTCCGTCTCCCCTCGGTTCGCGGAGGCTTCGACAGGACCGCCAACCGACGTCTCTGCGGTGAGGTCCGTCGCGGCGATCCCCCATGCCTGTCCCGCGCCCGGGGCTTGCCCGGTTCCGGGCGCCGACTTGCGCTCGGAGCGCGATCGTCTGGTCGAAGCGATGCAGACCGCCGGCTGGGTCCAGGCCAAGGCCGCCCGCATCCTGGGGTTGACGCCGCGGCAGGTCGGCTACGCCCTGCGCAAGCACGACATCGACATCAAGAAGTTCTGACGCCGCCCAACATCGCCGTCGCCCTGGAGGTTCATCCATGACCGTGCCCGCCGCCGAACTCGAAGCGCGCCTGAAAGCCGCCTTCCCGCAAGCCCAGATCGCCGTCGAGGATCTGGCGGGCGACGGGGACCACTACAAGGCGCGGATCATCGACTCCGCTTTCAAGGGCCTGCCGCGGGTGAGGCAGCACCAGATGGTGAACCAGGTCCTCGCCGATCTCCTAAGTGGGCCGTTGCACGCGCTTGCGCTGGAGACCGCCGCTCCGATCGACTGAGGGCGTTTGGCCGGCGACTTGCCGCAGGATGGACGGTGGGGCCCCAGCGTGGGGGCTCGCCGTCTTCTGTGGACCCCTGGAGGTTATCATGACCGACGCCCAGACCGCCGACCCTTTGCAAGACTTCATCGCCAAGACCGTGGCCGATCATCCGATCGTGCTGTTCATGAAGGGCGTTCCCGCCCAGCCTCAGTGCGGGTTTTCCGCCACGGTGGTGCAGCTCCTGTCCCACCTGGGCGCGGAGTTCGCAGGCGTCGATGTCTTGCAGAACGACGCCTTACGCCAAGGACTCAAGGCCTTCTCCAGTTGGCCGACCTTCCCGCAGCTCTACGTGAAGGGCGAATTCGTCGGAGGCGCGGACATCGTGCGGGAGATGTTCCAGTCGGGCGAACTCAAGACCCTCCTGGCCGAACGCGGCGTGCTGGAAGCCTAGCCGAGTCTGTCAGCCAGGCGGCGTCGCCACGACTGGCCAGCCTGCCGCGCCGGCGGGGTCCAGACGCGACAATCTGTCGAGAACCCGACGCGCCTTGTCAGTTCGCCAGGCCCAACGACGGTCTGTTGCGACCCCGGCTAGGTCACGGACCCATAAACGGGATTCCCAAGCTGGGCGAACGCTGATTCAACCTTGCGGACAGAGGGAGGTTGAGATGGCTCGTTTCGATCTGACGGACTTTGAGTGGTCGGTGATCCAGCCGTTGCTACCGAACAAGCCGCGCGGCGTGCCTCGGGTGGACGACCGGCGGGTTCTGAACGGCATCTTCTGGCGGCTTCGCACGGGCGCGCCGTGGGCGGACATCCCCGAGCGCTACGGCCCGCACACCACCTGCGTGAACCGCTTCAACCGGTGGCGCCGTGCGGGGGTGTGGGACCGGCTTCTGGCTGCGGTGTCAAAGGCTTACGACGGCGACATCCAGATGATCGACTCCTCGTCGATCCGCGTGCACCAGCACGCCGGCAACGCCAAAAAAAAGACGACCGATCCCGTTGCATGGGTCGTTCGCGCGGCGGCCTGACCACCAAGATCCACGCCCTGGTCGACGCCTGCGGCCTGCCCATCGCGCTCAAGCTCACCGAGGGCCAGGCCCACGATGGCAGGAGCGCCAAGGACATGCTGGGCGCCATCGGCGACGGCGACATTCTGCTGGCCGACTGGGCCCAACCGAAAGAATGTCCCCGCCTTCAGCCGCTTCCTCTACCGCTACAGGAACCGCGTCGAGCGCTTCTTCAACAAGCTCAAGCACTTCCGAGCCGTCGCCACCCGATACGACAAGAACCCCGAAAACTACCTCGCCTCCATCAAGCTCGCCTCAGCCAGAATCTGGATGCGCGCTAATGAGTCGATGACCTAGAGTCTCAGTCTGAATTGCACGATGCAGGCAAACAAACGCCACGACCAGCCACCCGCATGGGACGCGATCCAGGTGATCCTCGCGGCATGGGCTCTTGCCGGCCTGTTGGTCCTCTTTCTGATCGTATGCGCCGGCTGATCGCGGCCTCGCCGAACCGCATTTATTTAGATTTGCGTCGAGTTGCACTGCTCGTCCAACACGGCGCCGTTCGAGATCGAAACGCGACTTGCACTACGCCGTACTCCGCCCGCCCAATTCCCTGATCAATTCCCTGCTCGCAGCGCTTTCTCTGCCTCGGAGGGGGATGGATTCTCCAGAGAAAAGAAAGGGTTGGAGAATCTAACGCGGAGGACACTCTCTCGAAAAGCAGAGAATTCCCTGTATTTCGGGCCTTAGCAGGGAATTCGCGGCGGAGAAGCGTTCGCGGCGTATGGCTCCACCGCCAGCCATAACGACTCGCTTTCACTGGCGTTTCAGGAAATCTGAATAGTCCTGTCATTCCGGTGGGTTAGCGTAGATTTGGCGGCTTTTCTCTGCGCCGCGAGGGCGCAGTACCCTTTTCGAGACGTCTGTTTCCAAGAGAGCCGTTGTCTCCAGCCCGCATAGCGGCCAATTCGCAAACCGCACTGGCCGCCTGAGCAGCCATACCTCCTAAGCCACTGCGTGGTAGCCTTGGGCGGAGTGGTTTGGCGAGGCTGGTGTGAATTGATCAGCTATTCAACAGGTCGTGTCCCCGGACGTGGTGTAGCTCGCGGTGGGTAGCGGAGCCGCTCGCGACGCGCGCCCTCCACATGGCGCCGTAGCGAGCGAGGGGCGTAGCGGGCCGCCTCACGGGCGATGGCTCGTCAGTTCTCCCGCTCGGTCGAGAGCACGTCGATCTCCGTAATGCGCATCCTGGCGCTGACGGCCCCGTGCGTACTCACCGCGAAGGGCACCAGGTAGGTCAGAAGCAGTTTGATCCAATGAAGGGGCGCGCCGGTTAGGAGCGCATCCCCCTGATTGATCAGGTTGAGAACCGTCCCCACCGCAACCGCGACCCATAGGGCACGCCTCGGCACGCCATCGGTCGTAGCCAGAACCAATACGCGCCGCCAAATGACCATGTCAGCCGACCTCCGCCGCATCGCTCGAGGAAAAGTCAGTGCCAGCCGAAATATGCAAGTCCGGCCCGTCAGCCATGCTTGCCCATGTCCCGGCCCGTCTCAGCGAGATGCAAGCGTCCAAATGCTAGCGGGGCGTCTTCCAGCGGCGTCGCCAGGGCGCCATGCCTAGGTCTTGTCGGCGATGCCCCACATTTCGATCAGCGGGGTGTACTGGTGCGGGGCCTGATGCGCGTCGGAGGATCCTCCGCCGAGGCCGGACGCCGGCCGCGGCGACCCGCCCTGATCGGCCGGCGGAACAAGAGCCATGGGCTTCAGACCGGTCCCTTCGACGATACGGTTCATGAAGTTGAACAAGGCGCACACACTGATCGCATCGAACAGCGCCTGCTCGCTCCAGCCGGCGTCGTAGACGGCCTTGGCGTCCGCGGCGGTCATCTGGCTCGGCGTGCGGGTGAGCTTGCCCACGTACTTGAGCAGAGGCTTCATCTTGTCCTCCACGGTGGAGTGGTCGACGTCCGCCACCAGATTCTGGAAGACCTCCTCCTCCACGCCGAACGCGCGCGCCACCGCGCTGTGGGCGCCGTAGCAGAAAGCGCAGCTGTTCACGCCCGAGACGTATGCCGCGATCAGCTCGCGCTGGGCCACGGTCAGCGGCGAGTCATCGCGCAGCAGACGGTCGTGATATTCGACCAGCGGCCGGAACGTGTGCGGAAAGGCCCTGAAGACATCCGCCATGGTGGGCGGTTCGGGCAGTGACGGGAACTGGTCGGCCATGTTCAATCTTCCCCATGAATGAAGGTCAGTAACGTGTGGTGAGCCGTGTCAGCCATTCGGGCGACGCCTGAACCAGCAGGGTCTCCAACATGCGATCCCATCCCGCGAAGATGCTCACCCCAATCAGCAAGAGCACAAGGCCGAGAATGCGGCGACCGGTCTCGCCGGCTTCACGCAGTCGACCGCGCCAGGACGCCAGAGCGCTTTGCGACGCGTAGCCGATCAGCGCCAACGCTCCGGCGACCCCGAAGCCGAACGCCAGCATCACGAATGCAACCTCCCCAAACGCATGACCCTGCGCGGCCAACAAGGAGGCGGCCCCAAGCGTCGGACCGACACAGGGACTCCAGACAAGCCCGAGAAGCGCCCCGAGCGCGCCCTGAGCCCACAGCCCGGACGCGTTGAACCCGGCCAGCCGTTCCTGTCCCCAGTCCGCGACCGGCCCGGCCGCTAGAGCCAGACGGCTGCGCAGCGCTGGCGTCACCAGGACGCCCCCCGCGAGTGCGAGCGCGGCTCCCCCCACCTTGCGAAGCAGATCGGCGTCCAGGCCGATGGCGAAGCCAACGGTCGCCAGAAACAGCCCCATCGCCGTGAAGCTGACGGCGAGCCCGCCGGCGAGAACGGCCGGACCCCATGGGTGGCGTGACGCCGCGCCGCCTAAAACGATCGGGAGCAACGGCAGGACGCACGGCGACAGGACGGACAGAACGCCGGCGATGAAGGCCAGGATGGGACTTAGCGCCGACATGGTCAGCTTACTGGATCGTCGTGTCGAGCAGACGCTCCAGCGCCTCCGGATCGGTCTCCGCGATCGAGCGTCCGGTCTCGCGCCGTCCCCTGAAGGCGATGAAGGTGCTTTGCCGCCACACCTTGAACTTTCGCCATTCGGGTTTCTGGGTGTCGAAGTCCAGCCTGAAGATCAACAGCTTGTCGAACTTCGGCGCGGAGCTCAGCTGCTTCATGATCGGCTCTTGGGCCTTGCAGGTAGGGCACCAGGTGGCGAAGACGTCGACAACGATGGGCTTGCCCGCCGCCTGCGCGGCGGCGAAGTCTTGACGGCTGAACGGCCGGTATTCCGCGGCCGAGGCGGCGCCGGCGGCGAACAGGACGACGGCGGACGCAGCCGCGATAACGAAGTGACGGACAGTCATCGAGAGTCTCCGCGTTGGATCAGGGAAGCTTGAAAAGCCGGTCGAGGGACACTGCTCCACCGCCGCGGGCGATCAGAGGCAGGAGCAGACCCGCCCAGCTCAGATGGGTCGGCCAAGCGTCGGGATAGACGAAGATCTCAATGACCAGCGTCATGATGAACAGGGCCATCGCCGAGACGCGGGTGAAGAGGCCGAGCGCCAGGAGGATCGGAAAGAGGTGCTCTGAATAGGCGGCCGCGTGGGCCGCGATGTCGGGCGGCACGAAGGGCAGCTTGTAGTCCGTTTGGAACAAGAAGTAGGCGCTCGGCTTGATCGTCAGCAGGCCCGAGACCTTGGTTCGGCCGGACATGAAGAACACGCTGGCGATGCCGAGGCGAGCAACCAGAAGCAACAGCCAGGTTGGAATCAGACTCTCGCCGCAGCTGGCGAACATCCTGAGCGGCGCCAGCGCCCGGGCGCTGACCGACGTGCTCGTCATATCGCGGTTCTCCGGAGTCTGACTGACGAATCGGCGCGGCCAAAGCCGGCGATGGCGTCTTGGCGCGCGTTGGGTGCGGCGAACGCCCCAGCGGCGATGAAGTCGCCGAACAGCGCGCCGAGATCGGCGTCGGGCGCTGCTGACTGGGCTGCTCGGGCGCAGTCGGTAAGCGTGGCGCCTTGCTGACAGCACGACAGGAAGGCGAATCCCGCCGCGTCGAGCACGAACGTCTCGACGGCGCCGCGGGCGCGAACCACCAGCACGCCTTCCGGCGCCCAGCGGATGTCCGCGGACTTCTCTTCAGGCTCTGTCGCGGGCGGCCGATTGAGGCGCCAGATCGTCGGCGCGGGCTCTGCAAACCAGCCGATCCTGGCGCTGGGATGAAGTCGAAGGCGAAGCGCCGCCAATACCTCCGGCGCGAGGGCGCTGAGAAACTCCGCTTGAAGTATGTCGGCGTCCGCGGCGAGATGCGCCTCCGTCCAGAACCGATCGATACGGGACACCGAGGCCAGGTAGGGGACCTCCTTGGCCGGCTCGAATTGATCTAGAAACTCGGCAAATCCCTCGCCGTATTCGACCAGCATCGGAACGCGCGGCGGCTGCTCGCGGACGTAAAGCCGAGCACAAGCGTGAAACCACTCTTCGCCGACGAGTCGTTCGACGGTTGGATAATTCGCCGCCAGGGCGTCGAGCACTCCTTTGGCGACCGTGTTTCGGTAGACGGTGAGGCCCACCTCCACGGCGTGGGGATCGCCGTAGCCCTCCAACGCTCCCGCCCCCCTCAGGGCCGAGACGAAGGCGTCCTGGAAGGCGGAGAGGTCAAGCATGGACGGCCTCGCGGCGCGGTGAAGCGGCGTTCTCAAGAAGGCCAGCGGCGCGGTCGCGTTCGACCAGAAGGTCCTCGAACGGGGGGATATTGTCGTCGCGCTCGATCAGGACTGGCCGAGGACCGATGCGCTCGATCAACCGTTCGAGCAGCGCCCAGACCGCCTCGGCGATCAGAGCGCCGTGGGTGTCGATCAACAGCGCCTCCCCGAGGTCTGGATCGGGTGTGTGCCCGGCCATGTGAATTTCATCGATCGCCGCGGCGGGAAGCGCGTCGAGATAGTGCGCGGCGTCAAAGCCGAGATTGTTCGCGCTGACGTAGACGTTGTTGACGTCCACCAGCAGGCCGCACCCGGTGCGCCGAACCAGCTCCGACAGGAAGGCGGCTTCGGTCAACTCATGCCCGTCGATCGGCATATAGAGTGAGGGATTCTCGATGAGCATCTGACGGCCGAGGGCGTCTTGGGTGATCTCAACGTTACGTGCGATCCGATCGAGGGCGGCTACGGTCCGTGGAAACGGCAACAGGTCGGCGTGGTAGACGCCTCCCCAGGCCGACCAGGCGAGATGCTCGGAAAACGCGAACGGCTCGAAACGGTCGATGAGGCGTCGAAGCCGGGACAGATGATCCGGATCGGGCGGCGCGTCCGCGGCCAGGGAAAGCCCGACGCCATGTAGCGACAGGGGCCGATCGCAACGCAGCACTTCCAGCATGGCAAGCCGCGGGCCGCCGGCGACCATGTAGTTCTCAGGATGGACCTCGAACCAGAGACCGGCCGCCGGACAGGCGACAGCCTGCTCGAAGTGCTGGGGCTTGAAGCCCAGTCCGGCGGTCGGCGTCATCTGCAGACTCCCAAGAATCCCAAGCTTCAGCGAGCTATTTCGTTGAGCGAGCCCGGCCCTTTTGGGGTCTTGATTGAAGTGCAGGCGCCCTTGGGCACGAGGGACCAGGCGTTGCCTTGGTAGTCGTGTGTCGATGTGCCGGCGCAGGTGGTGCCCGCGCCGGCCTTGCAGTCATTCTGGCCGGCGAGGGCGACGCCGTAGCACTTCTCCATGCCGGTGAACGACTTGCCGTTATTGGTCTTCATCTCGGCGTTGGCGACGCCGGCCAGAAGGCCGGACAGCGCGATCGCCACGAGGGCGGTCTTGGCGGTGGTGTTCATAGATCGGGTCTCCGAAAGGGGGGCGCGGGACGCTCTCGCGCCCCGCGGTGACCGTTCGAGAGGGCCGTGGCTCGAACCGGTCACTTCTGCAAATTCGAAGGTCGTTAGGCGCGGGTTACACTGACGGGCGAATTAACTGCGCCGCGTGTCGCCAAGCGGGCCTGCCCGCATGAAGGCCATGGGCCAAGAAGGAGCGGGATGCGCCGGCGCCGGCGCCTCCCGCTAAGACCAA
>Ga0299912_10001416_pt1 | contig 19319 bp, 19 predicted proteins | sample RVTome_2_FD_207667 | JGI IMG/M metagenome (GOLD analysis project Ga0299912, IMG submission 207667) | Soil microbial communities from uranium-contaminated site in the Upper Colorado River Basin, Wyoming, United States - RVT95D214 (version 2) ... | reverse complement strand
AAGCCTGCGCGGCGGTCGGCCCGGATGATCTACGGCATCGGCACGGACATCGTCGCCGTGGCACGCATGGCCCGCGCCCTGGAGCGTCACGGTGAGCGTTTTGCCGGCCGTATCCTGGCTGCGACCGAACTCGCCGATTACCGCAACGCCATTCATCCCGCCCGCTTTCTCGCCAAGCGCTTCGCCGCCAAGGAGGCCGCGGCCAAGGCGCTGGGGACCGGATTCAGCGACGGCTTGTCACTGCATCATATCTGCGTGATACACGATGCCGCAGGCAAACCGATGCTGCACTTCACGGAACGCGCCGCCGCTATGGTCGATGCCTGCGGTATTGGCGCAAGTTTTCTCACCCTCGCCGACGAGCATGACTATGCCGTGGCGTATGCCATCCTGTTGCGCCGCGGCGCTTAACCATGCCCACAAGGAACACAGCATGCTGGAATACATATTTTTCGACAGCTCGCTGCGCGGGAAATTTGTCGAATACCTGCGCGCCCGCGGAGTAGAGGCGGAGCTCAGCGATAACGACGGCTTCCTGGTCAGCATTACGGACGACCTGGACGACGAACTTTCCGATGGCATTGACGCTTATTACGAAGTACTGCTGCAGGAAAATGCGGCGCTCCTGGAAGGGACCGAGGACGGCCTGGAAAAGAGTGCTGCCGGCGTACGGGTGCAGCTGGCCGACGGCACACCCTGCATGGTAAGGCTCGACCCGGATCTGATGGCCCGCCTGCTGGGTTGCCTCGGGCTGGAAGAGTTGCGCGACATGGTGCAGGCCATTGCCGAACAGGTGGAGGACCCGGACGACCGCCCCCTGTGTCACACCGCCAAGCAACGGTAACCGGAGCATCCCATGTCCCATCGCTTGACCGTCATCGGCAGCGGCTTCGCGGCCATCACCGCGTTGCGCGAGTTGCGTGCGCGCAACCCGCAGGCGGAGATCACCCTGATCGCGCCCAGGCCCGAGTTCGTCTTTCTGCCCAGCCTGATCTGGATCCCCTCCGGACAGCGCCGGCCGGAGCAGCTGGTGGTGCCGCTGCACAATTTTCTGCGCCGCCTGCGCATCGAATACCACGCCGGCGAAGTCACCGGCCTGCGTGATGGCGGTCGTACTGTGGTCACCGTCGGCGGCGAAGTCGGCAATGACGGACTGGTCATTGCCAGCGGTGGGCGCTTCATCAAAAAGCTGCCCGGCATCGAACATGCCATCACGCCGTGCGAAGGCGTCGCAGCGGCCACCGCCATACGCGATCGTCTCGCCGCCATGACCGGCGGTACCATCGCCGTCGGTTTCGGCGGCAATCCCAACGAGCCGTCGGCCATGCGCGGCGGGCCGATGTTCGAGTTTCTGTTCGGCATCGATACACTGCTGCGCCAGCAGGGCCGGCGCGATCAGTTCCGCCTGGTGTTCTTCAATCCCGCTGCCGAACCGGGCAAGCGTCTCGGCGCCAAGGCGGTCGGCGGGCTGCTGCGTGAAATGCAGCGCCGCGGCATCGATACCCATCTGGGTCACAAGCTCAAGGGCTTCAGCGCCGGCAGCGTGCAGACCGAGGGCGGCGAGTTTGCCGCCGACCTGATCCTGTTCATGCCCGGCATGACCGGCAACGCCTGGTTCGACGACAGCGAGCTGCCGCGCTCGCCCGGCGGTCTGGTGCAGGCCGACGAATTCTGCCGCGTGGCGGGCTTCCAGCATGTCTATGTCGCGGGCGATTCCGGCAGTTTTCCCGGCCCGGACTGGATGCCCAAGCAGGCGCACATGGCCGATCTGCAGGCCAAGGCAGCGGCGGCGAATCTGAGCGCGGAACTGCGCAGCGGGCAGGCAGCTACCCGCTTCAAGGTGGAACTGATGTGCGTGGTCGACAGCCTCAACAAGGGCATGCTGGTGTGGCGCACGCCGACGCGCAGCGTCGTGCTGCCGTCCTGCCGCATCTGGCACTGGGCCAAGCGCCTGTTCGAGCACTGGTACCTGCGCCAGCTGCGCTGAATATTTCCGCACGTATTTCACGGTTACTGTGGCTGGACATCGCTCTGTTCGTGCCGATACTTAACATCAGGCACTGAATCGGGAGAATGGCATGGAAAGGCGCGACTTGGTTGTCATCGGCGGCGGCGCCGGCGGCCTGGTGGTGGCCAGCATCGCCAGCCAGCTGGGCCTCGCCACCACCCTGGTCGAGAGCGAAGCCCAACTCGGCGGTGACTGTCTGCACTATGGCTGCGTGCCCAGCAAGGCGCTGATCCAGGCGGCGCGGGTGGCGGCGCAGGTGCGCGAGGCCGGGCGTTTCGGACTGAATGCACAACTCGGCCCGGTGCAGCTGGATGCGGTCATGGAGCATGTTGCCGACGTCATCGCCCAGTTGCAGCGGCATGACGATCCGGAGCGTTTCCGTGCCTACGGCTGCGAGGTAGTGCAGGGGCGGGCACGCTTCATCGGCCCCGATCAAATGCGGATCGGCGAGCGCGTTTTGGCGGCGCGCCGTTTCGTGCTTGCCACGGGTTCATCCGCCTTCGTGCCGCCCATCCCCGGACTGGCCGAAGCCGGTTTTCTTACCAACCGCGAGATTTTTTCCCTGCGTAGCCTGCCGCCCCGTCTGGCCGTGCTCGGCGGCGGTCCCATCGGGGTCGAACTGGCCCAGGCCTTCGCGCGCCTGGGCAGCCGCGTCACGGTCATACAACGGGGGCCGCGCATACTGCCGCGCGAGGACGAAGATTTGGTCATGGCCTTGCAGCAGGTAATGCGGGACGAAGGTGTTGAGTTCTGTTTCAATGCCGAAGTGAATGATGTCGCGATGCAGGACGGCACCCGTCTGCTGCACTGCCGTGTCGGCGACGACATGCAGCAAATCGCCGCCGATGAAATCCTGGTGGCCGTGGGACGTACGCCCAATGTGCAGGATATGGGATTGGAAGAAGCCGGTGTGGTGTTCGACCGCAAAGGTGTCACGGTGGACAGGCACCTGCGCACCAGCAACCGGCGCATCTTCGCCTGCGGCGACGTCTGCGGTCCGTACCAGTTCACCCACATGGCCGAATACCAGGCCGGCGTCGTCATCGCCAACGCGCTGTTCCGCCTGCCGCAGAAGGTCGATTATGGCGTGGTGCCCTGGGTGACCTACAGCGATCCGGAACTGGCCCGCGTGGGACTCAGCGAGGCCGAGGCGCGGGAGCAGGGCATCGCGGTGAACGTGTTGCGTTTCGACTTTGCCGCCAATGATCGCGCCGTGATTGAACGTGCGCCGCAAGGCTGCGTCAAACTCCTGGTACGGCGCGGATCACGCTGGCGCGGCGGCGGCCGTATCGTTGGTGCCGCGATTCTCGGCAGCCATGGCGGCGAACTGCTGCACGAAATAGCATTGGCCATGCGCAGCGGCGCCCGCATCGGCAGCGTCGCCGCAACCATACACGCATATCCGACGCGGGCGCAGATCCTGCGCCGTGCCGCCAACCGCCGCTATGCCGGAACGCTGTTCAGCCCGCTCAGCCGCATGCTGGCGCGCCTGATCAACCGAACCTACTGACGGGAGTCTTGCATGCTTTCCACCTTGCAGTTGCTGGAACAGGTCCCTTTCCCCGCGATCACCCGCGGCACCCTCGATACGCTGCAAGTCAATCTGGGTTATCGCTGCAACCAGCAATGCCTGCATTGCCACGTCAACGCAGGGCCCCAGCGCAAGGAAGTGATGGACGATGCCACCGTGGATGCGGTGCTGGCCTATCTGGCGCTGGATCGCGTGTGCACCCTCGATCTGACCGGTGGCGCGCCGGAACTGCATTCCCGCTTTCGCGAACTGGTGGGGGCGGCACGCGCTCACGGCCTGCGCGTCATCGATCGCTGCAATCTCACCGTGCTGGAAGAGGCGGGACAGGAATCCACCGCCGAATTCCTCGCCGCCCAGCGCGTGGAGATCACCGCCTCGCTGCCCTGTTACCTGGAGCAGAACGTCGACGCCCAGCGCGGCAACGGTGTATTTGAAAAAAGCATCCGGGGCTTGCAGCGGCTTAATGAACTGGGCTACGGGCATGATGCCGACAAGCCGCTCAACCTGGTCTATAACCCGCAGGGGCCCTCCCTGCCACCGCCGCAGCAGGGACTGGAAGCCGATTATCGCGCCCACCTGCTGCAGCATTTCGGGATCGTGTTCACCGGCCTCTATACCCTCGCCAACATGCCCATCAAGCGCTTCGGCAGCACACTGCTGTCACGGGGGCAGTTCAACGACTACATGACGCTGCTACAGACCGCCCACCAGGCCGACAACCTGGGACAAGTGATGTGCCGCAACCTCGTCAGCGTCGACTGGCGCGGCGTGTTGTACGACTGCGATTTCAATCAAATGCTCGACCTGCCGCTGGCGTGGCCTGACGGCGTTGCCCGTCCGTTGACCATCGCCGAACTGGCGCAGCACGAACTGGCCGGCCATCCCATCGTGGTGCGCGGCCATTGCTACGGCTGCACCGCGGGGCAGGGTTCCAGCTGCGGTGGCGCGCTGGCATGAAACGACTGTCGGTCATCGTGCCGATGCTGAACGAGGCCGCGGGCATCGTGGCGACGCTGGAGCGCTTGCAGCCCCTGCGTGCGTTGGGCCACGAAGTGATCGTGGTCGACGGCGGCAGCGGCGATGGCAGTCGCTCCCTCGCCGCGCCCCTGGTCGATCGGATCGAGATCGCCCCGGCAGGGCGGGGGACCCAGATGAATGCCGGCGCCGCCGTGGCGGCAGGCGAGGTCCTGCTGTTTCTCCATGCGGACACGGAGCTGCCCGAACGCGCCGAGTTGCTCATCGCCCAGGCCCTGGCGCCGGGCAACCGGGTGTGGGGCCGTTTCGACGTGCGCCTGTCCGGGGCGCAGCGCAGCCTGCGCATGGTGGAACGGCTGATGAACCTGCGCTCCTGCCTTACCGGCATCGCCACCGGCGATCAGGCCATGTTCATGTCGCGCCTTGCCTTCGAACAGGCCGGGCGCTTTCCCGACATTCCCCTGATGGAAGACATCGCCCTGAGCCGGTCTCTCAAGCAGTTGTCGCCGCCGGTATGCGTGCGCGCACGGGTGCTGACCTCAAGCCGGCGCTGGGAGCGGCAGGGCATCCTGCGCACCATCCTGCTCATGTGGCGCCTGCGCCTGGGATATTTTCTCGGGGTCAATCCAGCCGTGCTCGCCATGCGCTACCGGCAGGCGGCGCATTCCCGATGACCGACATACGCCTCCTGGTGTTCGCGCGCGCGCCGGTGGAAGGCTGCACCAAAACCCGCCTGATTCCGGCGCTGGGAAAGGCCGGTGCCGCCGCGCTGTACCGGCACCTGCTGGAAAACCAGCTGCGGCAGGCGGCCGGCGATCTGCACATCGAATTGTGGTGTACGCCGGACACCGGGCACCCTCACTTCGCCGCCGTGGCCGCGCGGCACGATCTCACCCTGCATGCCCAGCGCGGCGAAACTCTGGGGGAACGCATGCATCACGCCCTGGCCGATGCCCTGCAGCGCAGCGACGGCGCCCTATTGATCGGCAGCGATCTGCCCACATTGGATCATGCGGTGCTGCAGGATGCGCGGGACGCCCTGCAACACAACGACGTGGTCCTGGTGCCCGCCGAGGACGGCGGCTACGGCCTCATCGGCCTGCGCCAGGCCGACAGCCTGTTGTTTGAGGACATTCCCTGGGGCACTGCACAGGTACTGGAAGCCACCCGCGCGCGGCTGCGCCGGCGCAACATGCGCTGGGCGGAGCTGCCGCCGGTGTGGGACGTGGATCGACCGGAGGATTTGCTGCGCCTGCGTCGCCTGCCCGGATGGGACGCGCTGCTCGACGGGCTGGTAAAGTAGCGCTATTGCCAAACCGCTGAATCATTTCCGCCATGAACTTCGCCCCTTTTGCCATCGCCACCCTGCCGCGCATCGTATTCGGCGCCGGCCGCATCGCCGAATTACCGCAACTGATCGCCGAATACGGCCGCCGGGTCCTGCTTGTCACCGGCCGTCATTCCTTTCTCAACTCGCGCCACGGTCCGGCGCTGATGCAGGCCCTGGCACAGGCCGGAATCAGCCATGAGATTTTCGTCGTCGAGGGTGAGCCGTCGCCGGAGATGGTCGACGCCGCCGTGGCCCAATACCGGGCTTCCGGACTGGAGGTGGTCGTCGGCATCGGCGGCGGCAGCGTGCTCGATGCCGCCAAGGCCATTGCCGGCCTGCTGCCGACGGGCAACTCGGTGCTGGATCATCTGGAGGACGTGGGCCGCGGCCTGCCTTATAACGGTCCCTCGCTGCCGCTCATCGCAGTGCCCACCACCGCCGGTACCGGCAGTGAGGCCACCAAGAACGCCGTACTCAGCCGCCACGGCCGCGAGGGGTTCAAGAAATCCTTCCGCCACGACTGCCTGGTGGCCAAGGTGGCGCTGGTCGATCCGCAGCTGCTGGCCGCCTGTCCGCCGCACCTGATCGCTGCGCAGGGCATGGATGCCTTCACCCAGCTGCTCGAATCCTATGTCTCGCTGCGCGCCAATCCCTTCACCGATGCCCTGGCCTGGAGCGGCCTGGAGGCTGTTACCGGGGGCTTCTGGGCGGCGTGGGAGGGCGGCGATACGCCGGCGGCGGCGGCCGGGCGCTCGGCCATGGCCTATGCCGCACTGCTGTCCGGCATCACCCTGGCCCAGGTTGGCCTGGGCTCGGTGCATGGCCTGGCGCAGCCGCTCGGCTCGCTGTTCCCGGTACCCCACGGCGTAGCCTGCGGCACCATGCTGGCCGTGGCCACCGCCACCAATCTGCAGGCCTTGCGCGAGCGCGCGCCCGAATCCGCCGCGCTGGCGAAGTATGCCCACGTCGGCCGACTGCTGGGGGGCGATACGGCACTGGATGACGAGCGGGCGGCGCAGGTGCTGGTAAGCACACTCGCCGCCTGGATAGAAAAGCTGAATCTCCCGCGCCTCGGCGGTTTCGGCATCAGCGCCAAAGACATCCCCGCCATCGTCACCGCCTCGCGCAACAACAGCATGAAGAGCAATCCGGTGCTGCTGAACGACGGGGAGATCGCCGCCATGGTACGGCAAAGACTGTAAGAGCGCTCAGGGGAGGGCAGGATCAAATGTAGGGGGGATGGAGTGAAGAGAAACCCAGCTAGCCTCATCCTTCGCGCAAATAAAAATACTGCCAGTCGAAACCGCTGACCTCACGCAGCAGTTTCATCAATTCCTCGGAGGGCACTGCCTCGCCTTCGAACACGCCCCAGATGCGCAGGAAGAAGCGGCCGAAACCGGCACACTGGCGCCAGCGCAGCTGCGGCACCTGATACACCTTGCCGCACAGCGGGCACTGCCAGGGCTGCCCGGGACAGTCCTGCCACTGCGCGACCAGCTGTTGCCAGGCGTCGATACGGAAGCCGCAGCCGGGACAGCGCGGCGTCTTGACGTTGCTGCCCGCCAGAAAGCGCGGCCGGTCGTAAGAGCCGTCGAGTTTGATGTGGCAATACTCGTCACCGGTTGCGCCCGGCTCACCCAGGGATACCACCGGAGAACAGCCGAGAAAGGTCAGCAGTTGCAGGAAGCGATCGCCGGGGCGGTAGTGTTGTTGCCCGTCCAGCATCAGGGGCGCACCGATGAAACCGGCCTGCTCCAGGCGATAGAGCAGATCGCGCTTGCTCTCCAGGGTGTGCGAGGGATCGGCGGGACAGAGGACGAGCTGGTTGACGGTCATCGGTGGTATTTCGCACGGCATTGGGGCCATGCCGGCGATTATACCGGAAGGAGAGCCGCCCCCACCGCCGGCAGGCGGCCGAGGGCGGTGGAGATTAATGACCGGCGCCCGCCAACACCCGGTGTTCCAGCTTGTCGAGCAGGCCCACTATCTGCTGCGACAGCGTATCGATGCGCGGATACAGCTCTTTGGCCTCGGCCAGCTTGCCTTCCTGCTTGAGGCGGACGATATCGCGGATCGCGCCGTGCAGCTCGGCATGGGGCTTCTCGATGGTACGAAATTCCTCCAGGCTGCCGTATTTCTGCCGTCCCTCGCCTTCGTACCACTTACCCAGCAGGCAGTCGCGGTGCGACACGGCCTGGCTCTGGGTCAGCGCGGCCTTGCCGGCAAGGAAGTCGCCGACACGGGTTTTCCAGGCCATATGGGCCTGCCGTGCGGCATCGAAGTCGAAGCCCTTGGTAGACGCGCTCTGGAAGCGGCCCACCGAGCGGCGCAGTCCTTCCGCCAGGCGCACCAGCTCACGGCCGTATTCGGCGGTCTGATGCGCCGCTTCGGCAGTACCCTCCGAGGCCGTGTTGACCGTGGTCAGGTTGTGGCTCATGGATTCGGCCACCGTGCTCTGTTCTTCCGTGGCGACGGCGATCTGCGCCGTCATGTCGCGGATCTCGGTCACCGCGCCGGTGATGGCGCCGATGGCGGCCTGCGCCTGTTCGGCGGACTCCACGTTCTGGCCCATTTCGCGCCGGCTGGCCTGCATGATTGCCGCCACCTCGCGCGCGCCGCCTTGCAGCTGCTCGATGATAGTCTGGATTTCACGGGTGGAATCCTGGGTACGCTGCGCCAGCACGCGCACCTCGTCGGCGACGACGGCGAAACCGCGGCCGTGCTCGCCGGCACGGGCCGCCTCGATGGCGGCGTTGAGCGCCAGCAGGTTGGTCTGCCCGGCGATGCTGCCGATGACGTCGAGCACCACGCCGACGTTGTTGCTTTCCTTTTCCAGGCGTTCCATCACCGCCGCCGACTTCTCGATGGTGGCGGCCAGGCCGCGGCTGGAGGCCAGGTTGGCCTGCATCATGGATTGGCCCGCCGCGGCCGATTCGTCCGCCTGCTGGGCGGAGCGGGCGGCACGGTGGGCATTGGCGGCCACCTCCTGAATCGACATGGCCATCTCATGCATGGCGGTCGCGATTTGATCGATTTCCCGCTGCTGCACGTGAATGTGATCGGAGCTTTCATCGATGACCGCGGCAAGCTGGCGGGTTTCGGCCTCCATCTTGGCGCTCACATGCACCACTTCGTCGACCACGGCCTGCATCTTGTCGGCGAAGCTGTTGTAGCTGGTGGCCACCTGCGCCGCCTCGTTATTGCCGGAGGCGGGGATACGGATGGAGAGATCGCCGTCGCCGTTGCTGACCTGCTGCAAGGCGTCGACCACGATGCTGACCGGCTTGCACACGGCACGGTTGACCAGCGAAATGATCATCAGGGTGAACAGTCCGGCCGCCCCCAGCACCACCAGCAGCGACTTGCCGGCGGCGTCGATCCCGTTGAGCAGCTGGGCGTGTGACTCCCGTGCCAGTTCGCGCAGGCGATCGGCCTGCACCGGGGCTGTTTCCGGCGCCACCTGTTCGATGTGCGCCAACTGCTTCTGCAACAATTCCGTTTGCTGGCCGGCCAGATGCTCCTTCAACTGGTCGGCGACATCGGCACCGGCCAGCAATACCAACAGCGCAACCAGGACGGCGCTGCCCATCTGTACGTAATATTTCTGTCGTATGGTCAGATTCACCAGCATGAGGGGGCTACTCCGAAAATAGGGACGAGGTTCATGCGTTGCATCGGCCGATATGGAAAAAGGCGAGCAGGCCGGCAACGCTGGACGAGAGCAAAAGAACAAGTACAAAGGACGACACGGGTGACAACTCAAGAGCGAACAGCATGTTCATGACATTCCTCCATGCAGTTGATGGACAGGCAAGGCTACCTGACATTTATTGCAGTATTTCAATGACGTGACGCTCGGGGACAGACGCCGCAGGGCCATGCTCGCCGAATTGATTGTTGTTGGTTGATTCAGCTACCCGCGCCGAAACTGCCTGCACGGCATGACATGGCGCCAATTTTGATATTGTCAAAAAGCACACAAAATGTGCGTGATAAGGGGTTGTCTTATAAAGAAAGACCATTATTGTGTCAAGGCAGGGAGAACGATGCAGGGGAGGATGCCGCCACCGCCCGCAGGCGGTGACGGCATGGGGAACTAGGAGGATGTACCGGCCAGTACCTGCTGTTCCAGGCTATCCAGCAGGCCGACGATCTGCTGCGACAGCGTATCGATGCGCGGATACAGTTCTTTGGCCTCGGCCAGCTTGCCTTCCTGCTTGAGGCGGACGATGTCGCGGATCGCGCCGTGCAGCTCGGCATGGGGCTTCTCGATGGTACGGAATTCCTCCAGGCTGCCGTATTTCTGCCGTCCCTCGCCTTCGTACCACTTACCCAGCAGGCAATCGTGATGGGACACCGCCTGGCTCTGGGTCAGCGCAGCCTTGCCGGCGAGGAAGTCGCCGACGCGGGTTTTCCAGGCCATGTGGGCCTGCCGTGCGGCGTCGAAGTCGAAGCCCTTGGTGGACGCACTCTGGAAGCGGCCCACCGAGCGGCGCAGCCCTTCCGTCAGGCGCACCAGCTCCCGGCCGTATTCCGATGTTTGCTGCGCCGCCTCGGCGGTGCGTTCCGAGGCGGCATTTACCGTCGCCAGATTCTCACTCATGGATTCGGCCACGGTGCTCTGTTCTTCCGTGGCCACGGCAATCTGCGCCGTCATGTCGCGGATCTCGGTCACCGCGCCGGTGATGGCGCCGATGGCGGCCTGCGCCTGTTCGGCGGACTCTACGTTCTGGCTCATTTCCTGGCGGCTGGCCTGCATGATCGCCGCCACCTCGTGCGCGCCGCTCTGCAGCTGCTCGATGATGGCCTGGATTTCGCGGGTGGAATCCTGGGTGCGTTGGGCGAGTATGCGCACCTCGTCGGCGACGACGGCGAAACCGCGGCCGTGTTCGCCGGCGCGGGCTGCCTCGATGGCGGCGTTGAGCGCCAGCAGGTTGGTCTGCCCGGCGATGCTGCCGATCACGTCGAGTACCACGCCGACGTTGTTGCTTTCCTTTTCCAGCCGCGCCATCACTGCCGCCGATTTCTCGATGGTGGCGGCCAGGCCGCGGCTGGAGGCCATATTGTGCTGCATGATGACCTGGCCGGCGGCAGCCGATTCATCCGCCTTCTGCGCGGCGGCAGCGGCGCGGTGGGCATTGGCGGCCACCTCCTGGATCGACATGGCCATCTCGTGCATGGCGGTCGCGATCTGATCGATCTCGCGCTGCTGGACACTGATATGGGCCGAGCTTTCATCGATGACCGCGGCGAGCTGGCATGTTTCCGCCTCCATCCTGGCACTCACGTGCACCACCTCGTCAACCACGGTCTGCATCTTGTCGGCGAAGGTGTTGTAGCTCGCCGCCGCCTGTGCGGCCTCGTGGGTGCCGCTCAGCGGTATGCGTATGGACAGGTCGCCGTCGCCGCTGCTGACCCGTTGCAGGGCATCCACCACGGTGTGGACCGGTCTGCATACGGCGCGGCTGACCAGAGAAATGATCATCACCGTAAATACGCCCGCGGCGGCCAGCACCGCGAGGAGGGTGGCGACGGCGGCATCGACGCGGTTGTTCAACGCATGCTGGGACTCTGTCGCCAGTGACATGGCTTGTTGCTTGAGTTCCGGTGCCTGCTGGGCGAGAAGCTCCGGCGCCTTGCGCGACAGTTGCTCGATTTGACGCAACAACAGCGTCTGCTGCTGGCCTGCCAGATTCGCCTTCAGGCTATCGGCAACATCGGCACCGGCCAATACGACGAGAAGGGCAACCAGCAGGGCACCGCCCATCTGGACGTAGTACTTCTGTTTGATGTTCATTTTCATCAACATGGCGAATCCTCCCTGGATGGACAGGCTGCATCAGGCAGCGCAGCGGCCAATGCGAAAAAAGGCATAGAAACCGGCGGCGCTGGACAGCAGCAGAAGCACGATTACCAGGGATACCAACGGTGACAACTCAATGGCGAACAGCATGTTCATGGCACTCCTCCTTGTTTTACCTACCTTGGTTTTGTTTCAGTATTCCTTGTTGGCAATCAATTCGGCGGAAAGCGGACGGCAGCCCGCCTGGGACAGCGCACTCGGGCGCAATGCCGGGCTCGCGGCAGGTCCCGACGTGGACGTCACTGGATGAAGTGAGGTTCCCGGTCTTTGGGGTTGCCTTGGGGAAGGCGGTCCGGGCGTTGCGGAAAGGCTGCGGGGACGACGATGACAGCGGCCGCGTTCCTTGCGACATGGCGTGGTTCTCCTAAAGTGTGTTCTGCATCTCAAGTCGCCTTCCCCTTGGGGGCGGCGATCACGCATGGGTGGATGCGCAGCAGTGGTCGCTTCAGCGACGCCTTTAATATAATAGTTGTATTTACTTCTGTACCAACCGACGCTGCCTGCTTGTCCAGGCTTGAGCCATCACGGCTTTGCCAGCCACGCGTCACACCGTTGCCGTTGCTGCAAATCCTGAACGTCTGCATTTACAAGATAGCAGGTGTCTGCGGGCGCCGCCTGCAATACGGTGCTGAAGTCCATCAGCTCGTCGCGGCGGAAGGCGTGCACATGCACCGACGCGCCGGCGGCATGAACGGCGATGACCTTCTCCAGGCAGGCATGGTTCACGCGCAGGCCGTCGACGGCGATGACGACATCGCCGGCGGCGAGGCCGGCCTGCTGGGCGGCGCCGCCGTCAAATACGTTGAGCAGCCTGGCGCCGGCTGGGTCGTCGCCGCTGCGCACGCCGAGCACGCTACGCGACGTGCCGTTGTTGCCGCCCGGCTTGCCACCCTTGTCGGCGGCGCCGTCGGCAGGACGCAGATTGAGGGCGATGCCGCAGGCGGCAAGCAACTCCGCCAACGGCAAGTCGCTGGTGCCGCGTAGCGCCTGAGAGAAAAAGTCCGACAGGTCGATACCGGCCACATCGCCGATCAACCGCTCCAGTCCCTCTTCGGTCACACCGAGTACACCGTGGCGCTGCCACAAGGTACGCATCACGTCGTCCAGCGTTGCTGCACCGGCATTGCGCAGGGTGAGGTCCAGTGCCAGGGCGATGAGGCTGCCCTTGGTGTAGTAGCTCACGATTGAATTGGGCGCGTTGTCGTCCTGCTTGTAGAACTTGGTCCAGGCATCGAAGCTGGAATCGGTCACCGGCTGTTTGAGGCGGCCGCTGCCGCGCAGCACGCGGGTAATGGTCTGGCCCAGCAGTTCGAAATAACTGTCGCGGCCGATGAGGCCGCTGCGCACCAGGGCGAGATCATCGTAATAGGACGTCACGCCCTCGAAGAACCACAGCAGCGGCGTGTGCACCTCGCGGCTGAGGTCATAGGGCTGGAATACCGCCGGCTTGATGCGCTTGATGTTCCAGGTGTGGAAATACTCGTGGCTGCACAGGCCGAGAAAGCTGCGGTAACCCTCGCTCACCTCGTCCTGGCCAATACGTGGCAGATCGTCGCGGCTGCACAGCAGGCTGGTGGAGCTGCGGTGCTCCAGGCCGCCGTAGCCGTCGCCGGTAATCATTACCTGGAACAGGTAACGATCCATGGGCGCCGGCTCGCCGAACAGGCGGATGTGGTACTCGCACACGATCTTGAGATCGTGCGCCAGGCGCGCCTTGTCGGCATGGTGGCGGCCGGTGAGCGTCATGGCATGCGGCACGCCGCAGGCCTCGAATTCGATGACATCGAAACAACCCATTTCCACCGGCTGGTCGATGAGCTCGTCGTAGTCGGCGGCACGGTAGCCGCCGAAGGCCCAGCGCCGGGTTCCGGCGACGGGCAGGGTAGTGGCCACGCGCCACTCCTCGTACTCCGCACCTTCCGGCGGCAGGATATCCACCCGGCAGGGCTGATCGTCCTGACCGTGTACGCGCAGGAATACGCTGCTGCCGTTGAAGTAGCCGTGGGTGGTGTCGAGATGGGCGCTGCGCACCGAAAGGTCCCACGCATACACCTCATAACGGATCTCCAGCGGACCGGCGCAGGGCGCACACCGCCAGGTCTGCTTGTCCAGCTTGGTGACCGCCGCCTCGCCGTCGCCGCAGCGCGCCTTGAGCCAGACGATGTTCTTGGCGAAGTCGCGGATCATGTAGCTGCCCGGGATCCACGCCGGCAGCGACAGCACCTGGCCGTCGGCGGCGGGGCGGGCGATGGTCAGGGTCACTTCGAACAGATGGGCCTCGGGAAAGGAGGGGACGATGCGGTAGTGGATGGCGTCAGTCATGAATTGCTTCGAGGTTCGAGTTACGGGTTTCGCAGGGAGCGCACCGCGCACCATGCATCAATCATTCAGTGGTATCGATGCGGATATACAGGCGCATGCGCTGCACGTCGCGCTGCCCGGTGGAGTGAACGATGCCGCGGCTGCTGCTGCGATTTTCTTCCACCACGCCGCCCAGCTCAATCCATTCACCCAGGCTACCGCTGACGGTGGTGATCAGGCTGGAGGTGTCGATGGCGCCGCCGCTGTTGGCCGGGCGGGCGCGGAACGGGCGAATGTCCACGGTGACGTGCTCGCCGCTGAGGCGCGGGCGCACCTCGAAGCCGCTGGAGACATCCTTGTACTCGATGGTGTCCTGTACCACCACGCCGCCGCCGGACTGGGTCACGCTGCGCTGCGGCACCGGGATATCCTGGCCGGACTGGATGACGGCCCATTGCCCTTCCAGCACCCGCAGGCGCTGATCGCCGCTGTCGTCGCCGCGCCGTCCGGTACTGTAGATACGCACCTGCGGCTTGCCGCCCTCGCCGATGACGACCTTGCCGCTGTCGCCGCCGATCTCGCCGCGGGCTTCAATCCCCCGGCGCTCGCTTTCACTGACATCGCCGCGCCGCACCGTAACGATCAGGTTGCGCAATGCCGTATCCAGTTCGCGCACCAGTTGTTCGATTTCCTTCAGGTTCTCCGGCGTGCTGCGCACGATCAGGGTGTAGCTGGTACCGCTGATGCCGCCGCGCGGGTCCAGCATCGGGCGCAGGATGGAGATCATTTCCGCCGCGTTGCGATTCTGCAGCTGGAAGGTCTTCAGCTCCGTCTGCGCGAAGGCGGCGGAGGCGAACAATATAGTCAGTGTGAGCAATAGTAGGCGCATGCGGTGGGTGCTCATCGTCATTTTTTAGGGTTCAAAGTTCAAGGTTCAAAGTTGAAAACCTCCGGGGCACACTCATGCTGAACCTTGAACCTTGAACCTTGAACCTTGAACCTTGAACCTTGAACCTTGAATTCACAAATGTAGCCGGCGCAGCTGCGAATCCTGCTGGCTGCGTTCCCACACCTCGTTGAAGAATCCCACCATGTCGCGCGCGGTGAGACGGTCGCTGAAATTGGCCATGCCCTCGTAGCGGTCCGCCATCTGGCGGCTGACGTAGCCGGTTTCGTCGGCGACGAAGAAGGCGCGGCTGATGTCGGCGTATTCGGCGATCGGTTTGCGGATTTCGATCTTGCTGCTCAGGCGCTGGGCCAGGTTGATCAGGCGGTGGCCGCGGCGCAGGGCGCCGGAGGAGTCCTGTACCAGAATATGGATGCGGGCGTACTGGCCGGTGCGCACCAGATTGAGCGCTGCCGCCTCGAATTCGGGGGTATCGTACAGGGCATGGTCCAGGTCACGGGTGAAGATATGCAGGCTGCGTACAGCCTGCTGCGCCATGGCGACGACCACGGCGCGATGGTCGGCGGCGGTCTCCAGCGTCAGCAGTTCGTTGGTCTCGCCCAGCTTGTGGCCTTGAATGTCCTGCATGGCTCCCTCCGCGACGGGTGTTACGGTCATCATAGCCCATAGCCGGTGCACAGCAGAACAGGGGGGCAGGCAGGACGGATGGCGCAAGGGTGAACCTGGGAGCGGCCAGGAGAAGGCCGCTGGTTTTACGCCTCCCGTGCCGCCGACGACTCCGACAGGACCAGCCGCATGTTGCGGTGGGGAATGCCGGCATCCATGAACTCGTCGCCGAAGGACTCGAAGCCGAAGCGTTCGTAAAAGCGCAGGGCATGGGTCTGGGCGGCCAGCTCGACCGTCGCGAAGCCCGCATCACGGGCGGCGGCCAGGACATGACGTATCAGCGCCGTACCGACGCCGCGGCGGCGCCAGAACTCCAGCACCGCCATGCGGCCGATATGGCCGTCGGGCAACAGGCGGGCGGTGGCGATGGGATGGCCGCCATCGTCTTCGGCCAGGAAATGGCGCGCGGCCACGTCCCATTCGTCCCACTCCAGTGCCTCGGGCACCCCTTGCTCCTGCATGAAGACCACCCGGCGCACATGCTTCAGCGCCAGGCGGTCGTCGTCCCAATCGGCGTCACGGATGGTGTAGGCGGGCTTGATCATAGGGGCAAAGCATGGACCAGTGGGAAGGGATTGGCCAGCCATGGCGATTCGGGGCTTCGTGCGGTGGAGCGCAACGCATCGGGCAATGGTGGCGCCAGACAGGCTGCATCGCCCGGTGAACCGGGCTCCCACAACTGCGCGGCCTTTGGCAGGCGCGCATCGTATTCGCGATGGGGCGGCCTCCGTCCGGCGCTGGTCGCGGATGCGATCCGCTCCTGCGATATGGGCAGGCAAAACGCAGAGGGTAGGGTGGATAAGCGCAGCGCATCCACCAGCAGGCAGAAGGGCTATGTAGGGTGCGCACCGCGCACCGTATCGCTGCATGCCGCGGAACCGCGGCACGCACCCGCGATCAATCCTCCGGAAAGTACAGCGCGCCGAGGTTGTACAGGTCTGTGAGCAGTTCCAGCAGATCCTTGTCTTCCAGGTAGGGCATCAATTCCTTGTAACGGTACACGCGCTGGCCGGCCAGCAGGCGGGCGACCTTGGGGCCGTCGCCGTACATCTCGTATTCCTCGCCGGCCACGTACAGGCGGGTGACGTCGGCGGCGTCGGTAAAGTGGGCGTAGCGGGTGTATTCGCTGCGCCACAGCTCGCCGTTTTTCTTGAACAGATCCTTGAACTTCTTCGGCCGCAGTTCCTCTTCCGGCTCGGGCACGTAGTGACCGGGGCGCACGTCGGTGATGTAGCTGCCGAACCAGCGGTCGATGCGCTCATCGTCCATGGGGATGGAGCGGATCAGCTCGCGGAACTCCTCGCGCGCATCGAGGGCGATCTCGCCCGGCGCGTCCTGCGGCTTGAGGTCGGGGTCGCGGTAGAAAACGTCGGTGTCGAACTGGGCCAGCGCATCCCCGACGTAGCCGGACAGGATGGCACCCAGGGTGGGGGCGCGGTAGCCCACGGACACGGTGAGGCAGTCGTCCAGCGCCACACCGTAATGAGCCACGCCCGGCGGCAGGTACAGCATGTCGCCCGGCTCCAGCACCCATTCCTCCTCCACCTCGAAGTTCTTCATGATCTTGAGCGGCAGGTCGGGCAGCAGGTCGTCGTCGGTCGGTTCCTTGCGGTTGATCTGCCAGCGGCGATGGCCGGCGCCCTGGATCAGGAACACGTCGTAGTTGTCGGCGTGCGGGCCGACGGTGCCGTGCTCCGGTGCGTAGCTCACCATCACATCATCCAGGCGCCAGTTGGGCAGGAAGGAAAAACGGTCTTGCAACAGGGCGAACTCGGGCACGTGCTTGTTGATCTCCTGCACCAGCACCGTCCAGTGGGTGGCAGGCAGTGTGGTGAAACGCTCTTCGGGGAACGGGCCGTGCTCCACCTGCCAGGGCTTCTCGCCGCCCTGTTCCATGATCAGGCGCGACTCCACGTCCTCCTCGCAGGCGAGACCCGCCAGCTCCTCCGGCGTCACCGGGCACTGGTAGCCGGGAAAGGCCTGGCGGATGAGCAGCGGCTCCTTCTGCCAGTACTTGTCCAGGAACTCTTCTACCGAGAGGCCGCCAAGCAGGGTTTTGATGTCGTTCATTCGGAAAATCCTTGTCGCAGAGGCGCAGAGTCGCAGAGATTGTTGAAGTCAGGAAACTGCCTGCTTATCCCTGCCGCGTACCACATCGAATAAGCATTCATATTTCTCTGTGTCTCTGCGCCTCCGCGGCAGGGTTTGGAAGTTAAATCTTCTTGGCCTGCGTCACCGCGTTGCCGATGTAGCTGGCCGGGGTCATCGCCTTCAGGCGTGCCTTGGCCTCGGCCGGGATGTCCAGGGTGTCGATGAAGGCCTGCATGCCGGCCTGGTCGACGCGGCGGCCGCGGGTCAGTTCCTTCAGCTTCTCGTAGGGCTTCTCGATGCCGTAGCGGCGCATCACGGTCTGGATCGGCTCGGCCAGCACTTCCCAGTTGGCGTCCAGGTCGGCGGCGATGGCCACCGGGTTTACCTCCAGCTTGCCGATGCCGCGCAGGGTGGAGCTGTAGGCGATCATCGAATGCGCCACGCCGACGCCCAGGGTGCGCAGCACGGTGGAGTCGGTGAGGTCGCGCTGCCAGCGCGACACCGGCAGCTTGGCGGCCAGGTGGTCGAACAGCGCATTGGCGACGCCGATGTTGCCTTCGGAGTTCTCGAAGTCGATGGGATTGACCTTGTGCGGCATGGTGGAGGAGCCCACCTCGCCGGCCACGGTCTTCTGCTTGAAGTAACCGATGGAGATGTAGCTCCAGATGTCGCGGTCGAAGTCGAGCAGAATGGTGTTGAAGCGGGCGATGCCGTCGAACAGCTCGGCGATGTAGTCGTGCGGCTCGATCTGGGTGGTGTAGGGGTTCCACTCCAGGCCGAGCGAGGTGACGAACTCCTCGGCGAACTGGCACCAGTGGAGTTCCGGATAGGCGCTGATGTGGGCGTTGTAGTTGCCGACGGCGCCGTTGATCTTGCCCAGCAGCGGCACCGCCTTGACCTGCTCGCGCTGGCGCACCAGGCGTGCGGCCACGTTGGCCATCTCCTTGCCCAGGGTGGTGGGGGAGGCGGGCTGGCCGTGGGTGCGCGCCAGCATGGGCTGTTCGGCGTGCTGGTGCGCCAGGCCCCGGATGGCGTCGACCACGGCGTCCATGGCCGGCAGCACCGCCTGGGTGCGCGCCTCGCGCAGCATCAGGGCATAGGCCAGGTTGTTGATGTCCTCGGAGGTGCAGGCGAAGTGGATGAACTCGCTCACCGCCTCCAGCTCGGCATTGCCGGCGATCTTCTCCTTGAGGAAGTACTCCACCGCCTTGACGTCATGGTTGGTGGTCTTCTCGATGTTCTTCACCCGCTGAGCGTCCTCGACGGAGAACTTCTCCACGATGGCGTTGAGCACGTTGTTGGCATGCTCGGACAGGGCCGGGACCTCCGGGATGCCGGCGTGTGCCGCCAGCTTCTGCAGCCAGCGCACCTCCACCAGCACGCGGTGACGGATCAGGCCGTACTCACTGAAGATGGGGCGCAGGTCCACAACCTTGCTGCCGTAGCGGCCATCAACGGGGGAAATCGCGGTAAGTTCGGTCAGGTCCATGCCGGCTCCAGAGGGGGTCATTCGGGGAAGCGCGCATGATACACCAATCGACCGGAAAACCTTAGCCGGGGCACGGCCCCCGGTAGGAGCGGATCGCATCCGCGATACACCGCCAGCCGGAGCCACCCATCGCGAATACGATTCGCTCCTACACAAAA
>Ga0299912_10001415_pt1 | contig 19324 bp, 13 predicted proteins | sample RVTome_2_FD_207667 | JGI IMG/M metagenome (GOLD analysis project Ga0299912, IMG submission 207667) | Soil microbial communities from uranium-contaminated site in the Upper Colorado River Basin, Wyoming, United States - RVT95D214 (version 2) ... | reverse complement strand
GTTTCGCTCGGCATCAAGCAGCTGGGTGACGATCCGTGGGTCGGCATCGCACGCCGCTACCCGCAGGGCACCCGCATGTTCGGCAAGGTCGCGAACCTGACCGACTACGGCGCGTTCGTCGAAATCGAGGAAGGCATCGAAGGCCTGGTGCACGTTTCCGAAATGGACTGGACCAACAAGAACGTCAGCCCCTCCAAGATGGTGCAGCTGGGCGACGAAGTCGAGGTCATGGTGCTCGACATCGACGAGGACAAGCGCCGCATCTCGCTGGGCATGAAGCAGTGCAAGTCCAACCCGTGGGAAGATTTCTCGATGAACCACAAGAAGGGCGACAAGGTCAGCGGCGCGATCAAGTCGATCACCGACTTCGGCGTGTTTATCGGCCTGCCGGGTGGCATCGACGGCCTGGTTCACCTGTCCGACCTGTCGTGGAACGTGCCCGGCGAAGAAGCCGTGCGCAACTTCCGCAAGGGCCAGGAAGTGGAAGCCGTGGTACTCGGCATCGACCTCGAGCGCGAGCGCATTTCGCTCGGCATCAAGCAGCTCGAAGGCGATCCGCTGACCAGCTACGCGACCGGCCACGAGAAGGGCAGCATCGTCAAGGGCACCATCAAGACCGTGGAAGCCAAGGGCGCCACCGTGCAGCTGGACAGCGACATGGAAGGCTACCTGCGCGCATCCGAAGTCTCGCGTGACCGTGTCGAAGACATGCGCAGCCACTACAAGGAAGGCGACGAAATCGAAGCCATGATCATCAACGTCGATCGCAAGAACCGCGTGATCAACCTGTCGATCAAGGCCAAGGACATGACCGAGCAGGATTCCGCGATGAAGAAATTCGCCGCAGAATCGGCCGCGGCCGCCAGCGGCTCGACCAACCTCGGCGCGCTGCTGAAAGCCAAGCTCGACAACAAGAACGCCGAGTAAGTCATGACCAAGTCCGAGCTGATTGCTCAACTCGCGGCGCGGCATTCGCAATTTTCGGTTGCGGATATCGAGATGGCGGTGAAAACGATCCTCGACGCGCTGGCGAAGAACCTGTCGCGCGGCGAGCGCATCGAAATCCGCGGCTTCGGCAGCTTCAGCCTGAGCTTCCGCCCCGCCCGTCTCGGGCGCAATCCCAAGTCGGGCGAGCGCGTGCAGGTTCCTGCCAAGCATGTGCCGCACTTCAAGGCGGGCAAGGAACTGCGCGACCGGGTGGATTTTCCGCTTTGAGCGTGGTTGTTTACGCATACGACTCCACACGTGCTTCAGCACGCAGTGGATCGGAGTCCTTTAGGGCTTCAGCGTCTTTACAACCACGGCCTGCCCCTCGCGGGTAGAGTGGCAGGCAAGGACAGCAAGACCCAATAAACGGCGCCGCAAGGCGCCGTTTTCTTTGGCGATTGGCGCCGCGCGGGTAAAATGGACGGACTTCCTGGCGCATAAACATGAAAAATTTCACGCACTATCTGGGCCTGCTGGCGAAATTGCTGGTGTTTCTGCTGGTGTTGGGGTTTGCGCTCAAAAACAGCCATTCCGTGATTTTCTATTCGTATCTGGGCTACTTGTGGCAGGCGCCGTTGATCGTCATGCTGGGGCTGGCTTTTGTGCTGGGCGCGCTGACCGGCTTGCTGGCCCTGTTGCCGACCCTGTTCCGGCTGCGGCGTGAAGCGGCGAAAAAGCCACGGCCCCCAGAGGCTGATACGATCACGCAGATCACCGACATGCCCGCCGTCTGACGCCATGGAATTCGAATTCTGGTGGCTGCTGGCCTTTCCCCTGTTTTTCGTGCTGGGCTGGCTGGCGGCGCGGGTGGACATTCGCCAGGTGGTGACCGAATCGCGCGCGCTGCCCAATTCGTATTTCCGTGGCCTGAATTTCCTGCTCAACGAACAGCCCGACAAGGCCATCGAGGCCTTTCTCGAAGTCGTTAAACTCGAACCCGAAACCATCGACCTGCACTTTGCGCTGGGCGGCCTGTTTCGCCGCCGCGGCGAGATCGACCGTGCCATCCGCATGCACGAAAACCTGCTGGAGCGCGAAGGCCTGGCCGAGGATCAGCGGCTGCGCGCGATGAGCGAGCTGGGGCAGGACTACCTCAAGGCCGGCCTGCTCGACCGCGCCGAGCAGGTGTTTGGCAAGCTGCTGGAAACCTCGCAGCACGGCTTGGCGCGCACCTACCTGCTGGAAATCTACGTGCAGGAAAAGGACTGGCAGAAGGCCATCGACGCGGCGCGCCTGCTGGAAAAGGACACCAGCAAGCCGCTCAATGCTGACATCGCCCACTTCCATAGCGAACTGGCGCTGCTGGAAGCGGCGAAGGGCAATCCCGACGCCGCTGCCGCGCATCTGCAGCAGGCGCTCTCGGCCAATCGCCAGTCGGTGCGCGCCAACCTGATGGCGGGCGACCTCGACGCGGCCGCAGGACGGCACGAGGCCGCGATTGCCGACTGGCGCCTGGTCGAAACGCAGAGCGCGGCGCACATGGCGCTGGTGGTCGATCGCGTGCTCGGCAGCTATCGCCAGTTGGGGCGGCTGGCGGAAGGCGTGCTGTGGCTGCGTGCGCTGTATGCCAGGCAGCCGTCGCAGGATGTGTTCAACGCCTTGTATCTCGCGGTCTCCGAAGCCGAAGGTGCGGCAGCTGCCAGCCAGCTTGCGCGCGAGGAACTGCGTCGTAACCCCAGCCTGCGCACGCTGGATCGCCTGCTGGAAGCGCAACTCATCAATGCCGGGCCCGACGAACGCGAACTGCTGCAGGTGGAAAAAAGCCTGGTGGCGTCGCACAGCCAGCGCATGATGCGCTACCAGTGCGGCAGCTGCGGCTTCAAGGCCAAGCAGTTCTTCTGGCGTTGCCCGGCGTGCGGGCGGTGGGACAGTTTCGACCCCGAGCGGCGCGAGGGCGAGGGGTGAACCCCAGGGGTCGGGATTCAGGGATCAGGGAATGGAGGGTGGGGATGACGCATAAAATTATCGTGGCGCTGGATTATGCTGATGCGGTGTCGGCGCTGGCGCTGGTGGAACGGCTCGATCCGGCGCTGTGCCGGCTGAAGGTGGGCAAGGAACTCTTCACCGTGGCGGGGCCGGAACTGGTGCGTGCGCTGGTGGTGCGCGGCTTCGAGGTTTTCCTCGACCTGAAATTCCACGACATCCCCAACACCGTGGCGGCCGCGTGCCTCGCGGCGGCGGGGCTGGGGGTGTGGATGGTGAACGTCCATGCGTCGGGCGGCCGCCGCATGATGACTGCGGCGCAGGAGGCGCTCGCTGGCCTGCCTAAGCGGCCGCTGCTGATTGCGGTGACGGTACTGACCAGCATGAGCGCCGAGGACCTGGGCGAAGTCGGCATTTCCGATGCGCCTGCCGATCAGGTGCTGCGGCTGGCGCGTCTGACGCAAGCCTGCAAACTCGATGGTGTAGTCTGCTCGGCGCAGGAAGCCTCGATGCTGCGCGCCGATCTGGGTGTGGGTTTCCGTCTGGTGACGCCGGGCATCCGTCCCGCAGGTGCCGAGGCGGGCGACCAGCGGCGCGTGATGACGCCGGCCGAGGCTCTGCGCGCCGGCGCGACCGATCTGGTGATCGGCCGCCCGATCACGGGCGCAGCCGATCCGCTGGCCGCGCTCAAACAGATTCGGTTCGACATACAGAATTCTTAGGGAGAAGACGCTTTGAAAATCACGGTCATTGGAACGGGCTATGTCGGGTTGGTCACCGGAACCTGCCTGGCGGAAGTCGGCAACGAGGTGCTGTGCCTCGACGTCGACCCGACAAAAATCGAAACGTTGAAGGCCGGCGGTATCCCGATCTACGAGCCGGGGCTGGAGGACATGGTGAAGCGCAACGTCGCCGCAGGCCGGCTTCACTTCACCACCGACATCGAGGAATCGGTGCGATTCGGCCAGATCCAGTTCATCGCCGTCGGCACCCCGCCCGATGAGGACGGTTCGGCGGACCTGCAATACGTGGTGGCCGCCGCGCGCAACATCGGCCGTCACATGACGGACTACAAGCTGGTGGTCGACAAGTCGACCGTGCCGGTCGGCACCGCCGACAAGGTGAAGGCCGCCCTGCAAGAAGAGTTGAGCAAACGTGGCGTCGCGATCGAATTCAACGTCGCCTCCAACCCGGAATTCCTGAAAGAGGGCGCGGCGGTGGACGACTTCATGAAGCCCGACCGCATCGTGATCGGCACCGACAGCGAGCGCGCCACTCAGCTGCTGCGCCAGCTGTATGCGCCGTTCCAGCGCAACCATGACCGCCTGACGGTGATGGACGTGAAGAGCGCCGAACTCACCAAGTACGCCGCCAACGCCATGCTGGCGACGCGCATTTCCTTCATGAACGAACTCGCCGTGCTGGCGGAGAAGCTCGGCGCCGACATCGAGCAGGTGCGTCATGGCATCGGCTCCGATCCGCGCATCGGTTATCACTTCCTCTATGCCGGCTGCGGCTACGGCGGTTCGTGCTTCCCCAAGGACGTGCAGGCGCTGCGCCGCACCGGCCAGGAAAACGGCATCCCGCTGCGCGTGCTCGACGCGGTGGAAGAGGCCAACGACGCGCAGAAGCAGATTCTGGTCAACAAGCTGACCGCAAAGCTGGGCACTGACCTCAAGGGCAGGCGCTTCGCCATGTGGGGTCTGGCGTTCAAGCCGAATACCGACGACATGCGCGAAGCGCCCAGCCGCAGCATGCTGGAAGCCTTGTGGAAGATGGGGGCGAGCGTGTCCGCTTACGACCCGGCGGCGATGGAGGAAACCCGCCGCATCTACGGCGAACGCGCCGACCTCCTGCTGGTCGACAGCCCGATGGATGCGCTGAAGGGCGCCGATGCGCTCTTGATCGTCACCGAATGGAAAGTGTTCCGCAGCCCCAATTTCGACACCATGAAATCGCTGCTGAAGGCGCCGCTGGTGTTTGACGGACGCAATCTCTACGAGCCGCAGGCAATGCGTGAGATGGGCTTCGATTATTTACCGATCGGACGTCAGTAAGGCATGTACAAGACCATCGAAGACTGCGTCGGCAACACTCCGCTGGTGCGCCTGAAGCGCATGCCGGGTGAGACGTCGAACATCGTGCTGGTCAAGCTCGAAGGCAACAATCCGGCCGGCTCGGTGAAGGACCGCCCGGCGCTGTCGATGATCGAGCGCGCCGAGGCGCGCGGCGAGATCAAGCCGGGCGACACGCTGATCGAAGCCACCAGCGGCAACACCGGCATCGCGCTCGCCATGGCGGCCGCCATGCGCGGCTACAAGATGATCCTCATCATGCCCGAGCACCTGTCGATCGAGCGGCGCCAGACCATGCGCGCCTTCGGCGCCGAACTGCAGCTGGTGAGCAAGGAAGCCGGCATGGAAGGCGCGCGTGACCTGGCGGTCTCGATGGAAAAGCAGGGCATCGGCAAGATCCTCGACCAGTTCGCCAACCCCGATAATCCGGAGGCACACTACCGCACCACCGGCCCGGAAATCTGGCGCGACACCGAAGGCAAGATCACCCACTTCGTTTCCAGCATGGGCACCACCGGCACCATCATGGGCTGCTCGCGCTATCTCAAGGAACAGAATCCCAACATCCAGATCATCGGCGTGCAGCCCACCGAAGGCGCGCAGATACCCGGCATCCGCAAATGGCCGGAAGAGTATGTACCGAAAATCTGCGACCCCAGCCGCGTCGACCGCATGATCTACGTCAGCCAACAGGACGCCGAGGAAACCACCCGCCGGCTCGCCCGCGAGGAAGGCATCTTCGCCGGCATCTCGTCCGGCGGCGCGCTGTGGGCGGCGCTGCAGGTGTCGAAGGAAGTCGAGAACGCCGTCATCGTCTCCATCGTGTGCGACCGCGGCGACCGCTATCTGTCGACCGGCGTGTTCCCGGCATAAGCGGCCACATGGCCAAAGTAAAAACCATCTACACCTGCACCGAATGCGGCGGGCAGTCCCCCAAGTGGCAGGGGCAGTGCCCTTCCTGCAACGCCTGGAACACCCTGGTCGAAACCATCGCCGAGTCGGCCAAGCCGCGCTTCGCCTCGCTGGCGGCGACGAGCACCATCCAGATGTTGCACGAGGTGGAGGGGAGCGAGGAGTCGCGCATCGCCACCGACATCGGCGAACTCGACCGCGTGCTCGGCGGCGGCCTGGTACCGGGCGGGGTGACGCTGATCGGCGGCGACCCCGGCATCGGCAAGTCGACGCTGCTGCTGCAGGCCATGGCGGGCCTGTCCGGCCGCATGAAAACCCTCTACGTCAGCGGCGAGGAATCGGCGCGCCAGGTGGCGCTGCGTGCGCGGCGGCTTTCCTTGCCCGAAACCAACCTGCCAGTGCTGCCGGAAATCCGCCTCGAAGCAATCCTCGCACAACTCACCGACCTGAAGCCCGACGTCGCCGTGATCGACTCGATCCAGACCGTGTATTCCGAGGCGCTGACTTCCGCCCCCGGCTCGGTGGCGCAGGTGCGCGAATGCGCGGCGCAGCTCACGCGCCACGCCAAGCAGACCGGCACCGCGATCATCCTGGTGGGCCATGTCACCAAGGAAGGCGCCATCGCCGGGCCGCGCGTGCTCGAACACATCGTCGACACCGTGCTGTATTTCGAGGGCGACACCGGGTCGAGCTTCCGTCTGGTGCGCGCGTTCAAGAACCGCTTCGGCGCGGTCAACGAAATCGGCGTGTTCGCGATGACCGAGAAGGGGCTGAAGGGCGTGTCCAACCCCTCGGCGATTTTCTTGTCGCGCCACGGCGAGCCGGTGCCCGGTTCGTGCGTGCTGGTCACGCAGGAAGGCACGCGGCCCTTGCTGGTGGAAATCCAGGCGCTGGTCGATGCCAGCCATGCGCCGAGCCCGCGCCGCCTCAGTGTGGGTCTGGAGCAGAACCGGCTCGCCATGCTGCTGGCCGTGCTGCACCGCCACGCCGGCATCGCGTGCTTCGATCAGGACGTTTTCGTCAACGCAGTGGGTGGCGTGAAGATCAGCGAGCCCGCCGCCGACCTCGCGGTGCTCGCCGCCATCGTGTCGTCGCTCAGAAGCCAGCCCCTGCCCGACAAACTGGTGATGTTCGGCGAAGTGGGCCTCGCCGGCGAAATCCGACCCGTACAGCGCGGCCAGGAACGCCTGAAGGAAGCCGCCAAGCTCGGTTTCACCCAGGCCATCGTGCCCGCCGCCAACCAGCCCAAGCAGAAAATCCCCGGCATGACGATCCACGCGGTACAGCGGCTTGACGAGGCGATTGGATTGTTCAGGGAAAGCTGAGCGGGCGCAAAGAGTAGTTGCTCAGAAATCTGACGCTGACCCCTTTAGTTCGTAGTATTTCTTTTGAACTCGACTCACGCTGAAAAGGTAAGGATGAAATGAATCCCCATTGGCTGTTACTTACCCTGACCCTTGTCTGCGCCTCTGCTCACGCAGACGGCAGCCGGCCTGCCGATGCCCGAATCAATCTAAAGCTCACCCCTGAAGAGCGCGCGGTGTTTCTGGCAGATATGCGCAACATGCTGGCCAGCATCCAAGGCGTCATGCAAGGCATTGGCGATTCGGACCGCGAGCGGATCTCGGCAGCCGCGCGCCAGTCCGGCAACCGGATGGCGCGGGCCACGCCGGCATCGATCCGGGTCAAGATACCGCTATCCTTTCGTGACATTGGTGGCCCGACTCACATGATGTTCGAGGAACTGGCCATCCGCGCGGAGACTGACGAAATGGACAGCCTCGCCCGAGATACGGCGAATCTGATGAACCAGTGCATGGCCTGTCACACCACGTTCCGGGTGCATTAATCTCCCCATTCACTCACTGGAACCGAGTATGAAACGCTATTTCGCTATTTCGCTATTTCGCTCTTCCGCTAATCGGCTTCCTGGCTAACTGCGCGCAGAGCGATCTCTTGCGGGCCGGTCCTCGCCTATCGTACAGCGCCCCAGGGCTTCCGTTCCAGTCTTGATCCCTAACTCAACAATTGCCCATGCTCCCGCGTGTCGTGGAACGCGACCTTGGGCCAGCGTTCCTGTGCCAGCGTGAGGTTCACCCGCGTGTCCGCCAGATACACGAGATTCCCGTCGACGTCCTTCGCCAGCTTGAGCGTGTTGGCCTTGGTGAACTCGGCGAGGTGCTGGGCGTCGGGGCAGGTGACCCAGCGGGCGGTGTAGATGCCGGCGTTCTCGAAGCTGGCGTCGACGCCGTATTCGGTTTTCAGGCGATGGGCGACGACCTCGAACTGCAATTGCCCGACCGCGCCGATCAGCAGCGTGTTGTCGGCGAAGGGTTCGAACACCTGCACCGCGCCTTCCTCGCCCAGTTCCAATAAGCCCTTGTTCAGCTGCTTGGCGCGCAGCGGGTCGCGCAGGCGCGGGCGGCTGAAGAGCTCGGGGGCGAAATAGGGGATGCCCTTGTACTGCAGCGCCTCGCCTTCGGTAAGGGTGTCGCCGATATGCAGCTGTCCATGGTTGTGGATGCCGATGATGTCGCCCGCCACTGCGTCTTCCATGCGGGTACGCTCGTTGGCCATGAAGACCACGGCGTTGGCGATTTTCATGTCCTTGCCGGTGCGGCGGTGGCGCACTTTCATGTTGGGGCTGTAGCGGCCGGAGCAGACGCGGAAGAAGGCGATGCGGTCGCGGTGCTGCGGGTCCATGTTGGCCTGGATCTTGAACACGAAGCCGGTGAACTTGGGCTCGGTGGGGTCAACCACGCGCTCAACCGCCTCGCGCGGCTGCGGCGGCGGCGCCCAGTCGGCCAGCGCGCGCAGCACTTCGCGCACGCCGAAGTTGTTGATCCCGGAGCCGAAGAAGACCGGTGTCTGGCGGCCCTTGAGAAAGTCGTCCAGGTGGAAGGTCGCGCCGGCGCCGCGCACCAGTTCGATCTCCGACAGCAGGGTGTCGGCTTCCAGCGGGAAGCGCTCCTTCAGGGCAGCCTCGCCCAGGCCCTGCAGCGACTCGAACTGCTGATCGGCGTTTTCCTCGCCAGCCTTGAAGCGCAGGATCTCGTCGTTGATCAGGTGATACACGCCCTGGAAGCGCTTGCCCATGCCGATCGGCCAGGTCACCGGGGCGCAGTGGATTTTCAGGATCGATTCGATTTCGTCCAGCAGTTCCAGCGGCTCGCGCACCTCGCGGTCCATCTTGTTGATGAAGGTGATGATGGGCGTGTCGCGCAGGCGGCACACTTCCAGCAGCTTGATGGTCTGCTCTTCCACGCCCTTGGCGGCGTCGACCACCATGATCGCGGCATCGACTGCGGTCAGCACGCGGTAGGTGTCTTCCGAGAAGTCCTTGTGGCCCGGGGTGTCGAGCAGGTTGAAGACGCAGTCGCCGTGGCTGAACTGCATCACCGAGCTTGCCACCGAAATGCCGCGCTCGCGCTCGACCTCCATCCAGTCGGAGGTGGCGTAGCGGCCACTCTTGCGCGCCTTCACCGTGCCAGCCATCTGGATGGCGCCGCCGAACAGCAGCAGCTTTTCGGTCAGCGTGGTTTTACCCGCGTCGGGGTGCGAAATGATGGCGAAGGTGCGGCGCTTTTTGACGTCGCGCACCAAAGCCGGATCGCCGGTTTGCGCCGGCGCGGTTAGCGTGGATTCCATCGGGGGGAGGGCAGGCAGATATGAAGCAGAACGACATTTTAAGCTATTTCCAGCCGCTTACCGATCAGGCGCCCAAGATCGGCATTTTTCCCGCTGCAGGCCCGGCTTCAGCTGCCCGACGCTCCGCTTCGGCCACCTAATTGCAATTGCAATTGTTGCGGGGCTTGTTGACGCGTTTTTTCTTCGAACGGGGTTTGATTAATTGCGGTACCGTGATTTTCGGCGTTCCCAGCACCTGCTCGCGCTGGATTTTCCAGCGGTTGCCCTCGCGTACCCATTCCATGCGCTTGGCCGTCGTGTCGCGGTAGTCCGGCGAGGCGTAGGACTGGCTGAATTCGGTGGTGGCTTTGTCAGGGGCTGCGATGTCCACTTTCAGATCGCTGATCCCGATTGAGATATCGCCGGGTTTGCCGAGGCCCAGCGCTCGCTCGCTCGCCCATTGTTCCAGCGAACGCCCGTTCTCGGGAGCGAAACTTTTCGCGTAATACCCGCGGTAACGCGGGAAGTCCTTGGACGACCAGACCGCAGCCCATCCGGAAAGGGCCTGCTGGACGGTTTCGGGGGCTTGCAACTGCGGCAATGGCAGCGGTTCGGCCGGCTTTGGCAGGGCAGCCTCGAGTTTGCGCGGCGGCGTCGGTTCCAGGTTGGCCGTCACGAGCGGCGCTTCCGCCGGACACTGGCTGTCGGGGTCGACTTCCTGGCGATCCTGGCCCAGTTCCCGGGCGGTGGGCAGGTCGTCACGGCCCACTTGCAGGGTCGCCAACAGGCTTCCCATTCCCGCCAAGGTGCGTGCGTGGGCGATGGCATGCTCGTAGGTGGCGTTCACGTAGGCACGGCGTGCCTGAAAATATTCGTTTTCGGTATCCAGCAGGTCAAGCAGGGTGCGCTGCCCGATGTCGAACTGCTTGCGATAGGCTTCGCGGGCTTTTTCGATCGCCAGTTGGTGCTGATCCAGAAAGCCCAGTTGGCGCGACAGGTTATGGATGTCGTTGAAGGCGATGGCCAGGGTCTGGCGGAGATCGCGGCAGGCCTTGTCGCGCAGGTCCTTCGACTGCGCCAGCCGTTCGGCGTACTGGCGCGTCAGCGCGCGATCGGAACCGCCCTTGAACAGGTTGTAGTTCAGGACAAGTTCGACCACCTGGTCGTCGCTTCGTCCGGCGACGCCATCGGCATTGAAGGCGACATCCTGGCTGGCGCGCAGTTCGACGCGTGGGTGGAAATTGGCCTGCCGGCCGCGCGCCTCGGACTGGGCGGCGCGCACGTTCTCGATCGCCGCGTTGAATGCCGGACTGCCCTGATAGGCCTGTTTCAGGGCATCTTCGACGGTGGTCGGGATGCCCTGCTTGAACTGTCCGGGCGCGCTCATCTCCCCGGGGGGAAGCTCGCCGACAAGGCGCTGGTAGCGCGCGCTGACATCGTGCAGGTTGCTGGCCTCGGTCAGCAGGTTCGACTGGGCCAGGGCCATGCGTCCGCCTGCCTGTTCGAGATCGACCCGTCGCCCGACCCCGGCCTGAACGCGTTGCTGAATCTGGCTGAATACCTGTTCATGCTGGGCAAAATTTTCCTGAGCCAGCTGGAGCAGTTCGCGCTGGCGCAGCACGTCGTTGTAGGCGCGGACGACTTCGAGGGCAGTCGACTCCGTTGCGTCAAGAACTTCGTAGTAACGCACCAGCTTGGAATAGGCCAGTCTGGCGACCTCGTCGCGGGTGGCGAATCCGTCATAGATCATCTGATTCAGCGACAGCACGGCATCCCGGCGGGTAAAGTGGGTCGTCGGCAGGCTCGGCTGGGTGAGGTTTTCCCGGCCGATTCCGGTACGGAGGTCCACCCGCGGGAAGTAGCCCCCGCGCGCGACATCCTGTTCATGCTGGGAGGAAAGAAATGCGTGCCAGCGGGCCTGTACCTCGGGGTTGCTTACAATGGCTTTCTTGACCGTGTCTTGAAGCGTGACAGGCGTCTGTGCCCCGGCAACTGACGAAAACAGCCCCATCACGGATACAAGCAACACAATTTTTCTTTTTGGCATTCCTTTAGCCTTCTGGAACACGTCCGATAACGTGTAGGTAGGGTGACGCCGCATATAGCACGCAACTTTTATACCAATTCGCGTGATTGATGCAAGTTTTTCCCCCTTTCGCACAATCGACTTGATTTCAGGAAAGCATTTGGACATTCCCCGGCAGCCCGACAGATTTACAGCGTTTAAAGACGCCGCTGGCTGTTGTCCAGCGTGTTTTTGTGCGGGCGCTTTCCCGTCACGGTCCTGATGCTGCCTGGTTGCGTGATGCCGAAATATCGACTGTTCGCCGGAAAACTTGTCTCCTGGCAGTCGGTCGTTTTTCTGGTATTCAGCGCGAGCCTGGCTTTTGCGGGCGCCGAGCTGGACCGCATGCTGATGCTGGCGGGCCAGCGTTTCGGCGAGTCCGGGACGGCCTCGGTGATGACCTGGCGTGATTTGCTGACCCAGGCAGCCAACCAGCCCGACGCCGTCAAGCTGCGGCGGGTCAACGAATTTTTCAATCGCAGAATCCGTTTTGGCGAAGACAGCGACATCTGGGGCAAGCAGGACTACTGGGCGACCCCGCTTGAAACGCTGGGCCGCGGGGAGGGCGACTGCGAAGACTTCGCCATTGCCAAATACGTGACGCTCAAGCTGCTGGGCATCCCTTCCGAAAAACTGCGGATGACCTACGTCAAGGCGCGCATCGGCGGGCCGCAAAGCACAATCGTCCAGGCTCATATGGTCCTGAGCTATTATCCGGCTCCAGACGACGAGCCATTGGTGCTGGACAACCTGATTTCGGATATACGGCCAGCATCCCGCCGTAACGATCTCACCATGATCTTCGGCTTCAACGCCGAAGGGCTCTGGGTGGGCGGTGCGAGCCCCCGCGCGGCCAACCCTTCGCAGCGGCTTTCGAAATGGCAATCGGTGCTTGCCAGGATGCGGGAAGAAGGAATCGATTGAATCGCCTACTGGGAAATGTCATGTCACTAACCAAGCAACTCTGGTTTGCCATCGCAGCCATCATGACCATCGCGTTCGGGATCAGTTTTCTGGTCAGCGCCTGGTCGGCAAAAAGCTATCTGGAAGATCAACTGCGGCTGAAGAATATCGACAATGCCAACTCGCTGGCACTGTCGATGTCGCAGATCGAAAAAGATCCGGTGCTGATCGAATTGCTGCTGTCCGCGCAATTCGACATCGGGCATTACAAGCAGATCAAACTGACTTCGCCGACCGGCAAGGTGATGATCGAACGGGTCAGCGACGCCGTGATCGACCAGGTGCCCGCCTGGTTCGTCAGCCTGATCCCGCTGCAAACCGAGCCCGGCATCGCCCAGGTGCAGGATGGCTGGCGCCAGTACGGCACCCTGAACGTGATCAGCCATAACCGTTTCGCCTACCAGGCCCTGTGGGAGGGCAACCGCAGGCTGCTGGGCTGGTTCTTGGCCAGCGCGCTTCTGTGCGGCGTGATCGGCACGCTGATCCTGCGTTCCATCACTCGTCCGCTGGGGGAGGTGGTCAATCAGGCCGAAGCGATCGGCGCGCGCCGCTTCATCACCATCCGGGAACCGCGCACGCGCGAATTTCGCAGCGTGGTTCGGGCCATGAACGCGCTGTCGAGCCAGGTGCGCAGCATGCTCGACGATGAGTCCGCACGACTGGAGCAGCTGCGGCGCGATGCCCAGCATGATGCGCTGACCGGTCTGTTGAATCGCGAGCATTTCCTGAAGAAGTTCCAGTATGCGCTGGCGGATGAAAGCGCGGCCCCGACCGGCGCGCTGTTCATTCTCCGCCTGCCCGACCTCATCAAGCTGAACAGGGAACTGGGGCGCGAGGCCACGGACACGCTGCTGAAGCGGGTGGCGGGCGCGTTGCAGGCGTCCTGTCCCGACGAGTCCTGCCAGATCGGCCGCCTGAACGGATCCGACTTTGCTGTACTCGCGCCCAATGTGGATTCGGTCGCGGAACTGACGCGGCAGATTTTCGCCCGCACCCGGCTGTCGATCAGCGACCCGAGTGCAGCCGCGGAGCACGGCGTGCTGCTGGGCGCCGCCGTCTATCGCCATGGCGATCCGGCATCGCAGGTGCTGTCGCGTGCCGACGGGGCCTTGGCCCGCGCCGAACAGGAAGGCGGCAGCGCGGTTGAGACGGGCGACCCCGATGTCGAATGGAAACCTGTGCCCAGTCTGGTTGCCACCTGGCAGGTCCTGATCGAAACGGCCCTGCGGCAGAAGCGGGTCCAGTTCGTCACGTATCCGGTGCTGAACGCACAGGGCAAGCTGATCCACTACGAAGCCCCCGCGCGCATGCAGAACATCGAGAACGGCTTGTGGATGTCTGCCCAGGAGTTCATGCCCTGGGCCAGCCGGCTGGGCCTCACCGAACGCATCGACACGGCGGTGTTCGACAGCGCGCTCAACTGGCTGGAAACGAACGAGGGCCCGGTGTGCATCAATGTGTCGCCGCAGTCGGTGTGCGATCCCGTTCTGACGTCGCGCTATTACCGGGCACTCAAGGGCAGCCGGCACCGTGCGCAGAAACTCTGGATCGACATTCCCGAGTTTGTCGCCTACCGCCACGCCAGGGAATTCCGCGTGTTCTGCGACACCCTCAAGTCACTGGGCTGCAAAATCGGCCTGGAGCATGTCGGCAACCAGATTTGCCATATTGGCGAGTTGTATGACGTGGGGCTCGACTACCTGAAGATCGACAGCGCAATCATTCGCGACATCGATCAGAGTGTCGGCAACCAGACCTTCCTGAGAGGGCTGTGCACGATTGCCCATACCATGGGCATGATGACCATCGCCGAAGGGGTGCTCAATCAGCAGGAGGCATCGTGCCTGAAGGAACTGGGCTTCAAGGGCATGACGGGGCCAGGCATCGTGCTCGCCTGAGGGCAGTTGCTTGGCTTGCGGCTGCAAGCCTGCCTCAAATCGTCTCGTTGGCCCCGCCAAGCAGGTCGAGCGCACCCAGCGACTGACGCATCGAGCGGCGCTCCATCAGTTTTTCCTGCGCGGGGAGCGGCAAGTCGGTGAACCGGATCACATCGCGGTCGATCAGCAGGTCGATCAAATCCTCCAGCACCCGCACCAGCCGCATGTCGGACTGCTGCAGCGTGTCTTGTTCAAGCCCCATTCTGCGCATGAACTCGAGCAGCTCCGGCGAACCGGGCCGCACTTCCTCCAGGCCCTCATCCGGTTCGAGTCTGACCGTGGTGATTTGGCCCTGTTCGTCACGCTTCACATATGGCATCCGTTTTGTCTCCAGTTGAATCCAGCCCGTGCTTCAAACGGACGCGTTCGTTCAGTCGGTAATCAGTTTTCCCTTGCTGAGCAGATCCTGAATGATCTGCTGGTCCGAGCTGAGGCCACCGCTCGCCGTCAGATCCGCCCACTGTCCCTGCAGGGTGATGGTCTGGTCGACCGCGCCGGTATCGAAACCGTCTGCGAATCCTCCATTGGAGCTGACCTGCACTACGACGTCTGCGCCGTCCTGCGCAAAATGCAGGAAATCGGTGAGACTGACCGCATCATTGGTTTCGCCCTGCAGGAGATCGCGCAAGTCCAGAATATCGCCGCCCGCAGCAACGGCAGCGCTGTTGAAGTCCTGCACCGTGTCCGCCGCCGGTGCGCCGGGGACGCCGCGGTCGGCAAGTTCCCAGCGGAATATGTCCGAACCCAGGCCGCCGATCAACAGGTCGTTGCCCGCGCCGCCGATCAGCGTGTCGTTGTCGGCACCGCCTTCGAGACGGTCTGCACCGTCGCCGCCGTAGAGCGCATCCATGCCGGCATTGCCGGCCAGGGCGTCATTGCCGCCGCCGCCCTGCAGCACGTCGTCGGTAGCGCCGCCGATGAGGATCTCGTCGCGATCGGTTCCCGTAATCGTGTTGCCGGAGACGCCGCTGACGGCCACCGTCGCCGTATCCTGCGCAGCCAGATCATCCACGGTATAGGTAAACGAGGTAGCGCTCGTCACTGCGGAGGAAGAGTCGATCGTGATCAGCAGCTCGTAACTGGCCAGGTTGACGTTGTCCGAATCCGTGCGCAGTCGCAGATAGTATTCGCCATCCTGCGGCGCGCTGAACCAGCCGGCGGGATTGCTCGACGTTTCCGCAATGGGGCTGATAATCCAGGTGCCGCCGGCGTCCTGATACTCGACCTGGGCCGCCATCGAGCTCGTTTGCTTGTCGACGTCGACGAAGATGCGCTCGCCGGCATAGAGATAGACTTTGACGTAGTCGGTGTCGGGCTGGTTGCTTGAGTCGCTGTCGTTGTTGTCGATCGTGCCGCGGAAGGCCAGGGTATAGCCGGTGGCATCGATTGCCAGCGTTTGCCCGCCGGGCACCACGGTGCCGAACAGGCTGCGGTCGGTCAGATCGACTGCTGTAGCGCGTGAGTCGTTCAGTTGGTTGTTGTAGCGGTCGCCGGCGGCTTCGTCGACGATGGCGATCTGTCCTTCCAGCGGCGAGACGAGCGTGGTAGCCGGATCGAACGTCACCGTTGTCGTCCCGCTGATGGTGCCGTCGGTTGCGCCCTGGGTGCTGATGATCGCGGTGCCGGAACCGGCGGTGTCGTTGTGCAGCAGTGCCGCCGCCGAAATCTCGATCGGGCTGCCGTCGATGATATTGGTCAGCACGATATCGCGGTTGGCGTCGAGGTTGGCAACGTAGTCGAGATTGATCGTGAGGTTGATCGTCTTGGTGTCGCCGTCGCTATCCACTGCGGTGAGCGGGAAGATTTCCTGCTCGCCCTGCACGGTGGTGTTCAAGGTCAGCCGATACGAATAGGCGCCGGTCAGGAAATTCACCGTCAACTCGCCGCCCTTGGCGGTGTTGACGGTGACGCTGTCCGGTCCGCCGGATACGTATGAATGGGTGACGCCGTCGACCGTCACGCTTTGCAGCTGGCCGCCGTCCGCCCCCATGAGGAAGCCGCTGCTGCCGCCGCCGGAGAGCACCGAGACGTTGCCGATGACCACCCCGCCGTCGACCGTCGCCAGCAGGGTATTCGCCAGGTCGGTGGCATCGGCGACCTTGATTGCATAGTCCTCGGAGCCGTCACCGTTGGCGTCGGTATTGGGGTAGGCGATCGGCAGCAGCGAATTGAGGCCGACCTCGCCGATGCCGATGCCGAAGGAAATGTCGCCGTTCGTGTCGACGAAGGATTCCCACTGCACTTGCTGCGACGAGCTCACCCCGTATCCGGACGTCGGCTCGCCGTCGGAAATGAAGTAGAACAGCGTCTTGTCGGCCGCGGGCTGGGTGAAGCCGTCCATCACGGCGTTGAGGGCGGTCGAATACTGCGTGCCGCCGTTGGGCTGCAGGCCGTTGATGTAATCGACCGCGCCGTACTTGTCGTCCACGAACCAGCCGGTTTCGTTCACGTTCGAGGAAAAGTCCACGATCTGCACGTTCACGTTGCCCAGGTCGTCGAAGCGGTCCAGCAGTTGCTCGAGCGCCGCCTTGGCGATGTCCATCCGGACCGTGGCCGGGTCGAAGCCGGCTTGGCCCGAACTCCGGCCGTTCGCATCCCATGCCATGCTGCCCGAGCGGTCGAGCACGATCACCAGGTTGTACGTCAGTGCGCTTGAAGCGGCTTGCAGGGTGTGCGTCACGTCGCTGCCGATCGGTGCGTCATCGACCACGTTGATGGTCAGCGTGGTGTTGGCAGCTTGGCCGGTGACGCTGTCGCTCAGGATGTAGCTGAACGTCGGCGTATCCGTGCTGCCTTGCATGGTGGCGCCGGACAGCGTGTAGATATAGTCTCCCGCCAGCTGGCCGTTGTAGTCCTGAGTGTAGACCGTCAGCGTGCCGCTGGCATTGGCGACCGTAATGACGCCGTTCGCATCCGGTGTCTGTCCGGCCACGCTCGCGATGGAGGTGCTGCCGCCGACGCCGGTATCGTTCAGCAACAGGTTGCCGCTTACCGTGGTGGGCAAAACACCGGCTTGCGTGCCGTTTGCCAGGCCGGCCTCATACACCGTGGCCGTATCCGCCACTGCGGTGGCCAGCGCGTCGGTGCTGATGGCCAGCGTCGCGATCGAGGCATTGCCGTCGGCGTCGGTGAGCGTGTAGCTGAACACATCGGGCGACACGCCGCTGAGACTGGGCGCGAACGACAGGGCATTGATCAGGTAGTCGTCGTCAACCCGGCTGAAGACGAGATATTGCGTCCCTGCCACGCCGACTGTCGCGTCGACGATATTGTCGCCTTCGCCATTAATGGTGCCGGAGGTGAGGAAATTGCCGTTCGTGTCGAAGGCACTCCAGAAAGCCTCTCTGCCACTGCTCAGCCCGGTCAGGGTCACGGCCGCACTGTCGACGGTGGCTCCCAGGTTCATCACAAGGGACTCGCCGTTTTGAATGCGAGCACTAGTGCCGTTCGTTGTACCCGACTCGACGCCGATTCCCCTGTCGGTTGCACCATTGTTACGAACGTTCACATTATCGCCATTGCTCATGGCGTTGATCGCTGTCAGGTTCAAGTTTGCGCCAGTGAGGGGCGACGAGCCGTCAAAGCCGTAGACCCCAATTTCGTCGGTCCAGGATGATTTGCTTGCACCCGAAATGGCGACAGACTGGTAACCGGAGAGGTAGTTGTAGTTGCCATTCTGGTCGATGGTCAGGGTGCCGTTCGTGGTCACGATGGTCCATTGCCCCGTACCGGCGTTATAGGTGCTGGAAACCGGCGTGCCTTGATAGGTGACATTGCCGATCAGCGTTGGCGTATCCGCACCCAGCACATCTGCGCCACCGCCTGCGCCACCCAGTCCAGTCACAGCATTGCCGGTAATGCTTCCGCCAATCCCCACGCTGTCCAGGTCCGTATTGGCCGTCGGTGCGGTGTCGCCGATGTCGATCGTCACCGTGGTCCACGCGGACGCGCTCGTTCCGTCCGATGCGCGATAGACGAAGCTGTCCTGATCGAGGATGGCATCGCCGTGATTCCGGACCGGCGCCGTATAGGTGAACGTGCCGTCGGCATTCATGGCCACCGTTCCGCCGAGCGCAGTCGTAATGGTGTTCGAGCCGTTCGCCGCCACCCCTGTCGAGCCCGAGTCGGTGGCGGCTTCCAGAACGGTGAGTGTTGCGCCAAGGTCCGCATCGGTATCGTTCGACAGCACACTGCCGTGAATGGCTGTGCTGCCTTCGGTCGTGCTGTAATTGTCGGCATTGCCGACCGGCGCGTCTTCTACCGGCGTCACCGTGACGTCCAGTGTGCTGCTCGCGCCCGTGTTCAGGGTGTAGCTGGCTTGCGGCATGCTGCCGTTCCAGTTCGCCACCGGGGTGAAGGTGTAGTCGCCGTTGGCCGCAATCGTCAGGGTGCCAATGCCCGCCAGGGTCGCCGTCACACCCGCCGCGTAGGCCGTTCCGCCGACGCTGAACCCGGTCACGCTCAGCGCGTTGTCCACGTCGCTGTCGTTGCCGAGCACGTTGCCCGTGGCCACATTGTCTTCGGCGATGGTCTGGCTGTCCGAGGTCACTACGGTACCGTCATTGGTTCCGGTGATGTTGACCGTCACGCTGGCGGCGCCGCCGTCGGAGGTTGCGACACTGAAAACCTCGGTCACCACCTGGCCGGCGTCGAGCGCATCGAGCGCATCGTTGGCGGTGTAGGTCCACACCCCGGCGGCATCGATGGCGAAGCTGCCGTAGCTGCCTGCGGTGGTCTGCGGCACCACGCTGGCGGCGGTGGCATCCAGGTCGGCGAGCGCGAGGGTGCCGCCGGTGGCGAGCACCGCGTCGGTCTCGGTCAGATTGGCGCTGGCG
>Ga0299912_10001414_pt1 | contig 19333 bp, 17 predicted proteins | sample RVTome_2_FD_207667 | JGI IMG/M metagenome (GOLD analysis project Ga0299912, IMG submission 207667) | Soil microbial communities from uranium-contaminated site in the Upper Colorado River Basin, Wyoming, United States - RVT95D214 (version 2) ... | reverse complement strand
ACGTTTTATTCGTTCAGGGCATGCAGTAACGGCTGGCTGTCACTTACATCATCGGTAACAAGTTATATTAATGCCTCGTTGCCCAGCGGCGCCGAACCGTATAACCTGTTAGCGTTGTTCTGGGATGATTTGAATTTCAACAGCGGTGGTGAAGTTTATTACTATTCCAATGGAGTCGATTCATTGGTTGTATCTTATATTAACGCTCCGCATTACGGTAGTACGGGACCATATACTTTTCAGGTAATACTTCTGGCTAACGGCGATATCACTTATCAATACGCCGATATCAACAGTCCGGTCGATTCATACACGATGGGTATTCAGAATGAGAACGGTACGATTGGCCTTCTGATGGCCTATAATCAGGCCTATGCCGCACCCGGATTGGCGGTTAAAATAAATTATCCTGTGTTCTGGTTAGCTGTTTCGCCGGCGGCCGGCACGTTATTGCCGGAGGAATCGATGGATTTAAATGTCACGTTTGACGCGTCCGAAGTGGAGGCGGGACTTTACACGGGCAATATCTTAATAAATTCCAACGATCCGGATAATCCATCGCTGGCTATCCCCTGCACCCTGCATGTTATTCCTGTTGGTATCGCCGAAGATGAAGGCAGCGCCTTACCGATAGCTTTAGCTCTTAATCAGAATTATCCCAATCCTTTTAATCCGTGGACTAAAATATTGTTAGGGTTGCCGGCTGATGGTCAAGTTACGCTGGAGGTGTACGATATCATGGGACGTCGGGTAAGCAAACTAATCGATAAACATCTCGCGGCCGGTACGCATCAAATAATCTGGGATGGCACAAATGATACGGGGCAGCCGGTCAGCTCCGGTATGTATTTCTACAAGCTGACTCAAGGGGATAATGTTATTACGCGCAAGATGATGATGCTGAAGTAAGCTGTATTTACAGTACTTGAAAAGATTAAAGGGCAGCTGGATGAGGCTGCCCTTATTGTTTGTACTTATAAAGATTTAAACAAATTAAATCTCGCTTATTTCAAATAAAATTCATTTACAGTATATCATTTAATATATTCCAGTTCTAAAAGTTTATCATAGCTTTTAGAAATTTGTGCGGACGTAAATTTAGGTTTCATTTTTTTTACTATGTCAATCACATTATCCTTTATAGAAGCATTCATCTCGACATTTATTGATCTTAAGTCTTGATATACAAAATGAATGGTTGCATATAATTCTAAAAATTTTGGCTTAAATCTACCAAAATCCGACAAAATCCTAGCAATTTTATCTGAATTCTTATCAATAATTTGTCGGGATTGCTCGATATATTTTTGAGCAACTTCTTCATTAAGATGAATTGAATAACCCATCCCCTTAGGATCAACAGATGAATTGATCAAACCATTCAATTCCATTAATTGAATATCGCGCGCTAATTCTTCACTGTAAGGGCCATAATGATAAAATGTGAATCTAAAATTTAAATTAACATTTTCAGTTTCTTGGAGAAAATATAGGATTTTTTGAATGACTATTTTTCCATAGTACAATCTACTTTTATTTAATTCTCTAAATATAAATGAAATCAGTCCAAATTTGACATTTGAGTCCATAAGCACCTCGATTTTAAGGTTTCCAGTTCAAGTTGTCACTAAAATTTTTGCATCTATTTAAATCATCTTTCGGAACATATATCCTTAATTTTCTAATTTTATCATCTAGCTCTTTGATTACTTTTGATAATACCTCAATTTCATCAAACCTTGAACCTATTTTTCTATCTTTAGGGTTTCTTAATTTTAAATAAAATGGCTCTTTTTTAAATTTATTAGGGGCATCATTCGCATCATCTTTAAATATTTCAATATTAAATTTATCTTTTATTTTATTAAAGTTAGAGTCAAATAGATTTTTTTCTTTATCTTCTGTATAATCCGGGGACTCCTTTAACACTTCATAATGCTTTCTATAAATAATAATTTTGGCTAAACTGCCAATTTGATTATTTTTACTTTTAGCTTCATTAATAAAATTCATAATTCTATAATCATCAAACTTTAAGAATTCTTTTACATTTGAAGGATAATGATTCTTATTTAAATAATTTTTAAAGTATCCCTTAAGAAAATCTGACAAATGTTTATCATAAGCTCTACGTGTACAATGGAAATATACTTGCAAGAACATATAATACCTGGCTAACATTAATGATTCAGCAGTGTATTTGCCGCCTTCTTCTAAACCCAAACCAATGTCTTCTTGAACCTTATTATAAACGATGGTCATTGTATTAATTAATCTATCCAAATCAAATCTTCCATAATAAACGCCCGTATAAAAAGAATCTCTCCATAAATAATCCGTTTTATCGGCATCCAACGGTCCATCAATTATTTGATTAATTGGAGGAATTATTTCTTTTTTTCTTAACATATTTGCAATAGTAGATTTATTAATGTTAAATGATTGAAGGGAATCCAATATTTGTGATATTTCCCCATCACCTTCAATAATTCTTGCACTCATCTCTTCATGAGTAATTTTTGCCTGGAAAAGCATTTCTGCACCATGAGAGAATGGACAATGTCCGATATCATGAAGTAGTGCTATTAATCTCAAAATTATTTTATTTCTTTCATAGTCATTTTTGCGCCATTTAGAAATCTTTTTTAACAGGTATTCATCGGGATTATTATCTTTTGCGACAATTACATCAAAAATTCTACTCGCAACATCCATAACACCGATTGAATGCCCAAATCTTGTGTGCTCGGCCCCATGGTATACCATGCACGTTAATGCCAATTGTTTAATCCGACGTAATCGTTGGAAGGCTGAAGAGTTAATTATGTCTCTTTCGATGTCGTACACCTTAATAAATCCGTGTATTGGGTCCCTGAAAATATGATACCTCTCAAAATATCCCATAGCAAACTACTGAACAAATGTTCATTTGTCAAGAAAAAAATTCATTTTTGTTAAATATTTCACATTTTTTAATACTATATTTGTGGCTACTGTTTCAAGCAATATTTTACAGCTTCAAGCTCCCCATGAACTCCTCAACCTCGGGGATGCCGCCTTGCAGAATCATGCAGCCGTCGAACGGTTCGCGCGGTGTGAGTTCATCGACAATCGGCTCAAGCATCATCTCCTTGACTTGCTCGGGATCTGTAGTATGGCCAATTGGGCATTTCAAGTTCAAATCGATAAATGCTATTTTAAATAAAAATCCCTTATCTTCCATTTACTTACAGCCACCCAAAAAAGAAACATTGGGACAGTAGCGATCCTTTTTGAGTAATAAAAATCGAATTGGGCCGGCACAGTTTTTGGTCAACAGTCACCCCATCCAGAGCTGTTTGTGGGCATGATTCCAAACATAAATTACATCTATCCGGTCAGACGTCATATTCCGCCATTGGATCGCTTGTTAATTCTATAGCCATAAGCACCGCGCCAAGCTGTATCATGCTGCCATATTAATCGTTAATCAGAGGAGTGTTTTTGCCTGACTTACCAAGTCCGGCCAGATAGCCCGCGTGTCGAAGTGACAGGATTGCCCGGCCATACATTTTACCGGGCTCCCAATGCTCATAGGGATCATCCGAAGGAACAAGCACATTACTGATACCAATTTTTTCAAGCTCCAGAGAAAGACTTAATGTCAGCATGTCAATATCGCGGGTTATGAGGTCATTAACGTGCGTATAGGGAACGCAATTGGCCAAGTGCAGCGGATTAGAAGGAAGTTTTTTGGCGAAGACCGCTACTGATTTGCAATTGGCGTAGATATCTGTTGGCCGAAAACCGGCAGGGGCGTCCGCGAATCTGTCGATCGACGCAATGCCGCACAAATCAGCGCCAAGCTTCGAAGCCACATCTTTGACTATTTGGGCATTCATTATAATTATCTCCGTTTGCAGGGATTAAACTTCCCGCGGGCTTATTTTATCTATTTAGACGTTACTGCTTTTTAATAATTGCCGCCGGAAATCCTTAACAGCAATTCCTGATTAAATATGAAATTCAATTACATCCTTATCGGATAATACGAAACTGTTTTTGACTCGTTGGCCTTCGAATTTCCCCTCGCCCCAGATTTTGGCGAATTGCAGTTTGAAGGCAAAATCTTTATGCAAGGCGTAAGCCGCGTCCTCAACCGTTCCGCCTATCGGCAAGATGATGGGATCGACATAGTCCACTTCATGACCGATCCTTTTGGTATAGACTCTGATAATGCCCAGTGATTTAAATATCGCCGCCCTGAAGTTGTTCAGAGTCTCATCATCGATTATTGAAGTTGGAATAATCGTGAAATCGGGGTAGAGCGTTTGTATTTTTATCAGTCCGATATCGCCGTTATCGTCCTGGAATTTATGCGCGGCGATTAACGTTTGCTTATAGGCCAATCGCGGATCTCCGGTTTCTCCCGCCGGTTGCGCGGTTAATATTACATGCTTTTCCTCCAGCCTGTCGAAAAGCACTTTCAATTGTTTTTCGAATTCGGGCGCTGAAACATCGACTACAACCACAGCCAAGTCGGCCTGACGGATTAAGCTGAGGACATTGGTATCCAGCTGTTCCTCGGAAATTGGCGGCGTATCGATCAGCTGAAACTGGATGGTTTCAAACTCCATCATGCCGGTTGTCGGTTTTAACGTGGAATAGGGATAATCGGCTATCAGTGGGCTGGAATTAGTAAGGCTGTCTACCAGACTCGATTTGCCGGAATTGGGCGGACCGATCAGGATGATTTGCGCCGCCCCTTCTTTTTCGATATGAGAAATAGTGTCAGCCTGACGGGCGCCATGCTTTTTGGCGCCGCTGTCCACCTCTTTTTTTAGCCTGGATATCTTGGCTTTGAGATCGGCTTGAAGCTTATCCGTGCCTTTATGTTTAGGCATGATAGCCAGAAGCTCTTTGGCCAGGCGTAATTTCTCATGTGGATCAGATTCCTTACTGAATTCTTTCTCCAGCGCGTAATATTGGGGCGGAAGGTTAGCGGGCATAGTATCACCTCGCCATAGATTAATAAATCGTTACTATTTTTTCAAGCAAATTTAATAATTTCGTCGATAACAATATCTCGGTGACCAGCGGGAGTTGCCAATGACAACGTTATATTATCTAACTTTTTGCAAAGAGTCCCGGCTGACCGGGACCCATAATTTTAACGCCAATTTGCCTTAATCAGCAGGGGCGCACATTAGTGGCTTCCGGACCTTTTCGGCCCTGTCCAACTTCATACTCAACCTTCTGGCCTTCCGCCAGCGACCGAACGCCTTCAGCCGTTATGTTTGAGTAATGAACGAACAGATCCTCGCCACCGCCATCCGGGACGATAAAGCCGAAACCTTTTTGTTCGTTGAACCACTTGACTGTGCCTGTTTTCACTTATTCTCTCCTTAAGCTCAGATCACGAGCCTATCAATTTTATCCCCTCGAATATTATTACTGGTTTGATCCCGAGGGTTTAAGGGAATCAGCAACCTCTGTGATCATTAAACAATATTCTTGGGCGATAGTCAATAAAGCTTTTTATCCCGCACCGGTTATTATTTACAAAAAGCATTATTAAAATTACGATAATACATTGAATATCTTTGGCTTACGATAAAATATCAGAGTTGAGACATTTTCTTATTTTAGTAAAGTCATGCGCTTTGTTTGCGTAAAATCACCGGTTCTCAATTGATAGAAATATATGCCGCCGGCTAAATTCAAATCCTTCAATACAACAGAATTCGCCCCTTTAGCCAATTGCTTCTCCATCGGTTTGGCTACTTCACGGCCCAACAGATCATAAATTGTCAGGCTTACAAAGGAGGCTTCTGTTAAATTAAATGTTATTGAAGTTGATGCGTTAAATGGGTTGGGATAGTTTTGGCATAGCCTAATCTGGTTGGGCAAGGACGATTCATCATCAACCGTACCTTGCGGTTCATCGACAGTGAATGAATAAAAATTCCAAGGAGCTACCATCGGAATTGTTATAATATTACCGGCGGTATCCTCAAGTGTGGCACAATAATCTACACGGGTACCCGCCATCATTGGCGGAAGAATATAATTGTATGAAGAATCATCCGCCGGGATCATTGGCCCTGATATCCAACCGCTGAGATTTATTCGGTAATATAAATCCGCCCTCACCAGTTCAATAAAATCAGGGACAATAAGATAAAAGTAGATTGTATCGCTCTCGCATGGCTGCTGCGGTTGGTGCCAAAGTTGTCCTATATAACCGAGGTCATTCCAATAAGCCGGTTGAATGCAATAAGCACCAAATCGATGATAAATGACCCCCTGAATATAGCGAAATGTAAAACCGATCATGGGCACGTAATCGATGGAATCCGAAGCTTCGCGAACGATAAATTGATGGGAGGTCGTATCGTGGCATATCCAGGTTGATGTGGTGGTATAGAGAATAACCGAATCAACAATAGCCTCGTATAGCTTAACTAAACAGGCCTCATACTGCTCAGCCAGCGAATCGGCGCCGCCGGTCGAATCGATCATCTCGGCGGTTATAATCATCGATGGCGGCAGAGGATGACCATGTGATATAAGCTCGAAGCTTCCCGGCACGATGTAAATTTCGGTCATATTGCAAGTGTAAGGCGGATCATATGGCCAGGTATGTTCAGTTATCAATCCAATAAAGCAAACCGAATCTCCCGGCACGAGCAAAGGCAGCGGTTCTGAATAAGGATAATAGACAAAAATTCCCGAAAATGGCCCGCCCTCGGAATCTTGCATATAAAACGATACACCCGCGCCCGTATAGAATACATTGGTTCCCACGGTTACGATGCCGCAGACATGAACCGTGTCATCGAGCAACAGCGAGCTATCCTGCCCGACCGGCACCTCCTGAATCTCATAAATCGAGACATCGGGATATTGGGCGAAAAGAGCAACGCCCGGCAATAATAATAAAAGCGATAAAATTATCTTGTTCAAAACTAAAACCTCTGCTTGTGAGCTAAAGATAATTTGCCGATTAGTATTTGTCCAGAATTATTTTAGAGGATATTTCCGGTTTATGACATAGCGAATTGAAAGAGCATTTTAGTCTCTTAACAATTCGATTGACTTTCAGATTATATTAATTATCTATAAACCGTGCGAATTGTCAATATCCTGAAAGAAAGATACATAACCGCCGCCATATTTTCCGCATTTCTATTGATTATCGTTTTTTCACCTGCATTGTTAGCAGATACTACCATAGTCAGTGATGATACTTCAACCTCAAGGTCGGCAATTGATTCCGCTTCTGCAGTTATAACCTCGACAGGTAGTGAAACACCTGAAATGGCAACCTCCAATTTTCGTACAGACCGCCTTAACGCCCTGGTTTTCATGGTCTTATTTTCAATCGTCATATTGATTTACACCCAGTGGGCTAAATCCGGCAAAGAGATGTTCGTCCGCAAAATAAACGGTCTGGATGAGGTCGAGGAAGCTGTTGGCCGAGCTACCGAGATGGGTAAACCGGTGCTATTTATCCCCGGCCTTCAGGAACTTGATGAGATCGAGACTATCGCCGGAATCTCGATTTTAGGCCGGGTAGCCAGAATTACCGCCCGCTACGGGACACCGCTTCTGGTTCCTGTACGCTATCCGCTGGTGCTGGCCGCCGGGCAAGAGGTTGTCGAGCAGGCCTATATCGAATCAGGCAATCCGGATGGCTACAACAAGGATATGGTGCGTTATGTCGCTGGCGAGCAGTTTGCTTATACTGCTACGGTCAATGGTATCATGATGCGGGAACGACCAGCGACCAATATCTATATGGGCGCCTTCTTCGCCGAATCGCTGCTTTTAGCGGAAACCGGCAACGCGGCCGGTTCGATTCAGATCGCGGGTACCGCCCAGCCTGCTCAACTACCGTTTTTCGTGGCCGCCTGCGATTATACCCTCATGGGTGAAGAACTTTACGCCGCTTCAGCTTATCTATCACGCGAACCGCTTTTACTGGGCGGACTTAAGGGGCAGGACTGGATGAAAATCCTGCTGGTGATATTGATCATCGTAGGCATCCTATTAATAAGTATTGGCTATGGCGATTGGTATATAGCGCTATTTACGAGTGTCTAAATGAAAACAACCGTTCCGGTAATAATCGCCTTTCTCTCCGGTCTGGTGATGATAATTTCATTTTTCTTCAGCTCCGATACCGGTTTCATCGGCCGGCTCGAACCCGAGATATTAAGCTGGGTGACTATTGTCGGCGGCTTCACACTGCTTCTTGGTGTTGTCTCTATTGTCCGAGTAAATTATTCAACCGTCAAACGTCGTAAGGAAGGCTGGGGTTACAAGCTGGCCACGCTCATCTCGGTTTTCGTCATAGCTATACCGGCGATAATTCCCCCCAGTTGGTCGTCGATCTTCGGAGTCAGGCCGGGTTCAATATACGATTGGCTGTTTAACTATCTTGACGCCCCGATGATGTCGACGATGTTTGCCATGCTTGCTTTCTATATCGCCTCGGCGGCTTTCCGGGCCTTTCGGGCACGAACCACCGAGGCCACGCTTCTGTTAGCTACCGCGGTCCTGGTCATGCTGTGGCGTGTTCCGATAGGCGAACTGGCTTTGAAAAATATTCATCCGGGTATTCCTGAACTAATTAACACCTATGTGATGAACGGCGCCAACATGGCGGTGCAGCGCGGCATTATTATCGGCGCGGCTTTAGGCGCGGCGGCGATGTCGCTGCGGATTATGCTCGGTATCGAACGCACTTATATGGGAAAATAACGTTTTGATCTGGTTGATTTTAGCATATGTACTTCTGGCCTTAGCCGGTATTTTCCTTTTGTATCTGACTTTCAGGACAGGTGACCGCCGCTTTATTTATTTGGCGGTAGCTTTCTATGTGATATTCCCGGTTTTGTTAACTCTTAATTTGCCAACGGAAATTTCGCCGGAGGTCCGTCAGCTTTACGAGGCGGTGGAGGCTTTGCCGGATTCAGCGGTTGTGATGCTGACATTCGATTACTATGCCTCCACACTGGCCGAAACCGAACCAATGTCGCGGGCGGCTTTGCATCACCTTTTCCGCAAACATTGTAAAATTGTCACGATGACCACGATTCCGCTCGGCGGACCATCTATATCCGAACGGGTTACGCGCGATCTCGCCGAAGAATATGGCAAGACCTATGGTATCGATTATGTCAATCTTGGCTATAAAGCCAACTATGTCGCGGTCCTGAAAGGCATGGGCAGTTCAATCGAGGCTATTTATCCGACCGATAATTCGGGCACGCCGTTGGCGGAAATCCCGATGATGTCACATATCAAGAATTATCAGGATGTAGATTTCATATATGTAGTGGCTGATAATGGCATAGTCGATTATTGGATGTCGATAGTCAACGCGCAGTATCAAATCGGCGTCGGTTCGGGAGTAACGGCAGTCATGGCGCCGAAATTTTACGCTTATCTCAGTTCGGGCCAGATGACCGGTATGCTCGGCGGCATGAAAGGCGCGGCCGACTATGAGCAGTTGGTTCACCATCACGGCACGGCCACTAAAGGCATGGCGGCGCAATCGCTGGTTCATTTGTTTATCATTCTTTCGGTGGTAGCCGGCAATATAATTTTCTTTATGGAGAGAAAAAAACGCGGCGGGGGCTTACAAAGATGAGCCTGGTTGATTTTCTGCAAATATGGATTATCGCCTTTTTTACGCTGGCTTTGTTCTCGTTTTTATATAAAGACAATCCTTTTTATAAATTTGCCGAACATATATTCGCCGGGCTATCGGCCGGTTACTATGTCGGGCTTGTCTGGAATTCGGTGATCATTCAACAGATGATCGACCCGATGTTCGATAACGGCAAATGGTGGCTGGTGTTTCCGGGTTTGCTCGGCGTTTTGATGTTTTCCCGGTTTACCAAAAACTATCACTGGATCAGCCGGATTTCGCTGGCGTTCGTGATGGGCAATACCGCCGGCATATTCCTCCTTTCGGAACTTCATGGCAAAGTGCTGCCGCAAATACAATCGACCATGCTGTCGTTGAATATGAACCAGAGTCCGGGTGCGCTAATATTATCGTTGATTGTCATTATAGGCGTAATTTCGACTTTAATATTTTTCTATTTTTCCAAAGAGCATAAAGGGGCGCTGGGAGGCGCGGCCCGGGTCGGTATCTGGTTTATTATGATCTCTTTTGGCGCTCATTTCGGCTACACGGTGATGGCGCGTATTTCGCTGCTTATCGGCCAGGTGCAGTTTTTAATCGAGGATTGGCTGGGCAGTATTATCCAGTTTTTTGTTTGATAACTCAATTACGAATATTTTTCCAAAGATTTACTGCTTGACAGGCAATCATATTAAGTTATTATTGGAAATTGGTAAAGGGATATGGATTTTAATACAGTTCAGTGTAAAATCATGATCTCTTTAAATTTATGGAGATAGAATATGGGAAGAAATAAGACTCATATGATTGCTTATTTTATAATAATCGCGACTTCATTATTTGCTTGCGCGGAATCGGCACAATATGAAGATATCAGCCATTGGGAAAAAAATCAGCAATACGTATTCATAGTCTACACCCAGATCACCGATCTTAAACAACTGCAGGAATATGCTGAAACGAAGCCATATGTGGACGGCCAGAACACGACTGTTTGTTTTTATAATGATAAAAAACAGGCGCCGGATATCAGTAACATGAAAGCCAATTCCTGGACTCAGGCGATTCTAACTATCAGGGATTCGGAACATTTTAAACGCTGCACTGCCTGGTATGACAGGCTCTCCTCTGGTGATGAACGGATAGTCGAAGACCCGGCCATTCATCTGGCGGATGCGATATTTTAAGGCTTTGTTAAACTTCCTACCGAAGGATCAACCTTTTCATTCCAGACTTTTGGTAAAGGCGATTGATAAATTTATCGTCCAGGAAAATCTAATTTTCTTGAAATATGGTATAGTTTTTGGTAACTTTATAAATTGGATTTGAGATTTAAGGCAACGGTAATAACGTGATAATAAACATGTGAACATTGGAAGAGGTAACCGTCATGAAAAAGTTATTGATAATTCTGGGTATTATAGTTGTTCTTTTTATAATTGCTGTTATAGCAATCCCGTTCTTTTTTAAGCCCCAGATAACGGAGATTATCAAGGAACAAGCCGGTGAACAAATCAACGCGACCCTGGATTTCGCGGATGTTGACTTGAGCTTGATAAAGAATTTTCCCGAATTGACATTATCCATAGATGATTTGCGCATCATAAATAAAGAGCCGTTTGAGGGCGATACTCTGGTTTGGCTCGGCGAATTTCAGGCAACCATAGATTTAAGCAGCGTCATTTTCGGTAAGCAGATTAGGGTGGCTTCGATTGAATTGGTCGAACCGCGACTAAATTTCAGAGTACTTGAAGATGGCCGCGCCAACTGGGATATTATGCCGGTTGATACCGGTGAAGCGGTACAAGCCGACACCGCCGCCGCCCTTAATCTGGCGATTCAGAAATATCAGATCATTGACGGGTATTTGAAATACAGCGATGAATCATCCGGCTTATTTACGGAGATCGATAGTCTCAATCATGAAGGCAGCGGGGATTTCAGCCAATCTTTATTTACTCTTTTAACCAAAACCGATATCACCGGCTTAACAGTTAAAATGGGCGGTATCCCATACTTGAGCAAAGCCAGCCTGGCTATTAAGGCCGATCTCGAAATGGATATGGAAAACAAGAAGTTTTCCTTTAAGGACAACGAGATTCGATTGAACCAGCTTATACTTAATTTTGACGGTTGGTTGGCGATGCCCGATGAGAATAATATCGAGATGGATATCCGTTTCAATACGGCTGAAGCCGATTTTAAAAATATCCTGTCGATGATTCCTTTCATATACAAACAGGATTTCGGCGAACTGACTGCTGAAGGGACTCTGGCGCTGTCCGGCAAAATCGATGGCATATATAACGAAACGCGTGTTCCTCATTTTGATATCAAGCTGAACGTGAACAACGGCATGTTTAAATATCCCGACCTGCCGACGCCGATGGAAAATGTCTCGGTCGATTTGAATATCACCAATCCCGGAGCAAGCCTTGATGAAACTATCGTTGATTTGCAAAAACTCCATATAGAGATTTTAAATGAACCGATAGATTTCAAACTTCAGGTCAAGACCCCGATATCGGATCCTTATATCGATGCCCAATTTAACGGCACGGTCAATCTGGCGGAAGTAAAAAACCTGGTGCCGATGGAGCAAGTTACCGAACTCAAAGGCATAATTCGTTCCAATTTTAGATTCCGCGGCAACATGTCGGCCATCGAAAATCAACAAACCAACAAGCTGGAAGCTTCCGGCAGTATAGCGGCTTCGGATATTGTGTACGCGGCTTCGGATTTGCCGGAAAAAATCGAAATCATCAATGCCGATTTGAAAGTGTCTCCGCAAAACGCCTCCTTAAATAGCCTGAATCTTAAAATGGGCAAAAGCGATATTTCGGCCAAAGGCGGTCTCGATAATATCGTGGGTTTTGTCTTAAGCGACCAGACTCTCAAAGGATCGCTCAATGTGCAATCGAATTACCTCGATTTGACGCCCTGGATGATGCAAGAGGACACCACCGCCCTGATGGCGATTGAACTTCCGGACAAAATCGAATTCATTATTATGGCCAATTTCAATGAAATCATTCTGGATAAACTCCATCTTACCAATATCAAAGGTAAAATGATTCTTAGAGACAGGATTTTAAAATTAAGCGATTTGACCTCCAACCTGCTTAAAGGTTCGATGGTGGCTAACGGCGACTATTCGTATATTCCACCCGGCAAGCCGGAAATCGATTTCGATCTTGACGTGAAAAACGTAAGTATCCCCGATATGTACGGCACATTTGTTACCGTGCAGAAAATCGCTCCGATGGCGCAATATCTCAAGGGCGATTTCAGCGGCAAGCTAAAATTAAAATCCGAGCTGGGTGATTCCCTAATACCCGATTTGAATACGGTTTACAGCAAGGGTTCGCTGAGCATTCCCCAAGTGAAATTGGAAAATTTTGATGGCTGGAACAAAGCGGCCGATAAACTGGGGAAAAGCCAGTGGCGTGATCCCGGCATAAGTAATTTCTTACCAAGTTATACGGTGGAAAATGGTCGTCTGTATTTAAAAGAAACAGCCTACAAATTGGGTTTATATGACGCCAAGACCTCAGGTTCAACCGGTTTTGACAAATCAATCGATATGCTGATGACATTAGCCGTGCCAACAACCGAGTTGGCTTCACTGGTGGGTCAGGATTTGAGCCTTTTGCAAGGACAGATTACCGACGTACCCGTGAAAATCACCAATACGATTGGCGATCCCAAGGTTGAAATACCGCTGGATCAGATTTCCCAGAGCATCGCTGGCCAGCTCAAGCAAGCCGCCGGGAAATTGGCCGAGGAAAAGAAAAATGAACTTGAACAAAAAACCAAAGATGAACTGGATAAAAAGAAGCAGGAAACTGAAGATCAATTAAAGGATAAAGTCAAAGGGCTTTTCGGGAAATAAAATATCTGGGCCGGTCTTGCTTTGCCGCTACCTGCCTGATAATAATATTAGCATTCGTATGGATCGGGACTATTCTTCGATTACCTCTTTAATATCCTGACGGGCAAAGAAATAAGGCAGGGTATCATCGGTATAGCCACGATTCGGAGTTATCACCGTAAATGAAGCGTGCTCGAAAATCGCGATTATCTCCTCCGGCGGAGAGTCTTTCTCCATATTCGAACACAAGCCATCAACGGCTATAAATAACGGCGGCTGCCAGTGAAAAGAGGAATTAACGCGAATCGCTTTTATCCGTTTGGCGCGGATTTTTGTTTTCAGGCGTTTTTCCAGCCTTAAGCGTAGATCGTTTAATTCATCATCGTTTAACATAACAATTATTATTAACTATCGGCCACCAAGATTTTAAGCCGATTTGACGCTTGTAATAAATTCCCTTCGCCTGGTCACGAATTTTGCTTAAGTTTTCCAGTTATTCTCTGTTATGGAAATTAAGACAGGAATACTACTAAGTCAAGCCGTTAAGAGTTTTAAAATTAATGTTTCCAGAGGCTTCAATTGAACTGCTGCATAAGAAATCCATAACAGGATATTCCAGGACTTTCCCCGAAAATATTATACGATTTTGTAGAACATTAATAAACTCATAGGTTTAACTTTTTTTGAATCTGAAAGACATGATTTTTGAAAAACGGGGAATCTCCGCGTTATTTTCGTCCTTACAACCAGTTCCGCGGGGTCGTAGCCCGTAGGGCGTGACCCGGCGGCATAAGAAGGTAAATTAGTGTCGGGTCACGGGCTTCGCCCTACGACCCGACACAACTTGGATGGGAACAGTCTGAATAAGCTCAACCAACTTACCGAAATTTTCGGGGAAACTCCTCCAGGATATTCGGGTTGACGATTTTGCCAATTACGGCTATATTCATTTTCAGATAGTTTTAATAAAGGAGGTACAATGAACGGCTTAAAACAGATATCTTATTTGCTGGTTACGTTTATGTTTTTAATATCGATTTTATCAGGGTGCGATAGCAACAAGCCTAATAATCAAGAGGATGGACCAAACGAGCCGCCCGATACACCTTTTAATCCGACTCCTGCTCACACCTCAAATTTCCAATCGATCGAAACCGAGATTTTTTGGCGTTGCCTGGATCCGGACGGCGATGCTTTAACCTATGATGTCTTTTTCGGCATCGATGAGAATCCGCCGCTGATTGTTGAAAAGCAGGCGGATACACTGTGCTTGTTGGGCACGCTTGACTACTTTACAACTTATTACTGGAAAGTCAACGCGTTCGACAATTACGGCGATTCGGCGACCGGACCATTATGGAGATTCACTACCGAAGCAAGCCCAAACTTGCCGCCGAACCCACCCGGCTATCCCTCACCCGCGGATGGCGCGACCGACCAGCCAATTGCCTTGACTTTCTCGTGGACCAGTTCAGACCCGGACGGGGACGATACGCTGTCATATTATGTCTATTTTGATACAACCTCGAACCCCGCTCCGGCAAGCGGCAGGCTAACCGACGAGTCATTCAATCCCGGCTTATTAAATCCCGAAACTCACTATTACTGGAGAGTGGTCGCCTACGACAATTATGGCGATTCGACTTCGGGGCCGGTGTGGGAATTCACGACAGGCGCGGCCGCGGATGGTATTTTTGCCGCGCTCGTGGTCGGACGTATAATCACCATAGTGGATGATACGCCATTTGCCCTTGATGAGATTGTGGCTCGATTCGATAGCGCCTACGCTCCCTGCATTCCGGTTACCCCGCTGGAAGCTGACGGCGTCACCTGTAATGAATATTTGCTTCTCTGGCATTTGTCGCTCGGCTTGCATAAATATACCGATCCGTACTATTCTCCATTTATTGAACTTGGCGATACCTATGTCTTCGAAGTTTTCGGAAACCTGATAATTCCGGCGTTAATTGATTCAATCGACTTCCCCTCAACCGAACCAATTTTAACCGATCCGGTTGAAAGCGACACCGTATCTATTTCGGGTTTTGATATCGTTTGGACCGGAGCCGAAGAAGGGACCACCGTGCGGTTTGTGCTGATAACGGATGTAGATACAACCGGAACTTCGGTTGAGACGGCCAACGACGGCAGTTATACCATGACGTCTGAAGACCTGGAACCGTTAGGCGAATTAGCCGGAGAGTATGGGCTGTTGCTGGTTCGGCAAAACTCAAAAGCGATAACCGCCGATGGTTATGATTCGCGAGGGTATATCTGGGCCAGGGTTATGAACCTGATTACCATATATGTCGAATAGGCCGCGTTCAGGAGATTCGATGTTTAAAAAAAGTCTAATAATAGTATTTGTACTGCTCTCATGTTATGCAATTAGCTTAATCGGCTGCGGCGAAATATCGCCCTATCCACCTGATATAGCCGAGGCATTAAAAGAAGCCGGAAACAACCGCGCCGAACTGGAAAGGGTGTTGACCCATTATTCAACTTCAGCTGATACCCTCAAACTTCAGGCGGCTTATTTCTTGATTGGCAATATGGAAGGGCATTGTTATGCTACTTATGTTCTCAAAGATACAAGCGGCGTGGAGATTGATTTAAACGCGCTGGACTATCCCGATTTTGACGCGCTTCTAAAAGCCGCAGATTCGATTGAAGCTATCAGGGGTGAAATTGATTTTGAAAAAGATACTTTGATTTATGATCTGCACGTGATCGATTCCCAATTTTTAATAAACCAAATCGATTACGCTTTCAAAGCCTGGCGATCAAAACCCTGGGCGGCGAATCTCTCATTCGACAATTTCTGCCGCTATGTTTTACCATATCGCGGCAGCAACGAACCGCTCGAACCCTGGCGCGAAATTTTCTGGAAAAAATACCGCGATATTGACACATCTTTGTCCGATCCAGCCAACCCAATCGAAGTTGCCGCGCGGGTGAATGATGATATCAAATCCTGGTTTGGTTTCGATCCAAGATACTACTATCACCCCACCGATCAGGGTTTAGCCGAGATGATGAAAACCGGTTTGGGGCGATGCGAGGACATGACCAATCTGACTATCTATGCCATGCGGGCCATAGGTCTGGCGGTCACCAGCGATTACACGCCTTTCTGGGCTAATTCGGGCAATAACCACGCCTGGAACGCTATCCTTACCGCTGATAGCAAAGTTATTCCGTTTATGGGCGCGGAAAGCAATCCCGGAGATTATCGTTTAGCCAATAAACTGGCCAAGGTCTATCGCAAAACCTATGATAAGCAGAAGGACAATCTTATATTTCAGAAACGCAAGCAGGAGAAAGTCCCCGGCTGGCTGGCCGGTAAAAGTTATATCGATGTTACACCTAATTATACGGATGTTTGCGATGTGGCGGTCTCTTTTGACAAGGATATCCCCGATTCGGTTGATATCGCCTACATTTGCGTGTTCAATTCCGGGCAGTGGCAGGCGATACACTGGGGCCGAATTAAGGACGGTAAGGCGACCTTTACCGGTATGGGAACTGATATTGCCTACTTGCCGGCACTGTACTTAAACGAGGAGATAACCCCCTATGGCAAGCCATTCATTTTAGGCGATGATTGCCAAATCCGTGAAAATAAGGCGGATAGTATAAAAACCATGTCGGTTGAGTTAACCTCGACGACCGCCCGCCGCCAGGCTGTTTCCACCGATGGCATCGCTAAATCTTATCTTGAATCCGGCAAGCAGTATGAGTTATTTTATTGGGCTGATGGCTGGCAATCAGTAGGTAAGTCAATGGCTGAAAGCGATAAGCCTCTATTATTTGATAATGTCCCTATGGAAGCACTGTACTGGCTGGTTGTCGATAACTCCAATAAGGAAGAGCGCATCTTCACTATCGAGGATGGCCGGCAGGTTTGGTGGTAGAAATTATAACTTTACCGGGCGATAGGGTGTTTGACAATTAATCATTTTGTTGAGAACTGGCTTGCTCTCGTTCATGCTTGCTTAAAGCCCAGGGAAACAGTTGACGTCCCGCCGCTAATATCTTCAATACCGAATAGCCCATAAATTGAAGCAAGATAGGAATTCTTTTTTCATGCGGTTCCTTGAGCCGCAAGGCTATAAACGCCGCTATTAGTCTCAACATCGATGAAATAGTGAACAGTATATGGTAATTAACTATGGTTTGTTTCCCTATATGCCAATTTATATGGCTTAAGTTTTCCGCCAGCACACCGCTTAAAAGCGAAGTAATAAAAAATCCCAAGCCGGTGACTACTGAGAACATGGCCAGGTAAACGATACGCTTGTCTTTGGGGCTGTTAACGATGGGGATATTGAATATGGCCAGGTTGAAACCGGTCCAGAGCGCGCCGGAGTATATCGCTTCGATAATGAAAACCCATAAGAGATCAGGCCGCGGAAACCACCAGAGCAGAGGCACCAGCACGATTCCAAAAGAGCAAAAGGTGATCACGGGCTTACAGCCGAATTTGTCAATGATGCTTCCCCAGGGCTTGTTTAAAAGGATCGCGGTCAGCGCCGCCAGGCTCAGATAGATTGAAATCTGGGTGAAATTCATATGCAGATTGTTCAACATGTGCGGAATAAAAAACGCCGCGCCCAGGCCGATTGCCATATTCCACAGGAAAAATACTTTTAATAAAAGCCGATAGTTTTTATCTTTTAACGGTTCTAATATGAGTGATAAATTCATATGCAGCTTAAAAAGCCCTATCGAGGTATCCGGCAGTTTCTTCATCAACAAGATGCCTATTAAAGCGCTTATAGCGGCGAATGCGATAATGACGGCAAAACCAATCGGTTCGCGATCCATATTTCGAAATTTATCCAGAATTATGCCGCCGCAGATAGTAGCCAGAATAGTCGCGGCTGAAACAGCCGCACTGCGAACGCCGAAATACCTACCCCGGATTCTCTCCGGCACCAAATCCGCCATCCAGGATAGCCAGGCCGGAGTGGAAATCATGACACCTATATTGGAAAAAATGACTAGCCCTATGAGCGCGTACAAACGCCATTCGCCGTTTAAAAATAGCAATGGTATGAGAATCCACCAGAGCTGACGTCCTATGGCTACGCCCCAAAATACGACAAATTTGCGCCGGTCGGGTTTATTGATAAAATAGGCCGATAAGAGCTGGGCCGCTTGCGCCAAAAATGGTATAGCCGCCAACAGGCCTATTTCAATATCATTGGCGCCCCACATCAAAGCCAGACCCGTTAAAAATACGCTGCCGGAAAATACTATAAAAACAGTGGCAAACGCGCCCTCATAGGTCATCAGGGAAAACCATCTCCGTACCGCGGATATATCCTCATGGGTGTGGGTGTGATTGTGCTTGGGATCGGTCATGATGGACATCTTGTTATTTTCAGCTTCCTGTTTTCCGATTACGGCCATCTTTATTAAGTACTAAATGCATATCGGTTAATTGCTTTTAATTTCAAGGATTTGTAAGGGACCGTTTGCGCCCAATACTCTTCTCCTTTAAACCAAAAGCCGGAATTAATTTAAATAGTCAGGCGATGCAACAAAATTATGCAAAAATTTCTAAATTTCTGTTAACCTAATATCATTGGGCTTGTTGAAAAACATCGAGACTTGTCATTGTGAGGAACCAGGATAGCGGCGAAGTAATCTGGAAGTCGTTGTGCGGCAAATACCCGGATTGCTTCACCCCGCGCCGGAGGCTTGTTGAAAAAGCCGCATACCCGTCATTGCGAATCCCGCGGTAGCGGGGTGAATCAATCTGCCTGTTTGCTGCCGATAAGTTACAGATTGCTTCAGTCGCTTCGCTCCTTCGCAATGAC
>Ga0299912_10001413_pt1 | contig 19350 bp, 19 predicted proteins | sample RVTome_2_FD_207667 | JGI IMG/M metagenome (GOLD analysis project Ga0299912, IMG submission 207667) | Soil microbial communities from uranium-contaminated site in the Upper Colorado River Basin, Wyoming, United States - RVT95D214 (version 2) ... | reverse complement strand
TAGACCGCATGACTTGTTCGCTTTATCGGGCTCATGCCCGACTTATACCACCCTTTATCGCCTTCGGCGACCCTGTTTTCATCCGCCCAGCAGAGCTAGGCGGTATTCAACAGGGTTTTTTATAAATGGGGGTTGTCCCTGTTTTAAAAAGATATGGCGCGTACTTTATAAGGCCGTTTCCCAGCACACAGGGCTTTTCCGCCTATCGCTTCCCAGGGATACTGATCCATCTCCCCCTGTTTCTTATCTTCCTCTTCATCGGTCTTTATCTGAATCTTGGAACCCCCTGGCTCAGGCCATTCATTATCTTGTACATCGTCATCGGCCTCTATCTAGGCAGGGACATCGCCCTGTATGTCCATTATTATCCCCTGATTATCGTGGCAGTTATTTGCTTGATCATTTTTTCCCCTGCTCTTATCACTAAAGTTTTACAACCTTTGAGAACGTCCTTGGGTGAGACCTTCCCTTTTCTTGCCTTGGTCCTGGATTTGGGTATTCTTGCTGCTTATACTTACTATGTTCGTTCTTGGGTTAAAAAGGCGGCATGAACCTACCCAGCTATTGGCGGGAAAAATTCAACTAACCTCCTCTCCCGCCCGCGGGAGAGGGCAGGGGTGAGGCCGAAGGTGGCCCTTTGGCCAGTGGATATGATCTCAGGTGTTTCCCCCCTCACTGCCGCTTTTCCCGCTTCGGGATCTGGCCAAAGGGCCACCTTCGGCCGTAATCCTTATTTCTATATTGAAGAGCGGGAGCGGTATCCCGTATTCCCTGATTTATGCAAAGCGGAGCGGGACTTCATCCTCTCCCCCGAGGGAGAGGAGAAAACGAAAGGGGGGCATTATGGATTTCAAGGATGTAATTCTCAAGAGGAGGGCAGTAAACTTCTTCGATCCCAAGAAGCCTGTGCCGGATAGCCTCATCAGGGAGATGATCGAGATGGCGGCGCAGGCCCCTTCCAGCTTCAACCTCCAGCCCTGGAGCCTGATCATCCTCAAGACACCAGAAGAAAAAATGCGCCTGAGGAAGCTTGCCTGGGATCAGCCCAAGGTGAGCGAGGCCCCGGTGGTCTTCATCGTTCTCGCGGATCGTGACGGCTGGAAAAAGGGGCATACCTTTGTGGAGAAGAACTTCCAAGAGATGGTCAAGGCAGGCGGCATGAAAGAGGAGCAGCATGACTGGTTCATCAACGCCTGTCAGGGCCTGTACGGTACAAGGCCGGAGATGGAACAGGCCTTTGCCTGCAAGAATGCCGGCTTCTTTGCCATGGCCCTGATGTTCGCTGCCAAACACCTGGGCATGGATACCCATCCCATGGATGGATTCGATCATGACGCCGTGCGCAAGGAATTCCAGATCCCGGAGAACTATTGGATCCCGCTCTTGCTGGCAGTCGGCTACTTCGATGGGACGAAGACCCTCTTGCCCCCGAAGTGGCGAAAGCAGTATGATGAAATCGTGCTGAAGTCCCTGTAGGCTTGACAATCAGCTTCCGGGCTGTCTGCGCTGTGCAAGAAAGATAAGGGGTTGGCTGATGCCCATCTATGAGTATCGGTGCGAGGCATGCGGGCGCTCTTCTACGTTTTTGGTCTTAAAGCAAGAGGGATTCCGCGCTGTCTGTAAACAATGCGGCGGAAAAAGGCTCACCAAGCTCATCTCCCGGGTGGCCTTCCTGCGCTCGGATGAAGATCGGATGGAACGCCTGGCCGATCCCTCGCGCCTCGGCGATATCGATGAGCAAGACCCCCGCTCCATGGCGCGCTGGATGAAGCGGATGGGCAAGGAGCTGGGGGAGGATATGGGGGGAGACTTCGACCAGATGGTGGATGAGACCATGGCAGAAGAGACAGGGGGGGACGCGCCGAGAGAAGGAGAGCTGCTATAACCGCATGAGGCGGAGCTTCAAGGTCTTTCCGGTATCTGGAAGAATCTTAAACCGCTCATCGATCCTCAACCCGGCCACCCAGCAGATATCATTCCCCGAGATCACCAGGGGTATCTTCAACCGTTCCGCGCGCGGGATCTTGAGGTCTATGAAGAAGTTCTTGAGCTTCTTTCGCCCCTTCATCCCCAGGGGTATGAAGCTGTCCCCGGGTCGAAAGGATCTGGCGCGGAGGGGCAAGGCCAGTCGGTGGTAGTCGATGTAGGCTGCATCGGGGTCCGCTGGGGGGTCTGGGCTTCCCTTGGCTATAGTGGCCTCTAGCTCCACCCCCAGCTTGTCTAACCTTGTCCTGCCTGGGATGGCAAGTTCGATCTCCCCTGCCATGCCTTGTGGGGGCTCACCCTCCTTCCCCAGAACAAGGTTGTCATAGGACTTCATCGCCCAATACCCACCCGGAAGGATCATCCTCTTGCTCCCCCCTCCCCTTTGGATCAGGTCCTTGATGCCCTTTATGTGGGGGTATTCCAGGATACTCCCTGAGGAGAGCAGTGCAAAGGCGTGCTGCATGACCCTGGCCTGCAAGGCAGCAGGCAGCGAGATGAGAGAGGGGATGGGGATGGAGACCTCTTCACCCGCCTTGACGATCCCCTTGGCTATCTCTTGGGCGATCCCTTCGAGATAGCTCTCGTCCTCGCCCAAGACCTCGGCCAGGTGCAGGAGGCGATGCTTGATGCTGGGGTTGTATCCTCCCAGGGCGGGGAGGAGCTCACGGCGGATCCGGTTGCGAAGGTAATCGTTTTTGAGGTTCGAGCTGTCCTGGACAAACGAGAGTCTCTTGTGCCGGGCGTATTGCAGAAGCTCCGCCCGCCATACCTCGGTGAGGGGGCGAATGTACCTGCCCCGCACAGGGGGTATCCCTTTGAGCCCCCTGGCCCCCCCGCCCCTGATGAGCCTCATCAGGACCGTCTCGGCCTGGTCATCAGCCGTCTGCCCGATAGCCACCTTGTCCAGGTCAAGGGTATCCATGGCCTGATCAAAGAACAGATACCTCAGCTCCCTGGCCGCCTCCTGCAGGGAAAGGGAGTTCTCCTTCCTATACGCCGGTACATCGACCTCTTTGCCGAGATAGGGGAGGGAATATCTATCGCTCAGCTCTTGGACGAATCGCTGGTCCCTTGCCGCCTCTTTACCCCTGATCCCGTGGTTGAGGTGGAGGATCGTCAAGGCAATATGGAGTTCTGACCGCAGGCTTGCCAGGATGTCCAAGAGGGCCACTGAATCGATCCCCCCGGACACCGCCACCCCGATATGGTCGCGGGGCTCTATCATGGAGTGTCGGCGGATGGTCCCCATAACCCGCGAGAGGATGTGGGGGACGGGGTTGCGGGGCATATCAGGCGGCCTCGGACACGAGCCGCTTGAGCTCGTCTCCGGTAATGACCTCTTTCTCCAAGAGGATTTGTGCCACCTTATCCAATATCGCCTTCTTTTTCTTGAGGATCTTCCTGGCGCGCTGGTGGGCCTCATCAACGATCCTCTTGATCTCTGCGTCTATCTCACGGGAGGTCTCTTCGCTGTATTCCTGAGAAGAAGAAAATTGCGTGTTCTGGAGGTAGGGAGACAGTCGATCCCGTTCAAAGGCCACCAGCCCCAAATTTTCGCTCATGCCGTATTCCTTCACCATGCTGCGGGCGATGTCGGTGGCCTTGACAAGGTCGTTCTGCGCGCCGGTGGATACCTCATCAAAGGCCAGTTCCTCCGCCACCCTCCCCCCGAGCAGCATGGTGAGTTTATCGAGGAGCTCGGATTTGGTCATGAGATATCGATCTTCCGTTGGGCGTTGGAGGGTGTAGCCCAGGGCTGCTATCCCCCGCGGGATAATGGAGACCTTCTGCACGGGATCGGCATGAGGGACAGTGAGGGCCATCAGGGCATGGCCCAGCTCGTGATAGGCCACGATCCGGCGCTCCTGCTCATTCATCACCCTGGTCTTCTTTTCCAGCCCGGCCACGATCCGTTCGATGGCCTCCTCCATCTCGGCCATGCCCACGGCCTTTTTGCCGCGTCGGACAGCCAGCAGTGCCGCTTCGTTGATCAGATTGGCCAGATCGGCCCCCACGAACCCCGGGGTCATCCCGGCCAGGACCTTGAAGTCTACATCTTTGGCTAAGGTGACCCCCTTGGCGTGGACCTCAAAGATCGCCTGCCTCCCCTTGATGTCGGGTCTATCCACCAGGATATGGCGGTCGAACCTCCCGGGACGCAGCAGGGCCGGGTCCAAGATCTCCGGGCGGTTGGTGGCGGCCATGAGGATAACCCCTTTTTTGGTATCGAAGCCGTCCATCTCCACCAGGAGTTGGTTCAAGGTCTGCTCCCGCTCGTCGTGTCCTCCTATGGGATTGATCCCCCTGGCCTTGCCCAGGGCGTCCAGCTCATCGACAAAGATGATGCAGGGGGCCTTCTCCACGGCGCGGGCGAAGAGGTCCCTCACCCTGGCCGCCCCCACCCCCACGAACATCTCAACAAACTCCGATCCGCTGATGCTGAAAAAGGGGACCTTGGCCTCGCCGGCCACGGCCTTGGCCAGGAGGGTCTTGCCGCAGCCGGGGGGACCGACCAGCAAGACCCCCTTCGGCAGCCTTCCCCCGAGCTGGGTGAATTTCTTCGGATTCCTCAAGAACTCTACGGTCTCCTTGAGCTCCTCCGTGGCCTCGTCCACGCCGGCCACATCACCGAAGGTGACCTCCAGCTGATCCTCGGCAAGAATCTTGGCCTTGGAGCGCCCGATGGACATAAACTCAGGGCCCCTGCCCATCCTGCGTATGAGGAATAGCCAGATCCCCACGAAGACGAGCAGCGGCAAGCCCCAAGCGATGAGGCTGTTCAGGAAGGTATTTTCGCTCTTTCCTGAGAAGGTGACCTTGTGCTGAAGGAGTTCGGCGACCAGCCCGGCATCCTCCACCCTGATGGTCATAAAGGTCTTCTCCTTCTCCTTTTCGCCGGGTGTCAGGGCCTTTCCCGTGATCCTCTCCTTGCCTATGGTCACCTCCTTGACGTGACCTCCGGCCAGGAGGCCCTTGAATTGGCTGTAGCTGATCTCCTCGGTCTTCTGGGGGGTTATAAAAAATTGGTTGATCAGGAACACGCCCCACAGGGCGAGCAGGAGATACCAGAGCGAAAAGCGTATCTTCTTCTTTTGTGGCTTCATCCCTGCATCCTTTACGCGGCACCCCTCACAATGTTCCGCGGAGATAGTGCTGAGCGTCCGTGTGCAATGCCCCCCGTGTCTGAATCTCTTGGCGCACGATCAAGGGCAATGGTAGAGAGCATATGGAACAGCAGCAGCTTTCTTGTGGACTCATCATTATTAAAATATACTGAAAGCCGCCCTTCGTCAACCCGTCTTCCCGGCAGTCCCCTACCATTTGATATCTCTATGGATGGGATGTCGCTCTCACTCTCTTGAAGGTGGCCCTTTGGCCACAATATAGAAATAAGGTTTGCCGACAAAGGTTGCCTGATGAAGGGAATGAAGCTATGATGGATCGAGCAGATCAATAACAACAGGAGAGAATCGATGTTGGCAGCTCTCTATCTTGCCCTCTGTCTTATCTCCCTTGGGGTGCTGGCCTTCGGTCTCGTCATGATGAAGATCGCCTACGACCTTCACCATCCAATGGAGTTTCTCGCCGTCTTTTTCGCCGCCTCCTTGGTCATTCTCATAGGGGCTGCCTTGGCCCTCGGCTTCGGTCTGAGGGCTGCCCAGCGGCTCAGAAAAAAGCTTAAAAATACCCCTTGAAATTATGGTACAGAGGGGGTATAAGGGAAAATACCGAGAGGGTTGATTACCTAAAATTTCAGAAGGGAGGGTGGATTAAGATGAAGAGTGCTGTGCTTAAAAAGGTCGGTATTGGTCTTTCTGCTCTGTTTCTTATCTCGTTCCTCGGGCTAGGGTGCGCTACCGAGGAGCAGGTCAAGGCGCATCGGGAGGCCGCAGAGGCCGCCGCGAAGAAGTCCGAGGATGCCGCTGCACGGGCTGAGGCAGCTGCCAAAAGGGCTGAGGCCGCCGCCGCGAAGTGCGAAAAGACCTTTGAGAAGGGATTGCAGAAGTAGCTGCCCGTATTTCCCGCAGCAGGGCGGCAGCCTTCGGGTTGCCGCCCTTATTTTTTCCGCGTGATATCGACGGGAACCCCTTTGTGTTCCTCGAGGGCCTTAACGAGGAGATCGAGATCAATATCCTCCCAGAGTTGATAGACAAAGAGCTTCCGTGCGGTGTGAATGAAGAGGTCGGGGATCACGTTGTAGAGATCGGGGTGGACCTCGACGAAGATATGCCCCTCTTTGAAACCGATCTTGACCGGCTCATAGATGATCTCTACCGGCGTACCCACCTTGACCAACGTGAAGAGCTCTTCGATATCCTCGGGATAGAGCCGTATGCAGCCGTGGCTGACCAGCCTCCCGACACCCCAGGGGATGTTGGTACCATGGATGCCGACGTCATAGTTGGAGAGCCGCAGCCGATACGCCCCCAGGGGGTTATCCGGGCCAGGGGGCATCGATTGCCGTCCGTACTCCTCCTGCAGGGAGAGCGGGATGTTCCACGTGGGGTTCTTGGTCTTCTCTATAATGGTAAACCTCCCGAGGGGCGTGGGCGAATCGAGGATTCCGATGCCGATGGGATAGGTCTTGACCATCTTGATATCGTTGAAAAAGAGGTAGAGCCTCAACTCCGGGACATTGATGACAATCCCCTTGTTGTTGACAGGGGGGAGCACCCAGCCCGTCGGGATGGATATCTTTTCCCCTGCAGGTGTTATCCACGGATCGATATCGGGATAAGCAAGTACCAGCTCATTGTAACCCAGATCGAAATTTCTGGCGACGTCCAAGAGGGTGTCTTCCTTGGTGATGACATACTCCTGGAATGCGCCGATGACGGTATTTGCCGAGGGATCTATCCCCGTTTTGCTCTCGGGAAAACGATAGGGAAATGCACCTTTTGCATGGGGCTTGCCCGGGAGCATGAGGAGGAATACGAGGATGAGGAGGAAACAGGCCTTTTTCACCCCTTTGTCTCTTCTTGATCTTCTAGTGACGGCTTTCCCTTGCCGGAGAATTCCACAGCCAAGATTCGGGCGGTCTTTTGAAAACGCAACCTTTTTTCTTCCTCGGGAATCGCTTTGGATAATCGTTCCAGCATAATCTCTATGTTGTCTTCGGTGAGAGGCGCGGCTGCCTCCTGTAAATCCGTTAATGCCTCTTCCAAGACAATGGAGGCAACTGGTCCTACTGCCAGATTCAGTTCCTTTTCCAGGGCTGATAAGTAATCCTCGCCAAAGACAGCGCCAGCCGTCTCTGGATGACGGCTCCCTGCTCCGATAAGACCGGCATCACGAAATCGCTGCACTTCTTTGACCAAATCGAGGGGCGGCAGGTACATCTCATAGGAGATATCCTTTAACGATTTCCTGCCATCTATTCTAGCCAAGATATCCCATTCATCCTTGGTCAGCCTTATGGTGCCGCTGGCCTGAGGCAGCAAATGGAGGACAATGCCGAGGTTTACGGGCTGATCCTTAGTTATCCGATTCCACTCCTGTATGCGTTGCGAAATAAGGGAAAGGACCTCGGTGGTTTCCATCTCGATGGTCGTTTGGTCACTGGTCTGCTGCGGGGTAAAATTATACGTCCCTATTTCCCAACCGACCATGAAGAGGAGCGCCTTGAAGCCGACACAGTGGCCGCATTGGGCGTGCGTAATCCTCCCCTCATGGAGGAACACCTCCCCTTCCCCTCCTTCCGCGCGTATGAGGAGCCCTCCTGTCCGCTTCTGCGAGCAGAGAAAGCCAAGGGCTTCAGCGAATTGAGTCGTATCCTTGATCTCACCGTTTTGTTCGCTCATATGATCAAGCGACCTTTCCCTTCCCACTTCCCTCCATCGGGACAACAGACATGACAGCAGAGAAGGGGCCCCTTATGAGTAAGCAAAGGACGCCATCTCGTTTCCTCTCAAACTCTATAGAATGCACCCCTGAAAGTCAACATGGTCCCGTTCGCTCAGCGACCGCAGGTGAAAAAGGTTTTTACGGGTATTGGCAGCCTTTTGTTTAAAGCAAAGAAAGGGGATCCACGTCTACTTCTACCCTTACCCCCTTGAGTCCCTTGCCTTCTTGCACCAGGGAGCGGCTCAGCTGTTGCAGCAGGGCAACCCGTTCGCCCTTGAAGAGGAGTTGCCAGCGGTATCTTCCCTTGATCTGATATAAGGGTGCCGGGCTCGGCCCCAACATCTCCGCCGCTCCTCCAAGGGTCTTGAGCAACGCGGTGCCCTTTTTCGCGAGCCTCTCTATCCCTTGTTCTGCAGCACGGGGGTTTGCGGATGAGACCCGTATATTGACCATGCGGGTCAGGGGGGGAAAGCGTAAGGCCTGACGCGATTTCATCTCTTCCTCATAGAAGCCCGCAAAGTCATGCTCCTTTGCCCTTTGAATGGCGTAGTGCTCGGGGAGGAAGGTCTGGATGATGACCCTCCCCGGATGACGCCCCCTCCCCGCCCTCCCTGCTGCTTGGCTGATGAGCTGAAAGCACCGCTCAGCCGCCCGAAGTTCGGGCAGGTGGAGGGCGACATCGGCCGTGATGATCCCCACCAACGTAATCCGGGGGAAATCGTGCCCCTTGACGATCATCTGAGTGCCCACGAGGATGTCTATCTCCCCCTGCTCCAAGGCGCGCAACACCCTCCCCTGGGCGCCTCGCCGGGTCATGACATCGCTGTCCATCCGCGCAACCCTGGCCCGGGGGAAGAGCTGCCTTACCTCTCCTTCCACCTTTTCCGTGCCGACGCCGAGCAATCTGATCTTGCCGCCTCCGCACAGCGTACAAATTTGAAAGGCGGGAAGATGATAGCCGCAATAGTGGCAGAGCAGGGCTTTTCTCCGGGCGTGGAAGGTGAGGGAGACGCTGCACCGGCAACAGGTAAAGGCGGCGCCGCAATCGGCGCAGATGGCCGCATGGGAGAAGCCCCTGCGGTTCAGAAAGAGGAGGGATTGCCTGCCAGCCTCCAGGTTTTCAGCTAAAGCATTATGTAAGGAGGGAGAGAAGAGCGCATGGTTTTCTTTCCTGAGGTCCACGATCTCCACCGTGGGCAAGACCCCGCCCCCTACCCTGTTGGGCAGAAGGAGGGTCTCGTATCTTCCTTGCCGGACGTTGTAAAAGGATTCGAAGGAAGGGGTGGCGGAGCCGAGGATGACCACTGCCCCTTGCTTCTGCGCCCGCACCACGGCCAGATCCCGCGCATTATATCTCACCCCGTCTTCCTGTTTATAGGAGGTATCATGTTCCTCATCCACGATGATCAAACCCAAATCCCTGCAGGGGGCGAAGACGGCGGAACGGGCGCCGATGATTACCCGGGCCTCTCCCCTGCTCGCCTTCCTCCACTGGTCGTATCGCTCCCCAGGCGCGAGACCGCTGTGCAGCAGGGCCATTTCTATGCCCAGCCGTTTTTGAAAGCGCCCCACTAATTGGGGGGTGAGGGAGATCTCGGGCACCAGGATCACGGCTCCCTTGCCCAGGGCCAGGGCCTCCTGCGCCGCCCTGAGGTAGACCTCCGTCTTTCCGCTCCCCGTCACACCGTGGAGGAGAAAGGGGCGGAACGTGCCTTCTCTCAAGGCCTGCGCTATCTGCTCCACGGCTGCCTGCTGCTCCGGGGTAAGGGAGAAAAGGCCTTCCTCTCTCTCCACCGTGTCCGGGATCGGCTCCCGGTAGACCTCTTCTTCCTTTACCTGCACCATCCCCTGTGCCACGAGCACCTTGAGCGCCGAAGAAGCCGTTCTGAACCGCTTCCGGAGCTCCTTGAGCGAGGGCCTTCCTTGTTCTTCGATGAAGGAGAGGATCTCCCGCTCTTTGGGGGTGAGGGCGTCGAGGGACTGGGAAGAGGGCACGGCCTCCGCAAAGGCCGCCTTTTTCGCTTTGGTCCTGCCCGGCTTGAGCCGCGCCTCCAGGGAGATCAGGCCCTTTCTCTCCAGGGAAAAAAACAGGGAACGGTGAGGATAGGTCTTGAGAAGCCCCTTGAGCAGGCTTCCTGTGTGAGGATCTATGGCCTGCAGCACCTTGGCAGCCGGCGTCCGATCGGAAGAACCTTCTGCAACTGCCTCTCTCCCCTCTGGGGTCAGGGAAACATGATAGTAGCCCTCCCAGTTGATACCGGGCGGCAGGGCCGTCTTGATTACCTGCCCCAGGGGTGCGAGGTAGTAATCGGCGATCCAGCAAAAGAATTGGAGCATCCCCTGGTCAAAGAGAGGTGTCTCGTCGAGGCAGTCGATAATTTCTTTGATATCTTTGTTCTTGATACCGGAAGGAAGATCAGCGCATGTGCCCAGCACATAGCCGGTGACCTTGCGTTTGCCGAGCGGTACCAGGACCCTCTTGCCGACCTCACAGATGAATCGCAGCTGCGGAGGTATGGCATAGTGAAAGGTCTTCTCCAGGGGGAGGGCAATGACGACCTCTGCATATAACCCCCCGGTATCTGGCTCCTCTTGCGGCATCCCTCATGAGCTTACCATCACACCAAGGGGTTGTAAAGCAGAGGCCCTCAGGGGGTCCCGGGCCCGCTTCAGGGCTTCTGCGGCCCTCTTTCTCTGTGTCTCGCCTTATGCATCAGGCCGCGCATCTCGCGCCGGAACTGCAGTTGAAAGACGATGTATCGCGCCTGCTTTTCTACGGGGAGGATCTTCGCGAGCTCATGGAATCCTTCCTCCTGCACCTCGCGGAGCTTGCTGTCGTTCTCTTTTAAGGCCTCTATCGTTCTCTTGAGTTCCCTTTCAGAGGCATTCGCCTCAATCATCCTCTCCAACTCGCGCACCAATTCTCTGTTTTCCTGCCTCAGCGCCCGCTTGCGCTCCTCATACTGACGCAGGAGAGGAAAGACCTGAGCCCTTTCCTCTTCCGTTAAATCCAGTCGTTCAGTCAGCTTCTGCATCCAGATGAGCTCTACCTTTTTTCTCAGCTCCTCTCTCCGTTCCTGATGCATCGGCCGTTCCTCTCCTTGCGGAGGGGGCGTGGCGGGCTGAGCAAGGACCTTTCCCGTGCTGAGACCCAGGCCGATGATCAGCGCCATTGCAAGCCATTGCTTCTTCATAGTTCTTTCTCCTTTCCTGGAATATAGGTTCCAAATCCTCTGGCCAAAGGGCCACCTCCGGCCATCCCCCCTGACCAAAGGGTCACCTTTGGCCAAAGGGCCACCTTCGGCGGTTTGCGAAGGGGGGTAAGGGGGGATTTTTATGGTTCGCTGGTGACACCCAGTCATGGCACATTACTTAGCTATACGGATATTTCGAAGAGAGGAGTTGCTCAAATCGCTCCAGCTCCCCTTCATCGAGCTCCTCCAATTGATCTTCTTCGCCAAAAACCTCTGCCAGCGCCTCGGTGAGGACTGCCGCCTCTGTCGGCTTGAGGCCGATCCCCTGCCCTTCAGCTGCGCGGGAGCGCCCATTCAGGCCTATCCACCTGCCCCAGGGGTCTTCATCCTCTGAAGCGAGGGGGTCGACGGAAAAGGACTGGGCTACCTCAACAAGGGCCTCCTGTTCATCCTGGGCAGTCCACTGCCCTCTTCCAGGCCCCACGGGTCCCCATAACCCACCCTTGAGGGCGATCACCGCCACGATGACGGCCGCAGCCATCCCGGCCGCAGGCAGCAGGACCTTCCACCCGGGCAAGAGCAGGGGCGTTTTTTGCTCCGCGGGTATTAACCGCTTCTTCTTGATCCTGGCCATAACGCCCGTGGTGAACCCTTGCCAAAAAGCCTCCCCTTTTTGGGGAAGCAGCTGATGGGCAAGGCCGTCCCAGACACCCTCGAGAGCGGCCAGCACTGCCCTGCAATCCGGGCACTTTTCGAGGTGCTGTTCGACCCGTTCTCTCTTCTTAAGGGAGAGCTCATCGCCGAGAAAGTCCGGCAACAACTGTTGCACCCTATAGCATCTCATCTCTTCCCTCCTGAAGCATCGCCTTCAATCTTGTACAGGCATGGTGAAAATTGGCCTTGACCGTCCCCACGGAACATCCCATGACCTTCGCGATCTCCCGGTACTTCATCCCCTCGTGCACCTTCAGCGTCACCGTGAGCCGCTGTCGCTCAGGGAGTTTTCCCCAGGCCAAGGCCAGGAGCCTCCGGCCCTCATGCTCGATAAGCTCCCGCAGGGGGTTTGCCGAGGAAGGGGGGTCCATCTCACCCAAGCTGTCCACCTTTTTCTTCCCATGGTCACGAAGGTAATTCTTGCAAAGGTTGATCGTAATCCGATAGAGCCATGTCTTAAAACTCGATCTCCGGCGAAAGCCCGGCAGGCCTTGAAACGCCTTGAGAAATGCCGTTTGGGCCAGGTCAGCCGCCGCCCCCTCTTCCTGAACAAAGCGCAGGGCGAGATAATAGATCGGCTTTTCATATCTTCTGACCAGGTCCTCAAAGGCCCCCTCATCGCCAGCCCGAGCCCTCTCTACTAAGCGATCTTCGCCTTCCATGGTTGGCTCTGTCATATTAGACACCAGATAGATAAAAAGGTTTAACTGGCACCATAGCCATAATGGATCATGGTAGCATATCGATACCCAATTTCCCATGAGGGCTTCATCACCTATGACAGAACGCCCTGGAGCGCGAAAGGGCTAAAAGGGGTCGCTCGTAAGGTAAAGTGTCTCGCCTGAGGTTGTCCCACCGATGGCGGACCCAGCAAGGCGGGATGCTAAGAGCAGATGTCCCCTTGGGGATGTCCCGCCTATGGCGTGACACTAAAAGCAGATGCTAAGAGCAGATTTACTTTTGTGTTGTTTCGTGCTACTGTGTAACGCGTAACGTCACAGCCTTAGGGGGCACGAGGCATGGCGCAAAGGGATGGGGCGAAAAATCAAAGTTAACAATTCAATGTCGCATAAATAATGGAGTTTATATATGGATTAATATAAACCCTGTTAGACATATTAAGAATGGGAGGTAGTTAAATGGAGCTCTCCAAAGAGAAATTCGTGGAGACAATTAAAGAGATACGTGAAGTGTTAAAAACAGACGAATGCGCCGAATGTTCGTGTCCAAATATTAGATGTGAATGGCATGGAGATTGTTATAATTGCATAAGAATATATCGTCACTACGCCCACCATGTCCCGAGGTGTTTGCAGTCCGTTTTAGACAAAAAGGTTGCGAGGATTACGCAAGCCGCAGAAAATGAAATACAAAAGCGGTCTATAACGCCTGATGAATATTACGACTATTTGAATTCAGTTGCACCAAAAGAATGAGAAGTTGAGGGAGGGCAGGCCTCGACTGAGAACAATTCACCTTATAAGGTAAAATTGTCGCATAAATTATGGGGCTATATATGGATCAATATAAACCCTGTTGGGCGCGCATAAAGGAGCGAAGTATGAGACGTTGTCGATTATTCCTTATAATAACAACTTTCGTGGGCCTGCTCATAGGCAGCCTGACAAATTGCACCTCAGCCGCGACCTCCACCGTGCCGGCGACGGGCGATTTGAAACTAACCATCCTCTTCGACAACACCGCCTACGATGAACAACTGAAAGCGGACTGGGGTTTCGCCGCCTTGGTTGAATACGGCGGCCACACGCTCTTGTTCGACACCGGAGCAAGCGGTAACATTCTCCTGGACAACATGCGACAACTGGGGGTGAAGCCCCAGTCCATCGAGGCGGTGATCCTCTCCCATGAGCACTACGACCACACCGCCGGCCTGCAAGCTCTGCTGGATACGGGCATTCGGCCCACGGTCTATGCGCCGTCCGCATTCTCCAATACCTTTAAGAAACATGTGCGCGCCCAGACCAAGCTGGTCGAGGTCACCGATGCGCTAACGATCCTTCCCGGCATCTACCTGACTCGCCCGATAGGTCCCATCGTCGAGCAAGCCCTGGCACTTAAGACGCCGGATGGAACTGTGGTCATTACCGGGTGCGCGCATCCGGGCATTGTGAACATAGTCCGCCAGGCACAAGAGGTCGTGCCGGGTAAGGTTTCCTTACTGGTTGGTGGATTCCATCTCCTGGAGATAGCCGACAAGAAGAAGCTGAAATCTATTATCGCCGAGCTGCGACAACTGGGCGTCGAGCGGGTCGTGCCCACCCACTGCACAGGCAGCGCGGCAATCGATCTCTTCCGCGCCGAGTTCGGAAAGAACTGCCTTGACGGCGGCGTTGGACGCACGATAGTTTTCTCGGCAAAGTAACTGGGTCGAGGCGAAAGCAGTCTTGACCAAGAACAAGTACAGGAAAAAATCATTGACTTTTGTGCCGATTCGTGCTAAGATAGCGGCTTAATGAGTAAAGTCAGGGCCTTGAGGGGGTCAAGAGTCACGACACAACACAACAATAGGGAAAAAACTGAATTCGACTATCCAAGGGGCTCTTCCTGCCCCCCTTTTTTTAGTGGCCCCCGCGCCATTCTTTTTAGTGGCCCCCGCGCCATTCTTTTTAGTGGCCCTTGTGCCATTTTTTTAGGGGCCCTTGCGCTCCTTTTTTGTTTGATTAAGATACTAATTTGTTTCACGGGTTTTGTCCCGCGTCAAGGCCTGACACCATGTCCGCCTCGAATAATTGCTAGATGAAGATGTGACCCCTCAGGTCATTTCAGCCAAGGGAACTCTATTATGCTCAATCCGAAAGATGCGTTAGATATCGCTGAGAATCTCGGCATACTGGAAGCACTTAAAAAAAGACTCGCTTGGCGGCCCCGCGTTGCGGCCGTTAAATTGGCAACACTTCTCAAGGAAATAACGCAAGTGTTCGAACTGTGCGATAAGGAATTGTCGCGATTTCTCACTCTCAGCTTTGATGAGGTGGCAAGCTTGAATGAGACGAAGCGCAGTTTAATTGAGTTTGAGGGAGCGGCACTAAGTGTGAGAATGAGCTCTGCCCGTCAAGTCGTGAGTCGTCTGGACAACATCTACCAACAATATCTATCCCCTTGGTTTGCTCGAGTGATGTCTAAGAGGGAAGCTGGTACTGTAGCTGATCTTTTCTATAAGATGGGAGGAGATGAAATTGAGTCTCTGGACCTTTTATCGGAGATAACGGAGATTATTTCTTCGGAAGCAAGTGCTCTTTTGGATTTGGTGAACGAGGGGCGTACCGCAGAGGCGAAGGCAAGGTTGGCTAGCCTTCGTCAACGAATTCGTCCTGACCGGATGGCCTTGTCACGGCTCATAAGAGGACTGTATGCACTGGAGACGGAATTTATTAAAAGGTCAGGCGTTGTCTAACAGCGTAATAAGCAAGCAGGGCCACTAGGGATTGACTTTTGTGCCGATTCGTGCTAAGATAGTTGTTTAATGAGTAAAGTCAGGACCTTGAGGGGGTCAAGAGTCACGACACAAAGCAATATAGGAAGAAAAACTGAATTTGATTATCCAAGGGGCTCTTTCTGCCCCTTTTTTGTTTGGATTTCTTGGATCGCATAAAGGCAAGGATAAAAATTTGACCCTTAAAATGTTTTCAATATTTATCAATGTCGCCTAATTTACAGGTTTGTCAGAAAAAATCAAATTGTGATAATAATGGCTTTCTCATAATTGATGCGAACTTCATCCTTTATTTGATTGGTAGCATCTGTAATAAGATAGAAGAAAAATATAGCAGTAACGACAGGCATGAAAAGTTTGTTAGGTTTTGCCAAGTACTTGATATAATATTAAACAAAATCAGGTCTTGTTCCTTGGATGAGACTTTGTGGACTTCTGATAAGGTGTATGATGACGAGATGAGTCCTACCAATAGGATTTCATCACTGAGGAGGGAAATTCATGCTTTGAATACTATGTGTTCCCACCAAAATAGGAAGTATGAAAGGATCGACAGAATTTTGACACAATATCTTCAAAAGGTTAACACGTCAACGCAAGAAATTTCAGAGATTAAAGACCTTTACGCCCACAAACCTGATGATGAAGATGCGTCTCTTATAGTATCTGCTATTAAGAAGTCGATGCCGGACTTTAAGACCATTTTATTAACTGATGATGGAAAGCTAATCTCAAGATTAGGAATAGTTACCAGAAATGGCAATATGAAACTCGGTGCGAACCAATACCCTAGCGGTAATATTTTCCCCTTTAATTTTCTTTCATTTCTGGAATTAATTCATGATTGCTGTAACCTAAGTTCTGAATATTTTGCATATTCTATACATTATAAATTTCTTATTGAAGATGAGAGGGTTACTATCCCGAAAGGTCTAAGGGAGCGCAAAAAAAAGACAACAATAAGCGCTCTTGATAGGTTCATATTGGCAATGGAAAAAAAGGCTCAACAGCTATTCTATGCAAGGTGAAAGGTAGGATTGATTTTGAATTTCGAAGAAACTTTTGAGAGATACCTTGCTGAGACCAAACTAAGAAGATCTTCGGAGACCCTTAAAGAGGTCAGGGATAAACTCTTCTGCATCCAGAGGCTTAAAGATCTTTTTTCACAGCTTGAAGATTTCATCATAGAGGAAGGTTTTCTGGACATGGAGGACGAGGAACCAATTTTCTTCGATTTTGTAGTAAGAAGAGAAGAAATTAAGTTTGGCATTTTTATCGAGGTTACGCAACCTTGCCCTATGATAACGCTAGAAAGGCTTAACGCTTTGAACAAGAAACTTAATAAAGACCCGGCGTTAGATGCGGTAATCATCGTCTGGAATGATGATGGGCTTTCTACATGTGCACTTGATAGCTTAACTTTAAAAACGTATTTTGGAAGAACAGATCCGGTAATTAGACTATCGGGAGAGAGACAAGGTAATTTTGTGGAAATAGTTAGGGATTTTTATAATCAACAGTTTGTAAACTGGGTTATGCCTAGTGAGGTGCAGTTCCCAGAGACTTTTGATTTGCGCGGTCCTAGGATAATGGAATTAGTGGAAAATAATGTTTTCAGAGAATTTCAGGAACAGATAGAATCTAGGACGTTTAGAATAAACGAGAAAAAAGAAGCAAGGAACAAAATTACTGTAGAGAATGTGAAGCGCATTGCAAACTTTTTAGGTGGTATTGTTAAAAAAGAAGAAATCTCCACAATAGATTTAAAAGCTTTAAAAGATTTTTACAACGCTATATCAGAAGAAGACTAATGCTAAATTACATTAAAATTGAAAATTGGAAGGCCTTCGTAGACGAAGATTTAAAATTTGAAGAAGGTATCAACTTTATAGTAGGGAGGAACGGCGTTGGCAAAACAACTGTGTTAGAGGCAATTTGTCTTGCCATGAGCGGAGATACAACTCATTCAGATTTCCTAAGTCTGGTAAGGGACAAGAGAAAACCAGCTCGAATAGAGCTAAGTTTCAGAGTTGACAGCAAGGAATATTTGGTTAGAAGGCAATTCAGTAATAAGTCGAAGCAAAAATCAGAGCTTACATCAGAGGGCAAGAGCTTATGTTCCAATTGGGATCCTGTATCTAATAAAGTAATGGAATTGCTAGATATAGAATCTACTTTTTTTAGAAGACTTACTTACATGTCTGAAGGAGAGATTTATAAATACCTACGTGAGCCTCCTGAGGAAGCACTGAACAGAAGGATACAATATATATTTGGGATAGACAATTTGTTGGCAGTGGAGGAGCGTTTAAACGAAATAAGAATATCTTTTACCAATTCAATAGCAAATACCAAAATAGATTTAGAAAAATTGCTGATAGAACCTAACCGAATGACCAGGGATCTAGCAGATCTAGAGAAGGAGTTAGAAAAACAGGAAAAAATAAAGAAGGAAATAGATGATCAAAAAAGAGAAATAGAGGGCAAGATTACTGAAATCAAAGAATCCATGAGTTGGTTTCGTAAAGCGAAACAAATAGCGGAGCGATTAATCAATACAATTGGAGATGAAAAAGAGCTTGATGAGGCCGGATCAAAGCCTCTAAAAGTAATACACCAGCTAATACAAAAAACTGATTCATTGGTGAGCGATATTGAAAAAAACATTATAGTAACGCAAAAAAATATTGGCAGTTTTGAGAACAAAAAGAAGTATTTCGAAGACATTAAAAAACTTCTTAGCTCTTTGGAAGACACCATAAATACGCATACTTCAGTACCCTGCCCGATATGTAAAAGACCAATAAGCAAGGATATGGGCAAACACTTAATAGATGAAACAAAGAAAGAGATAAGGCAAGCAGAAGAAGAACTCTCTGATCTCTTCAGGAAAATTGAAAAACTGGAGATTGATTTGAGAAAAGAAAAGGCAAAGAAGTCCATAAGGGAAGAGTGCCGGATACAATTAAGCAATTTCCCAAAAAAGATAGTGGAAGAAGCAAGGGAGATGTCCCCTTCTCAAATAGAAGCTAAAATTAAGATGTTGGAAAATTCAATTACAGATTATGATAACGAAGTTAAAAAAAATGGAGAAAAAAGTTCTTTAATAGAAACAAAAATTAAAACGGTAATCCAAGATATTTCAGATATCAAGGCAGAACGAAGGAATATACTTCTAAAAAGGGGCCTCGAAAATAAACTTATAAAAGCACACAAAGGAGAAATGCTAGCTAATATTAGCGCATTAGCAGTTAAAAATACGCGTATTAATATAACAAACTTCAACTTGGAACAGCCATTTACCATAGTAAGTGACCTATTCCACAATTTCAGACCAGAAAGAAATTTACGAATAATGCCGACCTCGAAAGGCATTATAAAAATAAGCGATGAAAATAAGAGTTATATGTATGAAGATCTTAGCGGTGGAGAAAAAACAGTACTGCTGGTGTTGTTAAGAGTAATACTTTGCAGGGCGTTATCAAGAGTCAGTTTTTTGATGATAGACGAACCGCTAGAGCACCTAGATATTAGAAATAGAAGGTCACTATTAAATTTCTTATCGATTGCAAACAAAGGAAATATAATTCCTCAAATAATATTAACAACATTTGAGGAAACTCTCCTACGGAAGCTCTTCTATGATGAAAGAGTAAAAATAAAATTCTTGCAATAAGTTAAGAAGGGAAAAGAGGGAAAAAGAAGTCCAATCTTTATCCTTGATTATCTAGTCATTGTTGTATGCTGCGTCGGGCATGGGAAGAAAAATCGGGGCCGGACCTTGACTGAGGACAATTTACCTTAAAGGTAAAATTATCGCATAAATTATGAAGGTTATATCGATCAGTATAAAACCTGTTATATAAAAAATAAAATATGAGAAAATCAGATTTACAAAAGAACCATGAACCGTTCGATGCCGCCGTAACACGATATCGTAATTTTATGCAAAAAATAATCAGCGCAAAACATACGGTAAACTCCGCTCAAGAAAAGAGAGATGTTGTAGAATCCGTATTGTTACGTCTATGTGCTATTGACCTTCGCATAAATAATGGAACAGTTGAGCTTTTTCTGTTATACTATGGGGCATGAGACCCCATGGGACCCAAGAGGAACTGGAAAGGCGTCGTCGACGCGCGATCGAGATCGTGAAAG
>Ga0299912_10001412_pt1 | contig 19356 bp, 1 predicted proteins | sample RVTome_2_FD_207667 | JGI IMG/M metagenome (GOLD analysis project Ga0299912, IMG submission 207667) | Soil microbial communities from uranium-contaminated site in the Upper Colorado River Basin, Wyoming, United States - RVT95D214 (version 2) ... | reverse complement strand
CGCCCCCGGGCCAGCCCTGCCTGGGCTTGTCCGGGTCGCAGGGGTCGGAGACGTTGCCGTCCCCGTTGTTGTTGAAATACTCGTGGATGTTGGCCAGGGTGTCGGTGTCGCTGTCGAGCCAGGCATCGCCAAAGAAGAGTGGGTCCAGGCCGCAACTTGCAGCATTGATCTCCCACCCGTCAAACATCAGGTCCCCGTCGCTGTCCGGGTCGAGCGGGTCGGTGAGCGCGGTGTTCACTTCCAGCCCGTCGCTGGCACCGTCATTGTCCGTATCCGCATCGCAGGGGTCGGTGCCTTCATCATACTCGGTCTCGTTGTTCAAACCGTCGAAATCATAATCCTCCAAGTTGTCCACCGTGTTCGCCATCATGCAGGCGTAGGTGTTCTCCCAATCGTCCGGCAAGCCGTCGCCGTCCGCGTCGGGCGGGCCGGTGTAAGTGCAGGGATCGGTCCCGCCCTGAAACTCCTCCAGGTTGGTATAGCTGTCCCCGTCCGGGTTGGCCAGCGAATCGCCCACGACCGGGTCCACGCACGCCGCGTAGCTCACTTCCCATCCGTCGGGCATAATATCCCCGTCGGTGTCTGCGTTACAAGGATCGGTCTCGGTGGCTTCCTTCACCCCGTTAAGGTTCTGGTCCTCGCCCACGCCCAGGCTGTCGCCATCGGACAACCCGTCGTTGTCCGTGTCCGGGTCGAGCGGGTCCAGGCAGGCCACGGTCACCGCTTCCAGGTAGTCATTGAGTTTGTCTCCATCGGTGTCCGGGTTGCAGGGATCGGTCTCGTCCGGGTCCACCACCCCATTGTGATTAATGTCCTCGCCCACGCCCAGGCTGTCGCCATCATACAACCCGTCGTCATCCGTGTCCGGGTCGAGCGGGTCCAGGCAGGCCACGGTCACTGCCTCCAGGTAATCATCCAGCTTGTCGCCGTCGGTATCCGCCTGGCAGGGATCGGTCTCGCCCGGATCCACCGCTCCATTGTTGTTTTTATCCTCCCCGGAACTCGTCCCGTCCAACAAACCATCCCCGTCGCTGTCCGAGCTCACCGCGTTGGTGCACCCGGCCACTTCCACGTCATCCCGAAGCCCGTCCGCATCCGTGTCCGCCAGCAGCGGATTGGTCAAGTAGGTGTTCACTTCCGGCCCGTCGTTCAGCCCGTCGTCATCCGTGTCCGGGTCGAGCGGGTCCGTGTTCCACACCAGCACCTCCTGGCCGTCGGAAAGCCCGTCGTCGTCGCTGTCCGCGTCGCAGGGGTTGGTCTCGCCCGCATCTACCGTGCCGTTGTTGTTCTGGTCTTCACCGGAACCGGTCCCGTCCAGCAGCCCGTCCCCGTCGGTGTCGCTCAGGTTGGGGTTCAGGCAGGCCACGGTCACCGCCTCCAGGTAGTCATTGAGCCCGTCGCTGTCGCTGTCCGTCGAGAGCGGGTTGGTCCCGGTGTTGAAGATGCTCACGAACACCCCGGTGCGGGTTTCCACGTTGTCCGGCAGGCCGTCGCCGTCCGAGTCGCCGTTGCAGGGATTGGTCTCGCCCGCATCCTGGACGCCGTTGTTGTTCTTGTCCTCCCCGGCCGCGGTCCCGTCCAACAAGCCATCCCCGTCGCTGTCCGAGCTCAAGGCGTTGGTGCACCCGGCCACTTCCACGTCGTCCCGGAGCCCGTCCGCATCCGAGTCCGTCACCAGCGGGTTGGTCCCATGCACGTTGACCTCAGCCCCGTCGGTGAGCGTGTCGTTGTCACTGTCCGCATCGCAGGGATCGGTCTCGCCCACGTTCACCGCCCCGTTGTGGTTTGCGTCCTCCACCCCGTCGCTCAAGCCGTCCCCGTCCGAGTCCGGGTTCAGCGGCGAGATGCACTTCCCGAACTCCACCCCGTCGCTGAGCAGGTCGTCGTCCGAATCCGCATCGCAGGGGTTGGTCTCGCCCGGGTCCTGCGCGCCGTTGTGGTTTAAGTCTTCGACCCCGTCGCTCAACCCGTCCCCGTCCGTATCCGGATTGTTGGGGTTGGTGCACCAGGCCGTCTCCTGGTAAGACCATAACCCGTCCCCGTCCGGATCGTAACGGTCATCTCCGCTGTTCAGCGGGTTGGTGCCGTGCACGTTCACTTCCGTGCCGTCGTTCACCCCGCCGCCGTCCGTGTCCGCATTGCAAGGATCGGTCTCGCCCGGGTCCTGCGCGCCGCTATGGTTCGCATCCTCCACCCCGTCGCTCAACCCATCGCCGTCAGTGTCCGCATTGTTGGCCAAGGTGCACCAGGCGTTTTCCACGCTGTCCAGCAGCCCGTCGCCGTCCGAGTCCACCAGGTCGTCCGCCGGGTTGAGCGGATCGGTCCCATAAATCAGGACTTCATCCCCATCGTTGATCCCGCCGTGGTCCGTGTCGGGATCCAGCGGGTCGGTCCCGTAGGTGTTGACTTCCTGGTCATTGGTCAAACCGTCGCCGTCCGGGTCCCCGTCCACCAGGAGCAGGGTCGCGTCCTGCTGAGTGATGCCGCCGTCGCTGATTACCAGCCCGCTGAAGTTCTTCTGCAAATACCCCGGCGCGCTCACCTGCAAGGTGTGGTTGGCGCCCACCCCCAGCCGCATCGAGTAGAACCCGTCCGCCTGGGTGGTGCTGGGCGAGCCCGAGATCAAGAGGTTGACTCCCCCCTTGCCGTTGCCCGAAGCGTCCCGCACCCAGCCCAGCAACGTCCCGGTCGAGGTCTTCGGGGTCAGGTTCATGTTGATGGTGGTATTGGTGGTGATGTTGCAGAGCTGGTTATTGTCGTTGTAACTGGGCGACTTCGAGGCCAGGCAGATGCGGTTGGTCCCGGTGCGCACGTTGCTCCGCAGGTAATAACCCCCGGACCCGGTGGTGGTCACCACCGAGTCCCCCGCGGCATAGCGAACCTTGAACGTGGCTCCCTCAATCCCGTAAGAGGTCGAAGCATCCCGGATATAACCCGACACCGTCCCCAAACCCCCGCACTCATCATCCACCCGCAACTCATACTCCGTCCCCTCTCCCCACACGTGGCCGTCATACTGCTTCACCTTCAAATAGTAAAGACCCGGCTCCGTAAAATCATAGAAAATCTCGCTCGCCTTGCCGTCGCCGTAGTCGTCGTTGGTGGCCAGCGCCGGCTGAATGGTATCGCCGTATAACTCCAGGATGGTGTCGCAGTTCGGGCCCAGGTTCTTGGTGAACAGCCGGTAGGGGCAAGCCTCCGGAACCTGGAACTTCACCCAGTCCCAATCCGCATAAGTCGAGCCGTCGCCCAACGTCATCAGGTCGTGGAAGTTGTGCTCCTGGGCAAAGCCCACGCCCACCTCAATCGTGCTCGCGTCCAGCGGCTCATCGTCCGGCTCGTAGGCGTCCGGCCCGAAGATGATCAACTGGGCCGTCGGCGGCGGCTGGCCCGGCGCCGGCTGGGAGAGGTTATCCTCCTTGTCCTTCGCGTAGAAGCTGGCCGTGTAACGGCCGTTGACGGTGAAAAGTGCGTCCACCTGAGAAGCCGGGAACTGGTATTCCCAGCGGTTATCGGTCGGGTCAAAGGTCAGGTATACCCGCGGCAACAGCTCGTCCTCCACGTTGGGCGTGTTGTAGTTCCCGCTCGGGCCTGGCGGAGAATACCCCGGCGGCGTGATCCGGGCGAACACCGCCACCGGCTCGAAACTCGAGCTCACCGTGGCCCAGATCATGGCCGAGACCCCGTGCTCCAGGTTCTGGTCCGGGCAGGGCGTGATCACCGGCGCCACGTTCCCGCCCGTGTAGGCCGAACCGATCCGCAGGCTCTGCGCCAGGGCCCCGTCCTTGCTGGTCCCGTCCGGGCTGTAGGTCCCATCCCCGTTATCGTCCAGCTTGGGCGCTTGGCCGGACCAGGCGGCCAGGGCCTCCCGCGACCGGGTGAAGCACTCCATCACGTTCAACCCCGCGGCCACGTTGTTCCAGAAATACTGGGTGAAGCTCACCGTCCCGCCCACGGTGAAGTAAGCCGAGTTCTCGCCGTCGGCCACGCCCGTGCTGGTGATCACCACCCGGTTGCTCGAAGCCGAGCCCAGGTCGTCGAGGAAGCTTCCCGAGTAGCAGGCGTCGTAAACAAAGATCACCGCGGCATTGGTACTCGCCTGGATCGCGTCCAGCTTCTCGTCCACCGAGGCCGAGGAGATCACCTCCGGCGCCGGGGTCTGGTCCAGCAAAAACGTCTCCTGCCCGCCGTGGTCCAGGAAATACACGAGCAAGGGCACGCTCGCGTTCACCTCGCCCTCGGCCCAGGCGAAGGCCGCATTCAGATTCGCAGGACTGGGCGCGCCGTCAATGTCGTTGAGCAACCCGTCCCCGTCCCCGTCAAAGGCCTGGGTGGGATCCGGGTTCAGGTAATAGATCTGGTCCCGCGTGTAGCCGCGCAGGAGCAGCATCTGATAGGCGAAGTTGCCCAGGTAATTCAAATTGTTGACCAGACGGTTGTCATCCACCAGACCGCCGCCCACCACCAGGATGGCCCTCCCCACGTCGGGAGTGACCACGACTTGCGCGCTGAAGGAGTTGGCGGCGGCGTCGGTCACGTTCAGCGCGTACTCGCCGCCCACGCCGCCGGCGGTGTAGGTGACAGTGGTGCCGGAATAGCTGTTGAGCGTGCCGCCGCCCGCGGTCCAACTATAAGGCGGCGTGCCGCCGGTCGCGGTGAAGCCCACGGTCTGCCCGGCGGAGACGCTGGCAAAGGCCGGCTGGATGGAGACGACCCCCTGGATCAGCACCCGCGCCTGGAAGCTCACCCCCATGGTGTCCTGCGCCGCCACCGCGTAAGCGCCGGGGTTGCTGCCCGCGGTGTAGGCGAGGTTGACGTGGTTGGTGTCGCCGGATTGGACGCCGCTGCCGCCCGAGGCCACCCAGGTGTAAGGCGGAATCCCGCCTTCGGCCAGGAAGGTGACGGTATTGCCGATCTCCAGCTCCACCGTGTTGGGCGAGATGATGACCTTGAGCGGGTTCTCCACGGTGAAGACGATGTTCTGGTTCATGGGCGGATTGTCGGCGAGGTCGGAAGCCTGGACATTGATCACGTGAGTGCCCAGATTGAGAACAGGAGTGGTAAAGGAGATGGTGCCGGTGCCCGGGTTGTAAGTATAGTTCACGTCCTTGACCAATGTGGTGAAGTCGAGCACGACTTGCAGGGTGGACTCGTCAATCCCGGAGCCCAAGCCGTCGCTGAGCACGATCAGGACGCTCGGGGTGGTGTCCAGCACCAGATCGCCCCAAACCGGGTCCGAACTCAGCATGAAAGGCGACTGGCTGTCCACCTGGACGCCGTTGCTGGCCTGGATCTGCTCCTTGCCGGTTATGCTTACCGCCTTGACGCTGAAGAAATAAGTTTGACCTTCGGCCAGGCTGAGCCCGCTCTTGGTCACCGAAGTGAGAGTGGCGTTGCCGGTCCAGCCCCCCAGGACACTGTCCCAGCCGGCGGTCGGATAAGGGGCGATGCCAATGGAATAGTCATACCGGGCCAGGCCCGAAGGCGGGGGCGAGGCGTTGGTCCAGTTGGCGGAAAGGGTGGTGGCGGAGTTGGAGTAGTCGTCGTCGCTCGCGTCCAGGCCGTCGTAAACCGTGAAGCTTCCGGGCGGCTGAGTGTCCACCGTGATGCCGTTGCTGTTCATGGGGTTGGACAGGTTGCCGACGTTGTCCACGGCCCGGACGGAGAAATAATACATGCCGTCGTCCAGGGTGCTGCCAAAGAGGTGAGTCACATTAGGCGTGAAGACCTCGGTCCAATTGACGAGGTCGGTTGCGCCCGGAGCGGTCCCGATGGCATACCAATACTTCCCCACCCCGGAGCCGACATCGGAGGCCGACCAACTGGCGGAGAGCTGGTGGTTGTCGCCGGTGTAAGTCCCGTCATCCACGGGGAGCATGGTGGGTGGCAGCCCGTCCCAGCCGATTTCGGGCAGGTTCAGATACCAGGGCAGATAGACGGCGCCGCCGTAAGAGTTGCTTTCCGCGCTGCCGGGGTCCACGGTGACGTTGTTGCGTTCGATGATTCCAATCCCCGGGTTTTCTTCGAGGCTCGCGTTGGCGGTTCCGGCGCTGAAGCTGGAAGTGGTTCCATTGGCGAAGAAGTCGTCGTCGTGACGCACGGCGACGGTGCCTTCGTTGAGCGCCGCCAGGGTCCGATACCAGCGGGCGGTGACGGTAACGGTCATGGCGTCGCCGCTGCCATTGTCGTCGTCCCAGTAGCGGCCGGCGACCGGATCGTAATATTCATAGTTGGAAATCGAGAGGGCGGTGACCTCGACCCGGTCGGTGGTGATGGCCAGGCTCACGCCGGCCGGGTTCCAGGTGCCGCCGCCGTTGTTGAGCACCACCCGAGGAGTGTAGGTGTAAATGGCCGTATAGTATTCGGTGATGATCGGAATCTGCCCGATCGCCAATCCGTAGCTGGTGCCCTCGGTGTAGCTGGCGCTCCGGATGGCGCGAACATAGTTGATCTCGGCATCGGGCACGGTGATGTCGCTGTTCAGGTAGCGGACGCGATAGGTGATGAAGGTGGCCACGCCGGGGTTGAGGGTGCCGTCGCCCGGGGAGGGGGGAGTCGGGTCGTTCACGCTCCAGTCGGCGTCGGCCACGGTGATGCGATTCTCGAAGTCGAGGTAGTTGATCTTCTCCACGTAACCCGAGTCGTTTCCGTCCTTGTCCACCAGCTTGATGCTCAGGCGCGTGTCCACCAACTGGGGCATCGCCCAGTTAAAGGTAATGGGGAGGTCCACCTGCCACTGCCGCGGGGTGGGGAAGGATTCCGCAGGCGTGCCCGCACTGATATAGCTGGCGCCCTGGAGCACGGAGAGACCGGTGTCCCGGTCATAGCGGATCTCGACCTGGGTGGTGCCGCTGCTGTTAGCGATCTTGAGCCACATCTGGTCGTGGTTATCCTGGCCGTTGGCGTCGTAGCCGATCAGGGAGAAGGTATAAGGCCGGTAGCGGGCGTAGCAGATATCGTTGTCGCCGTCCACCGAGAGAGCGATGGCCTCGGGAAAAGGATTCGGATTGTTGACCCGGAAGGGCCGGGTGGCCGCGGCCAGGGCCGGGCGGTTGAACTCGCCGTTCTTTTCGTTGCGCTGAAAAACGAGGATGCGCACGACCACGGAATCGTCGGCCACGGCGTCGGCGGCCGAGTTCCAGACAAAGACGTGGGAGGCGCCGGCGGGGCTGGCCGAGAGGTCGGCGGTTCCCTCGGAGCCCGGGCCCTCGGTGGCGTCCAGCCAGTTGCCGCCTCCCACCGGGGAGTATTGCACCCGGAGGCTGGCCCGGTCGGACTCAGCGTCGGTAAGGCGATAAACGATCGTAACGTTGCCTTGCTGGATGCCCACGGGAGCGGCGACATAGACCGAGGTGGCGTTATTGGTCAGGTTGGGCCGGGGCACATAGGCGTTGACGTAGATCCGGTTGGGAATCCCGTAGCCCTCGTTGACGCCGTTGGTAAAGAAAAGGTCGGTGTCGCCGTCGTTGTCCACGTCAAAAGCGTCCACGTCCAGGGTGGGATCATGGTTGACGCTGACCCAGGAGGCGGTGGTTTCGAGGACGCCGGCATGGTTGAGATAGATGCGGTTGGGGGCGGAAGAGCTCATCCCGGCCGGGGAGTTGGCGCAGGCGAGATCGAGCCAGCCGTCGTTGTTAATGTCCACCCAGGCCACCCGGAAGGTGCCGTCGGCTTCATAAGAGGACCAGCTCGGGGTGGTTTCCAGGGCGCCGGCCTGGTTCAGGTAAACGTAATTGGGAGCGCCGCTCAGGTAGCCGGAGTTGCCCACGGCCAGGTCGGGCCAGCCGTCGCCGTTCATGTCGCCCCAGGCCACGGAGAAGGTGATATCCGAGACGGCGGAGGTCCAGCCGGCGGAAGCTTGCAGGATTCCGCCGACATTGTAATAAACCCGGTTGGGTTGGGGAACGGCGGTGGGCATCCCGTCCACCGGAACGATCACCGAACCGTTGCCGACGGCAAGGTCCAAGTCGCCGTCGCGGTCCATGTCGGTCCAGGCCACGCTCATGGAGGCATCGACCTCGGCCGAGGTCCAGGCGGGGGAGCCAGCCATGACGCCGTTGTTATTGAGGTAGAGCCGGTTGGGCGCGCCGAGAGTGGACCCGGAGAGAGCGGCGCCGGCCAGGACCAGGTCCAGGTCCCCGTCGTTGTCCACATCGCCCCAGGCCAGGTCCGGAGCGGCAAAGGTGTCGGTCGAGGTCCAGCCGGCCGGGTTTTCCAGGGTGGGGGCGCTGTCGCGGTGGATGCGGACAAAGGTTCCATTGAGCGAGCTCAAGTCGGGCAAGGTATCGGCGTCGAGCAGGGTCCAGGCCGCCTGATTGGTGATGTCCCACTCGTTGCTTCGCCAGTAAGGATTGCGGTTGAGGGTGCCGGCCTCGTTGCGGAGCAACTCGTTGCGGGCGCCGACCGTGGTGGGATTGCTGGCGGAAGTATTGGCCACGGCCACGTCGAGATCGCCGTCGTTGTCAAAGTCGGCTACGTCCGCGCCGGTGGACTTGCCGCCGACCAGGGAATACCAGCCGTCGCGGGTGCTGAGCACGCCTCCCTGGTTGAGGTAAATTTTAGCCGAGGTCTTGCCGGCCACGCTATAGTCGAGGTCGCCGTCGCCGTCCACATCGGCCAGTTTGCCGTCAAAGGCAAAATCCAGGGTAAGTTCCCCGGTCCAGTCCGGCTCGACGTTGAAGGCGCCGTTGTGGTTGAGGTAGAGGAGGTTGGTCATGCCATACTCGCCCAGCAGAATGACGGTGCCGTTGGTGACGAACATGTCGAGGTCGCCGTCGCCGTCAATATCGCCGAAGCTGACGGACTGGGAAGCGTCCTTGAGGGTCGAGCTCCAGGACGGGGTAGGCTCGAAGGTGCCGGCGCCGGTGTTGAAGTAGATCACGTTCGGGTAATTGGTGGTATTGGCCACGCCGATGTCCAGGTAGCCGTCGGCGTTGACGTCGGCCAGCTCGATATCATTGGCCACCTGGGGGTCTTGGGAGACCCAGGCGGGGGTGGACTCAAAGGCGCCGGCGGTGAAGCGGAAGAACTGGAGCCGATTCGAGGCCCCGGACAAGACCAGGTCCAGGTCCCCGTCGTTGTCCACGTCGCCCAGCTCGAGGTCAAAGGCGCCGTCCAGAATGGGGGTGACCGGAGTCCCGAAGGCGTCGAGCAGGCCATTGTGGTTCTTATACCAATAGACCCGGTCACCGGGATCCACCGCGAGCAAGTCGAGGTCGCCGTCGTTGTCCACGTCGCCCAGTTCCAGGTTCAAGTAGTTGCGGATCAGGCCGTTGGCCAATTCGCCCGGCAACCCCGTGTCCCTGCTGACCCAGCCGGGAGTGGTCTGGAGGACGCCGCCCTGGTTGTAATAGACCTTGACCTGGCCGGAGACCGGCGCTTCGACCCCCTGCGTCATCTGGAACAGATCTATGGTCATCATGGTGGCGACAACCAGATCCAAGTCGCCGTCGTTGTCAATGTCGCCCCATTCCATGTCCGAGGAGGCGTCGTTTTCCGTGGAGATCCAGGAGGGGGTGGTCTCGAGAACGCCGTTATTGTTCAGGTAAAGTTCATCGGCTGCCGGGAGCCAGAAGATGCCCAGATATAAGGCTTTGCCCACGGCGAGGTCCAGGTCGCCGTCGCCATCCACGTCGCCCCAGCTCAGGGCCTGGCCGTTGGAATCAATGAAGGAATTGGAGGACCAGTCCGGGACATTGTCGAAGTTGTAATCCAGGGAGTCGGCGTAGATGGAGAGCAGGTTTTTAGCTTTGCCGGTATAGCCGGTGGGGTTCTGGACCGTGATCTCGCGGCCGCCCTTGAGCGCGGTGGAAAAGACGCTGACCGTGGCGCTGATCTGGGTGGCGCTGTTCCGGGTGTAGCTCGTCACGGAGAGGTCCGCGCCCTGGCCGGAAATGGTCAGGGTGCAGCCCACGTCAAAGCCCGAGCCTCGGATGGTGAGGGCCTGGCCATTGACCCCGGCCTTGAGCCGGGAGGGGAGCACCCGGGTGATCTGGGGCCCGCTGACGGTGAACTTGGCGTTGCCCACGGCCCGGCTGCCGTCGGGGTTCTGGACGATGACGTCGCGGGGCCCGGCCAGGGCGGAGCTGGGGACGTTGATGGTCAGGGTCAACTGCTCGGGGAGGAGGGGATTCCACAAGACCGAAGTCACTGCGGCGTCGGTGCCGGACAAGCGCGCGGTCACCCCGACTTGGAAATTTTTCCCGGTGACGGTATGAGTGCCCGAGGTCCCGGGATTGCGGTTGTTCGTTGAAATCGAAGTGAACCACAGGGGCACGCTGGCCGAGGACTTGGGGTCGGTGCCCTTGCGGACTTCGATCCCGTCCACCACCCCGTCGCCGTCCGAGTCGGCGGAGGTAGCCGTGGTGCCGTAAACCAGGATTTCCTGTCCGTCGGAAAGCCCGTCATTATCCGAGTCATTGTCCACCGGGCTGGTGGGGTAGGTATAGACCTCCTCGAAGTCGGTCAGCCCGTCGCCGTCGGTGTCAACGCGGAGCGGGTTGGTGCCGTAGCTCTGTTCCTGGGCGTTGGTCAGGCCGTCGCCGTCCGAATCCACGGAGGCATCGGGGGTGAGGGGATCGGTGCCGTTGTTGTATTCCCAGCCGTCGGAAAGGCCGTCGCCGTCGGTGTCCGGATTGGTGGGGTCGGTGTGTCGGGAAACTTCGGTATAGTCGTCCAGGCCGTCGCCGTCGGTGTCGGCCAGGAAGGGGCTGGTGCCCCATTTGTATTCATCGTAGTAATAGAGATTGTCATCGTCGCGGTCGCTCCACAAATGGGTGCCGTAACGGAGCGCGAAGCCGTCGGGCACGTCGTATTCGATGGAGGTTGGATCAGAGGACGAGGACCCGGCCGCGGTTTCGACCCGGTTGGGGACCCCGTCGCCGTCCCGGTCAATAACCTCGCATTGGTAACGATGATCGTCCCAGGTCCAGGTGTCCAGGCGCTGGTAATAGGAGAAACCGGTGGAAATGTTGACGGAAGCCAGTGAATCGGGCGGCGGCCAGGTGGAGTTGGGGCCATAGCCGACACGGACCACCGTCCCGAAGGAAGTGTCCTGGGGAAGAACGGTACTCGCTTCCCGGTAATGGACGGTGCTGAGCGCGCTCCCGCTTGCAACATAGTAATATTTGCCTTGGCGCATGGGCACGTTGAGGGGAGCGGGCGCGTCATGAAAGTCCACGCCCACGGTGGTATAGGGCCGATCGTCCCACTCGAGCAAGGTCCAAGGTCCGGTGACAGCATCGGCCTCGTAAACCACCCAGTAGAAGGTATCGCTATCCGCCGGATTGACATAGGGGGCGAAGTTGATGAGCAACGTGTCCACGGTAGGCTGATAGATATTGCCCCGGAGATAATTCACTCCGGAGTTCGAGGTGCCGGTGTAGCCGATAAAGTCCTCGGTCGGCTCGCAGGCGGGGTAGGGTTTGGTGGCCAGGAAGTTTTCGTGAAGAATGCGGGCTTGGGCGGAAGCTATGGCATAATAATTATAAGACCACCATTCGTGGGTTTGCTGCGAGGCCCGCACTCCGCCCTTGGCCCACGGGTAAGTAATCAACACCGGGCTGTTGGCGTGACTGTCATCGGTAATCACTTTGACCGCGGTCGTGGTATTGCCCCATTGGGTGTAATACGCATTGGCGGAATAGTTCCAATTATCTATGCCGGAATCGGTCAAGCCTTGGACCAGAGGACTGGAGGCGGAGTTAATGGTCAAGGCTTCGGTGGGGGAGAGGGGGGAGGAGGCTTGCAGCCGGGTGGGAAGCAGCGCCGTCCAGGCGGTGGTGTTCCATCCGAATAAATCCCAGGTGAGGCCCCGGCGGATGGCGTTTTGCAGCCAGACGGTGTTGGCGCTGGTGGCCAAAGAGGTATAAAAACCGCTTGACAATCCGGAAGGAACCAGCATCCGATCATAAGCGGAAAGGTCTATCGCGCCCAGGCTGGCCGAATTATAGACCGTGTAGCTGAGCCCGATGCCGGCAAGCAAAGACCGGTTGGTGGCATTCCACCCGGCCGGCGGAGGATTGGCGAAACTCCAGGGATCGGTGGTGGTGCTGTCCTGGACCAAGGCCGTGTTCCAGGGGGTGTTGAATTGGGCGAGCTTGGAAGTGGTGATGATCTGGGCCCAGGCGCTGTCCGTTGTCCTGGTTTGGTTGATGGTGGCCGCGGGCGGCCGGCCGGTCGAGGCCGAGGATCCAGTTTCGAAGACCCCGAAGCCGTTGTTCTGGGGCGGGGCGACGGCGCTGATTTTCCACAGGATGTAATCGGTCCAGGCGCAGCCGACGTAATAATATTTCCCGGAAGCCAGAGGAATCCGGAGTTCGCCGGAGGAATACCAGTTATCGGTCGGGCTTTTGGGATACAAGGTGACGTTCTTGTAATGGGTCCGGCTATAGGTTCCGGTCTCGGTGGTGTTTTGATATACAAAGAAGTCCACGTTCCAGGAAGGATAGCTGAAGTCCAAATATTGGTAGATCCGGCCGGCTTGACCGGAAGTGTAAGAATTGCTGATCGGGCTTGGAGGAGCCCCGATGAAGATATTGCCGGCGGCGCCGGTTTCCAAGACGCCGTAGGTATAGGTGTAAGGGACATTGGCATTGGTCGGTTCCTGGTAATATCCGACCCCGCTGCCTCCGGCCCCGCTCCAGGAAACCCCGATGTAGTAATATTTACCTGAGGTTAACCGTTGGGCTGGACCGATGGTGGGTGAATATTTCATGTTCGGCCCCCCGATGCTAATCGAGGCGCTTCCAGACCAGACCAGGGTAAAATTATTCGTGCCGGTTAGAGTGGTTCCTTCGTAAATAAAGTAATAGCCGGTTACCAAGCCGCCACTTTGGTTATTCAGGTACATCGCGAATTGGCTCAGGTCCAGATCGCGGGTCATGTGGTAGAAATTCCCCCGGCTTCGGTTCAGGCCGGAGTCAAGGGTCGAACACTCCCCGGAACTGCAAATGGTTTGATAGGCATCCGGGTTGAAGTTTACCTGCACCTCGGTGAGCACGGTGTCGGTCAAGGCATGATAGACGTTGCCCCGGCTGGTGTTGCTTCCAATATAAGACCCGGAAGTAGCATAGGTATCGGTAGCTGAATCCGCTTCCCAATAAGGGTCGGTGGGGTCGGTCCCGGCCTGGGCTTCGTCGAAGTCGCTGACCCCGTCGTTGTCGGTGTCGGTGTCGTGGGGGTCGGTGCCGAGCAGGTATTCCATGAGGTTGGTGAGTCCATCGCCGTCGGCGTCGGTGTCATCGTCGCCGGCGTCGCGGCAGTTGAAGGCGTTGGCGACTTCCCAGGCGTCGGGCATGAGGTCGCCGTCGGAATCGGGATTGTTGTTGTAGCAGTTGTTCTGGTATTCCTGGAGGTCGGTCAGTCCGTCGCGGTCGGGGTCGCCGCCGGTGTCGGGATTGAGGGGGTTGGCGTCCAGTCCGTCGGGGATGGAGTCGTTGTCGCTGTCGGGGTCACAGGGGTCGGTCTCGCCCGGGTCCACAATCCCGTTGTAGTTTTTGTCTTCTAAACCGTCCACTAAATTGTCAACGTCGGAGTCATTGCTAAGCGGGTCGAGACAGCCGATGCTAAATTCGAGACCGTCGGGGAGGTCATCGTCGTCGGTGTCGGTGGAGTTGGGATTCAGGTCCAGGCCCGGGGCGTAAGAGGAGCAGGTGCCGTCGTAGCAGACTTCCTGGTAATCGGTGACTCCGTCGCCGTCGCTGTCCGGGACCTGGGGGTTGGTGCCGGCCTGGAATTCGACCAGGTTGGTGAGTCCGTCGTGATCGGCGTCGGCATTCAGTCGGATGTTGGGAACCTGGGTATTGATTTCCGGGTTCGGGATGATGCCGGACCAGGTCAAGGGGTCGCCGAAGGCGCTGTCGGTATGGAAGCTGAGGCTGCGATTACCTCCCGGTGCCGAGTAATAGACCGTTCCATTGGGGTTCAAATAGGAAATATTATTGAAGCTGATGTCCACCATCAGGTTATTCACGCCGTTGTAGTTGAAAGGAGTGGTAAAGGCAAAGGTGCGCCAGCCGGTGGTGCCCTGGGGAAGGTTGGTCTGGAGAACGGTGGTCCAGCCCGATCCTTCCCAGAGGGCATTTGGGGCGGCGGGGTAAACGCTGAGGCTGGTATGTTTCATCCGGATGGTGAAATTGTTCATGGTCATGCTGGGGAGTGTGGCGACGTTGAGGTCGAGCGAATAGAGCGGACCGGCGCCGCCGATTTCGGATTGGAGGTAGATGATTTGGGTGCGGGCGTCATGGTAAAAAGTGTAGAACGGGTAGGCCCAGGTCCCGGTGCCGGTTCCGATCACCGACTTTTGCAGCGGGTTTAAGCCATAGTCCACTTCCCATTTATCGCCCATGCCGTCGCCGTCGGAATCGGGGTTATTGGGATTGGTGCCGTAAAGGAAGTTCTCGTCATCGTCGGACAGCCCGTCGCCGTCGGAATCGGCCACCACTTCCAGGTAAAAATCGTCGGCCTCGTCCTGGACTTCATACACGTCCTCATTGCCCACCTTGTAGTCAATCAGGTAGGAGGCGAGGGTGGCATTGGCCTGGAGGGTGACCATGTAAACTTCGGTTCCGATTCCGGGCCCCATGGTGTCTTTTCCAACCCACCATTCATACCCGGGCTCTGCCGGGTAGTTGGCATCCAGCCAGGTTTTCAAGCCGGAATTGTAGGCCAAGGTGTTACTTCCCTTCACCTGAACCACGGTAAAACCGGTGGGAATCTTGATCGCCAGGAAATGGTTGTTGTCCGGGTCTTGTCCCGGGGGCAGGGTTGAGTTCACCACCACGTCATAGGTGATGGTCCCGTTCTGGGTGATGAACGCGGGCTGGTTGACGAAGAGGAACTTCAACTCGCAGCTGGCGCTCAAGATCAGGATAGCGGCCAAGAAAGAAGCCAGGCAAAGGCGGCGAAAGTTTAAGCTGGTCGCCCGGTTCTCAAGCTTCATAGATTGTCTCCTTCTTTGTGAAAAAACAAAAAAATTGATCCTTTAAAATAGACGAAAAATAATGCAAAACCTTGCCTGTTACCAGGCATTTTCGCTCATTCCCAATGTCGAGGCTTTCCCTGTAAAAAAGCAGCGTCAGCAGAACTAAAAGCAAGTGCTTGAAATCATCGCACGGTTAAATTTCATTATGAAGAGTTTATTTGATAAAATCAAGCAAAAAATGGCCCACCCCGCATCTTGCTCCCGGCCAGCTTCCAGGGTAAAGTATCAAAGATGACCCCGCCCGAGACCCAGCCGGCCGGACCGCCGGCTCCGCGGCAGTCCTGGATCCTGGTCCTGCTCGCGGGAGTGCTCCTCCTGACCGCCGCCGCTTACGCTCCAGTCCTCTCGGCGCCGTTTGCTTTTGACGACTTCACCAACATCACCGACAATCCCTTCCTGCCCCGGGAACACCTGGACCTGGGACCCTTTCTTGCCAGTCTGCCTCGCCAACCCAATCCCTTTCGACCCCTGGCTTATTTGAGCTTCGCTCTCAACTTTGTCCTTTTCGGCCCTGGCCCGAAAAGCTTCCATCTGGTTAACCTGGCCATTCATCTTTTCTCCTGTGTCACGCTTTATTTTTTGCTCTCGCTTCTCTTTCGCTCTCCAGGGGCGAGGCCGAAAGCCTCAGCCGCCTGTGGTGAGCGTAGTCGAACCACGTATCAAGGCTTCGCTCTCGCCACGACCGCCCTCTGGGCCTTGCACCCGGTCCAGACCGAGGCGGTCAGTTACGTGGTCCAGCGCATGACCTCGCTCGCCGGCCTCTTTTGCCTGCTGGCCCTGCTTTCCTATGTCTATGCCCGCACCTCGATTTCGCCCCGCCGGCGCCTGGCGGCCCTCGCCGGCCTCATCCTCTTCGGGATTTCAGCCTGCGCCACCAAAGAAACCTCCTTCACCCTCCCGGTCTTCCTCCTCGCCCTGGAATACTTCTTCTTCTCCCAAGTCGGGCTTCCCCCCAGCCGGCGCTGGCTCATCGGCCTCGCTTTCCTTCTCCTCCTCGCCACCCTCGCGGCCGCCCTCCTGCTCGGGCCTTCTACACTCCGCTGGATCTCCCAGGGCTACGCGCTCCGCGATTTCACCCTTTACGAGCGGCTGCTCACCGAAGCCCGCGTGGTCTTTTATTACCTGTTCCTCGCGGCGTGGCCGATCCCCCAACTCCTGCGCCTGCAATATGACTTTCCCGTCTCCCATTCCCTCCTCCAACCGGTTTCCACTCTTTTCGCCGCCCTTGGCTTAATTGCCCTCGCCGCGGCCTTCCTGATCGGGCTCCGCAAAAGAAGCCTCTGGGCATTCGGGATTTTATGGTTTTTCGGCCAGCTCGCGATCGAGTCCAGCTTCATCCCCCTGGAGCTCTGCTTTGAACACCGCCTCTACCTGCCCGTCGCCGCGCCGGTGGCCGCCCTGGTTTTTTTGGTCCTGGCGCCGGGCCGTTTTAGGAAGGCGAGGCTGGTTCTGGTCGGGATGGCAGCCTTGCTTTTGGGAGCGGACACGTATGCGCGTAACCGGGTCTGGACGGATTCCAGGGCCTTGTGGCGGGACGCGGTGAAAAAATCGCCGGGAAGCGCCCGGGCCTGGTCCAACCTGGGCAGAGTGGACCGCGGGCAGGGCAATCGGGACGCCGGCCTTCACGCCTACTTGCAAGCCTTGCGCCTGGACCCGCGCTATACCCACGCCTATCTCAACCTCTCCGGGATTTATTCCAGCCTGGGCGATAATCGTCAGGCCCGCTGGGCGGCGGAGCGCGCGGTGGCTTTGGAGCCCGGTAACTGGCGGGCTTTGCTGGCCATGGGCGAGGTGGAAAACGAAGCCGGCCATCCGGAGGAGGCCCTGGCCTGGTATCAACGGGCGCAAGCGCAAAGCCCGGACGATGCCCTGGTGCTGGAAAAGCTCGGCGGCCAGCTCCTGGAACTGGGCGATGCCGACGCGGCTCGCGAGGTTTTTCGACGGCTAAAAAGCCTTTACCCGGAACGGCCGGGCAATCACTTTCTCCTGGGCAACTCCTATTTTTACCAGGGTCGCTGGGCCGAGGCGGCGGCGGCCTACCTGGAGGAAATTCAAGAGCATCGCGAGTCCCCGGAAGCGGAGAACAACCTGGGCGTGGCATTGCTCAAGCTGGGCCGGCCGGATCAGGCCCGGGCGGCCTTCGCGCGGGCGGTGACCGGCGCGCCGCAGGTGGCCCTGTTTCAGGAAAACCTGTGCGAGGCCTATTTCGACCTGGGCCAGTTCCGGCAAGCGGAGGCCGCCTGTCTTCGCTCCGTGGAGTTGGACCCTTCTCTGGATCTGGGCTGGAAAAAATTGAGCGAAATCTATAATCGGCAAGGCCGGCCCGGCGATGCGCGGCAAGCCGGGGAGCGCGCTCGGCAGGCAGGTCCGCCCGACCCAGGGCTTGAGCAGGGGCGGGAAGAACCCGGCTGGCCGCCACGTTAGGAGGCCCCGGGCCATGGGTTGGATAACAAGGTTCTCGCCCAGACTAAAAGTAGGCCTGGCACTGGTCTTCCTGGCCGGCTTCAACACCGCCGCCTATTGGCCCAGCCTCCGCGCGCCCTTCCTCTTTGACGACTATTTCAATATCCTGGAGAACCCGGACATCTGGCGAGTCGGCATGGGTTATGCTCCTTTGTATAAGCTGGCTTGGCCGCGCTGGCCCTCGCGCCGGCCCCTGGCCAACCTGAGCTTTGCCCTTAACCTCCGCTTCTTCGGGCCCGATCCTTTCTCTTTCCACCTGGTCAATTTAATCATCCACCTGCTCAACGCCGGCATGGTCTTCTTTTTAATCCGAAAAGTGATCCAACTCCGTTCCGGCAAAGCCGAGGCGGCGTTGCTACCCCCCTTGGCCGGGGCTTTGTTCTGGTCGCTTCATCCCCTGCAAACCCAGGCAATCACCTACGTGGTCCAGCGCATGACCTCGCTGGCCGCCTTTTTCTACCTGCTGGCGTTCTTTTTCTGGATTTCAGCCCGAAGCCGGCCAGGTTGGCCAGTTAGGCTCGGCTGGATGCTGGCGGCCCTGGCCAGCGCCGGGCTTGGGTTCCTGGTCAAAGAAATCCTGGTCACCCTGCCCCTGGTTATCGTTCTCTGGGAACTGGTGCTTAAGGAAACAGACCGGCCATTCCGGAAGCGACTCCTTGCGCTCGCCCCGGCCGCCGCGGTCTTGGCGGCTTATGGAGTGGGATTGCTGGTTTACCTCCCCCGACTCAACCTGGACGTCTCCGACAACGTGAGCCGGTTTTACGCCGCCTGGGGCGAAAAACTCCTCAGTCAACCCCGGGTGATCTGGCATTACCTATCCTTGCTGGCGTTCCCACTTGCTTCCCGTTTGAACTTGGATCCCGCCTGGACCGGCTCGTCAAGCCTTTGGGTTCCCTGGACCACCCTCCCGGCCTGGCTCGCCCTGATCGGAGCGCTCCTTGCCGTGGCGGTGAAAAGCGGCTCGCGGCCGACGCCGCTTTTTGTCTTGCTCTTTTTTCTCCTCGTGCTCCTGCCCGAATCCGTGATCCCCATGGACCCCATCTTTGAGCACCGCCTTTACCTGCCCAGCGCCGCGCTTCTGGGCGCAAGCGGCGCGGCCCTGGCCTGGCCCGGTTCCAGACAAAGGGAGCGGCGGGTCCTCTTGGCGGTGAGCCTGGTGTTTCTCTCTCTTCTCACCTTCTCCCGGAACCAACTCTGGACCAACGAGTTCTCTCTCTGGCGCGATGCGGTCAAGAAAGCGCCGCGGAAAGCGCGCCCCTGGGTCAGCCTGGCTCAAGCGAACCTGCAACGCAACCAAATCCAGGCGGCTTTGCAGGCCTACCGGCAGGCGGCCAAGCTGGACCCCAACGACTTTCTGACCGGTTTCAACCTCACCATCCTTTACCTGGAGCTTGGAGACCACCGCCAGGCTCTCCTTCTCGCCGAGCGCATGTACCACTTGAAGCCGGAAAATTCTTTCGCGCTTTTGGCCATGGGCAGCGTGGCCGGCGCCGCCGGAGATGCCGACCATGCCGTGGAATGGTATTCGAGACTCCAGAAGAAAAAGCCTGTGGATCCGAATGTGTTAAACCGGCTGGCCAATGGGCTTTTGGATATCAATCGCCCGGACCGGGCGGAAGAGGTTGCGGAAAAAATCTTTCAGCTCTTTCCCGGCCGGGCCGGAAATTATCTTCTCCTCGGGAACATCCGATTTTATCAGGGTCGCTGGTCCGAGGCGGCGGCGGCCTACCTGGAGGAAATTCAAGAGCATCGCGAGTCCCCGGAAGCGGAGAACAACCTGGGTGTGGCATTGCTCAAGCTGGGCCGGCCGGATCAGGCCCGGGCGGCCTTCGCGCGGGCGGTGACCGGCGCGCCGCAGGTGGCCCTGTTTCAGGAAAACCTGTGCGAGGCCTATTTCGACCTGGGCCAGT
>Ga0299912_10001411_pt1 | contig 19365 bp, 22 predicted proteins | sample RVTome_2_FD_207667 | JGI IMG/M metagenome (GOLD analysis project Ga0299912, IMG submission 207667) | Soil microbial communities from uranium-contaminated site in the Upper Colorado River Basin, Wyoming, United States - RVT95D214 (version 2) ... | reverse complement strand
AGATCAAAGTCGGCGCGACCGCCAAGATGCTCCCCCCTTGGGGGAGCTGTCCTCCGTAGCCTTGGCGAAGGAGGACTGAGGGGGCTCCTTGCTCCGACTCCCGCCGGGGGCTTAGCCTGCCCCCTCAATCGAGGCGGGACCATGCAGGATATCCTCAAAGAACTGGAGCGGCGCCGCGGCGCGGCGCGGCTGGGCGGCGGACAACGCCGCATCGACGCCCAGCATAAGAAGGGCAAGCTCTCCGCCCGCGAACGCCTCGACATCCTGCTCGACGAGGGCTCCTTCGAGGAGTTCGACATGTTCGTCGAGCACCGGGCGACCGAGTTCGGCATGGCCGAGCAGCGCATCCCCGGCGACGGCGTCGTCACTGGCCGGGGCGAGATTGGCGGGCGTACGGTCTATGTGTTCTCCAAGGACTTCACCGTGTTCGGAGGGTCTCTTTCGGGCGCGCACGCGCAGAAGATCCTGAAGATCCAGCGCCAGGCCATGAAGGTCGGCGCGCCGGTGATCGGCCTCTACGACGCGGGCGGCGCGCGCATCCAGGAGGGGGTGGAGAGCCTTGCGGGGTATGCGGACATTTTCCTTGAGAACGTCATGGCTTCGGGGGTCATCCCCCAGATCAGCGTGATCATGGGCCCCTGCGCGGGGGGCGACGTCTATTCCCCGGCCATGACCGACTTCATCTTCATGGTGAGGGACACCAGCTACATGTACGTCACGGGCCCGGACGTGGTCCGCACCGTCACCCACGAAGAGGTGACGCACGAGGAGCTGGGCGGAGCGCGGGTGCATTGCTCCAAGTCCGGCGTGGCCGACGGCGCCTTCGACAACGACATCGAGGCCCTGACCCAAGTCCGCAGGCTGATCGATTTTCTTCCGGCCTCCAACCGCGAGAAGCCCCCCCTTCGCCCGGCGCTCGACGAGCCGGACCGCGAGGAGCCGTCGCTGGACTCCCTGGTCCCCGCCGGCGCCGACCAGCCCTATGACATCAAGGAGTTGATCCTTAAGGTGGTGGATGAGGCGGATTTCTTCGAGATCTCAGAGGCCTGGGCCAAGAACATCGTCTGCGGTTTCGCCCGCATGGACGGCCAGCCCGTGGGGATCGTCGCCAACCAGCCGCTGGAGCTGGCGGGCGTCTTGGACATCGACGCCAGCCGCAAGGCCGCGCGTTTCGTCAGGTTCTGCGACGCCTTCCAGCTCCCCATCGTCACCTTCGTGGACGTGCCGGGCTTCATGCCGGGCACGCGCCAGGAGTACGGCGGCCTGATCAAGCACGGCGCGAAGCTGCTGTTCGCCTACGCGGAGGCCACCGTGCCCAAGGTGACCTTGATCACCCGCAAGGCCTATGGCGGCGCCTATGACGTGATGAGCTCAAAGCACCTGCGCGGCGACATCAACTACGCCTGGCCCACCGCTGAGATCGCCGTGATGGGCGCCAAGGGCGCGGTGGAGATCATCTTCCGCGAGGACGCCAAGGACCCACAGAAGCTCGCCGCGCGGGAGGCGGAGTACAAGGCGAGATTCGCCAATCCGTTCGTGGCCGCGTCCCTGGGCTACATCGACGACGTGATCATGCCGAGAGAGACGCGGAGGCGGATCGTGCGGGCGTTGAGGGGGCTGCGGACGAAGGAATTGACCAACCCCTGGAAGCGGCACGATAATATTCCTCTCTGACCCCTCTAACCCCTCCAACCCCGTCACCCTAGGCCTTGTGCCTAGGGCCCCTCGCGCAGCTTCCCCGCCGCGCCCAAACTTGAGCCATCCGTGCGGCCGAGACAGGGGCCCTCGCCACAAGGGCGAGGGTGACGATTGGGGGGGCGGAAGGTGACGAATTAGGGGGACAGCCGACACCTTATCCCCCTCCCCTCCGCCGGGCGCAGACTGAGGGCCATGACCGCCCTGCCCCCGCCCCTCGCCGCCGCCCGCCCCGCCAACCTCCGGCCCAACGCGCGCGCGCCTGCGCGCCCCTGCGCCTCCGCCCGCGCCTCCGCGCCCCCGCGCGCGTGGGGGGCCGGTTATCCTCGGGGTTTTTCGCCGGTTCGCGGCGCAAGTCCGCGTTTGATCTACATCAGCGCGATCGAGTCGCACGTCGCCCACATTGCCGACCGACTCGAAGGGGTTGGAGGAGCCACGCCATGTTCTGTCTCAATTGCGGCAAGCCGCTGCCGAAGGATTCGCACTTCTGTCCGGCGTGCGGACACACCGCGGAGGGCGAGCCCGCCGACGCCCCCGCGTCCAATTCCGCCCCCAGGGCCGCCGCCGCGCGCGGGCCGGACGTCATCTCCGACTCTCCCGTCCAGGGGGGCAAGCCCGGCGTCTGGGCGCGGCTGAAGGCCATGAAGACCTGGAAGAAGGTCGTGCTCGGGGTCGTCGTCTTCATCGTCGGCGTGGTCTGGCTGGCCCTGGCGGCCACCGGCGGCCTGATCAAGCCGGTGGAGCGGCATTTCGCGGCCCTGCGCGGCGGCGACGCAGTCGGGGCGTACAGCGAGCTTTCGATCGCGGCGAGACAGGAAATGTCGTTGGACGCCTTCAAGGCGATGGTGGAGGGCAGCCCCGCGCTCGCCCACGTGACCAAGGAGAGCTTCACCTCCCGCACCGTGACCAACGGCCAGGGCCAGCTCGAAGGGGCTCTCGACCTGGACAACGGCGGCAAGCTTCCGATCGAGATCCGTCTGGTCAAGGAAAACGGCCAGTGGAAGATCCTGGGCTACCGTCTGAACCCGGTCAAAAAGCTCGACTGACGCAAAGCCCCGCCGCCCAGACCTGGTCCCCCATCGACGGGGGCGGGTCTGGCTCCGGCGTCGGAAAGAGCCGCCTAGGGACGCGCGATCCCCGCCGCGGCCAGCACGGCCTGGAAATCCGCCGGCAAGGGCGCCTCGACGCGCCGTCGCCCGCCCTCGGGGTGAGGGAACTCCAGGGCGGCGGCGTGCAGCATCAGGCGCGGAACCGGCCGTCCGCCCAGCGTCAACGCCCCGCCGTAACGCGCGTCCCCCGCGATGGGCCGGCCAATGGAGGCCAGGTGGACGCGCAGCTGGTGCATCCGCCCGGTGCGGGGGTTCAGCTCCACCAGGGCCGCGCCTTTGCCGGCAGCCAGGGTGCGATAGAGGGTGTGGGCGGTCTCGGCGTCGGGATGGTCGGGTGCACACAGGCGCATATAGGCCTCCCGGCCCACCTCCTCGCGGCGCAGGGGGGCGTCAATGGCGCCGGCGGGTGGGTCGGGCGGGCCGGGCGTGACGACGGCGCGGTAGGTCTTGGTCATCTGGCGGCCCATCATCGCCTTGCCAAGCGCCGCGGCCGCCGGCTTGGTCTTGGCCGTGAGGATGACGCCGGAGGTGTCGCGGTCCAGCCGGTGGATCAGCCGGGGTCGGGCATGGCCGGGCCGCGCGAAGGCCCAGAGCAACTCGTCCAGCGTATGGACCTGCCCCCGCCCGCCCTGGCTGGACAGCCCCGCCGGCTTGTTCAGCGCCAGGATGGCCGCGTCCTCGCAGATCGTCAGGGAGCGGACGAAGGCGATCTCGTCGGGGCTCAGCGCGATCGGCCGGTCGATGGCCCGGGGCTTCTTGGCGAGGCGAACCATCACAAACTCCGCTCATCCCCGCGAAAGCGGGGACCCAGGTGTTTTATCGAAGGGCGTCGGCGTTTCAGGACTGAAAAAGCCTGGGTCCCCGCTTTCGCGGGGATGAGCGGATGAAGGGAGAGCCTAGCCCTTGTCGGTTCGCTTCTTCTCCCGCAACTCCGCCCAGCGCTCCAGCCGCTCCCTGATCCGCCCCTCGGCGCCCTCGCCCTTCGGCGTGTAGAACGCCTGCCGCTCCACGCCCTCGGGGAAGTAGTCCTGGCCGGAGAAGCTCTCCTCGGTCTTGTGGTCGTATTCGTAGCCGGCGGAGTAGCCCAGCTCCGCCATCAGCTTGGTGGGGGCGTTCAGGATGTGCTTGGGCGGCATCAAGGAGCCGGTGGCCTTGGCCATGCGGCGGGCGGCGCCCAGGGCCACGTAGGCGGCGTTGGACTTGGGCGCCGAAGCCAGGTGCAGGCAGGCCTGGGCCAGGGCCAATTCGCCCTCCGGCGAGCCCAGCACCTCATAGGTCTGGCGGGCGGCGAGCGCGATCAGAAGGGCCGTGGGATCGGCCAGGCCGATGTCCTCGCTGGCGGCGCGGATCAGCCGGCGGGCGACGAACAGCGGGTCCTCGCCCCCCTCCAGCATCCTTGCCAGCCAATAGAGCGCCGCGTCAGGGTCCGATCCGCGGATGGATTTATGCAGGGCGGAGATGAGGTTGTAGTGCTCCTCGCGGTCCTTGTCGTAGGCGGGGCTGCGCTTCTGCAGGAACTTGCCGAGGGCGGCGGTGTCCAGCGGCGCCTCGGGCTCGGCGATGTTGAACAGGGTCTCGGCGAGCGAGAGCACATAGCGGCCGTCTCCGTCAGCGTAGGCCACCAGCGCCCGCCGCGCCTCGGGCTGCAGCGGCAGGCCCCGCCCCTCCATCGCCTCGGCCCGTTCCAGCAGCTGCTCCAGCGCCGGATCGTCCAGCCGCTTCAGCACGAACACCTGGCAGCGCGACAGGAGGGCGCCGTTCAGCTCAAAGGACGGATTCTCGGTGGTCGCCCCCACCAGGGTCACCGTCCCCTGCTCCACATAGGGCAAAAACCCGTCCTGCTGGGCGCGGTTGAAGCGGTGGATCTCGTCCACGAACAGCAGGGTGGACTGGCCGGCCGCCCGCCGCGCCTTGGCCTGCTCGAAGGCCTTCTTCAGGTCCGCCACGCCGCTGAACACCGCCGAGAGCTGGTGGAACTCATAGCCCGCCACCTTGGCCAGCAGGCGCGCGATGGTGGTCTTGCCCGTACCCGGCGGCCCCCACAGGATCATCGACGACAGCCGCCGCGCCACGACCATCCGCGCGATGGGCCCCTCGGGACCCAGCAGGTGATCCTGGCCCACCACTTCGTCCAGCGAGCCCGGGCGCAGCCGGTCGGCCAGGGGCGCGGGCGCCTCCGGCTGAAGTCCCGCAGCTTCGAACAGGTCCGACATGGCCGCAGCCTACCAGAAGCGCCGGCGGAAACGATGGCCTGCGAGCGCTTCCGGCGGCTTTGCGCGGCGGCCAGCGTCGGCTAAAGCCTCCGCAGCCAGCCGACTGAGCTCGGCGTCAGCGGCCGTTCAGCTTGCGGCGCGCAAACAGAACCATTCGGAGGAACCGCATGGCCGACGCCGACGCCATCAGGGCGTTGCAAGACCGGATCGAGGCTTTGGAAGGGCGCACGCGGACGCTGGAGGACATCCACGCCGTGCGCTCGCTGCAATTCAAGTACGGCTACTATTTCGACGTGTGCCTGTACGAACAGCTGGTCGAGCTGTTCGCCGAGGACTGCGAGCTGAAGTTCCTGAACGGGATCTATCGCGGCAAGGCCGGCGCGCGGCGGCTCTATTGCGACTGGCTGCGCGAGCTGTGGGCCGAGGGACGCGATGGCCCCCGCTACGGCCTGATGTACGAGCATCTGCAGCTGCAGGACGTCATTGACATCGCCCCCGACGGCCTCACCGCCAAGGGCCGCTTCCGCGGCGTGATGATGGGCGGCTGGCACGAGAGCATGCCGAACCCGCCGGCGGTCCCCTCGCAGATGTGGGAGGCCGGCGTCTACGAGAACCAGTACAAGAAGGTGGACGGCGTCTGGCGCATCTGGCGGTTCGACTACAACATGCTGTGGCAAGCCGACTACGAGAAGGGCTGGGCGCACTCGGAGGTCCACCTGAAGCCCCTGACCCGAACCTTTCCCGACGACCCCAAGGGCCCCGACGAACTCACGGCCGATACGCCCCAGGCGTGGCCCCACACCCGCATCGTTCCGTTCCACTATCCCCATCCGGTCACCGGCCAGAGCTGGCCCAAGGACCGTGGGTCAGGAGAATTGAAGTGAAGTCAGTCATCGTCATCGGCGCCCTCGCCGCCGCCCTGCTCGCGACCGGCGCCGCATCCGCCTCCGGCCGCGCCGCCAACGCCGCCAAGGGCAAGGTCGTGTTCAACGAGCAATGTTCCCTGTGTCACTCCGCCAAGCCGGGGGTGGAGGGCGCGGCGCCCAGCCTGAACGGCGTGGTGGGCCGCAAGGCCGCCTCCGATCCGGGCTTCCCCGCCTATTCGCGGGCGCTGAAGGCGTCGGGCCTCACCTGGACCAAGGAGACGCTGGAACACTTCCTCGCCAACCCGTCCGCGATGGTGCGGGGCACGGCCATGCCGATCAGCCTGCCCGCCGAGGCCGACCGTCACGACGTGATCGCTTATCTGGCCAGCCTGAAGCGCGGCCGCTAGGATCGCCGACGATCCAATCATAATAAGACGAGGGACCGCCCCATGCCGCCACGCTCCGCCCTTTCGTTCCTGGCCGCGGTTGCCGCCGTCACGGGGATCGCCGCGGCCGCCTCCTGCTTCGCCGAGCCGGCGCCGCCGAGCTCGGGTCCCCCGCCGGCGGGGACCCTGCTGAAGGGCCAGGCGGCTTTCGGCGACTGGCGCGCCAACGCGCCGGGCGTGCGCCGGCTGATAACGCCGGCGGACCTGCCGGCGCCCTTCGCCACCACGCCCGCCGCGTCCATGTCCCAGGTCGCCGACCGGCCCGCCGACGCGCAGATCAAGGTTCCCGAGGGCTTCTCGGCGGCGGGTTTCGTCACGGGCCTGGACGGTCCGCGCGTGCTCACCGTCGCGCCCAACGGCGACGTGTTCGTGGCCGAACAGCCCGCCGGGCGCGTGCGCGTGCTGCGTCCCGGCGCGGATGGCGCCGCGCCGAGCGAGAACACCGTCTTCGCTGAGGGCCTGGACCAGCCCTTCGGCGTCGCCTTCTACCCCCTCGGTCCCGATCCCCAGTGGGTCTATGTGGCCAACAACAACGCCGTGGTGCGCTTCCCCTACAAGAACGGCGACCTGAAGGCCCGCGGGCCGGCCGAGACCGTCATCGCCCAGATCTCCCCGAAAACGGGCGGCCACTGGACGCGCGGCCTGGCCTTCTCGCCGGACGGCGGCAAGATGTACGTTTCGGTAGGCTCGTCGGGCAATCTCGACGAGGGCATGGGCAAGAAGAGCGTCAAGGACGCCCAGGCCTGGGAAGCCCAGCAGCACGCCACAGGCGCCGCCTGGGACGTGAACACCGACCGGGCCAACGTGCTCGTCGCCGATCCCGACGGCAAGAACGTGCATATCTTCGCCACCGGCATCCGCAACTGCACGGGCCTGACCGTGCAGCCGGGCACGGGGGACGTCTGGTGCTCGGTCAACGAGCGGGACATGCTCGGCGACGACCTGGTTCCCGACTACGCCACCAGCGTCAGACAAGGCGCCTTCTACGGCTGGCCCTGGTACTACATCGGCGACAATGAAGATCCCCGCCTGAAGGGTCAGCGCCCGGACCTGAAGGGCAAGATCACGGTTCCGGACGTCTTGTTCCAGGCCCACTCGGCGGCGGTGGACATCGAATTCTACAACAGCAGCGCCCCGGGCGCCTTTCCGGCCGAGTACCAGGGCGACGCCTTCGTGGCCCTGCACGGCTCGTGGAACCGGGCCAACCGCACCGGCTACAAGGTGGTCCGCCTGCCCATGAAGAACGGCAAGGCCACCGGCGAATACGTGGACTTCATGACCGGCTTCGTGATCGACGCCAAAAGCGTCTGGGCCCGCCCCTACGGCCTGGCGGTGCTGCGCGACGGCTCGCTCCTGGTCGGCGACGACGCCAACAACACCATCTGGCGCGTGACCTATACGGGGAAGTAGGCCGGACCGATCAGCGAGGCCGCGAGCGTGTCAGACGACGTCGACATCCTGGGCGCCGATCCCAGGCCGACCTTCTTCAAGCTCGCCGACACCGGCGCGCTCGGCCTCGCGGTTCCGTCGATCCGCGGCGACCGGGGCGAGGCGGTACGGGTGGTCGCGCGCACTCTTTCGGGGATGCAGAAGGAGGCGCTGGTCGCCTCCGCGCGGACAGGGGCGGTGTGGCGGCTGGCGTCTGACGAGGGCGCCTATCTCGCCGGTTTCGATGCGGCTCCCTGCCCCCTGTCGTTCCTGACCACCGGCATGGTCTCGTCATACCTCAACGAGATCCTGGCCCTGGCGAAGATGCGCGGGATCCGCATCGACGACATCCGCCTGATCCAGGACAATTTCTACACCATGAAGGGCTCGGCCCGGCGGGGCGACATGACCGGCGGGGCCCGGGACATCGAGCTGGAGGCCCAGATCGCCTCGGATGCGCTGCCGGAGGCCCTGCGCGCCCTGGTCTATGACGCCGTGGCCGCCTCGCCGCTCAACGGGCTCATGCGCGGCTGCAAGGAGAGCTTGTTCTCCCTCGCCCACAACGGCGCTTCGATCGTGCCGGCCAAGGCAAGCGCCATCGCCCCCGTGGACCAAGCCGCGCCCGACTCCTTGTTCGAGACGGCCGCCCCCGCGCCCAGAGACTGGTCGGATCTGATCGTGCGCGGCGCCATGACCGCCAAGGCCGAAGACACCACCACCTTCGCCGGGGGCAGCCTGACCGACGAGCAGGACCGCCTGCTGCATATCCGCGGCGTCTGCACCCTGAGGCCCGACGGGATCAAGCAGGTGGACGTCCACCTGTTCAACCCGCACGGCTCGATCTTCCGGTTCCTGTGCGAAGAAGCGGCCGAAAACGGAGGCCAAGGCCGCGCGCCCGACGCGGCGAGCTATATCTCGGCGGGCATCGCCTTTTGCTTCATGACCCAGCTGGGCCGCTACGCGAAGATCGTGCGCAAGGATCTTCGCGACTACCGCATCGTCCAGGACACGCACTTTTCCCTCGGCGGCACGTCCGGGGGCCTGGGCCGGCCCGGAGAGACCGATCCGGTGGAGACCCACGTCCAGCTGCAGACCGGCGAGGACGACGACTTCGCCCGGGCCTGCCTGGATATGTCCGAACAGACCTGCTTCCTGCACGCCTTCTGCCGCACCGACCTGAAGGCCAGGATCAAGCTCTCGCGGATCGCCGAGGCGGCGCCTACAGCCTGAACGACCCGGTGATCCGCTGGTCGCCACGCTGGATGACGATCCGCCAGGACCGCCCGCCCGCCGCCAGGGCCCCGGGAAGCTGGCCGGTGGAGCTGATGGCCTGGCCGTTGACCTCGACGATCACGTCGCCCGGCCGCACGCCGACATTGGCCGCCAGGCTGTCGTCCGGCACGGCGGTGACCATCACGCCCTTGGCGGCGAAGGCGTCCAGGCCCAGCTGCTCGGCCACGGCGGGCGAGCCGTTGACCACCGTCGCGCCGCCCAAGGGGTTGCGGCCGGAGATGACGCGCTCGTCCTTGGCGGGCGAGGCCGGCGCCGGGGAGGCCTGGACCATGAGCGTCCGCGCCGCGCCGCCGCGGCGCACCTGCACCGCCACCCTGTCGCCGGCGTCGTGGGTGGCGATCCGGTAGTTCATGGCCGACTCGTCATTCACCGCCTGGCCGTCCACCGCCAGGATCACGTCGCCGACCTTCAGGCCCGCCCGGTCGGCCGCGCCGCCGGGATAGACGTCCGCCGCCAGCACGCCCTCGGGACGGTCCATGCCCAGGCTCTTGGCGATGTCCTGGGTGACGTCCTGGCCCTTGACCCCCAGCCACGGCCGCACCATCGCGTGGCCGCCGCCGGCCGCCACGGCCACCACCTGCTTGACCATGGCCGCCGGTATGGCGAAGCCCACGCCGGTCGAGGTTCCCGTGCGCGACACGATCGAGGTGTTCAGCCCGATCAGGTCTCCGTCCATGTCCACCAGCGCCCCGCCGGAGTTGCCCGGATTGATCGCCGCGTCGGTCTGGATGAAATAGGAATAGTCGGTGATCCCCACCTGCGAGCGCGCCAGCGCCGAGACGATGCCGTTGGTCACCGTTTGGCCGACCCCGAAGGGGTTGCCGATGGCCAGCACCAGGTCGCCCACCTGAGGGCTGCCGGAGTCGTCTATGGCAATGGTCGGCAGGCGCTCGGCGCCGGGATCGACCTTCAGCACCGCCAGGTCCGCGTGGGCGTCGTCCAGCAGCACCTTGGCCGGGAACTGACGCCGGTCCGACAGCACCACCATGATCTCCTGGCCGCCGTCGATGACGTGATGGTTGGTGACGATCACCCCGTCCGAGCGCACGATCACGCCCGAACCCAGGGACTGCTCCACGCCCGACCGGGGCGTCATGCCGAACATCTGCCAGAAGGGATCGACCTGCTGGCGCACCACCCGGCGGCTGAAGACATTGACCACCGCCGGCGCGGCCTTCTTCACCACCGGGGCGAAGGACAGCCGCATCTCCGCCGAGCTGGCCGGCGGCGCGCGGTCGGGCTGGGCGAACCCGCCGACGAGGCCGGAGCCCTGCAAGCTCTGGGCGCTGCCCTTGCCGGGCTGACCGCAGCCGGCCAGGACCACGGCGACTAGCGGGACGATCAGGCGACGGCGTGCGCGCATGCGGTCTGGCTCCACGGTCCGTTACGGGCGAGGCCCAAAACACTGCAATTTTGGGACCCAATGATGGCGCGGCGCGCGCCAAGAGCGGTATCGGTTCAGCTTGGCGCGGTCATCCAGAACGCATCCCTCCCCCTGGAGGGGGGAGGGGCAGGGGTGGGGGTGGCGCCCTTTCAACGTCTCCGCGTGTGTGACTAGCGGCGACTTCGGTTGGTCGGCCAAGCCCATTCCTGAACCCTCACCACCCCCATCCCCGACCCTTCCCCCCTCCAGGGGGAAGGGAGCGCCATGGCGGCCTCTTCGATTCGACTTGGGCCGACCTTGCCTATCGACCGACCGGGAATGGCGCGCCCGCCGCCTTGTCCGACGGAGCGTCGGCGTCCGACGCTCCGCTCCGACCCATGGACCAGAAGGCCAACAGCACGGAGATCGCCATGAAGATAGCCGCCAGCAGGAACGGCGCGCCGGGCAGGTTCAGGCCCTTCCACGGCCCGATGAACAGCGAGTAGCACCAGCCGAACATCAGGGGCGCGACGATGCCGGCGATCGACTGCAGGCTGGAGTTGGCGCCCTGGAGCTGGCCCTGCTCCCACGCCTCCACCCGGCGGGTCATCATCGCCATGATCGCCGGCCCCGCTATGCCTGACAGGGTCATGATCGGCACCGCCAAGGCGAAGCCCCAGGGGGTCGTCGCCAGCCCGAACACGGTCATCCCCACCACGCCGCAGACCAGGCCGATGACGATCACCTTGCGCTCGCCCCACCAGCCGGCCGCCCGGCCCGTGAGGGTCGCCTGCACGATCCCCGAACTGAGGCCGAAGCCCGCCAGGCACAGGCCCACCGTGCCGGTGGTCCAGCCGTAGCGGTTCACCGCATAGATGACGAACACCGTCGGATAGACCGCCCCGGCGAACTGGGTCAGCAGATTGACCGTGGCCAGGGTCCGCAGCTCCGGGTGCGAGCCCAGCAGCTTCATCGAGCCGATCGAGTTGGCCCGCCGCCAGGAGAAGGGCGCGCGCCGGTCGCGCGGCAGGGACTCCGGCAGGACGAACCAGCCGTAGAGCGCATTGACCAGGCTGAACGCCGCCGCGATCCAGAACGGCGCGCGCGGATCGATGCCGCCGAGCAGGCCGCCCACCGCTGGGCCCAGCACGAACCCCATGCTGAAGGCGGCGTTTAGCAGGCCGAAGGCCCCCGCCCGCTTGTCCGCCGGCGTGACGTCCGCGATGTAGGCCGAGGCGGTGGAGATGTTGGCCGAGGTGATCCCCGTCAGGATCCGCGCCACCAGGAGCCACGTCAGGTCCGGCGCCAGGGCCATGACTATGTAGTTCAGCCCCAGGCCCGCGATCGAGAAGATCAGGATCGGCCGACGCCCGAAGCGGTCGGACAACCCGCCCAGGACCGGCGAGAACACGAACTGCATCAGGGCGAACACGGTCACGAACAGGCCGTTCATCCAGCCCGCCGAGGTCGGGCTGCCCGCCATGTCCTGAATCAGAGTCGGCAGCACCGGCGCGGTCAGACCCATGGCGATCATGTCGATCATCACGGTGATGAAGACGAACACGAGCGCGGCCGGACGACCCTGGGCTGGAGCGGCGAATTTAATCATGGGCGGGCTTGTTCGGGCATAGGACGCCCTGCGGCAAGCGCAAAAGTTGACGCGCTCAATCCAGAGCGCGCGACAGGCCCTCGAGGAGGCTTCGCCACCACTCGGCGTGGCGGCGCAGGAACATGGCGTCGGGCATGGTGTGCCGCGCGACGTGATCCTGGGGCACCGTGTCCCAGCCGCGATGCTCGACGGTGACACGGGTCTGATCGCCGACGGGCTCGAAGCGCACCTCAACCTCGGTGGCCTGGCCCGCCGCGAAGGTCGCCTGACGCCAGCCGAACGCCAGGCGCGAGGGCGGCTCCCAGGCGGTGATCTTGCCGATCTCGAACACCTTGCCGCCCGCCCGCGTCTCGATGAACCGGCCGCCCACGCCCGGCTCGAAGGCCAGAACGCCGGGGCCGCGCGGGGTGAACCGGAACAGCGGATTGGGCCGCCACCACAGATGGATGTCCCGGGTGAAGGCCTCGAAGGCGCGCTCGGGGCTGGCCTTCACCCGCAGCGCCACGACGATGCGGGAGGTCACCCCTCGCCCCGCTCCACATGCGCCTTGAAGGCCGAGAGCTGGTCGGTCCAGAGCCGCTCGGTCTCTTCCAGCCACTGTTTCAGATGCGCCATGGGTTGGGGCCGGAGGCGATAGATCCGCACGCGGGCGTCGAAGTCCGGCGAGACCTCCTCCACCACTCGCGCCTCGCGCAGGGTCTTCAGGTGACGGCTCATGGCGGGCGCGGAGACGCCGGCCGCCTGCGCCAGCTCCCCCGCCCGCATCGGCTTGGCGCGCAGCAGCTCCACCACCTGACGCCGGTGCGGGTCGGCCAGGGCGGCGAGCGTGCGGTCCAGAACTCGCAGGGGTTGGGCGCTCATGCCAATAGGCCTTGCATCTTAGCCGGCGCGATGTTGCGCCAGGAGGCGGTCAGGGCTCCGCGCAGGGTCGCGCCGTCGGCGGCGGTCAAAGTCACGAACGTCCAGCCCCTCTGACCCCAATAGCCCTCCACGCGGCTGAAGATTCCCGGCTCCGTCTCGACCATGATCTCCTGCTGCTCCGGTTGTAGCTTGACAACGCCTTGCTCGACATCCGGAAGGCTGGCGAAGATCTTGCCCGCGACGCGGAAGTCGGGATGGTCCATGTGGCTGCTTTCGATCGCCTCGGGCAGGCTGAGCACGATGCGGCGGAAGTCGTCAGGAGTCATCGCGGACGCCCGCTTGGGAAGCGCACCGTGATCCCTTCGGGCGGCGGGCCGGGGGGCGCATCGCCGCGCAGGCCGACGTTCCAGATGTGGCCCTCGGGGTCGCGGCACAGGTACTCCAGGTCCCCGTAGAACTCCTGGCGCGGTTCGATCAGCACCTCCGCCCCGGCGGCCTTGGCGCGGGCGAAGTGCTCGTCGATATCGATGGTTCCGGGGGCGTAGCGCAGGTGCACGGTGCAGCTCGAGGCCCCGCTCGTTTTCGGGCTCGCCAGCACCGGCGGCGACTCGGGCAGGATCGCCGCGACCGTTCCCCCCGCGCCGCTCGCCGCATAGATCAGCTTGCCGTCCGCCCCCGCCACCACGAGGCGGGTTTCGAAGCCGAAGGCCTTCGTCAGCCACGCCAGCGCGCCTTCTGGGTCGCGGTAGGCCAGCTCGGCGGAGATGGTCACGGTCTGCGCGTCTTCGGCCATAGCGGCCCCCCCTTGGCTCGGCTCAGATCCAGCCGTCGATCTTCAGTCCGCTGGCCGCCTCTGCCTCGTTCTGGCTCACGGTTCGCAGGGTCTGGGCGAAGGTCCAGATGTGCCCTTCCGGGTCGTCGCAGCGATAGGTGCGGTCGCCGTAGAACTGGTCCTCCGGCTCCGCGAGAACGTTGGCCCCGGCGGCGCGGGCCCGCGCGCAGTGGGCGTCGATGTCCTCGTCCAGATGCACGTGGATGGTCTGGGTGTTGCGGCCGTCCAGCGACACCGGGCTCTGGTGGCGCTCGCTCCACTCGGTTCCCACCATGATCATGCCGTCGCCGAAGCTCATCTGCGAATGGGCCAGGCTGCCGTCCGGGTTGGTGAGCAGCATGGTCCGCTCGAAACCGAAGGCGCGCTCCAGCCAGTCCAACGCCGCCATCGGCTCCTTGTAGAACAGGGCCGAGGTCAGCGACGCTCGGCGGGTCTCGGTAGCCATGCCATATCCCCCCTTCGAATCTCGACAATATTTAACACATACCGTAATCATTTCGTCAAACGAAAAACCCCCGGCGGGCGCCGAGGGCTTGTTCGTCCAGCCTTGCGGGCGGAACCCTAGTCCTCGCCGGCGCTCTGCACCGGGCCTGAATCCTTGCCCTTGGCCTCGGGATCGCGGTCCACGAACTCGATCACCGCCACGGGTGCGTTGTCGCCGTAGCGGAATCCGGCCTTCAGAACGCGGATGTAGCCGCCTTCGCGGCCCTTGTAGCGCGGGCCGATGGTGTCGAAGAGCTTCTTCACCTGATCGATGTCGCGCACGCGGCTGATCGCCTGCCTGCGCGCATGCAGCCCACCCCGTTTGGCCAGGGTCACCAGCTTCTCCACGAACGGCCGCAGCTCCTTGGCCTTGGGCAGGGTCGTGGTGATCTGCTCGTGCTTGATCAGGCTCGCCGCCATATTGGCGAACATCGCCGTACGGTGCGCGGTGGTGCGGCCGAGTTTCCTGTGCGCAATACCGTGACGCATGGCGGTGTCTCCAACTTGCCCCGGAACGCGGGGTTAGATTTGATCTTCGAACTTCTTGGCGAGGTCTTCAATGTTCTCGGGCGGCCAGTTGGGCACGTCCATGCCCAGGTGCAGGGCCATGCCGGCGAGCACTTCCTTGATTTCATTCAGCGACTTGCGGCCGAAGTTCGGGGTGCGGAGCATCTCCGCCTCGGTCTTCTGGATCAGGTCGCCGATGTAGACGATGTTGTCGTTCTTCAGGCAGTTGGCCGAACGGACCGACAGCTCCAGCTCGTCCACCTTCTTGAGCAGGGCGGGGTTGAACGGCAGCTCGGGCTTGGCCTCGCCTTCGACCTTCTTCTTCGGCTCATCGAAGGTGATGAAGATCTGCAACTGGTCCTGAAGGATGCGCGCGGCGTAGGCCACCGCGTCCACGGGCGTCACCGCGCCGTTGGTCTCCACCTCGATCACCAGCCGGTCGTAGTCCAGGCTCTGGCCCTGGCGGGTGGGCTCGACGCGATAGGCGACGCGCTTCACGGGGCTGTACAGGGCGTCCACCACGATCAGGCCGATCGGGGCGTCTTCCGGGCGATTGCGCTCGGCCGACACATAGCCCTTGCCGGTGTCGACGGTGAACTCCATGCGGATGGAGGCCCCCTCGTCGAGCGTGCAGAGCACGTGGTCCTTGTTGAGGATGTCGATGTCCGAGGGCGCGTCGATCTGGCCGGCGGTCACCGCGCCGGGGCCCGTGGCGCGCAGGGTCATGCGCTTGGGGCCTTCGGCGTTCATCCGCAGGGCGAGGCCCTTGATGTTGAGCACGATGTCGACGACGTCCTCGCGCACGCCCTCCATGGAGGAGAATTCGTGCACCACCCCGTCGATCTGGATGGAGGTGACGGCCGCGCCTTGCAGCGAGGACAGCAGGACGCGCCTGAGCGCATTGCCGAGCGTCACGCCGAAGCCGCGCTCGAGCGGCTCCGCCACCATCCGAGCCCGGCGCGCGCTGTCCGCGCCGGCTTCGATCAGGGGCTTCTCAGGACGGATCAGCTCGTTCCAGTTTCTTTCGATCACGGAGTGTGTCCCTCGGGCGGGGGTGGCCGGCGCGAATTCGTCCGGCGAAGGGGAATAGGACATGCGGCCTGCTCGCTATACGCGACGGCGCTTGGGCGGGCGGCAGCCGTTGTGCGGAATGGGGGTAACGTCGCGGATGGTGGTGATGGTCATGCCCACCGCCTGCAGGGCGCGAAGCGCGGACTCGCGGCCGGAGCCGGGGCCGGCGACATTGACCTCCAAGGTCTTGACGCCGTGCTCCATGGCTTTCTTGCCAGCGTCCTCGGCCGCCATCTGGGCGGCGTAGGGCGTGGACTTGCGCGAGCCTTTGAAGCCCATGGCTCCCGCCGACGACCAGGCGATGGCGTTGCCCTGAGCGTCGGTGATGGTCACCATGGTGTTGTTGAACGAGGCGTTCACGTGCGCCACGCCCGAAGTGATGTTCTTACGCTCGCGTTTTTTGACGCGGGACGGCTCTTTGGCCATGTGGGCGGACCTCTAGACCTATTTCTTCTTGCCGGCGATCGGCTTGGCCGGACCTTTGCGCGTACGGGCGTTGGTGTGCGTGCGCTGGCCGCGGACCGGCAGTCCCCGACGGTGGCGCAGGCCCCGGTAGCTCGCCAGGTCCATCAGCCGCTTGATGTTGACGGCCGTGTCCCGGCGCAAGTCACCCTCGACCATATAGTCCTTGTCGATGGCTTCGCGGATTTGCAGCACTTCCTGATCGGTAAGCTGGTTCACGCGGCGCGCGTCTTCGATGCCCACGGTGTTCACAATCTCGCGCGCCTTGGCGCGGCCGATGCCGTGGATGTACTGCAGCGCGATCACGACGCGCTTGTTGGTCGGTATGTTGACGCCTGCGATCCGGGCCACGTCTCAAATCTCCTGTACGCGCAAGAGCGCGAAAGCGGACACCAGCCCTCCGAATCGTTACGGATGGAGCTAGCGCGCCTTTCGCGCCCATTCGCGGAAGCGCACCGTTATAGGGATCGTTTCGTCGCCGTCAATGGACAGACCCCGTGCATTCGACGTCCCTGGCGGACGTTCGACGCGCACCCGCCGATATGGGTTAGGCCGGGACCTTTTCCAAGGCCTGGTCGATCGCCCGCGCCACCTCGTCGATGCTCCGCATGCCGTCGATTTCGATGAGTTTCTTCTGCCCCTGATAGTAGGGCAGCAGAGGGGCGGTCTGGTCGTTGTAGGCCTTCAGCCGCACCTTGAAGGACTCCGGATTGTCGTCCGGCCGGCCGGTCTCGGCGAAACGGCCCGCGATTCGCTTCAACAGCGCCTCGTCGTCCACTCTCAGACGCAGCACCACGTCGATGCGGCTGGAGCGACGCGTCAGCATAGCGTCCAGCGCTTGTGCCTGGGCGAGGGTGCGCGGAAAGCCGTCGAAGATCGCGCCGCCGGCCGCCTCGGCCTCGCCCAGCCTCTCCTCGATCAGAGCGATGACGATATCGTCCGACACCAGATCGCCACGGCGCATGATCTGCTCGACCTTGCGCCCCAGCGCCGAGCCGGAGGCCACCGCCGCGCGCAGCATGTCGCCGGTGGAAAGCTGCATCATGCCGCGGGTCGTCACCAGGCGCTGGGCCTGGGTGCCCTTGCCGGCGGCCGGCGGGCCGAAAAGGATGAGATTCACGCCGCCCCTCCCTGGACAATCATCTCGCCGCCGGGCGCCTCCCCGCGCGCCGGCGGCGGCCTTAACGTCCCTTGCCTCGCAGCCGGGATTTCTTGATCAGGCCCTCGTACTGGTGCGCCAAGAGGTGCGACTGGATCTGCGTCCAGGTGTCGATGGTCACCGACACCACGATCAGGATCGAGGTGCCGCCGAAATAGAAGCTGCTGGACTGCATCCCGGCCATCAGCGTCTCGGGCACCAGGCAGACCAGGGCGATATAGGCCGCGCCGATCACGGTCAGGCGCGTCAGCACGTAGTCCAGATGCTCCGCCGTGCGCTTGCCGGGCCGGATGCCGGGCAGGAAGCCGCCGTACTTGCGCAGGTTTTCCGCCGTCTCCTCCGGATTGAACACCACCGAGGTGTAGAAGAAGCAGAAGAAGATGATCAGCGCGCCGTAGAGCACCATGAACAGCGGCTGGCCGTGCTGGAGCTGGCCGACCGCCGTCGGCGCCCATGCGGCCCAGCTCGGCAGTTCGGCCGTCGACAGGAACTGCAGCGCCGTCGCCGGCAGCAGCAGCAGCGACGAGGCGAAGATCGGCGGGATCACGCCCGACGTGTTGACCTTCAGCGGCAGGAACGAGGAGTCCCCGCCGAACATGCGGTTGCCCACTTGTCGCTTGGGATACTGGATCAAGAGCCGGCGCTGGGCCCGCTCCATGAATACGATGGCCACCACGATGCCGAGGGCCAGGGCCGCGACCCAGAACACCGTGAAGCCGGAGATCGCCCCCTCGCTCGACATGGACAAGAGCTGGCTCGCCGCCGCGGGCAGGCGCGCCACGATGCCGGCGAAGATCAGCAGCGAGATGCCGTTACCCACGCCGCGGCTGGTGATCTGCTCGCCCAGCCACATCAGGAACATGGTCCCGCCGGTCAGGGTCGCCACCGTCGAAACCACGAAGAACGGTCCCGGATTCAGCACCAAGCCCTGGCTGGTTTGGAGTCCTATCGCGATAGCGAACGATTGGAAGAGCGCCAGCACCACCGTCAGATAGCGGGTGTACTGGTTCAACTGCTTGCGGCCGGCCTCCCCGCCTTCCTTCTTCAGCTTCTCCCACGGCGGATAGATCGACTGGAGGAGCTGCACGATGATCGAGGCCGAGATGTAGGGCATCACGTTCAGCGAGAAGATCGCCATCCGCTCGACGGCCCCGCCCGAGAACATGTTGAACATGCCCAGTATGCCGGCCGAATGGGTGTTGAACGCGTCCGAGAACGCCTGGGAGTCGATCCCTGGAATCGGGATGTAGGCGCCCAGCCGGTACACGATCAGCGCGCCGACCGTGAACCACAGACGCTTGTGCAGGTCAGTCGCCTTTGCGAAGGCGTTGACGTTCATATTGGCGGCGAGCTGCTCTGCGGCCGAGGCCATCTAGGTCCCCATCGGAAAACGTCGATCACACATAGGCGAGACTCGTCCGAAAAACGAGGCCGTCTCCGGATCAGGCTTCCGCCGGCGCCTCTTCGGCCGCCGGCGCGATCTTGGTGGTCAGCGTGCCCCCCGCCGCCTCGACGGCCTTGCGGGCCGAAGCGGTCGCCGAGTGGCAGCGGATGTCGAGCTTGGACTTCAGTTCGCCCTGGCCCAGCAGGCGCACGCCGTCGAGCTCGCGCCGGATCACCCCGGCCTTCACCAGGGCCGGCCCGTCCACGGGCTGCTTGGGGTCGATCTTGCCGGCCTCGATCGCCTTCTCCAGCCGCCACAGGTTCACCTCGGCCAGCTTGCTGGCGAAGGGATTGCGGAAGCCGCGCTTGGGCGCGCGCATGTGCAGCGGCATCTGGCCGCCTTCGAACTGCGCCATGCCGTGGCCGGTGCGGGAGGTCTGGCCCTTCACGCCGCGACCGGAGGTCTTGCCCTTGCCGGAGCCCGGACCGCGGCCCACGCGCATACGCGGCTTGTGCGAGCCCGGACGCGGGGCGAGTTCATTGAGCTTGGTCATCTAGCCTCTCCTTGGAGATCTGCGCCGGAGC
>Ga0299912_10001410_pt1 | contig 19367 bp, 11 predicted proteins | sample RVTome_2_FD_207667 | JGI IMG/M metagenome (GOLD analysis project Ga0299912, IMG submission 207667) | Soil microbial communities from uranium-contaminated site in the Upper Colorado River Basin, Wyoming, United States - RVT95D214 (version 2) ... | reverse complement strand
AAATCTGGTAATCCGATCCGGGGAAAATAAATGTTTCAATTTTCCGGTAACCTTCGCGTACATAGGTTTGCATTTTATTGAATACAGAATCCTCTTTTTGAAGCAAGGATTTGATCTTGGATTTCTGCTTTAACAATTCACATCCGGTCCCGAATAATGCTAATTGTCTGGACTGCATGTCGTATATAAAGAAACATTTTTCTATTGGAGTTCTTGAAAAGAATTCCTCAATCCCGTCCGTATCTGCGTTTCCATCCTGATCAATTTCAGATACAATGGCATCGGCCCAGCTGCTTATGACATCTTCCGTATATTGATTCACTGAATAAAGAATTGCATCGAGCTGATTGTTGTATATCGATTCAATAACCTGCTCATTCTTTTTAAGTGAACCGATTTCATATAGTGAAAAGATAATGGTTGGTAACACCAATATTACCAAAATAAGTACAATCGATTTCTGTAACGATTTAAACATTTGGTACTTTTATTGATCAGGTTAAAAATAGACATTTTTGCCGGCTTACCGATTTAATACTGTCAGTTTATATAATCAAGATACTGAAATACAATTCAGGAATATCTAAAATGAATGATCGGACATTTTATATCTGGCCCAGGTTTCGTATTTTCGAACGAAATGCCTCTATATGAAAACTGTAACCACCTTTATCGTGCAGAATAAAGAAAGGATCCTCCGTGAGCTGTTCGATCTGATTCGGATTCCTTCTGTCAGCACGTTACACGATAACAAAGAAACAATGTATAAAGCAGCTCATTATGTGAAGGAGAATCTTTTATTCTCAGGAGCTGTTCAGGCAAAAGTGATGGACACGAAAGGATGGCCTGTTGTATATGCTGAAAAGATGCTGGATCCCGGTTTACCTACTATACTTGTTTACGGACATTACGATGTGCAGCCACCTGAGCCGTTGGAAGAATGGATCTCACCCCCGTTTGAGCCGAAAATCAGGGAAGGTAAACTTTTTGCACGCGGGGCCGATGACGACAAAGGCCAGCTGTTTATGCAACTGAAAGCCTTTGAATTTATGGTAAAGGAAAACCGATTACCATGCAATGTAAAATTCCTGGTTGAAGGAGAAGAGGAAATGGGTTCACCTTCGTTAAAGCAATTCTGCGTTGAAAACCAGAAAATGCTTTCAACAGATGTGATTCTGGTTTCGGATACAACCATGTTATCGCTTGATGAGCCTACTATAACAACAGGTTTACGCGGATTGGCGTATTTTGAGCTCACCATCAAAGGGCCCACCCGTGATTTACACTCCGGATTGTATGGCGGAACAGTCAATAACCCTGTCAATGTGCTGAGTGAAGTAATTGCAGGAATGAAAGATAAAAACGGGCGTATAAGCATACCCGGTTTTTATGACGATGCTCTTGAAGTTGATGAACGGGAAAGAAAATTATTAAATTCAGTTGTTTTTGATGAAGAAGTCTTTGCACAAAGTATTGATGTACCGGAACTATTTGGTGAAAAGCAATATACAGCGATCGAACGGCTTGGTATAAGACCATCTCTTGATGTGAATGGAATATGGGGCGGATATACAGGCCAGGGAGTAAAAACAATTCTTCCATCAAAAGCTTCAGCCAAAATTTCTATGCGGCTGGTTCCAAAACAAACTCCTGACCGTATTGAGAATTTATTCCGCTCGTATCTGGAGAAAGTAATTCCCCGGAATGTAACCTATCAGCTTAATGTGCTCCATGGTGGTAATCCTTGTATATTGCCATGGACCTCAAAGGAAATACAGGCAGCTATTTCAGCGATTAAGAAAACATGCGGCAAAACTCCATTGCCAGTCCGGAGCGGTGGAAGTATTCCGGTTATTGCCGATTTCGAAGAAGTATTGGGTATAAAAGCAGTTCTTTTGGGCTTTGGGTTGAATACGGATGCGATTCATTCACCTAATGAAAATTTTCCGCTGGTCAATTTGTACAAAGGTATCGAAACCATACCCTGGTTTTATCATTTTTACGCGATATCATAAAATTATTTACACGATAAGTCAATTTTAAGGGTATTTGTTGAAAAATTTAGTTTTTACACGAATTACCTTCGTTATTTATAGGTATGATCTAAGGAAAATCTATCTTTGTGGAGTATAATTACTAAAATTCAGAAATTATGGCCATCATCAGGTTTCAGGCATTGCAGGCAGCAAACTCACGTCAGCCCATATGTTTTGAAGTCCCAACAAAAATGACTTCAGAATATTTTGGAATCAACGTATTCGATAATCAAAAGATGCGACGTTACCTTTCGGAAGAAGCCTATGAAGGAGTGATGGATTGTATTGAAAAGGGAACAAAAATTGACAGAAAGTTGGCCGATAAAGTTGCCACCGGAATGAAGGTATGGGCATTTGAAATGGGAGCCACACATTATTCGCACTGGTTTCATCCTTTGACCGATGGAACTGCAGAGAAACATGACGCCTTTATTGACTATTCCGAAAATGGAAGCATGATAGAAAAATTTTCAGGCCAGCATCTGACACAGCAGGAACCTGATGCCAGCAGCTTTCCCAGCGGAGGTATCCGCAATACATTTGAGGCCCGTGGGTACACTGCATGGGATCCCTCATCACCGGCTTTCATTGTTGGTAATACTCTAAGTATCCCGACAATTTTTGTTTCCTATACTGGTGAAGCTCTCGATCATAAAACTCCTTTACTCAAAGCACTGTCGGAAATTGACCATGCTGCAGTTGCCGTCTGTGAATATTTCGATAAAAATGTAACCAAGGTTATTGCGACTCTCGGTCTGGAACAGGAATATTTTCTGGTTGATGAATCTTTGTATTTTGCACGTCCCGATATGGTTATGACTGACCGTACGTTAGTGGGCCATGCATCGGAAAAAGATCAGCAGCTCGATGATCAGTATTTCTCATCGATTCCCGAACGTGTAGCAGCCTTTATGCGGGAATTTGAGACGGAAGCCTATAAACTGAGTATACCGCTTCGAACCCGGCATAATGAAGTTGCACCCAATCAGTATGAGTCAGCTCCGATCTTTGAAGAATGTAATCTTGCTATCGACCATAACGTTCTTCTGATGGACATTATGAAAAAAATTGCCCGACGTCATCATTTTTACGTGTTGTTCCATGAAAAACCCTTTAAGGGTATAAACGGCTCGGGGAAACATAACAACTGGTCGTTGATGACCAATACGGGAGTTAACCTGCTTTCACCCGGGAATAAACCAAAAACCAACATGCAGTTTCTCAGTTTCCTGGTTTGTACTCTGAAAGCGGTTTTTTCGCATCAGGATTTGCTCAGGGCAAGTATTGTATCGGCTGGCAATTCCCTTCGACTGGGGGCCAATGAAGCGCCGCCTCTTATTATGTCGGTGTTTGTCGGGAACAGAATCTCTGAAATTCTTGATGAGCTTGAGGTTCGGGTTACCAATAAGAAGATGACACCCGATGAAAAAACTGAACTAAAACTTGACGTGGGAAAAATTCCAGAAATACTTCTCGATAATACCGATCGTAACCGTACCTCTCCCTTTGCCTTTACCGGTAACCGGTTTGAATTCAGGGCCGTTGGATCTTCAGCCAATTGTGCGGCTCCGATGATCGTATTGAATGCAGCAGTGGCCCAGCAACTTGGTCAGTTCAGAAAGGATGTCGACGCACTTATTGATAGCGGCGTTAAAAAAGACGAAGCCATTTTCCAGATGATCCGGAAATATATTATTGAATCGAAGAACGTTCGTTTCGAAGGAAATAGTTATAGTGAAGAATGGCACAAAGAAGCCCGAAAGCAAGGTCTTACAAACATTACGAACGTAATCGAAGCGCTTGATGCCTATCTTTCGACGAAATCGAAACGTCTGTTTAAATCGATGAAGGTATTAAACGAGAAGGAACTTGAAGGGCGCACCGATGTTCGTTTTGATAATTTCACAAAAAAGATCCAGATCGAATCGAGGGTCATTGGCGATATCGCGCTAGGCCAGATCGTTCCGGTAGCTATCGACTATCAGACCAGGCTGGCCGAAAATGTGAGAGGTCTTAAAGAACTTTTTAATCCGAACGATTATAAATCCCTTGCGGGGGCAAGACTCGAACTGATTAAAACAATCTCGGAACATATTAGTGCTATTAAAGCCAAAGTACATGATATGACCGAGGCCCGGAAAGCAGCTAACATCATCAAAGAAGCCCGTGAAAAAGCCGTTCAATATTCTGCAACCGTACTTCCTTATATTGAAGATATCCGCAATCATATCGATAAGCTGGAAGAGATAGTGGATAATGAAATGTGGCCGCTTCCGAAATACAGGGAGTTGTTATTTACACGATAACCGGAAGATTTTGATTTCTATTCAAGGATTTATCGTTGCAGATGCCAGGATTATATTTGATTCCCTGTATGGTATTATCAGTCTTTTTTTGGCAGCTCAGGCATATACTTCTTTTAGACAAAAGACACTCTCGTCATACTAAATTAGTCTCACTGATAGTTTGAATTTTACATATTCTTATTCCCTGTTCATTCCCTGTGATGATTCGTTCTGAAGAAGGCAAATGCGAAGTGTCATGAGTATTCATTTGAAACGAACTGACACTACCTGCACATATCTTATCAAATGATCTGATATGGATCCATATCAAGTATGCATCTTAAAATTTTAGTGCAATCGGTTAATTCTGTTCAGTGTATTTGAGTTCCGGGGTCACTCTATAAATTATTCAATATATTTCTTTCATAATGTGAAATAGGTAAGATATTTAGTAATGTTTTAAAACATTTTAGGCACAAGTATTAACACATTAGTAAAAAAACATTACTGATTCATGAAAATTATAAAGTATTGTATTGTTTTTTAAATATTTTATGTATTTTTGTAATTAACTCTTATTTAATAGGGGTGTATTTAAAATAAGCAGATAATAATTGAAAACTTGTATTTAAAAATAAATAGCAACAATAAAAAACAATTAATATATTTTGCACATGCCCAATGATTAAAATGATAACGATAATAATGTATAACTTCAAAAATTATGTAACATGAGTCCGAAAGATTTTTTTGAATTCGCCAAAAAACATGGTGCTGAAATGATGGATCTTAAATTCGTCGACCTTCTGGGCACGTGGCAACATTGTTCCTATCCAATTGATGCATTGGATGAAAGTATTTTTACCGAAGGATTAGGTTTTGATGGCTCATCAATCCGAGGTTGGCAGGGAATTGAATCATCCGATATGCTTGCTGTTCCCGATCCAAATACCGCCGTAATTGATCCGTTTTTTGAAAAACCAACTGTTAGTCTGATAGCTAACATTGTCGATCCGGTAACAAAAGAAAAATATGAGAAAGATCCCCGTTATGTTGCACAAAAAGGAGTTGATTACCTGAAAAAGTCAGGTATTGGTGATACTGCCTATGTGGGTCCTGAACCTGAGTTTTTTATATTTGATGAAATTCGATATCAGCAAACACAAAATATGGGTTTTTATCAGATCGATTCTGTTGAAGGCGCTTGGAATACCAACCGTATCGAGGAGCCAAACTTGGGATATAAACCCAGTTATAAAGGAGGATATTTCCCGGTTAGTCCCACCGACACATACCACGATCTGAGGAGCGAAATGGTGAATGTGATGCGATCACTGGGTATTGTTGTGGAAGCTCATCACCACGAAGTGGCTACAGCCGGACAATCTGAAATCGACATGAAATATGCTGATTTGTCAAAAATGGGTGATCAGTTTTTATGGTATAAGTATATTATTAAGAATGTAGCCAAGAAGCATGGCAAAACCGTTACTTTTATGGCAAAACCGGTATTTAAAGATAACGGTAGCGGAATGCATGTTCATTTCTCCATCTGGAAGGGTGGTAAAAATCTTTTTTCGGGTGATAAATATGCAGGCATGTCACAGGAAGGCATTTGGGCTATCGGTGGCGTTATAAAACATGCTCCGGCATTATTGGCTTTTGCCGCACCTACCACCAATTCATACAGGAGACTGGTTCCCGGTTTTGAAGCTCCTGTGAACCTAGTATATTCAGCCCGAAACCGATCGGCTGCAGTTCGTATTCCCATGTACTCAGAGAATCCGAAAGCAAAGCGATTCGAATTTCGCTGTCCCGATCCCACCTGTAACGGATATCTTACATTTACTGCTATACTTATGGCAGTTCTCGACGGTATTCAAAACAAAATCCATCCGGGTGAACCTCTTGATAAGAATATCTATACTTTGACGTCTGAAGAATATAAGAAGATCAAATCGGTACCAGGTTCGCTGGCTGAATCGTTAAATATCCTTGAAAGCGATCATGAATTCCTGTTAAAGGGTGGTGTTTTTACAGAAGGATTGATCTCAGCTTATATCGATTACAAACGTGAAAATGAACTGGATGAGATGGCTTTACGTCCTCATCCTTTCGAATTCGAATTGTATTACGATAATTAACGATTCAATCTTTGTTTATCCGGGAACATAGTAATTGTTAGGGTAAATGAAAGAGGGTGTCTCAAAAGTTATATTTCAAGTTTTTTGTCACATTGAGCAGAGTCGAAATGTATTAGTTATCAATAGTGTACATCTTTCGACTTCGCTCAAGATGACCACCTAAAGGACTTTTGAGACACCCTCTTTCTGATTCATTCCTATTGAGGTAATTGGTAGGGAATTTTCAATCAGTCATTTTTCTTATCTCGATAAGTAATTCTTTATTCCCAAATATCCGAGATACAGGCTTATTATCAGAAGGAAAATAATACTTGCCTGTAATCCAATCGTATCAATAATAATACCCATCAGGAAGGGAAAAACCGCACCACCCGAAATAGCCATGATCATCAGACTCGAAATTTCGCTGGACCGTTCCGGCATTTTCTCAACACTCGTGGAGAATATCAGGGGGAAAACATTGGCCGAACCCAGACCTACAATCAAAATGGCCGTTTTGGTTACAAACGGTTCGACAGGGAAAATCAGAAGTACCAGTCCCCCGATCGTTACAAAAGCCGAGATAAACAGAAATATGCGCGAACTGACTTTTTTAAGCAGAAGCGCACCCAGGAACCGTGAAGCCATCAAGGCAAATATATAGATACTGATTCCCTTAACAGCCTGATCACTGCTTAATCCGTCACGTCGGAGAAATCCTGGTATACCTGTATTCATACCCACATCGAGACCTACGACAATAAAAATTCCCAGTACCATCGATAGTACATAACCATTTCCCAATAATTTTAGACAGGGGCCAAACCTGGCCGGATTTTCCGATGGCTTCTTTTCAGCAATCGGAGTAAAGTATAGCCACACCATCGAGATAATCGAAAGCAGTCCGTAGAAAAGGAATATATACTTCCAGTCGTTCAGGTGCCTCGCAAAGAAAACAGTAAGCAGCGGGCCAAAAAAAGCAGCAACTGATTTAATAAATTGTGAGAGCGACATATTGCTTGGATAGCTGCCTTCGGCTGAGACATCGTAAAGCAACGGATTCAGCGATACCTGGATAATGGTATTGCCAATGCCAAGAAGGGCAAATGCAAGGATGATTACCTGAAGATTATAGAGAATAAAAGGCACAATCATCGCCAGTGTAGTTACCAGCAACGCAATAATGACAACCCTTTTCTTACCGAGACGATCCTGTACAATACCTGTTGGGATGGAGAAAATGAAAAACCAGATGAAGATCATGAAGGCCAGAAACTGCATGGTAGTTGCACTAAGCTTAAAATCGATTGAGGTGAGATTTACGGCTGTGCCGACAATATCGACAAATCCCATGCAGTAAAATGCAACGAAAACAGGAAGAAGACGGGCATATGATTTCATGTTGCTGTGTTTTAAAGATTCAATGATCCATTATTTAATCCTTGGTGTTATCAGTTTTGCTGAAGAATTGTATTCATCGTGAGGATATGTACTTCATTCTGGCTGATTTCCTGGCCGCAAAGCGGCATAGTAACAATCTTTTTTTCCCCGGGAAGCAGATCGAAGTAATTATCACTGAACCTGGAACTGCAACCGTCAACCCATAAATATACATTTTTGGCGAGCTTTTCGGACGAAAGTTCAATAACGAGATGATTATTTTCTGTTTTTACCAGTGCTGAAATATTGGCAGACGGCAGTTTGAGGTTCTTTGGGATTTCAAAGAAATAGCAATCGGAAGCAAGTGTTTTCTTCCCCTCTGCCAGATCGATCTGAAGAAATATTTCGCTGATTGGATGACTTTTACTTAGCTGTTCAGTTTTGATGCTAAAAACTTCTACTGCGCGTTCATACTCCAGGGTCGCATTCATTGTTTCTTCGGACAATACGGTACCTGAGAAATCTTTAATGGCATAATGAACATCGATAATTTTGTCGGTATCCAGATCGCTGTTAATGAATATTCGTACGATATCTCCATCGGGGAAAAACGAAATGGCTACGGGGGCATAAGCTTTTTTTGCAAAAAACTGCAACGCTTTCCACGAGGTATAATAATCAATGCTCGACCACGATGCGCCCGGCCAGCAATCGTTGATCTGCCAGTATAGCGACCCCATACAATAGGGTTTATGGGCACGGTGCGCCAGAATAGCCGATTTGATCGCTTCGGCCTGCATAACCTGACTTACATAGAGCAATTCACTAAACTCGTCAGGAACCGGGTATAATTTTTCCATGTAATCAATTATTCTTTGGTTCCCATAGCCGCTTCTCTGGTGCGAAAGCAGGACCTCCGAATTGATATCCCAGTCGTGTGGCAGGGTGAATTTCCTGATGCTTTGCATATCGGGGAACGACTGAAATCCGTACTCGCTCATAAACCGACCAATTACTTTAAAATAGGAACTAAAGGGTTCGTTTCCGTGCCACACGCCCCAGTAATGAATGTCGCCCGTGGTACTGTTATAATTGGAATGAACGCCCCAGTCGGCCTGGGGAGAAGAGGGCCAGTATGCTCTGGTCTGGTCGTAGGTTTCAACGATATCAGGTAAAATATTATGGAACAAAGTATCATAACTCTTCCATATTTCTGTTCGTTGTTCTGGCTTGTACTGTTGTTTCCAGCTCCATCCGCAGTCCATATCACCTTCGCACCAGGCAACATCAATTTCGTTGTTCCCGCACCAGAGCATTATTGAAGCATGGTTTCGCAGGCGTTTCACATTGTCGATCGCTTCCTGCTCTGCGTTCTCGAGAAACGCATCATCGCCCGGGTACATGCTGCATGCGAACATGAAATCGTGCCAGAGCATAATGCCATAACGGTCGCATAATTCATAGAAAATGTCATTTTCATAAATTCCTCCCCCCCATACGCGTAGCATATTCATATTTGATTCGGCAGCTGATTTTACTATATTCTCATATTTCTCTGCCGTAACAAGGTTAAGAAAATTATCATTCGGGATATAGTTGGCTCCTTTGGCAAATATATTTTCCCCGTTTATCCTGAAATAAAAGCTCTTACCCAGCGAATCGGGCTCGCGGATCAATTCCACCGATCGTAACCCGATGTGTTGCGATACGGTATCAATAACTGTATTCCCTTCAAGTAAACGGGTACCAAACTTATACAGGTGTTGCTGGCCGGCTCCGTTTGGCCACCATAGTTCCGGACTTGAAATGGAGAATGGTATGGTAATACTGTTTATGCCGCTTTCAAGTTCAGCATCTATAGCAGCAATGGCATCAGGTTCATTTTCTTTATATAGTTCCAGCCTGTATTCACCTGCAATCACCGCATCGACTTCGATGATCGCATCAATTATAGCTTCTTCTGTATTGATAAGACTTTGTTTGTAGTATATATTATCGATCCGGGCTTTATCGAGAAAGATCAATTCCACGGGTCGCCAGATACCCATGGTTACAAACCTCGGCCCCCAGTCCCAACCATAGTGATATGGAGCTTTACGTGTAAATACACTTACTTTTTTATCGCCCAGACCTCCTATTTCTGACAAATCATTAACTGCGGGGAGCCCATAACCCAATGCTTCCAGTTTTTTAAGGCCTTCCGTTATGGGAGAGATGAATTCAATTTCGAGGAGGTTGTTTCCGGTAACCAGGTAATGAGTCACATCTTTCCTGTAATTTCGGAACATATTATCAGTTTCAAGAACGAACTGGCCATTCAAAACTACTTTTGTATAGGTATCCAGTCCTTCCAGGTTCAGGAGTATCTTATTATGCTCAGGTTGCAGGCTGTCCAGTACGAAAGAGCAACGATAGATCCAGTCCTTTTTATCGATCCACTGAAGGTTTTTCTCGTTATTACGATAAAAGGGCTCGGGTATTTTATCGTTTTTAAGCAGGTCGGTGTGAACACATCCGGGTACCTCGGCCGGAAGCCATTCACTTTCCCCCTTCATTTGAAAGCTCCAGTTCTCATTGAGTACTATAATTGTATTTAAATTGAATTCAACAGGAGTTTTGCATGAATTGCTAAATGCTGATAAGGCAAGGAGGGTAAGATAAAATAAAAAATCGTTTTTCCTCATAGATTGAATTTTCATGTAGTAATCAAATCGATACGATGCAACAGTTCCAGGCACATCCTGGTATTGTGGTAGGGGCACTTCCAGAATCCGGCTTTTTCGTGCGACAGAATTGGCTCGCCTTCTTCAGTTACCCTGAAGAACCACTCTCCATTTTTTTTGTCGACAATGTAATTCTCGATGAACCGGGTCATTCCTAAGGCAATATCCAGATAGTCCGGATTTCGTGTAAGTGAATATGCATTCAGATAACCGACAACCCCTTCGGCCTGCGCCCACCATTCAATTTCATGTTCCTGATGCTTTCTTTTACGGTCACTTTCATAATAAAGGGCTCCTTTTGGCGACAGACCTTTTTTAATGGCTTCGCACATGCGAATGCTCAACTGTGTAATCGAATTCATGAGTTCCAGATTTTCAGAAATGAGTGCGGCCTTATGAAGTAACCAGCTGGTTTCTATATCATGACCGAACGATATAATGGAGGAACGCGGATTCCAGTCATCGTCGAAAAACAGAATCTGGTGGGAATCGTTTTGATCAATGATTTTACCGGCAAAAAGCCGGATCAGGTTTTCCAGTTGCTTTTTGAGAAATGGATCCTTCCATACGAGGTACAGATTTGCATAGGCTTCCAGGATGTGCAGGTGGGTATTCATCGATTTTTTTTCGTTCATATCCTTTTCGCTTAACCGGATATCGGCCATTTCTTTCCATTCGCGGCTTCGGGCTTCAATATACCCGTTTTTCATTTTATCGAAAGAATTTTCCTCAATCAGATGGAACAGATCAATTGCTTTTTTCAGTATCAAGTGATCGCCGGTTATTTTATAATATTCCGACAGGGCATAAATCACAAAGGCCTGGGCATAGATCTGTTTTTTGGTTTCTTTTGGTGATCCGTCGCGATTCAGTGACCAGTAGTAGCCCCCATAGTGAGAATCGTTAAAATAGCTGTTAATATAATTGTAAGCCCTGTGGGCAAGCTCCAGATCCGGTTTCTGATTGAATTTTTTGTATACGGCAGAGAAAGTCCAGAGTATACGGGCATTGAGTATCAGTCCTTTTTCGGCTTCCCTGACAATGGACATATCGTTATTGATTTGTCCGAAAAATCCTCCCGATTCATGATCCATGGAATGGTTTCTCCAGAAGGGAAGGATATACTTTTCTAACTGGTAAAATGCAAATTTTTCCAAGTGGTTTAAACTCTTTGTTCGATTTTTAATTAAAGTTGACATGCCTTTCTTTAAAAATTTGGAAACTCTGAAAAAACAAAGAAGAAATTGAATGGCAAAAATTTTACAATTTATAAAAATGTTAAATCATGAAAAAAAAGAGGTTGTATTAAAAGATAGAAAATCCGAAAATATAGTATACTATTCAGTAATAACTTACCTGATCAATCAGGCAGGTTTATATAATTTTTATATTTCTGAGGTATACAAGTGTACTTTTAATACAACCTATAATAAATATCTATTCTAAAAAAGCGTTATTCATATCCTGGATATTGAATTAAGCTACCGTTAGAATTAATGATTTCTACCTGAGGTATTGGGGAAAATTCATTCACACCCACTGTAAATGCATTGGAAACTGGTGAGGGCCTCTCAACTCCATTTAACCATTTCTGCAGCGGCTGTCCTACAATGAATTCGGTTCTTGCCCAGCGAACAAGATCGAAGAAGCGGTGTCCTTCAAGAGCCAGTTCATAATGCCTTTCGTTTATAATATCATCAAAGGATATAGAAGAAAGGTCCTCCGGAACTCCCGTGGTAGCACCATCCCTTGCACGTTTTCTAATCATGTTTACATATTCGAGGGCTGTTGTCTGATCGCCGGTTTTAAAAGCGGCTTCAGCAGCAAAGAGAACCACATCGGCATAGCGTATATAAGTGAAATTATTTGGTCCGTTTGAATCATGACCCCGGGTTCCCCAATATTGCTCAGGAGATGCTTCGAATTTGCGACCGATCATATTAGTAGGCGACTGAACACAACTCATTGTAAGCCATTCGTCATTAATGTACACCGGATCACCGTCACGGCCTATAGTGACTATTATTCTGGGATCACCTGGTTCATAGTCATTCAGCATATCTTCGGTCGGGCAATTAAATCCCCAACCCAGAGTAGAAACGCTGGTATTTCTGACAGTCATATAAATGGTAAGATAAGTTCCGCGACTTATCATATAAACCGGTAAACCATCGTTAATCGACTGTACTGAAAATACATCTTCATCAGAATTTTCACCGTCAACAGTAAAGATATACCTGTATCCGGGAGTTGATTCAGGATATATGGTCGATCCGTTCTGATTCCAGTATGTGTCAAAAGTTTCTCCGTTAATGCCTAATAGAGTATACTCACCGCTGTTTATTACATTCTGGGCATGCGTTAAGGCTTCTGCATATTTCTGCTCACAACCTGCAAAACGTTCATCACCTGCATAATTTTCAGCATAGCTTGATTCGTATAACGATGCCTTAGCAAGCAGGGCTTCTGCTGCTCCACTTGTCGCCCGGCCTGCATTTCCCGGTCCATATGCACCTTTCGTGGGCAGAAGATCAATTGCAATTTCAAGGCGCTCCTGAACAAAATGGAGACATTCCGCTACAGTCTTCCTGGTGATCCCATATTCAGAAGATGAAAGTAGATGATCGATGATGGGAACACCTCCATAAATCTGGGTTAATTTAAAATGTACGAATGCCCTGATAAATTCCATTTCACCCTCAAACTGGTTGAGAAGGGCTGCTGAATCCGACGGAATTGATGCGTTATCTTCCCGATATTTGGCGATTCCTGCCAGGGTTTGATTAGCCCTCTGGATTGTTTTATAGGAATAAGCCCAGTTATTTTGGGAAATTGCTTCCTGTTCAGTGGCTGTCGGAATTCCTTTATCCCAGTTCTGAAAATCGACTTTGTCGTTTCCGCCTATTTCGCCTCCTGCTTCAGCTTCATCAGATGCAATGCTTCCAAATGCCACATACATTACATCGAGAGTGTGCAGGTTAGCAGGACACGTATTCAGAGAAGCATATGTGCCGGTAACCAATTCTGAGATACCGCTGACTGTTGAATAGTAAAATTCCTCGGTGGCTAATCCGGTAAGCTCGGTTTCCAGGAATTTTTCCGAACAGGATAATGTCAGCAGAGGTGTGGCAAGGAATAAAATCCTCCACTTTTTTATAATTTTTTCATATAAAGTTTTCATTTCATTAACCTCCTTAAAATGTGCAATTTAAACCAAAGATAAACATTCTTGCCTGTGGATATGTACCCCTGTCGAATCCCTTTTCAAGGATATTGGTCTGGGTACCACCCAGGATTCTTTCATTAACTTCAGGATCGAAGCCTGAATACTTTGTAAATGTAAGCAGGTTCGTTGCCCCCAGATAAAATCTCAGTTTCTTGATTTTTACTTTTTCAAGGGTCAATGTATAACCCAACTGGGCATTTTTAAGTCTCAGATAAGAACCATCTTCCACAAAGAATTCCGAAGATGTCAAAACTGCATCCATTCGTTTGATACCCGTTGTTGTATTCTCGGCAGGAGTCAATTGTTGCGGTAAACTTGAAGCTGTACCTGCATCATAAGTAGCCGGAATAAAGGCATCCGAGAGTTCACCGGATATGTTCAAACCCCCATTATCAATATTATAAGTGTTTACCTTCATCAAATTGAAGATATCGTTACCGTAGCTTCCCTGGAAGAATAAGCTCAGATCAAAGTTCCAGGCTGCGAAATTGGCCCCGAAACCGTATGTGAAATCAGGATTCGGATCGCCTATTTGAACCATATCGTCGGTTGTTATTTCACCATCGCCGTTTGTATCGACATACCTGAAAGTACCCGGAGCAGCAGCCATGGTATTCGTTGTAAGAACTACCGGGTTGCCATTTTCATCGGTTCCTTCAACTTCAATAGCACCGCCCTCTACTTCAACAACCCGTCTCCATCTGTTAGTATAATACCATGTGAAATCTTCTTCATGATATATTCCATCAATCTCATAGCCATAAAATGCAGCAATAGGGCCTTCATTGACAGTACGGTTCACATTAGCAGTCCCGCGTCCCGAGCCGGCATACAGAGGATCGCCAATATCATCGATCGTTGTTTTGGCACGCGTGAAATTGGCATAAACTTCATAATCAAAAATTCCGACTTTATTTTTGAAAGTTGCAGTGAATTCAAAACCTTTATTGTTCAAAGTGCCATAATTTACAAGCGGTCTGGTATCCCTGCTTGCATCACCGAGCTCATTACCGGCATCTGTAACAACGTACCCTACTGTCAGAGGAACTGATTTCCTGAGGAGCATGTCCTTGTTTTCACGTTGGAACAAATCGACTGAGAATGAAAGGCGGTTCTTCAGGAACCTGAAATCTGCCCCTATATTTTTGGTTACCACACTTTCCCACTTCAGGTCGGCATTACCGGCAGTTACCAATGCGGCACCGTTGATAAGCACATCACTAAACGGGTAATCATGCATACTGAGGGAACCGATCGTGCTGAGATATTGGAACGGAACAATATCGCTGTTTCCGGTTTCACCATAACCTACCCTGATCTTTCCGAAATCAAAGATACCCAGGTTTTTGACTGCTGCAATTTCACTGAATTTTATCCCAACAGAAAATGAGGGGAAATTACCGACACGCTGGTTTTGTCCAAACATTGATGAATAATCGCGTCTGAAATTTCCCTGGAACAGAAGGATTCCCCTGAAATCATAATTTAGCCGTACAAAATAAGCATAACTTCTCGTTGGTCTTATAACAGTGGGCTGAAGGAGATCTAACTCATCAGCATCTGCAAAATCTTCCCATTCTTCAGGATCAAAAATTAAACTGTCATCCTCAAAGGCCTGCGTTCTGTTAGTGACTTCATATTCCGAACTTGTTGACTCCATACCACCTGTTAGTGTGAAATTATGATAGTTTCCGAGCAGAAAATTATAGTTGAAAAAGTTTTGCCATTGCCATCTGTTCGTCATCGTAATATTATATGTATACTGATTATTCGGCACGCTTTGCGATGCGCTCGGATTATCCAGATTACCTATTATGTAGGACGGAACAAATTGACGGTATTCGGTAGGATTATAACCCATACCGAAACGGCTCTCGAAAGTTAGTCCTTTAATGATTTCAACACGGCCGTAAACATCTCCGATTATACTTCGGGATTTTGAAAAGTTGTTGTTGTATTCTATCTGGGCCAACGGATTTGTTACATTGGATGACAGTCCAGCATCCCTGTACGCGAAATTGCCTGATCCGTCAGTGGCCTTGATGGGAATAAAAGGTAACATCTGAATCGACGTGCCCAGTGGAGAGCTATATTCATTAAACTCACTCTGCTGCTGCAGTCTGTTTTGCGACAGATTTAAATTTTCACCAAGGGTCACCCTCTTTCCTATTTTGTTTTCAGAATTTAAGCGGACTATATATTGTTTACCATTGGTTTTTTTAACTATTCCATCTTCATCATTGTAATTAAAGCCTAAAAAGAAAGTTGAGATCTTGTTCCCTCCACTCAATGAAACATTATAGTTCTGCACGAAAGCAGTCCTGAAAATTTCATTGGTCCACTCTGTGTTAGTCAGAGGTTCATTGGTCTCAGGATTCAGAAAGACACCTCCTTCATTTGGAAAGTAGATATCCGATCCTCTTGTCTCCTGATATTTGTTATAAATTGCAGCGTATTCCTGTGCATCGGCTATTCCCAAATTCGTTTTCCAGGGCCCCTGTATACCTGCAAATACGTCTAACTGTACTCTGATCCCTTTCTGGCCTTTTTTAGTTGTGATGAGGATAACTCCGTTTCCGCCGGCAGCACCATAAATACTCTGTGAAGCAGCATCTTTTAATATTTCAATGGATTCTATATCGGCAGGATTAAGATCATTCAGAGAGCCTCCCGATATTCCATCGATTACAATCAGCGGACTACCTCCGTTAACTGTGGCGAGTCCTCTGATACGTATTACAGGATTGGTTCCAGGCTGTCCGGAACTTTGCAAAACCTGTACGCCGGCTGCCATACCCTGTAACAGGGTTGTCATACCTGTATTGGGAAGTCGCTGAAGATCTTCGGCATCGACAGAAGTAATTGCACCGGTAAGATCGCTTTTCTTCTGGGTACCATACCCGATCACAACAACCTCGGAAAGTTGCTGGAGGTCCTCAATCAGAACAAAATTACTCTCGGAAATACTTCCATCGGTAACCGGTACACTCTGGGTCTCCTTAAGGTACCCGACGAAACTTACTGAGAGCGAGATGGTACCGGCAGGGATGTTGGGCAATGTGTACGCACCGTTCACATCACTCACTGTCCCCTGGGTGGTTCCTTCGATGAACACATTGGCGCCTATGATCGGGTCGCCATTCACATCTGTTACTGTTCCTTTAATGGTTCCCTGCTGCGCAAACAATGCAGCTGTGGAGAACAACATCGTACCCAACAGTAACAGGTACTTGAACTGTTTTTTTCTTGGTACATTCATAGTTGTGGATTTTAATTAATTAGGGTTATTAAATATTTGTATTGTGTCAATTATAAAAAGCCGCTCAGATTGAATCAGAATTCGATTACACACCCTCTCAATCCCCCTCTTGAGAGGGGGATTACAGGGGGTGTGTACTTTATGCTTTATACAATATTCCAGACTCATTTTTTATTATGCTTCATAAATGGTTTGTTCTTATCGATAATTGCATTGATCGTCTCAACCGTCTTTGCCGACCGAAGACCATCTTCCGGGGTGTTCTCGCAATAGTCTGTAAGGCGTTCGACAGAAGTTGTGGCAACATGCAGCCGTGTATCGGAGCTTGCATAGTAAATAAATATCGTACCGTCATCATCGCAGATCCACCCGTTGGAAAATACGACATTTGAAACATCCCCCACACGTTCTTCCTGTTCGGGAGCGATCAGGTATCCTGCAGGGTGATGGATCACCTTCGACGGGTTGTTCAGATCGGTCATAAATGCATACAGAACATACCGTAAGCCGGCAGCAGTATTACGTACTCCATGTGCCAGCTGCAACCAGCCTTTAGCGGTTTTGATCGGAGCAGGTCCCAGACCGTTTTTCACCTCGGTAATGGTATGATATACTTTCGGATCGACAATTACTTCTTCCAAAACTTCGGCCTTTTCCATGCTATCGGTAAATCCGAACCCTATACCTCCGCCAGAGCCGGTTTCGATAAATCCGTCCTGCGGACGCGTATACAATGCATACTTCCTGTTGATGAATTCCGGATGCAGGACTACGTTTCGCTGTTGACCCGAATGACTGATCAGATCGGGCAGGCGTTCCCAGGTTACCAGGTCTTTTGTTCGCGCTATCCCGCATTTGGCAATGGCTGCCGATGTATCGTCGGGATGGGACGGATCGTGCCGTTCGGTGCAGAACAATCCGTACATCCAGCTATCTTCATGTCGTACAATGCGCATGTCGTATACATTGGTATTGGGCTCATTGGTTTCGGGCATTGTGACCGGGCGGTCCCAGAAACGGAAATTGTCGATGCCGTTATAGCTTTCGGCAACCGCGAAGAACGATTTCCGGTCGACAGCTTCCACACGGGCAATGACCAGGTATTTGTTATTTAGCTTGATGGCTCCAGCATTGAACACCGCATTGATGCCTATACGCTCCATCAGGTAAGGATTTGTGGAAGGATCCAGATCGTATCGCCAGTGTATGGGTGCATGCGCTGCGGTGAGTACCGGATATTTATAACGCTGAATGATCCCATTGGTGAATTCAACGGGTATGTTCTTTCTCTTTAAAAGAGCTTCGTGATTCTTGGTAAGGTTTTGTAATTGCTTATCAAATTTTTTCATGCAGCAGCCGGCTGTTGATTTAATATACACGTAAAGTTCGAACGTCCCTTATGATACAATCGACTTTCATCAAAATTAATCGATTTTTATGCTGAGACATAACAATTGCTATAATTACTCAATAAAGCAGCCGCCAATTTAAAGAAGAGACTTTTAACTCCCAAAAGAAAATACAGGAATTGCTTTAAAGCTTGTATCCTATAGTATCATTCTGGTAACATTAAATGAGAATAAAGACAATCAGATATGAGATATGAGAAAAAGAGACGAAGTGATGGTGTGAAGAAGGGATGAAGAAGATTTAAATATATATACACCCCCCCTTTTTCCTCCTCTCAAAGAGGGGAAAAATAGTTTGAATATATTTCCCCTCTTGAGAGGGGAATGTCGCACAGCGACAAGGGGTGTGTTTATTTTACCAACCAGAATATAAGTTGAAAACCTCCCAACCCTCCTTAAAAAGCCTGCCTGCCGGTTTACCCGCCTAAGGAGGGCAGGCAGGGACGACAAACTTATGCTATGTTGCAATTATAGCTCCTTATCAAGGGGTTTGGGGTTTTAGCATACTTCACTCAGTAATTCCTACCATTAAAACCCCCCTATCCCGATAGTTAAAAACATGCTTACTACAAGCTGACGCGCGCCAGCTTGGGACGGGACAAATGGATATTGTAAGGTCACGAAATTCCTTAAATCCGCATGTCATTAATTTTTGATTGCAATAGGATTTTAGGTGAACTACAATAATAAAATATTGTTAAATCTAGCTTGTATTATTTCTGCACTCTACTCATGTTATGCTGTTCAAGAGCCAATTTCGTCGGTCACACACATAGTTTTTCCACTAAGGATTATGTTTTTGTAATGGATTGTTTGTTAGATACCTTGATAAATCAAGCTTCATCTATGTTTTAAATGCAATTTCACCATATAATCTCAGCTTATGAGTTCTTCCTGATTTTATCCACCTAGCTGGGATACAAATA